>Ga0074046_10001231_pt1 | contig 23608 bp, 15 predicted proteins | sample BogForMeECP23OM3_FD_94441 | JGI IMG/M metagenome (GOLD analysis project Ga0074046, IMG submission 94441) | Bog forest soil microbial communities from Calvert Island, British Columbia, Canada - Bog Forest MetaG ECP23OM3 | ecosystem: Environmental > Terrestrial > Soil > Wetlands ...
GCGGGACCGGCGCGCGCTGCTCGCCGCCGACCACGCGACCCCCGCCCCCGGCGGGGTCGGCCGGCACATCGAGCGGCACCTGGTGCTGGCCGACCGGCTCTGGCGCGGCGACCCGCCCGAGCTGTGGGAAGCCGCACAGCGGCTGCTCGACGCCGGCCAGGACCGGCACCTGGTGCTGCACGCGCTGATGGCGGTGCTCGATCACACCAGCGGCGACGAGGCGGCGCTGATCGCCGTGCTGCGCGAACTCGACGCCGACGGGGCGTAAGCCGCCCGGGCAGGCGGGCGGGCCGGGGCGTGACAGTACGGCCGTTCGGCATCAAGAACGGCCTTAGCCGGCTACGGGCGGTCCGTATCCTCCCCCGCCCGGGGTTTCGATGACGAACACGTCGCCGGGTTCGACGGGTACCGAGTCGCAGCCCCGCATCGGCGTCACCGTGCCGTCGGGGTGCTCGATCCAGTGTCGGCCGAGCGCGCCGGGCTCGCCGCCGGCCAGGCCGAACGCCGGGACGCGGCGGTGCCCGGTCAGCGTGCTGACGGTCATCGGCTCGTTGAACCGCAGCCGCCGGATACCCCCGTGGCCGCCGTGCCAGCGGCCCCGGCCGCCGCTGCCCGGCCTGATCCGGTAGGACTCCACCAGCACCGGGTAGCGCCACTCGAGCACCTCGGGGTCGGTGAGCCGGGAGTTGGTCATCTTGGTCTGCACCACGTCGGTGCCGTCGAAGCCGTCGCCCGCGCCCGAGCCGCTGGCCACCGTCTCGTAATACTGATACTCCTGGTTGCCGAACGTCACGTTGTTCATTGTCCCGGACCCCTCCGCCATCACCCCCAGCGCCGCGTACAGCGCCCCGGTGACGACCTGGGAGGTCTCCACGTTGCCCGCCGCGACCGCGGCCGGGTACCGCGGGGAGAGCATCGTGTCCGGCGGGATGATCACGGTCAGCGGCTGCAGGCAGCCGGAGTTGAGCGGGATGTCGTCGTCGACCAGGGTGCGGAAGACGTACAGCACGGCCGCCATCGCCACGCTGGACGGCGCGTTGAAGTTCCCGGCCAGCTGGGGCGAGGTGCCGGTGAAGTCGATCTCGGCGGTCTGCTCTTCGGCGTGGACGCGGACCGCGACCCGGACCACCGCGCCGTTGTCCATCTCGTAGCCGAACTCGCCGTCGTGCAGCGCGGTGATGACGCGCCGGACCGCGTCGGCGGCGTTGCGCTGGACGTGGCCCATGTAGGCCGTCACGACATCCAGCCCGAAATGTTCCACCATGCGGTGCAGTTCGGCGATGCCCTTGGCGTTGGCGGCGACCTGGGCGCGCAGGTCGGCCAGGTTGGTGGCCGGGTCGCGGGAGGGGTACTCGGCGCGCTCGAGCAGGCTGATGGTCTCGGCCTCTTTGAGCTGGCCGTTCTCGACCAGGAGCCAGTTGTCGATCAGCACCCCCTCCTCCTCCACCCGGGTGCTGTTGGCCGGCATCGAGCCCGGCGACACTCCCCCGATCTCGGCGTGGTGCCCCCGGCTGGCCACGTAGAACCGGATGTCGTCGGTTTCCGGGGCGAAGACGGGGGTGACCACGGTGATGTCTGGGAGGTGGGTGCCGCCGTGGTAGGGGTCGTTGAGGACGTAGACGTCGCCGCGGCGGATGCGCGGGTTGCGCTTGATCACCATCTTGATCGACTCGCCCATGGAGCCCAGGTGTACCGGCATGTGCGGCGCGTTGGCGATCAGGCCGCCGTCGGCGTCGAAGACCGCGCAGGAGAAATCGAGCCGCTCCTTGATGTTGACCGAGTGCGCGGTGGACTGCAGGCGTACCCCCATCTGTTCGGCGACCGACATGAACAGGTTGTTGAAGATCTCCAGCAGCACCGGGTCGCTTTTGGTGTCGACGTCGGCTTGGGCGGGGCGGGCCGTCACGCGGCACAGCAGCAGGTCGCCGCGGTCGGTCACGACGGCCCGCCAGCCCGGATCGACCACGGTGGTGGCGAGGTCCTCGGTGATGACGGCCGGGCCGTCGACGGTGTGCCCGGGCCGCAGCCCGGCCCGCGGGAACAGGTCCACCTGCGCCCAGGCGCCGCCGGTGAACATCAGGACGCGGGCCGGCTCGGCTTGGTTTTGGTCCGAACGGGGTGGGGTATCCGCACTACCGTCGGGTTCTTGCCGGGCCGCGGTGACCTCGACGGAAACGGCTTCGACGATGACCGGCTTGCCGCGCATGAGAAAGGAGAAGCGGCGGGAGTATTCGGCCTCGAACGCGGCGGTCATCTGCTCCAGCGGGCCGACCGGGACGATGACGGCGGTGTCGGTGCCCTGGTAGCGCAGGTGCACCCGGTGGGTGGCGGTGATCCGGCGGGCGTTTGCGCCCTCGGCCTGCACCTTGGCGCGGGCGTCGTCTTCTAGCGGGCCGGTGGTCTCGGGCAGGCTCTTGATCAGGTCCTCGGTGAGCGGAGCCTCGACGGCCTGCTCGCGCATCGCGATGATGTCGGCCAGCCCGATCCCGTACGCGGACAGCACGCCGGCCAGCGGGTGGATGAGCATCCGGGTCATGCCGAGCGCGTCGGCGACAGCGCAGGCGTGCTGGCCGCCGGCCCCGCCGAACACGACCAGGACATACTCGGTGACGTCGTAGCCGCGCTGCACCGAGATCTTCTTGATCGCGTTGGCCATGTTCGCCACGGCGATCTCGATGAAGCCCGCCGCCACCTGCTCGGGGCCGCGGTCATCGCCGCATATCCCGGCGATCTGCTCGCTGAGGTCTTCGAACCCTGTTTTTGTGATCTCGGCGTCAAGCGGGGCGTCGCCGCGGGGGCCGAACACCTTCGGGAAGTAATCCGGCTGGATGCGGCCGAGCAGGACGTTGGCGTCGGTGACGGTGAGCGGGCCGCCGCGCCGGTAGCAGGCCGGACCGGGATCGGCGCCGGCCGAGTCGGGCCCCACCCGGTACCGGCTGCCGTCGAAGTGCAGCACCGAGCCGCCGCCCGCGGCCACCGTGTGGATGGCCAGCATCGGCGCGCGCAGCCGCACCCCGGCGACCTGCGTCTCGTACTCGCGCTCGAACTCGCCCGCGAAGTGCGACACGTCGGTGGAGGTACCGCCCATGTCGAAGCCGATGACATGGCCGAAGCCGGCCTTCTGCGCGGTCCTGGCCATGCCGACGATGCCGCCGGCCGGGCCGGACACGATGGAGTCCTTGCCGCGGAAGCTCCCCGCGTCGGTCAGGCCGCCGTTGGACTGCATGAACAGCAGCCTGGTGTGCTGGAGTTCACGGGCCACCTCGGTCACGTACCGCTGCAAGATGGGCGAGAGGTAGGCGTCTACCACGGTGGTGTCGCCGCGGGAGACCAGCTTCATCAGCGGGCTGGTCCGGTGCGACTCCGACACCTGGGTGAAGCCCGTGGCGCGGGCGATGGCGCCGATCTTGGTTTCGTGGGCCGGGTAGCGGTAGCCGTGCATGCAGACGACGGCGGCGGCTCTGAATCCGTCCTCGTAGGCTTGTTTGAGCTGGTTTGTTATGTTTGTTATGGCGGCTTCGTCCAGGGGTTTCAGGACCTCGCCGTCCGGGCCGATCCGCTCATCGGCCTCGATAACTCGCTGGTAGAGCACCTCGGGGAGCAGGATCCGGCGGTCGAAGATCCGCGGCCGGTTCTGGTAGGCGATGCGCAGCGCGTCGGCGAAGCCCCGGGTGATGACCAGGACGGTCGGCTCGCCCTTCCGCTCGAGCAGGGCGTTGGTGGCCACCGTCGTGCCGAGCCGGACCGCGGCGATCTGTTCGGCGGGGATTTCCTGGCCTGGTTTGACGTTTAGTAGCTGCCTGATGCCCGCCACCGCGGCGTCACGGTAGGCGGCGGGGTTGTCCGAGAGCAGCTTGCGGGCGACCAGTCGCCCGTCGGGGCGCCGGGCCACGATGTCGGTGAACGTGCCGCCCCGGTCGATCCAGAATTCCCACCGTCCGTCCACCGCTATTCCTGCCGTCCGTCCGCCCGCTGGCCTTTGGGTTTTCGGTCTAACCCTGCTCGGGGACGGCTATCGGGGCCTTCGGGGTTTCCTGGTCCCTCGGACCTGCCTGGTTCCTTGCGGTTTCCTGGCTCCTTTGGGTTCCCTGGTCTAGGTCGCGGTAGGCCGTCGCCACGTCCGCGGCGGTCAGCGTGGTCAGGTCCGCCGCGGTCGCCTCCTCGCCCAGCCGCACCACCCGGACGTCCCGGCAGGCGCAGGCACGCTCGAACAGGGACCTGGCGAACCGGCCGTTGCCCAGCTCGTCGATCCGGCCCGCGTCGCAGGCCTGAGTGAAGATGCGGGCCAGCACCTCCTTGGCGGTCGGATCGAACATGTCCCCGGCCTGTTCGGCCAGCAGGCCCGATATTTGCACCAAGTCGACGGGCTGGTAGCTGGGGAAGGTGACCCGGGTGCTGAACCTGGAGGCTAGACCCGGGTTGCTGCGCAGGAACCTGTCCATGTCGTCCGGGTAGCCGGCGAGCACGATCACCAGCCGGTCCCGGTCGTCCTCGGCCCGCTTGAGCAGCGACTGCACCGCCTCGGCGCCGAACGCGTCGCCGCCGGAGTAGCCGTCGTTGTGCAGGGAGTAGGCCTCGTCGATGAACAGCACGCCGCCCATGGCCGAGTCGATGAGCTTGTTGGTCTTGATCGCGGTCGAGCCGAGGTGCTCGCCGACCAGGTCGGCCCGGTGCGCCTCCACCACCTCGGGCCTGACCAGCAGCCCGAGCGCGGCGAAGATCCGGCCGAGGATGCGCGCGACCGTGGTCTTGCCGGTGCCCGGCGGGCCGGTGAACACGAAGTGCCTGGTGGGTGGCTGGCTGGCCAGCCCGTGCGTGTCACGCAGCTTGGCCACCCGCAGCTGCGCGGCGATGGCGCGTACCTGCTGCTTCACTGGCTCCAGGCCGATCAGCTCGTCAAGCTCGGCGATCGCGCCTTCCACCGTGGGCGTGTCCTCGTAGCCGCGCAGCCGGCTGGTCAGCTCGGCGTACGCCCGCTCCAGGTCGCCGCTGCGGATCGTCACCAGGTCTTCGCGCCCGGGGTCGGCCGTGCCGGTCATCACCCGCACGTCGCGGGCCTGGCCGGCCTTCTCGAGCAGGCTGCGGACGAACCGGCCGTTGCCGAGGTCGTCGGTCATCCGGCGGCGGCCGACCTCCTCCAGTGTGCGCCACAGCACCGGGCGCGCGTCCGGGTCGAGCACCTCGCCGCGCCGCTCGAGCGCGGCGTCGGCCAGCGCCATCATCTCGGGCGGTGAGTAGCTCGGGAACTTCAGCCGGGTCGCGAACCGGGACGCCAGGCCCGGGTTGGAGGCCAGGAACGTCTCCATCTGCTTCTCGTAGCCGGCCAGGATGATGATGAGGTTCTCGCGGTTGTCCTCGGCCCGCTTGAGCAGCGTCTGGACCGCTTCGGTGCCGAACCGGTCGGCCTGCCCGTCGCCCTCGTTGACCAGGCTGTACGCCTCGTCGATGAACAGCACGCCGCCGAGCGCGGAGTCGACGAGCTCGTTGGTCTTGATCGCCGTCGCGCCGAGGTACTCGCCGACCAGGTCGGCCCGGTGTGCCTCGATGACCTCGGGCATCTGGAGCAGGCCGAAGGCGTAGAAGATCTTGGCCAGCACCCGGGCCACCGTCGTCTTCCCGGTGCCGGGCGGGCCGAGGAACACGAAGTGCCGCATCGGGCGCTCGGTGGTGATGCCGGCCACCGTCCGGCGCCGCGCGGCCTCGATCGACGCGGCGATGGAGCGGACCTGCTCCTTGACCGACGCGAGCCCGATCATCGCGTCGAGCTCGGCCATGGCGTCCTCGACCGAGATCTGCGGCCGCGGCCTGGGCGAGCCGTACCCGCCGCCCTGATGGTCGCGGGCGGCTTGATCAGCGTAGGGCTGCGCCGCAGCCTGAGCCCGGACGCCGTAGCCCGGCTGGGCAGCGGGGTGCGGGCGGCCCGCGGCCGCGTAGCCCTGGTCAGCCCGGTCCGGGCCTGGCCCCGGCTGGCCCCGGCCGGATCTGCCCGGCGGTACCGGCGGCGCGCCGCCGGGGTACATGCGGGCGTCCTGCAGCCCCTTCGCCAGCCGCCAGCCGACGACGGCGAACGCGATCAGAACGGCCGCGACCACGCCGACCAGCGGCTGGTGCGGCCAGGCTCTGAGCAGCACGATCCCGATCGGCAGCGACCACAGCATGGCCCACGCTGTGGTGCGGCACGGCAGGTACCAGCGGGCCAGCAGGCTGGTGCCGGCCGCCCAGGCCACGACGAAGGGCAGGACGAGCAACGGGAGCATCCACAGCCGGTGCACCTGGGAGAAGTACGAGATAGGGAAGACCCACGTGGCGACCGCGAACGCCGCCGTGCGCCCGGGACGCTTCTGCACCACGTCGATGACCGCGCTGCCGAGGGCGTAAAGCAGGAGGAAGGGGGAAGCGAAAACGGCGGCCACAAGAGCGATCAGCTTGACGTAGAGGGGCGCCCTGCCCACCCACCGCAAAACGCGGCTACCCCAGCTCGGCTTTTGTCGCACCGCCGGCTGGGCCCTACCGTTTGGCAGCATCACGCTTCCTCGCCCCTATGTCCCTGCCTCCCTAGAGCCTGACTCGGGGCCCACGCCACGAGCCCGGCGACTGGGTCGCCTCGCCCATGACCCCCGCACCCGGTTGCCGGACATTCGTACGTCTCTGTATAGCGCATGACCGGTACCCCGCGACAGCACACACGTAGATACTGTCGGTGAAAAATGTGGCCGGGTGGTCCTGAACCTGGGCCTCCGTCAAGGACGCGACTGGTTATCCATGATGGACCGGGCCTGCGCCTTATCCATGATGGACCGGGCCTGCGCCGGCCCGTCAAGATAATCACCATCACATTCGCGGCCAAGGGAGCTAGACCTGCAGGGTGAGGTCGATCTCGTCGTGCAGCGGGATGCCGTAGTCGCCGACCATCGGGATCTGGGGCTTCTCCTGCCGGGAACGGTCGACCGCGCCCGGCCGCAGCTCGGTGAGCCGGAACCCGCGCCGCTGGTAGAAGCGGAGCGCGTCGACGTTGTCGTTGGTCGTGGTGAGCCGGACCTCGCGGCAGCGGAAGTGCCGCGCCGTGCCGGCCGCGGCCTCGATGAGCAGGGTCCCGATGCCGATCCGACGCTCGATGGCGTTGAGCGTGGCGATCTCGAGCGTGTCGCCCACCAGCTGGTAGGTGAGCAGGCCGACGACCCGGCGGGACCGTTCGGCGATGAATCCGGGCAGCTCGGCGGGCCGCAGCACGGTGCCGTGCACGGCGACCAGTTCGGACCCCCACAGTTCGGCGACGAGCCAGGCGAGCATGGGGCGGTCACCCTCGTTGACCGGTCTGATCCTGATCTCCGGCTCGTTCACCACGCCATTATCGGGCCATGATCACCGTGTCGCCGTGGCCTGGCCAGCTGCCCGATGGTGAAGCGCTCGGCGGTTGTGCTCATGCCGTCGACTCTGCACCTTCCAGTCGCTGGAAGCTCAAACCGGTTTGGCCGGGGCCTGGGGCTGCCGGCCGGAGTCCGGGTCCTGGTGGGAGTCCGGGTCCTGGTGGGAGTCCGGGTGCTGGTGGGAGTCCGGGTGCTGGGCGGAATCCGGCCGGGGGACGTGTCGGCCGCCGCGCAGCGCAGACGCCAGGGCCGCCAGCACGGTCAGCACGGTGGCGAAGGCGAACACCACGACCAGGCCGTGCTGGAAGGGCCCGGAGATCAGATCGGGGAGAAGAACACCCCGATCGACACCGCCGTACCGGAGTTCTGGAACGTCGAGCGCATGCCCGAGGCCGCGCCGCGCTGCCGGGCCGGGACGCTGCCCATGATCGAGGAGGAGTTGGGCGCGGCGAACATCCCGCTGCCGATCCCGTTCGCGGCGATGAGCAGCGCGAAGGCCGGGTAAGGGAAGTTGACGGGCAGCAGCATCAAGCCGATGAAGCTGCCGCCGAAGACCGCCAGCCCGGCGGTGGCGATGCCGCGGGAGCCGAACCGGTCGGACAGGAACCCCGCGACCGGTCCCGAGGCGAGGAACCCGGCCGTGAGGGGCAGCAGGAAGATGCCCGCCCATAGGGGCGTGTCGCTGCAGTTGTAGCCGTGCAGCGGCAGCCAGATGCCCTGCAGCCAGATGATGAGCATGAACTGCAGGCCGCCCCGGGCGATCGACACCGCCAGGCCCGCGATGTTGCCGGCCGTGAAGGCCCGGATGCGGAACAGGCTGAGCTGGAACATCGGCTCGGCGATCCTGGTCTCGACGACGCAGAACACGATCAGCAGGCCGACGCCGCCGGCCAGCCCGGCGAGCACCGAGGGATTCGTCCAGCCCATCGTGTGCCCGCCGTAGGGCTGGATCCCGTAGGTGACGGCGATCAGCACTGCGCTCAGCCCGACCGCGAAGGTGATGTTGCCCCACCAGTCGATCCGGGCGCGATGCCGGCCAGCCGCGCAAGCTCGCGATCGCGCGGGATCTCGGCGCCGACCTGACCGTCGACTACAGCCGTGACGGCTGGGACAAGCAGGTCCGCGACGCCGTCGGTGAGGTGGACGTGGTGTTCGACGGAGTGGGCGGGGACATCGGGCTGGCGGCGTTCGGGCTGCTCGCCGCAGGCGGCCGGTTCTGCCCGTTCGGCATGGCCAGCGGGAGCTTCGCGCCGGTCAGCGCCGAACTCGCCGGGGCCCGCCAGGTTTCGGTGCTCCGCGGCGCGGCGGCGAGCCCGGAGGAACTGGCGGCACTGGTCCGGACGGCCCTAGCCGAGGCCGCAGGCGGGCCGCCTGCGGCCGGTCATCGGCCAGGAATTCGAACTGGCCGAGGCGGCTGGTGCGCACGCGGCGATCGAGGCCAGGACGACAGTGGGCAAGACCCTGCTGACGGTATCGCCGTGATCACCAGGCCGGGGCGAGCACCGGCTTAACCCTCTGGGGTAGTACCGGCTCCTGTCTGTCAGGTGTGGCAGGCGCCGCCGTCAGCTTTCGGGGTTCGGTGCTACGTCGAGAGCTGGGTTCTGGTTGAAGAAGCCCGAGGGCTTGAGCCAGAAAGACACCGTGTCGACGGCCATGATCGGCCACTCCTCCATGCGGGTGATGTGGTGGATGCCGAAGACGTACCACAGGACCACATCTGTGTTCTCGAGCGATGCGTCGTCCTTGACCCATTCGCTCACGCCGGTGTCCACGGTGGACTGGGTCGGGTAGTCGCCGGCCGGCCACCGCTCGTCAGCACTGTTCTTGGTGACCCACAGATTGTGCCCGATCACGGGTGCGCGCAGGAACTGCGGGGTGGACGGATCCATCATGGCCGGGAAGCACGCGCCAGGGACCAGCTTGTAGGACACGTTGGTGCCGTGCTTGTTGACCTTGTTAGGGTTGACCACCTTCCAGCTGCGCTGGGTGGACCAGTCGTAGTCACGGCCGGCCTCCGCCTCCTCCGCGCCCGTGAGCAGGTCGACGTGCTTCCACAGGACCGCGTTGTCTTCCTCGTGGAGGCAGATCGCGTTGGGGATGTCGTAGGGATCGCCCTTGCTGTCATGCAGCGTCGCGTCGACGTACACGATCTCGCCCAGGCAGTCACAGCCGAGCTCGAGGGATCTGGTCATGACTCCCAGACCCCACTCGCCGATGTCGTAGGCGGTGCGCCGGTAGTGGTCGAACGTGGGGTCACGGTAGGGCACGATCATCTCGGCGAAGGACATCCGGTAGGCGACGTCCCGTGTGGTGCCGTGGTCGTCGAAGGTCACCTGGTAGATGACCGGGCCTTCGCGGTAGTTGAACCCGAGTCGCATCGTCCAGTTCTGCCACTTCAGCTCGGTACCCTCGAAGGTGAACGACGTGCCCTCGGGTTGGGTGATGTGCAACGGTTTGAGGTCGGTGCGCACCTGCGTGCCTCGTACGGACGGGATGTACTCGGCGTCCACCGCGGGACGCCCGTAGTCGTGGTGGTCCTCGATTTCGAGCAGCTCGAGGGTGTTCATGTCCACCAGCAGCTTCAGACCTGAGATGGGATGGGCGAACTGGTTGCCGCCGGAGGTCTCCCGCGCCCAAAGGTCGCACCAGCCGAGCCGCCGGTGCCGGTGCTGCTCCGGCATGAGCGCCTTGCCGTAGGTCCACACGTCGATCAGCACCAGGCTCATGTCGGTGAATCCGCGCGCCGCGAGCTTCGCAATCACATCGGGGTGCTGGTGCAGCGCCACATCGACGTCATGGAACTCGTCGAGGGTGAAGTTCGGGGTGACGTCCGGGATGTGCTCGAAGGACACGACTGAGTCGCCGGTCAGGTCGACAGTGGCTTCGTATGTCTGGTTGTCCGCACGGTTGAACACCACCGCGAAGGAGGTCCGCTGCACGGCGTCCCCCTGGCGCCAGGCCCTGACCTCGCTCTTCGGCGGTTCCTTCAGTTCGATGGATGCGAACCTGAAGCTGTCGCTCACGCGACCCTCCCGACGCAGGATCGAGGCGGTCTGCCGGAACTCATCCGCGGTCAACGGTTCCAGGGGGTGTTGAGTCATTCAGGGGAGCCTCTCGTCCGGGGGAAGCCGGCCAGGCATGCATGGACGATCACGCAGAGCCCATGCGAGGATACTCCAGGGAGGCCGCGGTGAGCAGTGGACAGAGCCTCAGTTCCAAGGCGCTACCTGCTCCGGGATCCCGAGGTGCAGAAGTTCATGGAGTCGCGGTGCAACGCACCTGGAGTCCGTCCGATGGTCTTCTTGGGATCCAGCCCCCAGCCGCGTATCCACTGATCCGGCCCGGCCGCCGCGGCGGCCTCCTTCAGCCTGCCCATTCCCTCCCTCTGTAGTGCTGGCGTGATGTCGTCCCAGGACGACGGCCAGGAAGCTGCTGCGGGCTACCGGGAGGACACTGAGGACATGAACCGCGGACGCGCGGAAACCCACCTGCGGCGACCGAAGCCGACCGCCTCACCGTGGTCGTTACTGATTCGTTACTTTGGCTCGCGTATTTCTCCGGCTCCCGGCCGCTCTGAGCGAATGGAGGCACTCGCCCCAATTGTGGGGGATCTCCTTGTGGGGGATCTCCGTGATGGCGGACTCAGGATGAGGTGCGATGCCATGCGAGAGCCGAACACGAACTGGTTCTTCCAGCGACGTCCCGCTGGTAACGGAGCGAGGTCTGGCGACGATGACGCGGCGCCCGGCCTGATCAACCTGCCCCCGGCCATGCTGCTCCGGCACGGCGCCCGGGTGCTCGACCCCGGGACGGCCGTGGTGGTCGACGGGTACCCGCCGCCCCAGTCGACGGTATACCGGGCCAAGACCCTACTGGTTCCCGGCAACTTGCACGGGCAGGAGCCGATCAGGGCCCTGAACAAGATCCTCGGCCGCATCGGGGTGAACCTGGTCTCGTCGGTGCCGGGCACGGGCAGGAAGCACGGCCAGGGAAACAGCATCGACGTCTTGCCGCAACTGCCCCGCACGGCCGTGCTGGTCCCGGTCGAGGGCAGCGATACGCCGGTCGTGGTCGACGCGTGGCTGGCGCTGCAGACCCTGCGCGCGGCCGCTAGGACCGGGAAACATGATGGGACGCTGGACAAGGCGGACGTCGACCGGATCGGGCTCGAACACCTGATGATCGGCTCGGCTATTACCGGGAGCCCGGCCTACAGCGGGGGCGGCGGCATCGGCGGGGGCCCGGGCACCAACAACGACGGCTCCGGGCCCACCAGCACTGACTCCTACCTGTTCAGCGGCGGCGACTCGCGTACCCCGGTCGCCGTCTTGCTCGATCCGCCGACGCGCATGTCGGCGGCCGACTGCGTGAGCGCATACGGCCGGCGTCCGGTGGTCGCCGTCCTGGACACGGGCGTCCGGGCCCACCCCTGGCTGGATGTGACGACCAAACACGGCGGCGGCTACAACACCGACCCTGACGGGAACGGCGACGGTTTCATCGAGCTCGATCATGACATTCAGGACGCCATCCGCGCGGAGGGCGAGTCCGCGGAGGCGCACCAGGACCGGCCGCGCCAGGTGATCAGGCGTCCATGGGACACGCCCATCACCACCGATCCGCTGCTGGGCGAGCTGGCGTCGGACACGGGCCACAGCACGTTCATCTCGGGCATCGTGCGCCAGCTCGCACCCGATGCCCGGGTCCTGGCCATCCGGATCATGCACGGGGACGGCGCTGTCTACGAAGGCGATCTCCTGTGTGCCCTGCACGAGCTGGCCAACCGGGTGGCCGCTGCGCAGGCGGGAGGCAAGCCGGCCAAGATGGTCGACGTGGTTTCGCTGTCCCTTGGCTATTTCAGCGAGTCCAGCGACACGGCCCTTGATTCGGCCCTGTGGCAGGCGATCGAGGCGCTGCTCGGCATGGGGGTGGTCGTGGTCGCCGCGGCCGGGAACTTCGCCACGAGCCGCAAGTTCTATCCGGCGGCGTTCGCGCAGCGCCCGGTCCCGCCGGGTCAGGTGCCGCTGATCAGCGTGGGCGCGCTCAACCCGAACGGCTCCAAGGCGATGTTCAGCGACGGCGGCCACTGGGTAACGGCCTGGGCTTCGGGCGCGGCCGTGGTAAGCACCCTGCCGACGGACATCAACGCCAGCCGCAGCGCCGAGCTCCGGATGCGGGCGCACCCGGCCAACCCGATGCCGCCGGGTGTCTCGCTACCCGGATTCCGCGCCGCCCTCGACCCAGACGACTACACGTGCGGATTCGGGGTGTGGAGCGGCACGTCGTTTTCGGCTCCGCTGCTGGCCGCGGAGATCGTCCGGTCGCTGCTGAAGGGAGCAGCCGAGTCCGGCTTGCGGCTCTACCCCGCTGATGCGCAGGCCACGACGAACCGCGCGCTGGCCGCGCTCAAGGATATGGACTGGGAGGGTTGATCGTGGACGGCCCCGGCTCGGGCCCCGGCCCCGTTACGGTGCGGGCGAGCCGGCCGGACCGCGGCATGCGCCTGGCGCGCCTGGTCAGCGCGGCCAGGGAGGGAAACGACGACGCGCTCGGCCAGATCGTGACCGAACTCAGCCCGCTGCTCTGGCAGGTGGCGCGCGCTGCCGGGCTGAGTTCGGGCGATGCCGAAGACGTGCTGCAGACGGTATGGATGCGCCTGGTCGCTCACCTGAACGAGATCCATGACTCAGCCGCACTCACTAGCTGGCTGGTCACCACCGCGAAGCGGGAAGCGTGGCGGGTACGCGCCGCCGGGCGCAGGCAGCTTCCCGCGGACCAGGAATTGCTGGCTGAGCTGCCCGACGAGGGCCCGGGATCGGAGGATCAGGTCATCCTCGATGACCAGCGACGTGTGCTGTGGGAAGCCATTGGCCGGCTCTCCCGACGGTGCCAGGACCTGCTGCGGGTCATCGCGTTCGCGCCACGTCCGGACTACGCCGTGGTGGCGGCCGCACTCGGCATGCCGATCGGGAGCATCGGTCCGACTCGTGGCCGCTGCCTGGCCAAGCTCCGTGCCTTGCTCGCCAGTGGCCCGCAGGGGAGCCCACGATGATGGTCTCGGATGCGGGCGGCCGGCCGTCGGCTGACGAGCCGCTCGATGACGCCGATTTCGGGCTGCTTGACGACATCCGCGGGCTGTTCGAGGCCGCCGATCCCATGCCGGCCGACCTTCCTGAGCGGATCCGCTTCTCCCTGGCGCTGCGGGACCTCGAGGTCGAGGTGGCCCGGCTGGCCGCGGAGGAAGACGGGCCGGTCGTCGCGGCTCGCGGAGCGGAGCAGAGCCGGACGATTACCTTCGACAGCGAGAGCCTGACCATCATGATCCGGATCGACGCGAACCGGGACGGGACGGCACGCGTGGACGGCTGGCTGGCGCCACCGCAGCGCCGCGAGATCGAGATGAAGACCTCGGCGGATTCACTGAACGTGGCGAGCGACGACCAGGGACGCTTCGCTTTCCCCCGAGTTCCCCGGGGGACGGCTCAGCTCGTGGTCCGCCCGGCCGAGGCCGGACCCGGCGGAGGCGGGCGGTCCGTGGTGACTCCCGCGCTCATTCTCTGACCGCTAGCTGGGAGGCTCTCGCCGGATGCCCCGCGCCGAGCGGCGCTCAGCCCGCTCCCGCAGTTCGCTCGCCCGCGCCGAGAGCCGGGCCCGCGATGCGCGTCAGCGCGGCCTGCGGGAGGGTAACGCAGGCCGCCCCGCGATCGGCGCCCGGTACGCCCGCGCGGGACTACGGCAGCTGGGCTGGACGGAAAACGGGAGGCAACCCGACGCGCGGCGGGTGCACGAGGAGCACTACGGCCTGGCCGCCAGGCTCCTCGGGATCTTGGCGGAGTGGGAATCGGAGCTGGGGCGCACCGAGTACGCGTTCGGCCTCCTGGATCACGCCGAACGCCTTACCGCGGCCGATGACCGGGGCATCCTGCTTCTCCAGCGAGGCCTGATCCTCATGCGGACCGGTCGGGAACGCGATGCGCTCAAGGTGCTCGACGCTGCGGTATCTCAGCTGGAGGAAAACCCCGCGGAGACCGCGAACCTGGCTAGTGCGCTGCTGAATCGCAGCTTCGCCTATCTCAGCCTCGGCCGGGTCCGGCAGGCGCGCACCGATCTGGTCTGGTGCCGCCACGTCGCGACGGATGGGGGCCACGACCTGATCGCGGCCAAGACGCTGCACAACCTGGGTTACTGCGATCTGCTGGCGGGCGACATTCCGGCCGCGCTGCAGCTGTTCAACGTGGCCGCCAACACATACCGGACGAGCGCTCCCGGCTTTCTCCTCGTGCTGGCGACCGACAAGGCCGCTGCGCTGCTCGCAGCCGGGCTCGCCAGGGACGCGGCCAGTGAGCTGGACGCCGCGATGGCCTGGTCCCGGCGGCAGCGGCTGCATCAAAATCTTGCCGAAGCGCAGCTGGTCCGGGCGCAAGCGGCGATGGCCGCCGGTGAGCTGGCGGCCGCGCGCCAGTGGGCGGCCGCCGCCGAACGGCGCTTCCGGCAGCGGGGCAACGACGCCTGGGCCGACGTGGCCGAGCTCACCCGGCTGCGAGCCCGGTCAGTCGCACCACGACGCCAGGCGCCCATCGCCGCCGAAGCGCTGGTGCTGGCCGAACGGCTGCGCGGCCGAGGCCTGGCCAGCGACGCGGACATGGCCGAGTTGATCGCGGCCCGCGCTCTGCTCGCGGCCGGTCGTCCGGATGAGGCCAGGCGACGCCTCATGATGGTGCGCCGCCGCAAGGCGGAGGTGCCGCTAGCCGTCAGCCTCTTGCGCCGACTGGTACGGGCCGAACTGGCCGAGCGGGAGGGGCAGACCGGGACGGCGCTGACTGAGCTCCGGGCCGGCCTGGCGCTGGTGCAGGACCGGCGCGGCCGGCTCGGCAGCATCGACCTGCAGACCGGCACCGCCGCGCTGGGCGCGGAGCTGGCCGACGCCGGCCTGCGTCTGGCCCAGGATCGGAGATCCGCGCCGCGCGTATTCGCCTGGCTGGAACGCTCCCGGGCCCAGGCGTTCCGGGTCAGGCCGGTACGCCCGCCCGCCGACTCGCAGGCGGCGGCCGTCCTGGCGGAGCTGCGTCAGCTCAGCTACCTGATCCGCCATGCCGAGCTGAACGGCCACCGCGACCTGCCCATGATCGCCAGGCATGTCGAGCTGCAGCGTCAGATCAGGGAGCACAGCTGGCAGGCCAGCGGCCTGGGCCAGGCCACCGCGCAGGCCAGCCTCGGTGAGGTGAGCGCGGCCCTGGGCGAGAGCGGGCAGAGCCTGGTGGCCATCCTGGCCCGAGGCAGCCAGATGGTCGCGGTGGTCGTGCGGAACGGATCTGCGCGCCTCGTCGGGCTCGGCGACGTCGAAGCCGCCGCCGAGGCGGCCAGGCGGCTGAACGCCGACCTTGGCACCCTGGCCGGACGGCGGCTGCCCTCCCGTCTCGAGGCTGTGATCGGGGAGTCGATCCGGCATCAGTCAGAAACGCTGACGGCCGAGATCATCGCGCCGCTGCGCTCTTCGATCGGCGATGGCGGCATCGTCGTCGTCCCGGCGGGCCCGCTGGCCGGCATTCCCTGGGGCGTGCTGCCTGACTTGCGCGGCCGCCCGGTTACCGTGTGCCCGTCGGCATCCTCCTGGCTGGCCGCCTGGCGTCGCGGGCAGGCCGACGTGACGTGGCCGCCGTCCGGGAATCCGCTGCTGGTCGCGGGACCGGATCTGGAGCACGCGGCCCGGGAAGTCACCGAGATCGCCAAGTCCTATCCTGGCTGCCGACCGCTGCTCGCGGATGCGGCCACCGTCGGCGCCGCGTTGGGTGCCCTCGACGGCGCCCCCCTCGCCCACCTGGCCGCGCACGGGCATCACGACCAGGAGAATTTCCTGTTCTCCCGGCTCGACCTGGCCGATGGCCCGCTCATGGCCTACGACATCCAGCAGCTCACGGCCGCTCCCCGGCACGTAGTCCTGTCATCCTGCGACGTCGGGCGGACCGTCGTGCGTCCCGGCGAGGAGATCCTCGGCTTCACCGCGGCCCTGCTCTACATGGGCACCGCGACGGTGACCTCTAGCGTCACCCGGGTGGCCGACGACGCCGCCGTCGGCACGATGACCGCCTACCATCGTCTGCTCGCGACCGGGACCAGGCCCGCCGAGGCGCTCGCCAGGGCCACCGCCGCCGAGCCGTTCAGCCCGTTCGTGTGCTTCGGCGGCGGCTAGCTCAGGAAGGGATCCCTCAGGCGCACCCTTTGGCTGCTACGGCTCTCCAACGAGCCCACGAACGTCAGATCCGGCGCAGTACGGCGACTACCTTGCCGACGATCTTGGCCTCGTCGCCCAGAATCGGGGTGTAGGCCTGGTCGAGCTCCATGTGCCTGGCCAGGACGTGACTGCATGAGGTGGAACCGGGGCCGTGACGTAATCGACCGCATGCTGGCGGACAGCGAGTTGCAGCGCGTGCCCGCCAGCCGCCGGTGCAGTGTCCGTAATCTGCTGGCGCAGAGCAGTTATTCGGAGAGTGCGGTATTCGTCCGGGTCCACGTCGCGGAGCGGCCGGTTCCGTCGGCCCGGACCCTGCCTTCCTTCCTTAGCTGTTCCAGGACGAGCCGGATGGTCTGGTCGCTGACACCGGGTACCGCCGCCCTGATGTCTGCGAGGCGGAACGTGATCGGCGCGTGGCGCAGGATGTGTTCGCGGACGCGCTGCTGCTTGGTCCCGGGAGTCTGGGCCGCGGCCGCGCGATCGGCAAAGACGGCGTAGGCACCGGCGATCACCCTGGTGAAGTAGCCGAGCCAGGGCCACGGGTCGGCGGTGCCCTCGTGCCAGCCGTGGGTGGAATCCAAGAGCGCCTGGTAGTAAGCGTCAGCCGATTCGGCGATCGCCTGCTCAATGCTCACGTAGCGGCCGACCGTGTAGCCGTGCTCGCTGAGCATGGCATTGGTGAGCAGGCGAGCCACTCGCCCATTGCCGTCCTCGAAGGGGTGGATGACTAGAAGGTCGAGGATGAACAGCCCGGACAGGAGCACTGGATGGTGCTCGCCCGCCGCAACCGCGTGCTCGTAGCGCTCGATCAGGTCGTCGACGGCGAACGGGGTGCCCGCGGCGGACACCGGCTTGAAGCGAACGGTGGTGGAGCCGTCTGGCGAGCGGTCCACGACCAGGTTGTCCTCCGTTTTGAACGCCCCGCTGGGCATCGCCGTATGCGCGAACAGCAGCCGGTGCAGGTGCAGGATCAGGCCGGCGTTCAGCGGGCGCCAGTCCTGCTGGAACAGGTAGTCCTGGGCATCGCGGTAGCCGGCCAGTTCCTGTTCGCTGCGGTTGCGCAGCGTCGTCGCCTGCCGGTTGATGATCCGCTGGGCGCGGTCGGCATCTGCGACGATGACGCCCTCGATCGCGGACGAGGCGGTGATGCTCTGGACGCGGGCCCGGTCGGCGAGCTCGGTGAGCAGCCCCGGCATCTGATCCCGGTAGAGCGCCTCCGAGCCCCGGCCGAAGTCGATCGCGCTGAGCCGGGTGACGACCTGGGCCGGCACAAGCCCGATGAGCGCGTCAAGATCAGCGAAGCTGCGCAAGGAACCTCCCAACCAACCTACTAAACAACCTAATCTTAGTGCCGATTAGCACGTTTAGCGGGTTTGTTGAGCAGGTTTCCGGCTGTCGATGTCTTCGGCGTCGTCGGTCGCGCGCTGGTCGACGTAGGCAGCCCAGTCTCGCTTGGCCCACTGGGACCAGCGTTCGGCGGTGCTGATGCTGATCGTCAGGGCCATCGCCACCGCCCACGCCGCCACCATCACCGCGCAACCCCCGGCCCGGCGGCGGCCCGACCATCGAACGGCACTAGACACAAACACCAACCTCGCCGGGCCGCGCTTCGCCGGCTTCATTGAATGCGGCACCTGAGCGGTGCTTGCCAGAGGTTCCGCGAGGCGGGACGAGACCGGCCTGCCCAGTGCGCGCCGAACGAGCAGTCCACGCCTGCTCGCGGCGCGGCGAGCGACGTGTGGATGCTCGTCAGCCTGGAGCGTTCCCAGGGTGAGGCCCCAGAGGCTTGGGTGGACCGCGCGCCTGATCGAGAAGGGCGGGCCTGGACATTGAGGCGCAACGCCCATCTCCTTGTTGCATTTAACGGCAACATTGTTGAATAAGCTACGAACGGCATCTCATCCAGAGGGACAAACGGGAGATGACCTCCCGGTCGCCCCTCCTACCTGCGGCTACGCCGTCCCGCTAAGCGTGCCGGATGTTGCATCTGATGCAATACCGCTCGCTTCTAGCTGCAGCCGCTGGTGGAGCCGCAGCCTTCGCAGACGTAGCAGCTGCCCGCCGGGCGCATCTTGGTGCCGCAGGTGAGGCAGAGCGGAGCGTCCGCGGTCCGGCCCTGCTGGGCTTCGATCAGTTCGGTCGAGCTGTGCGGGGCCGTGGGCGACGGCGCCGCGGTCGGCTGAGGCTGAGCCGGGGCTGGCACCGCGGCCCGTTCGGCATGATAAGGCTGTTCTACGGCGGCCGACTGGGCAAGTTCCACGGGGTCCACCTCCTCGGTCAGCCCGGCCGAGTCGTGTCCCGCGACCTCGGCGGCGCGCTCGGCGGCGGACAGGATGCCGAGCTCGGCGCGGTCCTCGTAGGGCAGGTGGTCCAGCGCGAGGCGGCGGAAGATGTAGTCCATCATCGAACTGGCGATCCTGATGTCCGGGTCGTCGGTCAGGCCGGCCGGCTCGAACCGCATGTTGGTGAACTTGGCCACGTAGGAATCCAGCGGGATGCCGTACTGCAGGCCGACCGAGATGGCGATGGAGAAGGCGTCCATCACGCCGGCCAGCGTCGAGCCCTGCTTGCCGAGCTTGAGGAACACCTCGCCCACACCGTCGTCCGGGTAGCTGGAGGCGGTCATGTAGCCTTCGGCGCCCGCGACGGAGAACCTGGTCACGGTGGCGGGCCGCTGCCTGGGCAGCCGCCTGCGGACCGGCCGGTGCTCGTGCGGCTGCGCGGCGGCCGGGGCTTGCGTGCCCTGGGAGGCGGTGGCCTCGGCGGGCTTCTTCCTGGCGTCCGTGAGCGGCTGGCCGACCTTGCAGTTGTCCCGGTAGATGGCCAGCGCCTTCAGGCCCAGCTTCCAGCCCTCGAAGTAGATCCGCTCGATCTCCTCGACGGTGGCGCTTTCCGGCATGTTCACCGTCTTACTTATGGCGCCACTCAGGTGCGGCTGGACGGCGGCCATCATCCGGACGTGACCCATCGGGCTGATCGCGCGCTCGCCCATCGCGCAGTCGAACACCTCGTAGTGCTCGGGTCGCAGCCCGGGGGCGTTCACCACGTGGCCGTGCTCGGCGATGTACTCGGTGATCGCCTCGACCTGCTCGTGCGGGTAACCGAGGTTCTTCAGCGCGCGCGGCACCGTCTGGTTGACGATCTGCATGGAGCCACCGCCGACCAGCTTCTTGAACTTGACCAGGGCCAAGTCGGGCTCGATGCCAGTGGTGTCACAATCCATCATGAGGCCTATGGTGCCTGTAGGTGCGAGTAGGCTACTTTGGGCGTTTCTGTACCCATTTGTCTCGCCGAGCTCGATGCACTCCTGCCAGGTCTCGTTGGCCAGGTCGAGGATCTCGCGTTCCATCGTCCCGACCGGGCGGATGTTCTCGCTGGCGTCCGCGTGCTTGCGGATGACCCGCTTATGCGGCCTGGCATTGCGCTCGTAGCCGTCGTAAGGACCGACGGCGGCGGCTAGCTCGGCTGACGTCTTGTAGGCGGCGCCGGTCATCAGCGAGGTGATGGCCGCGGCAATGGCCCGGCCGCCCTCAGAGTCGTAGGCGTGGCCGGTGGCCATCAGCAGCGCTCCTAGGTTGGCGTAGCCGATGCCTAGCTGGCGGAAGGCCCTGGTTGTGGCGGTGATCTTCTCCGTGGGGAAATCTGCGAAACAGATCGAGATGTCCATCGCGGTGATGATCAGCTCAGTCATCTTCGCGAACCGTTCGGCGTCGAAGGTGTCATCGTCGCGGAGGAACTTGAGCAGGTTAATGCTGGCCAGGTTGCAGGAAGAGTTGTCGAGGTGGATATATTCACTGCAATTAGCTACAACGGTGCCGCCGACGATGTAGGAGTGGTTCCGCGGCTCGGTGAGGTTATAGGTGGTCTCGAAGCCCTTGGACTCGCGGCTGATCATGCGGACAGAGCGGTCGACGTTATAAAAACTGGTGCGCTCGACGATCTCAGCCAGCTTGGCTTGCTTGGCAGGTAGGCTGAAGCCGATGAGCCGGTGGAAGTCCCGGATGGCTCCGGCAGTAATGCGCAAGTCGTAGGACGGCCCGTCGGAACCGTAGCTGGCTTCGGTGCCGTCCTTGCGCGTGTAATGGAATGAAGATGCCTTCTTCGCGCTGGTCTTGTAGATATGCGATGCGATTCCGAGCGAGGCAAGAAGCTCCTGAACGCCGATGAGCAGCTCTTCCGAGCGGCTGCCTAGGCCTACGTACCTGGTTTCGTTGCTCGCCTGATTCACGACGCAGCCGTCCGCGTCGAACAGGCCTCGGAGGAACGCGACTACGGCCTCTTCCGGAGCCTCGTAGACCGAGGAGGGGACGACCTTGTCGGGCGCGCGTCCCTCGGCGACGCCCAGTTGGTGCAGGAACTGGCCGAACGCCTGCCGGGTCACGCGAAGCTGCACGGTGCCGTTCGGCTGCATGCTTGGCTTGCTCTCGAAGCCGGTGATCCGGGTCAGCAGGGCATGGTGCCTTGGCAGCACCACGTCCTTGTCCTCGTCGGAGCCGTAGACGGTCACCGCCTTCCCGTCGCGGACATCGACGCAGCCGTCACCGACCAGCCAGCCCAGGTAGTGCGTGAATTCCTCGTCCCACTTGCTTGGAACTTGCAGCGGCTTGCGGGTCTTCTCGTACTCGACCGTGAGGATGGCGTGCATCGGGATGCGGCTGTCCGCCATGAGGCGGGGCGCGTACCGGAACGAGCGGACAACCTTGTCGTCACTGGTCAGTTCTTCAGCGTGGACCCAGCCCCTGTTCGCGGTCCAGATACGGTGACCGGGAGTGCACCGTAGCCTTGCGCCGTCCGAGAAGCGAAGCTCGATGATCTCGTTCGTCCCGGTAACCATGTACCGCGTCGGGGATGTCGCCGTTACCCGGTCCTGCGGATCAGCCTCGGCCGTCACGTCATTCGTGTACACCGCGAACTGCTCCTCATTCGCGGCCCGACGCACCAGGTCACCAATGCGAACGAGTCCCTTGTCCGTGAGCACTCGCTGGTCAGCAGGGAAGCACGGGTTGCTGGCCGTGATGCGCCCGGATTCGGGGCAGGTGTGCCAGTCGTTGATCGTGCCGTCGTACTGGATGCCGGGGTCGGCACATTCCCAGGCGGCCTGGGCCATCATGCGCATCAGCTTCCGCGCGTCGACCCGCTCGACGACCTCGCCGGTGCGGCGGGCCAGCAGGTCGAACTCCTTGCCTTCCTCCACCGCACGCATGAACTCATCCGACACGCGGACCGAGTTGTTGGCGTTCTGGTACTGGACGCTGACGATGTCCTTGCCGCCGAGGTCCATGTCGAACCCGGCGTCGCGGAGCACCCGCACCTTCTCTTCCTCGCGCGCCTTGGTCGTGATGAAGTCGGCCACGTCCGGGTGGTCGACGTCGAGCACGACCATCTTGGCCGCGCGCCGGGTGGCGCCACCCGACTTGATCGTGCCGGCCGAGGCGTCGGCGCCGCGCATGAACGAGACCGGGCCGCTCGCGGTACCACCGGAGGACAGCAGCTCCTTGCTCGACCGGATCTTGGACAGGTTGACGCCCGCGCCAGACCCGCCCTTGAAGATCAGGCCCTCCTCCCGGTACCACTCGAGGATGGCGTCCATGGTGTCGTCAACGGAAAGGATAAAGCATGCGCTGACCTGGGCTTTTGAGCTGGTTCCCACGTTGAACCAGACCGGGGAGTTGAAGCTGAAGATCTGGTGGATCAGGGCGTACTTGAGTTCGTGATTGAAGATCTCGGCGTCCTCGTCGGTGGCGAAGTAGCCGTGCTCCTTGCCCGCCTTCTCGTAAGTGTCCACGACCCGGTCGACGAGCTGCTTGAGGCTCCACTCGCGCTGCGGTGAGCCGACCGCGCCGCGGAAGTACTTGGTGGTCACGATGTTGGCGGCGTTCACCGACCAGAAGTCGGGAAACTCCACGCCACGCTGCTCGAAGTTGACCGAGCCGTCCCGCCAGTTCGTCATCACGACGTCCCGGCGTTCCCAGGTCACCTGGTCATAGGGGTGCACGCCCGGAGTGGTGTGGATGCGCCCGATCGTGAGCCGGTTGCGCCCCGCCTGGGCCGCCGTCTTCCCCTTGCGGGTCGTCGCGCCGCTCACAGTCTCGGTCATTCCGTGTCCCCCTTCCGGGATCTGTTCAGATCCCTGCCAGGCCCTGCAGGGCCGTTTGCAACGATGACTACTTTCGGTGCCGCCCTTAGGATGTCTGCTCCGGGCCCGCCGCCGCCCTGGTGGCAGCGTCGCGGTAGCCCTGGCGCAGGGCGGTGATCTCATCCTCGAAGTCGGCGAGCGACTCGAACCCTCGGTAGACCGAGGCGAACCTGAGATAGGCCACCTCGTCCAGATCGCGCAGCGGGCCCAGGATGGCCAGGCCCACCTCGTGCGAGGGGACTTCGCCTAGCCCCCGCGCCCTGATCGTTTCCTCCACCTGCTGGGCCAGGATCGCCAGCTTGTCCTCGCTGACCGGCCGTCCCTGACACGCGCGCTGCACGCCACGGATGATCTTGTCCCGGCTGAACGGCTCGGTGACACCGCTGCGCTTGGCCACCATCAAGATGACCGTCTCCTGCGTGGTGAACCGCCGCCCGCACTCCGGGCACGACCTCCGGCGGCGGATCGCGGTGCCCTCGTCAGCCGTTCGGCTGTCGATGACCCTGCTGTCCGGATTCCGACAGAACGGGCAGTGCACGCGATCACCTCCCTGGCCGCCACGTGTGTTCACTAGTCAGTTTACCTGTTCAGTTAACCTGTGAACACAACTTGTGGAAAAAACACAACGGTGTAAGTACTAGATGTTGTGGTTTACCGTAGACCACCGGGCGGCCGGAGGCAAGCGGGCGCGAGCGGCGAATCCAGAAACCCTGGCCGCTACGCGGGTGCGGCCGGCGCGCCGACGTGTCGGGCGCTAGATCGTTGACCGGTAATTAGTGGCTGGTGAGAGCCCTGGTCGGCGACACGCCGCGAGCGGTCCGTGAACGGTAAGTGAAGAGTGTCCAGAATCGGCGTGTCTACACACGTCCGGAC
>Ga0074046_10001232_pt1 | contig 23599 bp, 11 predicted proteins | sample BogForMeECP23OM3_FD_94441 | JGI IMG/M metagenome (GOLD analysis project Ga0074046, IMG submission 94441) | Bog forest soil microbial communities from Calvert Island, British Columbia, Canada - Bog Forest MetaG ECP23OM3 | ecosystem: Environmental > Terrestrial > Soil > Wetlands ...
ATCAAATCATCAAGACTGAGCCGCACGACGCGCGAAAGTCACCGAAGCGGATTGCTGGAATAGCGGCTCTGGTGGTGTGTTTAGCAATCGCGGGAGGTGGGCTGGTCGTTTTGCGCCGCTCTGGCTTGCTCAGCCGGGCCAATTCCACCGCAAGAACTAATGCAACAAAGACATCCTTCACCCCTGAATCGGCTGGCGCGGCAAGTCCTGCACCAGGGACACCAGTCTTGGCATCGGATTCGCCTCCCGCGAATCCGACGCCAGAAACTACGACAGCTAATACTGTTCGGGTCACACCATCGGCCGTGATTCCTTCCGGTACGAACATCGCGGCGTCAGTTTTCGGTGGCGAAATCGAAAGCGTTACTGGATCTTACGGACCTGGACACAATGGCAGGCTCCTGATCGACGGTTTGCCGGAACCCACCTGGAGACCTGAGGGGGAAAACCCGCTGCATCCGACCGAACCCGCCGGCGATCAGGTTAAATTTCCCCAGGAGATCGTCCTTTCCTTTTATAAACGGGACGCGGCGCTGGTTTCGGCGGTGGTGTTGAGGTTCCCGAAAGACGTCTCGTCACGTCCCAAGGACATCGAAATCTGGAGTTCGATGAGCAGTCCGACGGAGAACTTCTCTCCGGTTGTAAAAGCCACTCTCGACCTCAGCACACCTTCAGAGACGATTTCGTTTTCACCTGTCCAAACCCGCTTCCTGAAACTTCGACTGCTCTCCAGCACTGGGCCCGAAGCATTTGAGATCGGCGAGATTGCGGTCATCGAGGGTTCGGCTGCCGGCTATGTTCCTTTGATAGCTCGTTACCCCGAGATCGAAAGGTGGAGGAGCAGCATCCGGTACGCGGCGCAGAAAGGTATCGACTGGCTGGAACCCACGACCATCGATTGGCAAGCTCAAAACGAATGTTTTGGATGCCATGTGCAGGCACAAACCCTCATGGGGCTGTCTGTCGCGCAGAGAAATCATTATGTCGTTAGTGCGAGTTGTATGCGGGACTTAGTGGAGTTCATGCGAACCAAGCAAGCCGACGACGGAACCGAAAAAGACGAAGGCTCAGCCGGCACGAGGGCAACGCCTACTCAATTCGCCGCGATGGGATATGCCTATTTTGACGAGGTGACGGGAGTCAAAAGTGACCAGTCATTATTGAAGCATGTCGATTGGTTGAGCAAGCAATTGGGGCCTACTGGTGAACTGGCTCCCGATATGGAAGAACCTCCCATCGCTCAGGGATCGTTGATGACGACCGGCAATACGCTGATAGCTTTTATGCAGGCCTTTGCCCAAACCGGAGACGCCCGGTACCAGCAGGCCGCTGATCGCAGCCTTTCGTTCATGGCATCGGCCGATCCTAAAACCACTCAGGACAAAATCTTTAAGGTGCTCGCTCTTTCGCGTTTTGGCACAACGCAACAGCGCGAACTGGTTGCGCCGCTCCTTCGCCAATTGCAATCTGAGCAAAATCGGGACGGTGGCTGGGGCGAAACAGCCGATATGCACGCCTCCAATGCCCTGGCTACCGGGCAAGTGCTCTACTCCTTTCAGGAAGCGGGCGTGAGCATCGATGCGCCTGAATTCACCAACGGCGTTCGCTATCTGCTAAAGACGCAGCAAGACAGTGGAGCCTGGCCATCCACCAATACCCAGTCATCGAGAAATTCCGAGTTTGCGCCGACGATGTGGGCTGTGATCGGGTTGGCGGGTTTGGTGGAGCCTCCGATGGCAGAGTCGCTTAAGGCTGAACTGGATAAGTACGGTCGCGTAGCTTTGTATATAAATTTCGACTTCAATAAAGCAACGCTCAGGCCTGATGCGAAACCAATCATCGCGCAAGTGCTCAAATTACTCCAAGATAATCCAAATCTGAAACTGTCCATTGAAGGACACACCGACAATGTTGGGTCGCATGACTACAATGTGAAACTCTCTCAAACGCGCGCAGCCGCTGTGGTGAGTTCTCTGGTTGCGGCGCATATCGCGCCCGGCCGGCTGAGCTCTGGTGGGTCCGGGCCTGACCGGCCAATTGCAGACAACGACACCGAGAAAGGGCGAGCCAAGAATCGGCGAGTAGAACTTGTCAAGATGTGAGTGCCACTTGAAAGGGCCCGCCAACTCCCCTCCCAAGGCGGGGCATGAAAAGATGGATTAGCTTCTGTTCAAAACCGTCCCGATTCTGGTCATGGTTGCGTGTAGCGCAGACATTCTGGAGTTCTGGGTTTTTTTGTTCGGCCCTATTCCGGCAGAAGAATTCCTCCTTTCGCATTCATGAGGCGGGCGCCGGCCTTTGCGATTTTTCTTCCACGCACTCGCCGCCCCCTGCCTGCTAGAACTCACGCACGATCAGAGTGCGCTGGCGGCCCATGCCGCCGTCGCCGTTGGAATCGGGCTGAGAGAATTGATCGCGCCGTGCACGTCGTTTTCCAGTCGCGTATCCGATCGAGCACTTGGGGTTACGAAAGTTAGGTCCCAGGTCCCGAAATTTGCGAGAAGATAAGAACAGGAAGACTGTCTTTTTTGGCGATTTCACTTGCGGCGTGAGTCAGGTGAACTTATGTCGAACAACGGCGCGATCAAGCTGAGTCGTAGCAGCGGTGGGCCAGTGGTCTCCAGACGACTGATTTTGCTGGTACTTGTGGTGGTGCTATCGCCTGGACGCATGCTGGCGCAGGAAGACGGCGAAGAGCACATCGGTTTGCCCACGGACTGGAGTCACCGGTACATGGTTTTTTCCGCCCCCGGGTCGCCGACGGAAGCCTTCGATTTGTCCCAGGACCCGCGTTACGTCCAGCAGTGGCTGCGCCGCAATATCGAAAGGCGGCACTGGGGACAACGCGCACGCCGCGACATCCATAGGGATTGGAGCGCGAGCATGGGCACAGGCGCCACTGTGGGCGCTGGCCAGTACCCCGCAAAATACTCTTTCAGTGTGACCACCGACAGTTGCGCCAACGATTTCGTGGTCTTCAATACGAGCCTGGCTGGCGCAAACAATCAGGCCAGCATTATTGCCTACAACAATCTTTATGTCGGATGCGGCGGAACCGTTCCCTCCGTGTATTGGGCTTACGACACGGGCGGGACCATCAGCACTTCGGTGACATTGTCCCTCGACGGCACCCAAGTGGCTTTCGTGCAAGCGCAAGGCGGGGTTGCGACGTTAGTGTTACTGAAATGGAGTTCGTCCACCACCGAAACCGCCGTAGCGCCGATGGTTCTCTCTAGCACCGCTAATAGCGGTTACCGAGCCTGCACTGCGCCCTGCATGACGACGCTCGCTTTCCACGCAACCGCTACCACCGATCCCACCCCTGCAGATTCTTATTCCTCGCCCTATTACGATTACACGCCCGGGTCGGACACCCTTTACGTGGGTGACAACGCCGGCTACCTTCACCAGTTCACCGGGGTGTTTAGTGGAGCGCCGGCGGAAACCACGACTACGTGGCCGGTACGGGCTGCTGCGGCACCGTTGAGCAACCCGATTTACGATTCGGTCACTGGAAACGTCTTCGTGACGACTTCCTTCCAGACCAGCGACAACAGCGGAGGCCGGCTTCAAACCGTGTGCGCGACCTCAACCTGTGTTGGGATCAACAACGGAAACACCACCACCGCGATAGGAACAGCGACACCATCAGGCATCCTGGGCCCGGATACTGCTGGCAATGTCAATTGCCGTGGAACTGGCACTTCGGGAAATGGATCGAATCTGCGTTTGGACGCCCCGATTGTCGATTCCACCGCTGGCAGGGTCTACGTATTTCTTGGAAATGACGGCGGCGGCAATAGCGTCGTGATCCAGTTTCCGACGAAAGTCAGTACGACGTCCTATGAAAACTGCCCAGCCGAAACGGCGGTTGGCACGGCCTCAACTACGGGAATTCCGCTTTTCACGGGCAGCTTCGACAACCTCTACTTCACTTCGACCGGCGGCGGCAGCCCCAGCGGGGACCTGTACGTCTGCGGAAACACCTCGGGTGACGCAACGCTCTACAAGGTTGCGATCACATCCAATGCCATGGCCACGACCAGTGCCAGCGTACTGGCCGTTTCCACCGGGAATACCACTTGCTCTCCTGTGACCGAAGTGTACAGCGCCAGCAAGGACCTGATTTTTCTTAGCGTGCAATCACTAGGTTCTACCTCGAGCGCGGTGAATTGTCCAAGCAACACGGGATGTCTGATGTCGTTTTCCGTGCCCACGACTCTTGGCGGAACGCTCCCCGCCGGCACCACGGCTACGGCGGCCGAGAGCGGGGGTACAAGTGGGATCGTGATTGACAACACCGTAGCCCCTGGTACTCTGCACACGTCACAGATCTATCTTTCGACGCTTACGGGCGGAACGGCCGTGCAAGCTTCGCAGGCCGCATTACACTAACCAATTCAGTTTTATCGGCAACACCGGACTCTTCCTGCCACCGCGATCTTGTTGGTGTGCGCGTTCCTCTAACGTCTACATGGGTGTTGCGGATTGACCGCCCTGACGAAATCGCTCCACTGCCCGGCATTCACCGTGTCCCAGTAGTCGTACCAGAAAATGATCTTTGGTTTAGCATCGCTAGCGGCGTCGTGCAGCATAGTCTGGAGTTGGCGGGTGGTTGGATAGGTGCACTGCGACCCCGAGCAAACACCGGAACCTGGGTATTGGTTCCAGTTGAAAGCCTGAAGCGCTATCTCAGCCGATTTGCCGTAGGTTGTGGCGATGGTGTGGACGTCGCTGGCCGCCGTGGCCGTATCGCTGGCGGGGGCGCCGGTGCCAATGGGGTAGTAGTCCGCGCCAAGGATGTCCGCGAAACGGAACGGGTCCAGATATTTCCGAAGATTAGTGAGGCTGGGATTGGTGGCGTCGTCCCAGGTGGCGTTCACCATCTGCGGATGATGGGGGTCCACGGCCCGAATGATGTTGTAAAGATTCTGGACGTACGAGGCGGTGTTGGGTGTGGGTTCGTCACCGATGCTGTACCCGTATGTGGCCGGAAGACCCTTCACAAGATTCACGAGGTATTGGAGGAATCCCTTGTTGGTCGAGCAACCGCAAGTGGCGGAGATTTCGCTGTAATCGTTGATTAAGTATTTGCCGCTCTTGTCGGAATACTTGGCGAAATCGGGGTCGTTGAAGGTCCACATGATTTTAAGATTGTGGGAGTTGGCGTGGGCGGCGTAGGCCAGAAGTTCCTTCTCGGTTCCCCAGAAGACGCTGTAGTTGAGAACCACATAAAAGTTGGCGGCGGCGATTTTGTCGAGCTGGCTGGTGGCCGTGTCACCGGCAAGGCCGCTGCAGCTTTCGCCGTCCAGATTGCAATCCTGGTAGATGGCCTGGGGTATGGTGGTGATGGCCTGGGCGCGGGAGTACGACGAAGAAGCCGGGATGCTCGTGCTGACGTAAAGAAGTGGATGGGCATCGAAAGCTTCGGCAACACCGGCGGAAGCTGAGGTCATCAAGTCGACGGTATAGTTTCCATTCTCATCGCTTTGCACAAAAAGAGCTTCGGTCCACAGAGGATTACCGCGGCGGTCTCCTGTATCGTGGATGTAGAAGGTGAGAAGATGGAGTCCGGCCAGAGGCTCGCCCTCTTCGTTGAGCAGGGTGGAGCTGAAACGAATGTACGGATGAGGCGCGACCATTGCCCCCAAATTGAGAGGTTCCTGGGACAAAGCGTGAAGTGGCCACAGGGAACACAAAAGCCAAAGAGTAGAAAGAAAAATCAGGTACAAGTGTCTGGGCTGTTTCATCATGACTTTCCTTCTTAGCCGCGAAAACGGGCCAAGTGTACACCCATCTTGTCTGTTCGCGACATCGTGAAATGATCTCATCTCGAGCGCACGGAAGGGAGAAGATACTTGGCCTGGCCGAAACGTGTTCCGAACCTTTCTCGTGTTCGCTGTCCCCGATTGACTGCTGAGCGCTCCCGTTCTGTCTAATGTTGCCATCAGGACTGAGTTGGGGTGGGCTGCGGTTGCTCGTCCCTCACCACGGTCGACAACGAAAGCAACCTGAATTCGCGCAAGTTGCACGGCTGCGCTGAAATCTAGAATTCATCAGGCCTAATCTTCCTGCTTCTCAGTGCAGATGAAATGAAGCTCGCAAGATGCGCGGCATATAGGCCCGTTACAACGCCGGTGAAAACGTCCAGTGTGTAATGCGCTCTGAGGACTAAAACGGTCGCGACTTCGAATATGACGATTAGAACGCCAAGTGCAGTCAGCCAACTCTTGCGCATCCGAACAATTTCGGCTACTGCTAGAACCGCAATCGCAGTGTGGCCTGAAAAGAAGTAATCGTTGCTCACGTTGTAGGTCACGAGCAACGATGGAAATCCGGGATAGTGCCAGATTGCATTCGGCGGCGCAGGCAGTGATACCAACAGCTGCATAATCTGTCGCAGACCTAACACGATCACCAAACCGAGGAACGGCCGGATGGAAGCTCCGAAAATCCATCTCGTGAGAAGGAAGACGCCCAGCAGATCGATGATCCCGGAACTCACGATCAGCAGCAGATTTGCTGCCGCTGGGTGATCGTGCAGGTACAAGTTCGCAAAGGTGGTGGCAGCGTGTAATCCATCTCCGATCACGCCTGTTGGCGCGCCGCGGGTGCCAATCAACGATTGGGTCCAGAACCAGACGATGAGGGCGACAGTGGTAACACTCAGACGAATGATGAGAGACCGCGTGCTGCGGGCTATCCGTGCTTCGTGAGCGTCATCATCTTTGATTGCGGTGCCTGTCATCGCGCTCGTGTCAAACCGCGGCTCCGGAGGCCAGTTCCCTCAGCCGCCGCAAATCAAGCTTGCCCGTGCCAAGATAGGGCAAGGATTCCACATGCACAAACTGGTCAGGACGGGGCTTCCACAGAGCCGGCAAATCCGCCTTTCCCAGGTGCGAGAGACATTCCTGCAATCTCTCGTCAGCTAAAGTATGAAGCACAATCAGTCGTTCGCCTTTTTTCTCGTCAGGAACTGCGGTCACCGCGAAGATCTGTTCGGTAGCTCCCGCGATTTCGTGAAGTTTGTCTTCGACCTTGATGTGAGGGACCATTTCTCCGCCAATTTTGCTGAAGCGGCTCATGCGGTCCGTGATGCGCACGAATCCATCCTCATCCATGGCGGCGATGTCGCCCGTGTTATACCAGCCGTCGCGGAGTACCTCAGCCGTCTTCTCCGGCCGATTCAAATACCCCTGCATCACATTCGGGCCGCGCACCAGCAGCAATCCGGTTTCACCTGGCGGTAATCGAGCCATTGTTTCAGGATCGACGATCCTCACGCTGATTCCAGGCAACGGATGACCGATGCTGGCGCGCTTCGCGCCAACCTGGCGGAATTGCGCAGCGCGAAAGTCGCGCGTGTTTACCGTGACCGCAGGTGAGCATTCCGTGCAGCCATAGCCTTCGAGCGGCCGAATTCCGAAACGATCTTCGAATGCGACCGAAACGCGCTCTGGGAGCTTCTCCGCACCTGCCATTACATATTGCAGGCTGCCAAAATCTTCCGGCGAGCAGCGCCGCATGTACGACTGCAGGAACGTGGGAGTGGCCAGCAGGAAAGTAATGGCGTATTGGCTTACCAGAGCACCTATGGCGCGAGCTTCCAGCGGGTTGGGATGGAAGACCACGCCCATGCCGATCGCCGTTGGCAAGCAAAGAGCGCCCGTGAATCCGAAGGAGTGAAAGAAGGGCAGGATGCCGAGGATTTTGTCGTTACGGCCGAGCATGAACACCTGGTTGAGTTGCTCGACATTGGAAGCCACGTTGTAGTGCGTGAGCATGACTCCCTTCGGATCGCCTGTACTGCCGCTGGAAAATATGATTGTGGCGATGTCATCCAGTCGTGGCTTTTGTGTGGCGCCGAGGGACTTTTCGATAAGCCGGATTGGCAAAAGCCAGGAAACAAACGCTGCTGTTACGCGCTCCCAGAACCGCGGCTTGTCCGCGAGATCCTCCAACATGAACGCCTGCGCTGGTGGTCGGATGTGGACACGCTCCAGAAAGGCCTTCGAGGTAATTACCGTTTGCAACTCGCATTGTTTGGCGCACGAGACGAGAACCTCGTTGGAAGCCGTGTAGTTTAAATTCACTGGAATTTTTCCCATCAGAAGCGCAGCCAGATTCACCAGCGCACCGGGAACCGAGGGCGGAAGCAAAATGCCGACCATCTTCTGGTCGCGCCAAATCGGGCGCAACCGTCGCGCGAGGAAGATCGTGCGAGTAAGAGCGCCTCCGAAGCTCAGCTTGGGTGTGCGCCCATCGGCCATCGCAAAGCGAAATGGATGTCGACGCGCCGTCTGTACGAACGAGCGATGCAGCGGCCGCATGTAGCGCTTGCGGAGTTGGTAGGCTTCAGTGCTAAGTTCCTGCACCGCCTGGCGCACGTTCTGAGCGCTACTGGTGGAAGGCATTGCCTTGCCGAAAGTCACCGTAACCGGGTATGGGATTTTGCGTGGGAACTTCCACAGGAATTTCCCGCGTTCGAAGCTGAAAATTGAACCCCATACTCCGCCCAGATTTGTCGGGATGATCGGAACATCTACGCCTTTGACAATTCGTTCCATGCCGCGCCGGAACGGGAGCATCTGTCCGATTCGGGTCATCTGGCCTTCAGGGAAGATGCATACGATTTCTCCATCCTTTAGTGCTTGCGTTGCCGTGCGAAGCGAGGTGATCATCTCGCGCGGCCGAAGCTGCGATGAAATTGGAATCACTCCCATGATTTTGGCGAACGGCTTCACCAGCGGATGGTCGTACGAGCCTTTGAACATGAGGAACCGAATCGGCCGGTCGATGGAGGCAATTAACAGGACTGCATCGACCATCGAAACGTGATTCGGTACCAGCAGCGCTCCACCTTTTGAGGGGACGTTTTCCCGCCCTTCGAGATGAATTCGATACAGAGTGTGAGTCGCGATCCACAATAAGAGACGGAGCAGTGCATCAGGCAGCAGGTACAAGACGTAGATCGTCGCCGCGACGGTCACCAGGGAAACTGACAGGAAAATCGAGGGCGGACTGAAGTGTGCGTAATGCTGGAAGAAATAGTAAATGCCCGCCGCTCCGCCGATACCAACAAACGAAAGCAGGTTCGCTGCAGCAATCACCCCGCCTTTGTCCTTTTCGTCGGGGCGGTGCTGAATCAGAGCATTGACGGGGACAGCGAAGAAACCGGCCGAGAAGCCAAGGGCGGCGAGCAGTATCAGCACATGCGGGAACGACAGATTTCGGGCGGAAAGCAGGACTCCGAACAGGGTCATGCCGACGGAGCCGAGAGGAATCAATCCGTATTCGACTTTGCCGCTCGAAAGATAACCCGCCGCGAGGCTGCCGAGGCCGATGCCGATCGCGACTGCAGCTTGCAATATCCCCGTGCGCGTGGAGGTGCTGTGCAGCACGTCCTCGCCATAGAAGACGATATTGGCCGTCAGCAGCGCGCCCAGAAACCAGAAATATGTGTTACCGAGAACCGCCAGCCAGAGAACGCGATCTCTGCGTATTAAACGCAGCTGCGCCCACAAATCGCCGATTGGGTTGGCGCGAAATTTCTTGACGGGATCGGCGGCAGGGACCTTTGTAATCCCAAGGCTGGTGATCAATCCGACAAAAGACAAACTGAGAAAGATCAGCCCCGACCAGCCTTGGCGTCCATGAAAAACGTCTGCCAGGAAAGCACCGGAAACAAGCCCAGCGATCGACGCCAGGAAGGTTCCCAGTTCGATGACACCATTACCCCAGGAAAGCCTTGGTTCGGGCAGCAACTCGGGCAACAATCCGTACTTCGAGGGTCCGAAGAACGCGGCCTGTGTGCTGGCCAAAAAGATTGCCGCCATTTCGAGGTGCAGATTCTGCCAAGCTAGCCCGGCAATCGCGAGGGCCATGACGGCAATCTCGAACAATTTCGTGCCAATCGTGACGGTGCGTTTACTGTACCGATCCGCGAGAAACCCTCCGGTCATGGAGAACAGAATGAAGGGAACGGAGAAGAGGGCACCCGCTACCAGGACGAGCCGATCACGATCGGCCTTCGCTATCCCTGTGCCAAGGATGATGAAGACGATGAGATTCTTGTATGCGTTATCGTTGAACGCACCCTGGAACTGGGTCGCAATGAGGGACCAGAATCCCCGTCGCCACGGCCGCGGAACGCCAGGTCCCCCGAGAGGCTCAGAGGTTGCGGTAGCGGACTCTTCCAGCACTGCGACAGGAGCATCTTCGCTCATAAAAACGTTTGATTAGCGCCTGAAAATCAGGGGATTCTGGACATTTTGGCACAAGGCCAGCCTACTTCCAATCACCATGCGGAGAACGCCCGTTACTTCCGAGTTTGCCGGCGAGAATAAACTGCAAGACGGAGGTCGCGCCACGTTCTATTATTTAGGCTTGCAGAACTACGTGCATGCGGGGTAGCCATTGGAGCTTCTCGCCGTATTGTTAGCGCTGTTAGTCTTAGCCACTCCCGGCCTCGCCATCTATGCGGTTTGGAGGCAGCGGAAGCTTCGCCGTCAAATCGAAGAGCTCGCGCAGCTCAGCTCGCAACAAATTGACGCTCTGCACCGTGAACTCCTCGAACTTCGACGCCAGCTCGCGGCTTTCCCGCAAGGTTCAGGCACTCCGGTCAAATCCGCGGAACCCGGCCCTCATTTTGCAGTCTCAGCCGAGACGCCGAAGCCCCTGGAACCGGAGCCTTCGAGTGTGCCTGCGTCGGTTGTGAAACCGGCGCCCAGTCCTGCTCCGGCCGATTTGAAACCCTCTGCACCTGGCGATAAGACCCAGCCTGTCCTCTGCCCCTGGTGCAGCACGGTCCATGCGGGAGGAGTCAGTAACTGTCCAACTGCCAGGCCCGTTGCGCGGCCAACCGAGACGCCGCGAGCGGAGCCTACACCTCCGCCCGTGAGTCCGCGGGCGGTAGAAGTTCCTGTGCGCACCTCGACCCCTGTGGAGCCGATGGCGCCGGCAGCGAACAAGTCCACTGAGAGAATCGTTGCGGCAACCCGGCCTGATGTGCCGGCAGTTTCGTCGAGTGAGCAGGCTTCCGCGCCGCCGACGAGCGCGCTGCAACCTCCAATTTCAGCAACGCCGGCGACTCCGCCTCCATCGGCGACGCCTCCACCTGCCGCACATGAGCACTTCACGCCTCTACGAACTCCAGCTGCGCCGACGACGGCAAGCGCTCGTGTCATAGAACCACCACAGTTCGCCACCTTGCGGTCTTCGTCTCCGAAGGCAACCGCTCAGCAGCGCATGAGGTCAGTGTTTGCTCTCGAAGAGACCCTCGGTACGAACTGGCTGAACAAGCTGGGCATCACCATTCTGGTGCTGGGACTTGCGCTCTTCGGGATCTATGAGCTCGGCCAGCTGGGACCAGCAGGCAAAGTTGGACTGTCCTACGTTGTCTCATTGGCGCTGTTGGCGGGAGGAATGTTTTTCGAGAGACGTGAGCGCTATCGCGTTCTGGGTCACACGTTGATCGGCGGCGGATGGGCTCTGCTGTTCTTCACCACCTACGCCCTGAATCATGTTCGGGCGATGCGTGTGATGGATTCAGCGGGCGCGGACCTTGTCCTGATGCTTGTTGTCGCGCTCGCCATGGTACTGCACACGCTGCGCTACCGGTCCCAGGTAGTTACCGGGATCGCGTTTCTGTTGGCTTACTGGACAGTGTCCCTCAGCCAGGACGACGTATACAGTCTTGCCTCAGGCGCAGTCCTCGCCCTCGGACTCGTCACCATCGTCATGAAGATGGGATGGTTCGAGCTTGAAGTGTTCGGTATTTTATCGAGCTATCTCAACCACCTGTATTGGCTGTATCGCCTGCTGGGGCCCGAAGGCGCACACGGGCACGCTTTTCCTGAGTATCACGCCAGCACCGCTCTGCTGTTGTTCTATTGGCTGATCTTCCGAGTTTCTTACATTGTGCGGAAGACCAGGTCTCCGCAAGGTGAGCATGTATCGAGCGCGGCAGCGCTGCTCAACACTCTGTTGCTGCTGGGTACGATGAAGTTCCAGTCCGTCCAGCCGGAGCTGGCTTTCGTTGCCTTGCTCGTCATAGGCGCGGCGGAATTCAGCTTTGGACAACTTCCCCTAACCAAGCGTCGCCGTGAGGCCTTTGTTGTCTTGAGCGTACTTGGTGCCGCGCTCATGATCGCCGCGGTTCCGTTCCGCTATTCCGGAAACAATGTCGCCATCCTGTGGCTGATCGGCGGCGAAGCATTGCTGCTGGCCGGTGTGTTAGTCAGCGAGGTAGTCTTCCGGCGTCTCGGCTTGCTCGCGGGACTTCTGGTTGGATTGCATCTGGTGGGCGTCGACTTCCGGCAACTCATAGCGGTTCGCCAGACCAGTGAAGATCTTGTTTTGACCGCTGGTGTGATGTTTGCGCTGTGTGCAGCTGTTTTTTATCTGAACGCTCTTTTCATTGGAGGACGCTGGAAATCGTTTTTTGGCGAATCGCCCGATGTGCAACTTATCGATGGGCATTCGTACCTGGGAGGATTCGCCGCTGCATCAGCCGCGTGGGCTCTATGCTCCAACGATTGGACTGCGGTCGCATTCGCCGGCATCATGCTCAAGCTGGCGGTGCTGGGGCAGAGGCTTAAGTCTTTTCATCTGCAAGTGCAGTATGGTCTCATCGGCACGCTGATCTTGTACCGCATTGTTCTGTTCAACCTCCACAGTGAAGCTCCTGCGCACACCCACATCGCCATGCGGCTTTTCACTTTGCCGGCGATGGCCGCGATGTTTTATGTGACCGCGAAGTGGGCGCAATTGCGAGACGATTCGAACCAGCGCACCTTCCGAGGATTGTTCGCACTGGCGGGCACGGCTCTGGTTACTTCGTTCATTGATTACGAGGTGCCGGAACTCTGGCAGCCGGCAGCGGCGATTCTCTTCGCCGTGGCGCTCGTAGAAATCGGACAATGGATCCGCTATTACGCGATCGCCTGGCATGCTCACTTGTTGAGCGGTCTGGCGGTGCTGGCTGCGTTGACCGCCGACCAAAGCAGCACTCACCGTTGGCGCGACGTGCCGCTCCATGCGTTTGGCGCTTTGCCGGTGGTTGCGGGGCTGTACTGGATCGCCAGGCGTATTGGCCTGCCGAACTCCGATCACGTCAACACGGCGCGAATCGCTTATAGCTGGGCCGGGACCGGCATGATGCTTTGGGTGCTCAACGAGGCCGTGCCCCTGCCGTGGATTGCTGTTTCGTGGATTGTGTTTGCCATTGCTCTCGCTTTGGTCATGCGCCGGATTGGCTACAGGCAACTCGCATGGCAAGCGAATGTTGTGGCCGCATGCGCTGTGGCGCGTGCCTACACCGCGAACTTCTCGCTTGAGCAACTGGTTTGGCCCGGAGTCTCTCTGCGGCTGGTCACAGTTTCGCTTGTTGCTGCGGGACTCTATTTTCTTTCGCGCAAAGCCACCATCCCCGATTCTGAGTCGAAGCGCGCGATCACCTATCTGCACACCTTTGCCGCAACCGGGTTGCTTGCTCTTTTGGCGTGGTATGAAGCACCGGGCGCGTGGCTTGCAGCCGTGTGGGCAATATTCGCCCTGGTGTTGGCTCTGGTGGATCACCAATTTGAGCTCGAGGATCTCGCTTGGCAGGCGCATGCGCTCGCTGCACTGGCGATGGTGCGCAGCGTCTCGCTGAACTTGCACATCAACGAAGCCTGGCATGGGATCAGCGTCCGCTTGCTCTCACTGGCAGTCGTTACCGTGGTGATGTATGCCCTCGCGCAAGTCATCCGCATGCCGCAGGAGTGGCGCAATCGGGAGTTCCACCACATCTACTCGTGGGCCGCCTCGGCACTGGTTTCACTGCTCATGTGGTACGAGTTGCGGCCCTTGAGCGTGGCAGTCGGTTGGGCTGTTTTCGGACTGGTTCTCTTCGAATACGGCCTACTACGCAATACGAGGCAATTCAGGTTCCAGGCATATCTTGCACTGACGGCAGCATTCGGCCGGATCTTCTTTGCCAATCTTGCAGCCGGCAATCCAGGCGAGTTCTGGGGGCCCCGGATCTACACAGTGCTGCCGCTCACGCTGATTTTCTTCTTCGTGTATGTGCAATTGGACGCGGACCAGGCAACCGTGCGCGACGATCGCCGGCTGCACTTCGACGACCTGCTTGGTTATCTCGGGACGGCCAGCGTGATCGCTCTGCTGTATTTCCAATTTGCCAATGATTGGCTGGTTACGATGTGGGCGGTTGCGGTGTTTGTTCTTTTTGGCATGGCTTTGTTGCTGGATCGGTCGATCTTCTTGCACCAGGGCATTCTTCTGACGATCGGCACCTGCGTCCGCGGCGTCATGCATAATCTTTTCGGTGCGAGCTATTTCAGCGGCGGCGACTGGACCGGACGCTATTTCGTGCTGGGTTCGGCTGTGGCCGTTCTGTTGGCATGCCTTCCATTCGCGTTTCGTCTGCGCGATCGTCGCCAGGGACAGACTCTTCCGATTCGCTGGATGGGTGCCCTGGTGCGGCGTCCGGAGCAGTTTATGTTCTTCGCACCGATCCTTCTTCTCACTCTCATGCTCGCACTCAAGATGCGCGCCGGCATGGTTACGGTCGCGTGGGGCATCGAAGGAGTCCTGATCATTCTGCTCGCCCTTGCGGTTAACGAGCGCAGTTACCGGCTGACCGGGTTAATCCTGCTTTTGGTTTGTGTGGGCAAAATCATCTTGCGCGATGCCTGGGGACTCGCTCCCCGTGATCGTTACATCACCTTCATTATTCTTGGGGCAGCGCTGCTGCTGGTATCGTTTCTATACAGCAAATACCGCGAAACCATCCGGCAGTTTTTATGAAGCGCATCGGCGCATTCATCGTCGTGCTCTTGATGGGTGTGTCTGCGCTCTACTTCACCGAACGCCGCCACGATTCCACACCCGTTTCGGCGAACGCAGTCGTGGCGGTCGCTGCCGATGCGCAACGCGATTTGAGCCGAGTCCCTATGCGGCTGATGCGTCTTTCCGATGAGGAAGAAATCGCGGTGGGCAATGAGCTGGCCGGGCAGTATTCCATTGGCGATACCAATTTGAGCGCCGAAGAACTTGCGCTGGACAATTACGTTCGCCACGTGGGGAGCGCTGTGGCATCCCATGCTCACCGGCGCCTTCCTTATTCCTTTCATCTTCTGCCCAATCGCACCATGATCAATGCGTTTTCTCTTCCCGGCGGCCCCGTTTACATTGGGGAAGGCCTGCTGGATTTGATGACCAGCGAGGATGAACTGGCATCAGTTCTCGGGCATGAGGTGGAACACATCGACCACTACCACTGTGCCGAACGCGTGCAGATCGAAGCGAAGCTGCGCAATCTGGAACTCGGTGTTCTCGGCGCATTGGTGCAAATACCACTCAGTGTGTGGGAAGCCGGCTACAACAAAGATGAGGAATTAGAAGCCGATCGGGAAGGAATGCGGCTCGCAGTTCTTGGCGGCTACTCGCCCTATGGAGCAGTGACTCTATTCAAGAAACTTGCCAGGCTTCACGATGAATACATCATCCATGCGCAGAGCCCGGAAGAAGAACTTTCACAACTGGCTATTCAGAGTCTGGAAGGATACTTCCGTTCGCACCCTCTGCCGTCTGAGCGCCTTGCCCAGGCGAACAGTTTAATTGCGCAAGAGGGTTGGCAGGACCGCAAGGCGCAACGACCTTTCCGCGTCGAGTACGAAGTGCACAATGGCAAGTACGTGAAATGAACGGTCCCCGTAACCCTGGCGCGTCCGGACCTCATCCAACCTAGAATGTCAGTCGAGCGGCCAGTTGTCCGATGCGCGGAGCCGGGCCGCGGAAGCTCCCGGTTGTCGTAATCTGCCCAAAATTCGGGCCGTTGATGTTGGTTGCGCCGTCAGCATAGGTGGGCTGGGCGAATTCGGGATGATTCAGCACGTTGAAAAACTCCGCGCGGAATTCCAGGCTCACGTGCTCGGTGATCGCCGTAGTCTTCGCCAGAGCGATATCAAGATTCGTCAGGTGCGGTCCGCGCAAAGTGTTGCGATGCAGGCCATAGGTTCGGTCCGCCGAATTATTCACAGGATCGAGTTGCGGAGTACAAGGATCCGTGCCTCCGTAATAAGGATCGTTTGCCAAGGGGATGTTGGAGAAGCTGTTGGGATCGAAAAAGAAGTGACCGGTAACTGGCGGCCCGGTCACCTCTTGGCACAAAGACCCATAAAAGGTGGGCGTGATCGTGGTCAGCTTCCGCGGGTCGAGCATGTGGATGGGCGCCACCACTGCCGCATTTGAGAGGTAGGGATCGCCCGCGCCGGAGGTTCCGGGATTGGTCGGGTCCGAAGTGCCGCCCAATCCGGCTCCAATGTCGAAGGGGAATCCCGTGCGCCAGGTCACGATAGGATAAAGGCTCCATCCCTTGGTCAGACGCTTTGGACCAGTAGCCCACATCCGATCGAAGGGCAGATCCCAGCCTCCGCTGAAGCTGATGCGCTGGCGGACGTCGCCGTCGCCAGAGGCGTAGAAAAGATTGGGGGCGTATGCCGGCACGGTCGAATTGCGCTGGCGAAATCCGGACGCGTTGTCCAGATTGTGACCGTAGGTATAAGCGAGGGTGAAATACGCGGTGCCGAGTTTGGAAGGCTTGGCTTGCCGCGTAAGGCTGGCCTCCAGCGCGTTGTAGCTGGCGTGCGACACATTCTGAAATTCGGGAAGCTGGCCGAAACAGAGCGGGCAACTGCTGTCCAGCAGGCGGCTGGTGGTTCCCAACACCATCGGATTGATGTCTCTCAGCGAAGTCAGCCCGTGTCCGGAACTCCCGACATAGTTGGCTTCGAGCACCGTGCCGGCGAACAGGTCCTGCTGCAAGCTCAGGTTGTACTGGTAGACGTAAGGCGTGCGCAGGTGCGGGTCGACGATAAAGATAAAGCCGGTGCCGTTGATCGGGAGCAGCGGCGCGAAATCGTAGTTGCTTGGCGGCGGCGTGGAGGGAAAAGTATTGGTTTGCCCGGCGGCAACGAACGGCTGACTCAGATAGTTCAGCGGAGCAGTCTGGCCGGTCCCGACAGGGTTGAAGTAGAGCGCTGCGGTGCTGGTGAAAGGCGGGGCGCCGTTGAACTGCACGTTGTCTTCGCCCTTGAGAATGTCGTAGAAAAGACCGATGCCACCGCGTAGGCTGGTCTTGCCGCGGCCTGTGGGATCAAAGGCAAATCCGAAGCGAGGCGCGAAGTTCTTCTTGTCGGGGAAACTCGTGCCTCTGGGAGCACCGGGGTCTCCCGGAAACACCAATCCCAAAGGCGCGTTGACGAAGCGCTTCGATTGCAGTCCCGGAATCACCGAAAAGCTGCGGCCCTCGGTATCCAGCTTCGGCGTGTTGTACTCGTAGCGCAGACCAAGAGTCAGAACCAGATTTCTCGTGACGTGCCATTCGTCCTGGCCAAACACATACGTACTCTTGCTGCGAATGTTGGTTGGCGCCAGCGGGCCCTGTAGATACACCCCCGGCGCTCCCAGGAGAAAGTCGGCGAACGGATTTCCGGACGCAACCGAGTAGCTGGCGGAGTAGAAGTCAAACTCTCCGTTGGTGTAATAGTCGTAGACCAGGTTTTCCTGGTAAGGAGAGAATCCGGCTCCAAACTTCCAGTTGTTCTTGCCTTGCGTCCAGGAAATCGCGTCAGTCCAGGAGAACGTGTTTTCCACATATCTTGTTGGACCGTTCTCGCTGGGGCCAATTTGAAAACCGTCATCAAACCAGATGTTCGTCGGGCCGGTCGAGAGGTCAGGCGTGATGCCGACGCCGAGGCTCGGCCCGCTGGGCAGGTATTTCGCCGGGATGTCTTGCAGGTAATTGCTGCGATGCGTAACGAAGTGAAACTCGTTCAGCAACGTTGGCGAGATGATTCGCGTATAGGCAAGATTGGTGAAGTAATAGTTGGCGACGGTGCGGCTGGGGAAACCGGGAACGCTGGCGTAGGGAAACGGGTACAGCGACGGTGTGCGATTCACGCCGATCGTGGCCGAGAATTTGTCCTTGGCATTCAGGTTGAAGTCGAACTTGGCGGTCAGTTCATCTGCGTTGTTGGTCTGTTCCAGCGTGGTGGAGAGCAGACCGGAGCACACTCCATTCGCATCGCAGGACGTCTGGTTGGTCGCAGAAGTCGGAATCAATCCCGCCTTGATGTAATTCTGCGTCACGGGATCAATCTTGGTGGGGTCGATGATCGCCTTCGCCGCGTTGCCATTGGGCGCCGCGAAATCGGGGTTGTTCCCCAGGAACGTGGCCAGATAAGGGTCTGGGCATCCGCCGGCGACCGTGCAGGTCACGCCGTCATAGGGCACCGCCTGGGAGAAGTTCCCCTGCAATTCCTCGGGCGTGTACACGGGAGCATCGACGTCGGGTATGGCCTGGATCTGTCTTTGCCCCTGATAGGCAAGGAAAAAGAATATTTTGTCTTTGCGGATCGGCCCGCCCAGCGTGGCGCCGTACTGGTTGCGCTTCAAATCCAGCCGCGGAATACTCAGCGGAATGTTGAAATAATCGTTGGCGTCCAGCACGCGGTTGCGGAAAAACTCGAACAGGCTGCCGTGGATCTGGTTGGTGCCTGACTTGATCACTTCGCTGATGATGCCTCCGCCGTTGCGTCCATATTCGGCGGTGTAGTTGCTCGTGAGCAGCCGAAATTCCGCGATCGCGTCCGGGTTGGGGTCGAGCAGGTTGCTGTTGTCGACGAGGTCGTTGTTCAGTCCTCCGTCGAGAAGGAACGTGACGGAATCGGTGCGCCCGCCGGCGATGCTGTAGTTCCCCTGGCCACCGTTGTCGTCGTTGCTCTCGACGACTCCGGGCTGGAGCAGCGCCAGGTCGAGCGCGTCGCGGCCATTCAGCGGCATATTGATAAGGGTTCGGCCCGTTACCGATTGGCCAAGCGTTGCGTTCACCGTTTCTACGGGCGCTGCCTCCGCGCCAACATCCACTCTCTCGCTCGCGCTGCCAACCTCCATCTTGATGTCCACCCGCAGCGCCTGATTGATGAGCAGTTTGTACTCGCTGCTCACCACCGTGCGAAAGCCCTGGTGCACCGCCGTGACTCTATAACTCCCGATCGGCAGCGCCAGAACCTGGTAGAACCCGTCATGGTCGGATGTCGCTTCGCGCCCGGCCTGAGTTGCCGTGTTGGTGACCGTGATCTGCGCTCCGGGAATGACTGCACCGGTTGGATCGGAGACTGTGCCCGTGATTCTGCCGGTCGCTTCTTGAGCCTGGCTCAAACCGGGGAAGAAGACTGCCACCAGAGCAACAGTTGTGAGGAGCTGGATCGAAATCCGCATAACAATTTTCTTAGGCATAGGGAATAGGTGGAAACTCTGGGCTGCTATGGTAGAGGTGCAGAGCCTGAATCGTCAATTTGGCAAGCCTCGCGAAGGCGGAGACTCGAAGCCAATGGGACCGCCTGGCATGTAGCGTGGCCTTCCGGCAAATCCTGGAATGCGTGGCCGATCCCCTATTTGTCATTGTGGGGTTCTTGAAAAACGCGGCTTGCGGTACACTGCCAGCGAGCGGATACGTCAGTCGATGAGCGGTCCGCAACATATATATTGATGTCGGTTGCTGAGGGCGGCTTATGACCAAGTCGGCCGAGTTAATTCATACAGCTCTGGATTCCTTTCTGATTGAACTGCCATCCTGGGGGTTTGCTGATACCGGCACGCGCTTCGGGAAGTTTCTGCAGGATAGCGCGGCCACCACGCTCGCGGAAAAGTTTGCCGACGCGGGACAAGTGCACGGTTTCACCGGAGTCTGTCCTACCGTCGCACTCCACGTGCTCTGGGACCTCCCCGCTGGGACGGACCTGAAGGAAGTACAGAACCTGAGCAGTCAATTTGGCGTGCGGCCGGGCTCGATTAATCCCAACGTCTTTCAAGACCAGGAATACAAGCATGGCTCGCTGTCGAACGAGCGAGCGGAGGTGCGGGAGAAAGCTCTCCAGCACATTCTGGAGTCGGTCCAGTGGGCGAAAGAGCTTGGTTCACGTGACCTTGCACCCTGGTTTGCCGATGGTTCGAACTATCCCGGAACCGCCAACATCCGTCGCCGCAAGCAATGGCTGGCGGATGGACTGCGCAAAGTGCATCAGGCGCTCGACTCGGGACAGCGGCTCCTGATCGAGTACAAGCCGTTCGAGCCCGCCTTCTACCACACGGACGTGGCCGACTGGGGCATGGCCCTGCTGCTGGCGCGCGCCGCCGGGCCGCAGGCCCGCGTTCTGGTGGATACCGGCCATCACTACCGGGCGCAGAATATCGAACAGATCGTTGCCTGGTTGCTCAGCGAAGACATGCTGGGTGGATTTCATTTCAACGACCGCCGCTATGCCGACGACGACCTGACCCTGGGATCGATCGACCCCTATCAGATATTCCGCATCTTCGCAGAGATTCGCCACTACGAGTGGGAAACGGGAGGGCGGGCGGATATCGCCTACATGGTGGATCAGAGCCACAACTTGAAGAACAAGATTGAAGCCATGATTCAAACCGTCATGACGGCCCAGCAGCTTTATGCCAAAGCTGCTCTGATCGACCATGCGGCCCTGGAGAAAGCTCGCAACGATCAGCGTCTGATTGACGCGGAGAATTGCTTGAAAGACGCTTTTGAAACGGATGTTCGTCCGGTTCTCGGCGAGTGGCGCGAGAGCCGGAAATTGGCTGCTGATCCGCTGCGCGCTTTCCGGGAAAGCGGCTATACCGAGCGGACGGCGCGCGAACGGGCCGGCCGGAAGAAGGGTGCGGGTTCCTCCTACGCATGACCGCAGAACACCAGAATCTTTCCTACGATGATCGGCACAACTCAGGCTCGGGGACCTGCCGCAGGGCGAATGGTTGCGACTGATTTGGGCGCGGAAGGCTGCCGCCCGGGCAAGGGCCATCTCTGTCCCGGCGCCCGTCGGCGGGAAGATCAATTCATTGCGAAGGCACAATTTTATGAAAAACAAAATTATCAGCTCTTGTTTCGCCGCCGTACTCATGATCGCGTCGGGTTTGGCTTCCGCCCAACAATGGAAACCGGTTCCGGTCGATCCCACCGTCGGGCGGAAGGGAATCCTGCAATCGGATGTGCGCCAGCCTTTGCCTGAACAATTCATTTGGACCCCGGACAACACCAACGACCTTCCTCGTTTTCTGCGGAGAACGTTTCAAGTGTCGACTCTGCCCCGCCAGGCGACTTTGTACGTCGCGGGCCCGCAGGAGGCGCAGGTCTTTCTAAACGGCGAGAAGGTGGGCGATTTCGCCTTCAATCCGGCTGAACCTTCGATCAGTCCTCCTGTGTTTCAAGCGGACGTCACCCGGCTCCTGCGGAGTGGCGCTAACACGATCGCCATTCGGGCAGTTGCGTCGGCAAAGACAGCGTCGTGGATGCCTGAGTTCGTCTATACCAAGGGAGCGGTGGTCGCCAAGATTGTTCCCGCATCGCCTGGCGTCGCTCGTCCAGCTCTGCTGATCACGAATGCGGACTGGAAGGCTGCGACCGACGCGCCCTCAGGCTGGGATGCGCCTGGATTCAACGATTCCGGCTGGGCTGCTGCCAGGAATTTCGGCGCCATCGAAAGCGATATTGATTTTTTCCAGGCAGTTTCTGACGGCGGACTTTACCGCTGGCCGGGATATGACGGCATCTCGCCCTTCCTGATGCACCTCCCGTTCTCGGCGAGTGAAGTTCTCGATGCTCATGGTGGATCGGGTCGCTTTGAGGGGCTGGAAGCGCTCACGTCTGAAAAACGTGGTCCGCTGACCATCGTTCAGTCGGCGCCCGGAGCGAGTCCCGAGTCGGCACCTTCGCTCGTCCTGGATTTCGGCCGGGAAGTAAACGGCCGCGTCGAGATCGTTTCTGATTCGTCCGAGCCCGCGAGCGCGACTCTTCAGCTGGGCGAGTCTTTGGAAGAGGCGCTGAAGAAGCCGTATCTGGGTGTGCGGGAAATGTACCTTCCGCCAGGAGAAAAAGTGTACGGCCCGAAGAGCGCCTTTCGTTACGCGCGGCTGCAATTCTTCGGAACCGGCACACTGCGGCTCCGTTCGCTCGGCGTGGACGGCATCTACTATCCGGTCGAGTACAAGGGTTCTTTCCAGTCGAGCGATCCGCTGCTCAACCGCGTCTGGGAGGTCGGCGCCTACACTTCGCATTTATGCATGCAGGATGATATTTGGGATGCGCCCAAGCGCGACCGGGCCCGCTGGATGGGAGACCTGAGCGTGATGGGCAACGTGATCAATCACGTCTTCGCCGATCACTTCCTCATGGAAGATACTCTGACCCGCCTGAACCCGGCTCCGGTCAAGAGCCACGTCAATAGCATTCCGGGATACTCCGCTCTCTGGGTGGTCGGCCTGGCCGACTACTACCGGCAGTTTGGATCGCTCGCATACCTCAAGAGCGTGCTGCCCAACCTGCTCGGGCTTCTTACTTATATGGAAGGCGACCTGGATGAGAACAACCTCTTTGTGAACAAACAGAAGGCGTGGCCGTTTGTCGACTGGTCGCAGAGCATGGAGAGCGACACGCCGGAGGCCCGGCGCGCCACCCATTTCGAATACTACAAGGCCTTTGTGGAGGGAGCGTTCCTGTTGCGCGCCGTCGGAGAAACAACCGAGGCTGAGCAGTATGAAAAGCGCGCCCAACAACTAAAGGAGGCGGCGGAGAAATTTCTGCTCGACCGCAGCACACAAACTTTCGGACCACGCTGGCAAAGCAATGCGCTGGCGGTGTACTCAGGGATCGCCAGTCCAGAAGAGCAGGCCGCGATTCGTACCGCAGTTTTTGCCGCCCTTGACGCTGGCAAACTGCCGGACTACGACATCTCGCCCTATAACTTCAACTTCTTCTTATATGCCATGAGCAAAACGGGCGATCGTCAGATCGCGCTTTCCTGGATCCGCAAGAACTGGGGAGGCATGATCGCGGAGGGAGCGACCAGTTTCTGGGAAGGCTACGACATCCGCTGGCCCAAAGACGATTTTCATGCCAACCTCAAAGCCGACGACGCCCAGGGTTATGCCACCAGCCTGTCCCACGGCTGGTCGAGCGGCCCGACGGCCTGGTTGATGGATAACGTGCTGGGTGTACTGCCGGAGGAGCCGGGCTTCAAGCGCGTTTCAATTCGCCCTGACCTTTTCGATCTGGAGTCGGCCAACGGCACCGTGCCTGCGCTGCAAGGACCGATCCGTGTGGATCTGAAAAAGATGAATGGCGGCATGGTCGCAACCATTGATCTTCCCCAAGGCACCGAGACTCGCGTGCTGTTTCCTGTGACCAGAGCAGACAGCCAGATCTTCGTCAATGATCAATCGCGCAGCGGGAAGCCAGCCGAGGAAGGGAAGCGAAAGGAGATCGAACTCGGACCGGGTCACTATGTCATCCGCGCACAGTGAAGGCAAACGCGCGCTGTCGATTCCAATCTACGGGGAGCTAACTTCCAAGTCACGTGGAGGAAAAGAATGAGAATTCCGCATTGGCAAGTAATGATAACCGCCATTTTCCTGTCCGGCCTGTGCTTTGCACAGGCGCCGTCCGGGTCCAATTCGCTGGCGGATTTCGCGCTTCACGACGGGGATCGCGTCGTCTTTTACGGTGACAGCATCACCGAGC
>Ga0074046_10001234_pt1 | contig 23597 bp, 11 predicted proteins | sample BogForMeECP23OM3_FD_94441 | JGI IMG/M metagenome (GOLD analysis project Ga0074046, IMG submission 94441) | Bog forest soil microbial communities from Calvert Island, British Columbia, Canada - Bog Forest MetaG ECP23OM3 | ecosystem: Environmental > Terrestrial > Soil > Wetlands ...
ATTAGCCAAAATCGGGGGGATAGAAAATGTCTAGGCGACCCGAGAAAATCGATTGTAGGGCTTCCTGACGCGATTTTATTTTTGCTGATTTTGAGAGAAGGAGTTTTTCAACAGCCACGCCTGTTAACGCCAGTTTGCGGGACGATTGCCCGGCTGCATCAGGATTCGGATTTTAACCAGACCCGCGCTGCTGCGGAAGGTATCCTCAACGACACGGTAATTGGGATCGGCTGTCCAGGCGAAGTCGTGGATATCGTCGCCGCGAAGAGTGACCGTCTTCGTACCATCAGGATTGTTTGCGCTGGAGACCTCGTTACCGCTGGAGCCAACGACGTAGTTCTGTGGAACCGTTAGCGTGACTCGTCCCCAGTGCCTGCCCCTCCAGCAGTTCCATGGCGATGAAGGTCCGCCCCTCGGCCTGATCAATCTCGTGGATCGTGTGGATCGTGCAAACCTTAAACGCCGATTACACGCATTGACCTCAATCCACGTCTGGAAGCTCTCAAGAACGGATGAGGTCCTAACCCCGCCTGATGCGCATTCCCTCCGGTTCAGGAACTGCAAATCCAGAATCACCGGCTACTCTCCGCCCTTCTTCTCCTTCTCTGCTATCTTCTCCACCGGCCGCTCCGGCGTTCCATCTGCCTTCACATAATGCGCGTACCACGCCAGGTACCGCTCCATCCGATCCTTCAAATGCGATGGCTTCTTGAACTCGTGGTACTCCCCCGGATACACCACTAATTCCGTCTCTTTCCCCAGGCTCTTCAACGACTGGTACATCTGCTCACCGCCCAGGATCGGCACATTCCAATCAACGTCTCCTCCCATGAACAGGGTCGGCGTCGTCACATTCGCCACCTTTGAATACATTGACACGTGGTCCCACACCGCACGCTTCTCCCACGGCCGCCCCAGTTCCGTCTCGTAATCCAATATGTACTGATCATGCCCGTACATCGAATCGAACTTCGTCTCGCCCGCCCCCGAGATCGCCGCCTTGAAGCGCGTCGTCTGCGTGATGATAAAGTCCGTCGAAATCCCACCGTACGACCACCCGCCCACTCCCAACTTCTCCGGATCGACCAGTCCCTGTTCGATTGCGTAATCCACCATCGCCATGTCGTCCTGAAAATCCTTGTTCCCCCAATCCGCAAAAATCGCCTTCGCATAATCCTGTCCGCGTCCCGTCGACCCGCGCGGATTCGGATACAGCACCGCATACCCGTTCGCCGCGAACAACTGTGCGAGGTGTGTGAACTCAGCGTAGTACGACCAGACCGGACCGCCATGCGGCCGCAATATCGCCGGATACTTCCTCCCCGGAACATAATCGAGCGGCTTGTACAAGAATCCGCCAACCACCGTCCCGTCTTTGCTCTTGAACTTCACGTACTCGGGCATCGTGAGCTTCAACTGCGCCATCAGCGCATCATTCGTTTCCGTGATGCGCTTTGGCTCTCCGCCCTCCGCACTCATCGTGAAAACTTCCGACGGCCGCTCCGGCGTCGTAATCAATGCCGCCACCGTTCCGTTTTTCGCCACGGTGTACGCGTACAGCATCAGCCGCCCGCCGATCAACCGCGTCACCTCTCCACCCGCCGCAGGCACCTTGCACAGGTTCTGCATCCCGTCGTCATCTGCGATGAAAAAAATGAACTTCTCATCCGGCGAAAATCGAGGATCGCTCGCCATCCGATCAAACGCCTTTGTCAGCACCTTGGCCTCGCCACCCGTCGCCGGCGACACTGCCACATGCTTCGTCGAGTACTCCAGCAGCTTCGGATCCAGCTGCGTCACATACGTAATCCACTTCCCATCCGGTGACCACGCCGGCTGTGCATCCGAGCCCGGATTCGTCGTCACCTGCGTCGGATGCGCGCCCTTGTCCGTGTTATCCGCCGCCACCACAAAAATGTTGCGATCGTAATTCCGGTCCGGATCCGGCATCGTTCGCTTGCTCGAGAACGCCAGCCACATCCCGTCCGGCGACCACGCCGGTGCTTCATCATCAAAATCCCCGGAAGTCACCTGCGTCATCTTCTTCGTCGCAATGTCGAACACATACAAATGCGTACGCCGCCGGTCCAAATATCCGACCTCATCCGACTTAAACTCGTACCGGTCCACCACGATGGGCCGCGGCGTCTTGCTCTTCTTCGACTCTGCGCTCTTCTCTCCGGCCTCACCACCCGCCTCGTCCTTCGTCCTTTCCTTCGCCTCCTCAATCTCCTCCGGCTTCGGATCCTGCAGCACCACCACCATCCGCTTGCTGTCCGGTGCCCACGCAAAATCTTCCACGTCCTGCACCATGTCAGTGATCTTCTGCGCTTCACCACCTTGCCGGTTGAGCAGATACACCTGCGTCTTGCCGTCATTCCGCCCGGACAAAAATGCCAAGTGCTTTCCGTCCGGACTCCATCGCGGATGCGTTGACGTCTCATCCTTCAGCGTCATCGCGATCGCCTCGCCCCCCGCCGTCGGCACCATCCAAACCTGCGTGTGGCTCTTGTCGTCTTTCAGTGATGCAGTCCCCACCGTGTACGCCACCCAGGCTCCGTCCGCGCTGATCTGCGGATCATCCACCGCTTTGACCTGAAAAGCATCATCGACGGTGATCGCCCGCGGCGCAGGCGGTGCTTGTTGTCCACTGGCCAACATCGACGCAACAACCCATCCCATCAATACCCCAGACACAACCATCCGCCGCAGCTTCACTGGTCCATCCCCCGTAGTAATTTTTGAGCGGAATTCCGTGCGAAGTGTACCACACGCGCACGACAGCCCGTGGCGTTCGCCTCACAATCTCAACCCACGATCTAGCCGGCGGTCGTACTGCAATATTCAACAAATTCGCCTCTCGAAAATCCCTTACAGCACTCATTGACCCAATTCCGGCGAACAAACGGCGCAGGCTTGTACTAACGCCTGTTGGCGTCAGTTGACATTAACTTCCGGTTTGTCGCTAGGCTTGATCGGAGATGTCTCGGGGCAGAGGCCGGAGTACGAAGTAGAAGAACCCGATCCGAGACATCTTCGATAAGCAGGCTAGGAGGAAGCCGCTGGCGTTTGCGGCGGACGCTGGGTATGCGGTTGGCTATGGAATTTGAATGGTCTTTGTTTCGCTTTTTGTTTGGGGCTAAGCATTAGTGCAGGCACTTCCCGAACTGCGGAGAAGAGAGGCAAATACCACCTCATACGTGTCGGATTATCTCACGCGCAGCGTCCGCCGCGCCAGCGGCTTAGTCCTTGCCCGTCACTCGGGCGCAACTGCCCAGTCTGTCGAAATGGCCCCGTCTTCGGTTTGATGACTTCTCGGTAAGTATGAACGCAAACACTCCAGCTCCTCATTGCATCAGTCGCTTGAGTGCAGCCCGAGCTTCGCTGACCTGGGGCAGGCGGGTGTGCGAACCCTGGAAGTGAGAGAGAAATTCCTGGTATTCGTTAATCGCCTGATCGCGCTTGCCAGTACGCTCGTAGAGTTGGCCGAGATAGTAGTGCGAGAGGATTCCAAGCACGGGAAATCGCCCCGCCTGGACACTGAAGTTCTCCAGGTTGCGCTCGAGTCGTAAGACCACGCGAAACTCGGTTTCGGCCGATGAATGATCATTAATGAGCAGCTGGCCGCGGGCTTTGAGGAAAAGTAGATTGGGGTCCTGCAAATCGGGGATGATGGCGGCACGAGTCAAGGCCGCTTGCCCGTCGCCGCGCTCCACTGCCGCACTCACGTCACAATAAGCCTGTTGTATTTCAACTGCCCGAGGCGTGACCCAGGGATGGCTGGAGGCGAATCGTTGCAAACTTTTTTGTGCGGCCGACGAATTTCCCGCCATGGTTTGCAGGAAGGCGACAGTTTGCAGTTCCTCGTCATCGAGCTTTTGTTGCTGGACAAAGGGGAGAGCGGAGGAGCTTTCGCCTAGCAGGACAGACAGGAAGGCGAATTGCTGCAGGAAAGTCCCAGCCACCTCGCTCTGTTTTGCCTGCCCAAGTTGGAGCACAGCCTTCCGGTAACTGGCGAGTGCGCCTTCGAAGTCACCTCCCGTCTGCTCGAACTGCGTCTCGAAGCCCGGAACATAAAGGCGCGAGAGAGGAGACGCGCGTTGGGCAAATTGCTGGAGGGCGGCCTTGGCCATGTCGGGTTTCTTTTGATCGGTGTAAACGATGGCCAGCTTGAGGTATTCTCCGTAATCACCGAAGTCCGGTTTCAGCTCGAGCACCTTGCGGTAGGCGGCAACGGCTTCGTCATCCCGGCCTGCCATGTACAGTATGTCACCGCGACTGTCGAGCGGATTGGGGTCGCCGGGGCGAACCGCCATGTAGGCATCGCTTGCCGTCAGCGCTCCATTAAAATCGCCCCACGCAGCCAGTACGTAGGATTCAAAGTTGAGGAGATCTTCATTCTTCGGATCCAACGCGAGTCCCTTCCGAAACACTTCGAGCGCCTGATCCCGCTGACCTAAGAACGACAGAAAGGAGGCCAGGAGGCCTCGGTTTTCACTGTCGCGAGGAAATTCGGATAGCAACTCCTGGCGGGCGCGTACTTGAGCTTCGAGGTCGCGGGAGCGCCCGGCATTGAGCGCTTGCAACCACAGTTGCTCGTAACGCGGCAGGCGCGACTGCAATTGACCGACCTTGATCGCAAGCTCGTTGGCGCGCCGTAGATCACCGTGTTGGAAATACCCGCCTGAGAGATGCATGTAGGCAAGGGCAAACTGCGGGTCCAAACGAACCGCCTCCTCCAATTCGCGGATAGCCTCGGTTGTGAGATAACGCCGTTCATAGTCAATGCCCAACTGGTAATGGCGGTAGGCTTCGACATTGGAGGTGGAAGCCTGCTCGATCTCCGGCGCTTTTTGCGGCAGGTCCGATGCGGGCAGGAAGCTGCCGGCGATGCTCGCGGTGAGTCGGTCCACCATGCCGAAGATGCTCTGGACGTCCTGCCCGTCCAACTTCTCGGAGAAGAGGATCTGGCCGGTGCTAGTGTCCTGCGCGCGAACGTCGAGACGCAGCTGTGTGGGCCCGACCTTCAATAGGGCGCCGGTGATGTAAGCATCCGCGCCGGCATCGCGCGCGACTTGTTGCGCCTGGGCAGGATCCAGGGACTTGCCGTCTTTGCTCACGCGCTGCACCGCGCTCAGTACCCGCTCGGTGGAGAGAACATCCAGACCCTTCACCTGGGCCAGGTTGGTGGTGAGCATGTCGGTGAGACCGTTGTCGAGCCAGTTCAGGGACTGATCTTGCGTCAGGTTGTTGAAGTAAAGCACGGCGACGGCCTTGTGCTGCCGGTCACCCGCAGGGCGGGCATTTCGACCGCGCAGGAAAAAGAAACCCGCCACCGCAGCGAGCAGGATTGCTGCCGCGGAAAAAACCAGCCCCGCGCGCTTCCGGAAAACGTGGGTAGTGGACCCTGGGGAAGAAATTTGCGCTGGAACCACAGCAGCCGGGGAGGAAGAACCGCTCAGACTCGCAGAAGGCAGCGCCCGCGCGGATACTTCCGCCCCTGCGGGTGAGCCGGGCGGGGCAGGAGATGGCATGGCCGCTACCGCTGCACTTCTTCCCGATTCCGTATCTCGTTTCAACCTCTGAAGGTCAGCGCGCAAATCGGCGGCGTGCTGGTAGCGCAGATTACGATCTTTCTCCAATGCCTTGTTGATGATGTCTTCCAGCTTGGGCGGAATATCTGGGTTGAGGCGAATGGGAGCAACCGGAGCATGTTCCAGAATCGCGTTGAAGATGGCGGCAGAAGTGTCCCCGCGAAATGGCATCGTGCCCGTGGCCATCTCGTAGAGCACGGCGCCAAATGAAAACAGATCCGTGCGCGCATCCAGTTCTTTTCCCTTCGCTTGTTCCGGCGACATGTAGGCCACTGTACCCAGCGCTGCACCGGGGCTGGTGAGATGTTGCTCGTCGATACTAACTTCTTGTGTGGCGGCGCCTGCGGTCAGGCTGGAAGATCTGGCTTCGGGTGTGAGTTTGGCGAGGCCGAAATCCAAGATCTTTGCGTGGCCGCGCTCGGTGACAAATATGTTGGCGGGTTTGACATCGCGATGGGTGATCCCTTTGCAATGCGCTGCGTCGAGCCCGTCCGCGATCTCAATGGCTAAGGACAGCAGCGTCTCGATCTCCAGGGGACGCCCTATGATGCGATGCTTCAGCGTCACACCATCCAGAAACTCCATGGCGATGAAGGCTTGGCCATCTTGCTCGCCGATGTCGTAAATGGTGCAAATATTGGGGTGGTTGAGTGCGGACGCAGCTTGGGCTTCACGTTGAAAACGGGCGAGTGCCTGTGGGTCACGGGCAACTTCCTCCGGCAAGAACTTGAGAGCGACGAAACGGTGCAGCCGGGTGTCTTCCGCTTTAAAAACCACACCCATGCCGCCGCCGCCCAGTTTCTCGATGATGCGGTAGTGCGAGATGGTCTGGCCGATCATTAAGAAGATGCGTGGCTTTCGCGTCTCATCTTAAGGACCCCGCACCCGCTAGTCAACGAATGACGGATCTGGCACGAGCGCGTCGAACCCGGAACACCTGCCTCACAAGCAAAGTATCTTTGGAGTAGCCGCACTCGGCATCCCGGTTCGAGCCACCACGCGGCAACCCCTGGATTGTCGGCAAACAGGAAGTAATCCAGATGCCAACTGGGTAGGCAATCGTCTCGATTGGCGAAAAATCAATTACACTCAAACCCCCCCAATTGGATACCAGTCTGTGTCCGATACGTGGAGTCTTGCCAGCCCTGCCGCAAGGTCGAGTTCAACCTAATACACTTTATCTGGGCCATCCGACGTCGTAGACTTCACCACCCGAGGAGTGTGGCAAAGGCGTCCCTTACGGCCTCCCGTTCGGTCAACCCAAATTCCTTGTGCATGCCGATGGTGTCGGAGAAATATTGCGCGTCCTCGAGTTTTATCCCCTTGCCAGCGAGGGCCAGCATTTTCCTGATACGCTCGCAGTTCTTGCAGCCAGCGCGACCCTGGGGCGCCTTCTTCAATTCGTAGATCTTTCTCACCAAGGCAAGGAGTGGCGGAAGGACTTTCTTGTGGTTCAGTTCCACTGATACTACCTTGGCCTCGAACCCCAGCGAGAACCCCCCGTCGTTCCAACGATCAAGGAACTCAGAGGAGGAGAGCTTAGCAGAGGGTTGAAATAGACTAAAGCTGCTTTCTTGCACTTAGCAAAATCGTTCTTCTCCAACAAGTAATCGTAGACATTCAATTGAACGGTATACCTAGGAAGCAACTTGGAACTCTCGCTGTCATCCTGGTTCTCCAAAGCCTTCGGGAACCTTGCCGTTTTGTAATCGACCAGACCAAGGTACGCATCGGTAAGCGTGAAAACATCATCCGGTTCCCCGGTTACCAGGATTCCGGAAGCTTCGTCGAAATACTGGAGGCGGCCCACTTCCAGATAGTCCACGGCATCCTCAAAGCCCTCCAGGCACGCGGGCGCTTCCTCGTATTCGTCGAAAAACGCGTGAACCAGATTCTTCGTGTAGCGATCAATCGAAGAGAAAATCCCCGGAAACATGTCAAATGGGGGCTTTTGATCGATCAACAGGAAAACCCAGTAGCAGAACTTACAGAAGTCAGGCGATGCGAGCTTGGCAAACTTCGTCCCAGACACCCTGATCTCTTCCAATCTAATGGATTGTGAGTTTTCGGTGGGCCTGCGTGACCTGTAAGGCCGCGCATGCGGTCGCCAAAGCCCGGACCTGATAACTTCGCCTTCTGCAATGAGCGAGCAGGAAAAACCGACGAGGCCTGTAGCTGTGCCAGCCGTTCCTTTTCACCGTCTGGAGAAACTGGAGAGGAATCTGGGCATTCCGCTCGCGGCTTCGACACAGTGGGAGATCGTGGAGGAAACTGCAGAAGTGATTAAACCGGCGTTCGAGGAATTGGCCCGCGGGGCGGCACAGGGCGAAGTGCTGCACAACGACGACACGGGCGCGAAGGTGCTGACGCTTGCGCGCGAGCCAACGGAGAAGACCAACGACCGCACGGGCGTATTCACCTCAGGGATCGTCTCAGCGGCAGACGGACGCAAGATAGCTCTGTTCTTCACCGGTCGCCAGCATGCTGGCGAGAACCTGGCCGATGTGCTGAGTCGGCGGGCGGCCGACCTCCGTCCACCAATTCAGATGTCGGATGCGCTGTCGCGAAACACGCCGAAACTGGCCCAGCCAGTGGAGATACTGGTGGCCAACTGTCTGGCGCACGGACGGCGACAGTTTGTGGAAGTGGCTCCGAGTTTTCCCGAAGAGTGCCGCCACGTGCTGGAAGCGCTCGGCGACGTGTATCACCACGAAGCGCTTGCCCGCGACCAGGGGCTGTCACCGGATGCGCGGATGCGGTTCCACCAAGAACGCAGCGGGCCGGTACTCGAACAGTTGCAGGGTTGGCTGGCGGCGCAATTGGTGGAGAGGAAGACGGAGCCGAATTCGGGACTGGGCAAGGCTATTTCCTACCTTTTGAAGCACTGGACGAAGCTGACATTGTTCCTGCGCCAACCGGGAGCCCCACTGGATAACAACCTTTGCGAAAGAGCCTGGAAGAAGGCCATCCTGCACCGCAAGAATGCGCTGTTCTATCGGACGCTGAACGGAGCGCAGGTGGGCGACCTGTTCATGAGTTTGATCCACACCTGTGAACTTTCGCGCGTGAACCCGTTCGACTACCTGACCGAGTTACAGAGATATTCCGTCGCCCTCACACGGAACCCGTCAGAGTGGATGCCGTGGAACTAGGGCGAGACGCTTCAGCGGGCGCCGACACCGCCCCCATCCACGGCATTGGCAGGCGCTGGCGCACCTGGCTGAGATTACAGTGGACACAGAGCTTCTCGCCCTTTACTTACGCCTAACCCGTCAACGCTCTTCATTACGGTGAATCAACCTCTAGTACAGCTCTGCACTGGCTAACGCACCGCTGGAACTGTTGTAGCCTCCCGCCATCAGCACCATGCCGTTGGTCAGTGGCGTCGCCGTGTGACTCTGACGCGCGGTGTTCAGGCTGCCGGTCAAGGTGAAGGTCTCGTTCGCGGGATTGTACAGCTCCGCACTGGCTAAGGAGCTAAAGTAGCTGCCTCCCGCCATCAGCACCATGCCGTCGTCCAGCAGCGTCGCCGTGTGAAACTCGCGCGCGCTGTTCATGTTGTAGGTGGTGAGGGTAAAGGTCTGGTTTGCGGGATTGTACAGCTCCGCAGTGTTTAAGTAACCGCTGGAGGTGTTGTAGCCCCCTGCCATCAGCACCATGCCATTGTTCAGCAGCGTCGCCGTGTGTGATACGCGCGCGGTGTTCATGTTGTAGGTGGTGAGGGTAAAGGTCCCGGTCGAGGGATTGTACAACTCCGCGCTGCCTATGGAAGTGCATTTGGCTACGCCGCTGTTACAGCCCCCGGCGATGAGCACCATGCCGTTGGGCAGCAGCGTCGCCGTGTGATATGCGCGCGCAACGTGTAGGTTGCCGGTGAGGGTGAAGGTCTGGTTCGCGGGATTATACAGCTCCGCAGTGTTTAAGTAACCGCTGGAGTTATAGCCGCCGGCAATCAGCACCATGCCGTTGGGTAGCAGCGTCGCCGTGTGATAGTAGCGCGCGTTGTTCATGTTGGAGGTGGTGAGGGTGAAGGTCTCATTCGCGGGATTGTACAACTCCGCATAGGGTAAATAGCCGCCCCCATATGTCTCAGCGCCGCCCGCAATCAGCACCATGCCGTTCGTCAGCAGCGTCGCCGTGTGACCATCGAAGCGCGGGTAGTTCATGGCGTGGGTGGTGAAGGTGAAGGTCCCGTTCGCGGGATTGTACAACTCCGCGCTGGCCAATCCATTGCTATATTGGTCAGAGCCACCCGCAATCAGCGCCATGTCGTTCGTCAGCAGCGTCGCCGTGTGCATGTAACGCCCGGTGTTCAGGCTGCCGGTATAAACGAAGCCTGCGGGCTGCACGGTCAGCGCCGCCGAGCCGCTCACGCTCCCGGCGGTGGCCGAAATGGCGACGGTTCCCGCGGCGATGGCAAGGGCCATTCCGTGATTGCTGGCATCGTTGCTGATCTCCGCGAGCGCCGCATTCGAAGAGCTCCATGTGACCGAGGCAAGCTGTTCCGTGCTGCCGCCGCTGAAGGTGCCGGTGGCGATGAACGGTTGCGTGGCCCCGGGGGACAAAGTGGACGCTGCGGGCGTGACCTCAATCGACACCAGGTTCGGCGGAGTCAGCGTGCTCGGTTCGTACAGCTCCGCACTGGCTAAGAAGCCGCCGTTGTAGCCTCCCGCCATCAGCGGCATGCCGTTGTTCAGCATCGTCGCCGTGTGAGCGTAACGCGCGGTATTCAGGCTGCCAGTCGGAGTGAAGGTCCCAGTCGCGGGATCGTACAGCTCCGCACTGGCCAGAACGGAATAGGGGGTGCCTCGGCCGCCCGCCATCAGCGCCATGCCATTGGTCAGCAGCGTCGCCGTGTGATAGGCGCGCGCGGTGCTCATGCTGCCGGTAGGGGTGAAGGTCCCCGTCGCAGGATTGTAGAGTTCGGCAGTCGCTGTCGCTGTGTAAGCGAGGTCGACTATGCCGCCCGCGGTCAGCACCATGCCGTTGTTCAGCAACGTCGCCGTGTGCCCATAGCGCGCGGTGTTCATGCTGCTGGTGTTGGTGAAGGCCCCGGTCGCGGGATTGTATAGCTCCGCACTGGCTGAGACATCCCCGGTGGAGTTCAGGCCTCCCGCGATGAGTACCATGCCGTTGTTCAGCAGCGTCGCCGTGTGCGCGTAGTGCCCGGTGTTCATACTGCCGGTGGTGGTGAAGGTCCCAGTCGCGGGATTGTACAGCTCCGCAGTGGAGAGGCCGCCTTCGCCTCCTGCAATCAGCACCATCCCATTGTTCAGCAGCGTCGCCGTGTGATAGTCGCGCGCGGTGTTCAGGCTGCCGGTGGGGGTAAAGGTCCCGGTTGCGGGATTGTACAGCTCCGCACTAGCTAAGAAGGCACCGCTGCTGAAGATGTAGCCGCCCGCCATCAGCACCATGCCGTTGTTCAGCAGCGTCGCCGTATGCAGTGTGCGCGCGGTGTTCAGGCTGCCAGTCGGAGTGAAGGTCCCAGTCGCGGGATTGTACAGCTCTGCACTGGCCAATACGGTGCTGCCATTGTAGCCGCCGGCAATCAGCACCATGCCGTTGTTCAGCAGCGTCGCCGTGTGCCCGTCCCGCCCGGTGTTCAGGCTGCCGGTCAAAACAAACGCTCCTGTAACGGTCAAAGTAGTGGAGCCGTTGATCGCGCCCAAAGCCGCCTCAATCGTCGTTTGCCCTGACGCGACGGCAGTCGCGAGCCCCGTCGCGCTAATCGTCGCCACTCCCGGAGCCGACGAACTCCACGTCGCTGTACTGGTGATATTCTGCTTGCTCCCGTCGCTGTAGGTTCCCGTGGCCGTGAACTGCAGCGTAGTCCCCGCGGCAATCGAAGCATTCGCCGGCGTCACCGCAATCGACAGCAGCACCGGCGCAACGCCCGTACCGGTGAGAGAAACCGTCTGCGGGCTGTTCGTCGCGCTGTCCGCAATCGAGAGCTTCGCCGTCATGGCCCCGGTGGCCGCGGGCGTGAACGTGACGCTGATGGTGCAGGAAGCATGACCCGCCAGCGACGTGCCGCAGGTCGTAGCGGAGATGGCAAACGCGCTGGCATTGGTTCCCGTAATGGTCTCGCCGGAGAGTGTGATGGCCGTGCTGTCGTTATTCGTCAGCGTCACCGTCTTCGCGGCGCTGGTGCTATTGAGGCCCTGCTTGCCGAAAGCGAGGGTCTTCACCGAAGTCGTCGCCTGGGCCGCGCCCGTACCGGTGAGAGAAATCTTTTGCGGGCTGTTCGTTGCGCTGTCCGCAATCGAGAGCTTCGCCGTCATGGCCCCGGTGGCCGCGGGCGTGAACGTGACGCTGATGGTGCACGAGGCATGGGCCGCCAGGGAAGCGCCGCAAGTCTTAGCGGAGATGGCAAACGCGCTGGCATTGGTTCCCGTAATGGTCTCGCCGGAGAGAGTGATGGCCGTGCTGTCGTTATTCGTCAGCGTTACCTTCTTCGCGGCGCTGGTGCTGTTGATGCCTTGCTTGCCGAAAGCGAGGGTCGTCACCGAAGTCGTCGCCTGGGCCACGCCGGTCCCGGTCAGGGAAATCGTTTGCGGGCTATTCGTCGCGCTGTCCGCAACCGAGAGCGCCGCCGTCATGGCCCCGGTGGCCGCGGGCGTGAACGTGACGCTGATGGTGCACGTGGCATGGGCCGCCAGGGAAGCGCCGCAGGTCTTCGCGGAAATCGCAAACGCGCTGGCGTTGGTTCCCGTAATGGTTTCGCCGGAGACAGTGATGGCAATGCTCTCGTTATTCGTCAGCGTCGCCTTCTTCGCGGCGCTGGTGTCATTGAGGCCCTGTTTGCCAAAGGACAATGTTGCCGGAGTCAACGTGGCCTGTGCAAACGCCGAGGAGCCGAGAACGAGCAGAGAGAGCAAGAGGAGAATCCCGACCAGGAACAACTTACCTCCATACTTCGCGAGCCTTGAACTGGAACTATGGAAACAACCGGAAAGGTGAGAACACTCAAGTGGGTTCATCTTGGTGGACCTCCGTGCTCAGAATGTAGGAATCAGGCTCTTCGCCTCAGGGGGTGGTGCGTCTCAACGGGCGGGAACTGCTCTTCGGAGAGGCGAGATCATTAGTCGCCAAAAAGTTTACCCCTTTGGCTAATCTCTGCAAGAGTTGGGCATCACCGTTCAGTGTGATTCCGCGCACAAGTTGGTCAAGCCGGAGGTTTACCTAGGAGGGCGTGATCGCTACGCGGAGACGGCCAATGCGCTGACTGTCGCAGCCCAGTTCCGCGAGACGCCGCCGCCGCCCAATTTGCCTCCAGTAAGGAGGTATTTATCGGCCGCCACGTAGGTCATCAGCATGGAGATGTCGTAGCTCGCGGCACCCAAGATTGTATCCATCCCCGACTCTCTTTTCGGGAATAGCCCGTAGTGCTCCCACAGGGGCATCGTGGATCGGCGATAATCGTCTGGCAGGTTTGTCCAATTTACCCATGGCGGGTTACCTACTATGTAGTGGCAAGGCTCAAGAAAGAGCGGGGCAAAATTGTTCTTGATGATCCGCGCCCATACACCATTTAATCCCTCATCGTGCAGCCCGCGAATCTGCTCGTACAAGTTGCACACTTCGTCATGGATTGCGTCGCCTTCTTGATTGTCGAGCCCTGCTGTTGTTTTCAACCGTTCGAAGAACGCATCTTGTGTCACCTTTGATTCCACGCACTCATCCAGTGTGTTCGCGAGGGCATCTATACGCTCACGTTGAGCAAATACTGCCGGAACGCGGAAAACTGCCGCCGCTGTCTTCAGCGGGTAAACATCGCCCTCAAAGAGGTTCGTGCCACGAGAGGGCGTGAGAACGGAATCGGCCTGGTATACCGGGATGTCGATCTCGCCAGTCCGCGCTTTCAACAAATCGCCTAACGCGAGCAGGTAATTCGTGCGAGCGGCGATTACAGCCAGTGGATTCAGGTCAATACCGATGACATTTTTCAGGATCAGATTCAGCGTTTCGACGGGATTTTGTCGATTCTGGGCGGCGCGCTGCTTTATGTATTTGATCAGGATCACGAGAAAGGTTCCCGACCCGCAAGCAGGGTCAAGAACGCGCTTGGCAGCATTACCAAGGTCAGCCGAGCCTAGAGTTTGAATAATAAGACGTTCAGCTAACCAGTCAGGCGTGTAGTATTCACCCAAATCGTGTCGGATTTCACGTGGCAACAAGCCGTGATACAGCTTCTTCAATAAGTCACGGGCGTTTTCCGGCGCGAGTTCGATGGTGCCCGGGTCGTATTCTGCGAGTCGCTGCACCATCTGACTGAGAGCTTTCTCAACATCCTCATTCCACGCGTTGAGATACCAGCGGAAGAAGTCGCCTTCGAGGAAATTTCGAATGCCGTACTCTCGAAAGATGCCGCCATGTTCAAGATCAGCGAGCGCTTTGCGCAGATCATCACCGCTCTTGCCTGCCAGTTGCTTCAGAGCTTTCGGCGGCGCAGCACCACCCGCGAACCTTGCAGCCGCCAGCCACGCGACTAACTTGATGAGCAACGCGTAATAGGTGTGCACCGCATAGAACACGGTTGCTGCGTCTGCTTTTCGGGCGTCGATGCCCACACCCCGAATGAAGCTTCGGAACTCATCCTTGGTCTCGATGCGTTCAGCCCAATTGGCATAGTCAGTTGCTTCGCTGTAGAACAGCTTCCACTGTTCGAATAATTTGCCAACCAACGGGTCTTTGCTTGATTCCAGAGCTTGGTACAGAGCACGGACGGCGCGCTGTGCCGCAAAGTACGGGGGCCGAAGTCTTCAACAAGGTTTTCAGGGACGAGGGCAGCGCCAGTACACAACGAGAACAACAACCGCAGGAACATCTCCGTCGAGGCGGCATTCACTGGAACCGGATCGTCAACCGACCAGCCCTCGCCCACTTGGCGTACGAAGATGTAGAAAAAACCGTCTGTAGCAACGCCCGCTAGGCATTGCGCGTCCCGCTTTTCCCGCTTGGCAACGTCCCGGATGTAATCCTTGATCTGGCTGATTACCGCGACATTGGTGCGGTTCGAGTTGTTCGCCGCGAGGACGCCCGGCTTCTTGTATTCGAGAATGAGGCGATTGTAGAGCGAATCGACCCGCCCGCATGCCACGGCAAACTCATCACGCGGGACGATCTCTAGATCAGCGGCAACTCCAGCCCGATCTAGGATTAGTGCAGCTTCGCGCCTGAAATCAGCTTCCGTTCCGCCGCGCCGAGCCGTCTCTAGCGTTTCCTGGGCGACGATCTTAGCCTGTTCAGCAGCGATCTTGTCGATGTCTTGCGGTTCCACTCCTGCGCTGGTAACTGCCTTCGGCAACAGTCATGTCCCAACTTCCTGATATGAGTGCTTATGCTCTTTTGTACTTTGCTTTCAATGATTTCTCAAGGACAATGTGCAATGCCATGAGCGATTCGGGTAACGGAACCAACTTCGTGCAGTGATAGGCGTGATGTAAGATTCCTTGCATGGGACTGAGCGTCTTTTGGGACAACTCCAACATTTGGATAGTGGGCCAAGCGGTTTGCCATAAACGCGAGCCGGGTGACGAAACTGCATTCCGCATTGATTTTGGCCATCTCCTCGATTTCGCCATCAACAAACGGCAACTCGACTACGCCTATGTAAGTGGCTCCATTCCGCCGAACAACGATCCACTCTGGAAAAGGTTTGAAAACCTGGGCGCGACTGTGGAAACACAGGAACGCGGCGCGGGCAGCGGAGGTGAGATCGCCGTTGATGAAGTTATCCAGCTTTCGATGGCTAATCGCATTCTCGATGCCAAGCCGGGCACGATGGTGCTGCTGACCGGGGACGGCAGCGGCTACACAGATGGCAAGGGTTTTCTCAAGCAACTGGAACGCGCTCACAATCACGGCTGGAGTATCGAGGTGATGAGTTGGGATGCGGGAGTCAACCGCTATCTCCGGCAGTTCGCGGAAAAAAACGGTGTGTACCGTTCTTCGAAACCTGCCTACGATCAGGTCACGTTCATAAACAACAAACGTCGTTCCCGGTAGCCAGCGGCCTGTGGAAAACAAGGTCGTAGCACTCGCGCCTCACCACCTACGGAAAATCGTCTCGCAACTCCAGCCCGGTGAGCGGAACAAGGATGGCTAATCATAGCTGAGGTGGTGCGTGCCATCACACCAGGAATCCGGCTGAGAGTCGAGAACAGCCCATTTCTCGACCCAACCGTCAACCCAAACGTCCAGTGCTTTCATCGTCCTTGCAGGTACTTACGGGTGCTTGGCAGTTCCCGAACCCACTTGTAAGTTGTTGAACCTGCTATTCTGGCCGCTATGGCATGGAAGAGGTCGTCGGTTCGATCCCGACCAGGTCCACCAAATCTCTTGGATAACCCTTCTGGCCGCCGCGGATCTCTTGTATTCAAGGTTCTCGGAATGAATGAATTGAAGCGTCCTGCCGCCCTCCTAGCGTGCCTGCTCTCTGTCTCCGCAAGCTTGTCGGCTGCAACTGCCACTCATTGGACTGTCGTCAATCAACCCGCCCGCCTAGTCAACGGAAGCCCGGTGCTGTTCCGCGTCACCACGCTGAAGCCGGTCCGCACTCTCTCGGGCAACTGGTTGGGCCATGAGATCGCATTCAACTTTGACGCGAGCCACAAGTCATGGTTCGCGCTCGCCGGGGCCAGTCTCGAAACCAAAGCGGGAACTTACGCCATAAAACTTCAAGGCGAAACGACCACCGGACAAACGATTTCATTCGAAAAAAAAATTCGGGTGCAACGCCAGCGCTATCCCCGCCGCGTCGTGCCGCTGGCAGTTCCCGGTCACTTTACTGCGCCCAGCCCCGAAGATCTGCGCCAGATCGAACAGGACAAGGAGACCAAAGCCGAAGCTTTTAAAACCGTTAGCCCGGAGCGCGAATGGAAGGGGTCGTTCGCAGCTCCGGTGGATGCCGAGATCTCCGACGTGTTCGGTTCCGTGCGTGTTTTCAACGGTACCGCACAGAGACCGCATGAGGGGCTCGATTTCCGCGTGCCCAGTGGGACCTCGGTCGCGGCCGTGAATAGCGGACGCGTCCTCCTGGCGCGGCCTCTGTTCTTTGAGGGAAATTGCGTGGTCATCGACCACGGCCAGGGCCTGCTGACGCTCTATCTGCACCTGTCGAGCTTTCTCGTCAAGGAAGGCGACGATGTAAACAAAGGCCAGCCGATTGGAATCAGCGGAGGCACGGGCCGCGCCACGGGGCCGCATCTGCATCTTGCCGTGCGCTGGCAAGGCGTGTATTTAAATCCGCAGGTGCTGCTGAAACTGAATTTGCCGTGACCCGACCAATGTGGGGTGGGGCAAAAAGCCACGAGCCAGAAGCTAGAAGCCAGAAGCCAGAAGCGCCCCTTCCGCTTCCCACACCCCGTCGCGAAACGTCACGCTTTTTCCTGAGATTGCGGGAATCCGCTCGCCGGGAACAAGGATCCCCACCAGGTTCAGGGGATCGGCGGCGGCGATGACGACGCGTTCCGCATTCGCACTCTGCGGCAGCTTGCGGTGAGCGCGCAACGATTCGACCGCCACCGGGAGCGCAAACTGCTCTCCCAGAAATCCATCGACGAAGCGCCCGCCGCGCACTTCGCCGCGGTCTTCCAATCGGCGGTAGCCGATCTGCAATTCACGCCAGCGCGGCAGATTCGTTTCCCGCACCAGCAGGTCGCGGAAGACTATACCATAGCGCCGCAACAACATCCAGCAGCAGGACTCGACACTGCGGTCGCGCTCGGCGCCTTCGGCCTGCAACAGCGACCAGCGTCCGGGCGCATGGCGCGGCCGGCGGACTTTTCCCATGCCGCTGCCTGACGCGCTTTTCGGTGTCACCAGCGCGCGCAGGTTCTCGAATCCGTCAGCGGTCACCAGTCCGGCTGCGACCAGTTCCCACAGTCCGGTTTCAATTTCCGCCTTCAGTTGGCCCGTTGCCCGCACCATGTCTGGGAAAAACAGTGCGCCCCGTTGCTTCAAGAGTTCGAGCACCGCCTGCGCCACCGGGCTCAAGAACGAGGTAGCGGAATTCTCCGCCCCGGGATGGCGCGTGCGCAGCCAATCCGCATCTTCGCGCACAAAGAATGCAATCGGCGCGACCCGAGTCGGAATCACTCGCCGCCGGTTCTCACCGTCTTCCGTTGCTTCCAGAGTCGCCGGATGCGGCGATAAGCGGCCCCATCCCACCACGCCAGTCAGGCACAATTGATCGAGGTGCGCCGGATCGTAGTCCGAGATTCTGCGGCCGAGCACAAACCGTTCCCACGCGCTCGCCGGAATTTCAAAGCCCTGCAACTGCCGGATCACTTCCAGCGTCCCATGCTCGCCCCGCACCTGCGTACCCGGAGCCAGGTGTTGCCAACGCAAAAGCCAACGCATGAATTGTGCAGCCGTGACCGGCTCGATCTGCTTGCGCAAAGTTGCGACCGTCAGGCGATGAATGCGAGCCAGCAAACGCCGTTCGCACCACTCGGTTTCGGGTGGGGACGGGCGTCCTCGCCCGTCCGTAGCGAGCGAACCTAGGCTATGATCGGGCCGGAATTTGCCGCGAAGAATCGCTCCGCTTGCTTCGATGCGGAGCAGGGCTTTCTCAATCTCAGAGGCCGGCAGTCCCAGCAATTCGCCAATTTCTGAAGCCGTGGTAGGACCAAGATGTGCCATCCATCCCTGCACCGCGGTGAGAACGGCGTCGTCAAAGCTCGGTCCAGCTTGTGTGGTGGCGGGGCGGAGCCTGCCCTGAGCGGAGCCGAAGGGCCCCGCTGGGACGGGGCGGAGCCCCGTCACCACACGATGCATGGCGCGGAACCATTCGTCCCGCTCGGCCGCCACCCAGTATTGCTTGCCCCCAGCTTCCACTACGAAAGCGCGATTCTCGAGTTGCAGCCGATCGAAGAATTCACCCCAGTTTCCTGTAATCTGCGAGGGGTTTTCCTGAGAGCTGAGAGCTGATAGCTGAGAGCTTGCTGGTACCGCGACCAGCGTATGCAGCACATCGTGCAACTCATCCGCGTCGCGCACATCGGGCCACGCCTCCTGCTGCACCTGTGCGATGGCTGCAGGATCGAGCGTGCCGACTTCTTCCAGCACCGATGCCGGCAATACACGCCGCATCTCAACCGCGCGCGCCCGGCGCTCTTCGAGCGGCGCGTCATCCAGGTAGGCGTACGGATTCGCATTGAGAATTTCATGCGAGAATTGCGACGGCACCGGAGTGTCCACCGCCAGGCAACGAATTTGCCCCTGTTCGATGCCTCGCAACACCTCGGCGAGGCCTTCGATATCCAGCGCCTCGGTGAGCACGTCTTTCATGACCTCGGCGACCAGCGGATGGTCGGGAATCTTGATGTCGCCTTCGATGTTCTCGAAGCACGCCGCTACGTCGGGGAACACCGAAGCCAGCAAATCGTCGGAGCGAATTCGCTGAATCTGCGGCGGAACTTTCTTGCCGCCCTGAAAACGCAGCAGAGCCAGGGCCCGCGTCGCGTCCCACCGCCAACGCGTCTGAAAAATCGGCGACGCCAGCGCAGCCTGCTCCAGGATGGGCGCCATGGTTTCGGAATGAAGGAAATGAAAAACATCCGCCAGCGGAAAGCTATGCTGCTCGGCGAGCGCAATATTCAGGCCGTTATCGGTGGCTGCCGCCTGCAGTTCGAAATTGAAGCCGCGGCAGAAGCGCTTGCGCAAGGCCAGTCCCCAGGCTTTGTTGATGCGGCCGCCGAAGGGTGCGTGGATGATCAGCTGCATCCCACCGCCCTCGTCGAAGAATCTCTCGGCGATGATGGTCGCCTGCGTCGGCACATCGCCCAACACGGCGCGGCCTTCGAGTGTGTATTGAATCAGTTGCTCGGCCCCGGACTGGTCGAGCCCGCATTCTTCTCCCAGCCAACTTACCGCTTCGGCAACCACCGGCAAGTTCCGCCAGCCTTCCACCGGCGCCACGCCGGGCAGGCGGTCGCTGATTTCCTTGCGCAACTCACCCAACTGTGCTGAAAGCTCAGCCGTGCGCGCCGGAGCTTCTCCACGCCAGAACGGTATTCCCGGCGGAGCACCCTGCGCGTTTTCCACCAGGATGCGCGACGACTTGCCTTCGATCCGGCGAATCCGCCACGACGTGTTCCCCAGCAGCATGACCTCTCCAGCCATGCTTTCGACCGCGAAGTCTTCATCGACGGTTCCAACCACGCCACCGTCTGGCTCGGCGACCACGGTGAACAGGGCATTGTCGGGAATCGCTCCGCCGCTGGTAATCGCCGCCAGGCGTGCGCCCCGCCGCGCCCGTAGCTTGCGATTGATGCGGTCGTGATGCAGATAAGCGCCATAGCGGCCGCGCTGCGAAGCGATACCTTCCGAAAGCATCACCAGCACAGCGTCGAACGTCTCGCGCGCGAGATTGCGATAGGGATAGGCCCGTTTTACGAGAGCGAATAACTCATCTTCATCCCAGCCGTCGTTCGATTGATCGCCCGATTTGTTGGCCGTTGCGGCGCTTCCGGAAGCCGCACAGCAAGCCACGATCTGCTGCGCCAGCACATCCAGCGAAGCTTCGGGAAAAATCAGACGGTCGAGTTCGCCGCGGCGAATCGCGCGCACCAACACAGCGCATTCCGCCAGGTCGTCGCGTGTGGTGACAAAGAATCGTCCTTTGGGAACCGCGCCACGCCAGTGGCCCGACCGTCCCACGCGCTGCAAAGCCACCGCAATCGAACGCGGGGAACTGATGTGACACACCAGATCCACCGTCCCCACATCGATGCCAAGTTCGAGCGAAGCGGTTGCCACCAACACCTTGACCTGGCCTTCTTTCAGCTTGCGCTCCGCCTCCAGACGTAGCTTGCGCGACAGACTTCCGTGATGCGCCGCTACATTTTCTTCACCAAGGCGCTCGCCCAGGTGATGGGAGATGCGCTCGGCCAGCCGCCGCGTGTTGACGAAAACCAGCGTCGAGCGGTGCGCTTTCACCAATTGCACAATGCGCTCGTAAATCTCGTCCCACATCTCGTTCGAAGCGACCGGCCCCAGTTCGGAAGACGGAACCTCAACTCCAAGATCGAGCGTGCGTTTATGTCCAACGTTGACGATTACCGGAGCAGGCCGCCCGCTGCCTGCCAGGAAATGCGCGACCTCTTCAATCGGCTTCTGCGTCGCGGAGAGCCCGATGCGCACCGGCGGACGCTCGGTCAGCGCTTCCAGTCGCTCCAGCGAAAGCGCGAGATGCACGCCCCGCTTGTCGTCGGCCACGGCGTGAATTTCGTCAACAATTACGGTCTCGACATCGCGCAGGATGGCGCGGCTCTTCTCCGCCGTCAGCAGAATGTAAAACGACTCGGGAGTGGTAACCAGAATATGCGGCGGGCGCTTGAGCATGAGGCGCCGGTCTTTCATCAAAGTGTCGCCCGTGCGGACAGCTGTCCGAATCTCCGGCATCAACAGCCCGCGATCACCGGCCATCTGGAGAATTTCTCCGAGCGGGATTTCGAGATTTTTCTGGATGTCGTTGCCCAGCGCCTTGAGCGGGGAAATGTAGAGAACTTCGGTCCGGTCGCGCAGTTCGCCCGCCAGCGCCTTGTGAACCAGCCGGTCAATGCAGGCGAGGAAGGCGGCCAGCGTCTTACCCGATCCGGTCGGAGCCGAGATCAGCGTGGTGTGTCCGGCCAGGATGTATGGCCAGCCCTGCTCCTGCGGTTCGGTGGGCGTGGAGAAGCGCGCTGTGAACCACTCCTGCACCAGCGGATGAGCCCAGGCCAGCGAAGGAGAGACGGCGGACGGCATGGGAATGATTGTAGCGAGATTTTGGAGTTTCGTAAAACGTTCGCCTTAGCGAAAAGAATCATGGCGAAGACTTCGGCGTGGAGGCCGAGCTGCGCTCGGCTCGGACGGGCGAGGGCGCCCGTCCCCACACAATCCTCGACTGTGGCCTGCTAAAATCGCGGCGATGCCTAAACCGTCTGCTACCGCTCGCGCCCGCAAAATTAAACTTATTCTTTTCGACGTTGACGGCGTTCTCACCGACGGCAAAATCTGGATTTTTCCCGCACCCGGCGTCCAGCCATCTGGAACTCAGCAAAGTGTTCTCGAAAAGTCTGCGCAGCAAGGCAGCTTCGGCCTCCACAGCGCCAGCCAGATCGAAGCCAAGGGCTTTCACGCCCACGATGGCACCGCTATTTCGTTGGCTCGCCTGGCGGGAATCAAGACCGGGATCATCACCAAGCGCATCTCGGAAACGGTTGCCCTCCGCGCGCGTGATCTGAAGATTGATTACGTCTACCAGGGCATTCAGGATAAGGCGTCAACGCTCGCGCAGATTCTGGCAAAGGATGGGATCACCGCTTCTGAGGCCGCATTCGTTGGCGACGACGTGATCGATCTGCCGGCCATGCGCAAGTGCGGCCTGGCGATCGCAGTGAAGAACGCTCGTCCCGAGGTCACAGCCGAAGCCCACTTGGTTACGTCCCACGCTGGGGGAGACGGCGCCGCCCGCGACGCGATCGAATACATATTGAAAGCCCAGGGCAAATGGAAGCAAGCAGTAGAGGATTATGTCTCCGAGGGAAGTTGATAGCTAGAAGCCAGCAGCGAATCTCCACCCACCGGTTGCTTGCTTGGGGCGTGCTCGGGTTAGCAACCGGCGGGTGTCGTTCTCCCTACTCACCCTGTTTGTTTTCAGGAGCAGTGATCCTTAAAACCCAGTTCCGCCGGGAAAGTTTCGGTGATTTCAGGAATTTCCCCACTTTCGCTTCTAACTCATTTCCTGCCAGCAAGTTGATCGGCATCTAGTCGGGGATAGCCGTGGTCTTCGCCGCCATCAGTTCGGTGAAGCGCGGATCTTTGCGCAGCGTGCTGAACTCGTTGTCTTTGTACACGTCCTTGATGTTCTTGTAGCCCTCTTCCATCGCCTTCTTCAGGTAATGCAACGAACGCTCAGCCGCGCCACTTCTGGCGTACAGCTTGGCGAGAACATAATCATATTGCGCCCGGTCTTCGGGAGATGGAAGCTGCGCCAGAACTCCGCCACGCGAGGTGCGCTCGAAAATGTCGGGATCAAGCTCCATCGCCTTGGAATAGCTTTGTGCGGCTTTGTCGAACTGTTTCTTGCCGAAGTAGGCCGCGCCCATGTTGCTGAAGTAGGAGGCGGCATCGTCCCGCAACGAGATCGCTTTCTGATAGTTCCGGATGGCCGCGTTGTAGCTGTGCGTCTGGTATTCAATGACGCCGAGATTGTTGTAGGCGTCGGCGTGTTTGCGATCGGCCTTGATGGCGCGTTCAAAACTTTTCTTGGCTTCTTTGTAACGCTGCATCATGAGTTGGCAGATCCCGATTTTGTTGTACACCGAGGCATTGCCCGGCGCGCCTTTCAGAGCGGCGCGGTAGTAATCGATCGCGTCCAGAAAGTCTTTATCCGTCCGCAGTTCATCGCCGCGCTGTTCGAGTTCCTCGGGCGATGCCCCGGGAGCGGGTGGTTCGGCGCGGTGCATCGGTGGAGGGCCGACCTGCAACTGCTCGGCGCTTTGACCCTGCAAGGGGAGAACGAGAAGCGCGCAGAGGAAAAGCGATACAAAGCTGAAGCGGATCCAGGAAAGCATATTCACCCCCGGCCGGACATACAAAACATCAGAGTTTCATGCCATTTCAGCGTACGGCGTTACGTCCCCAGCAAGTTTAAGGCCGCGATAGCGGCTGTTCTTGCTCCCCAACTATTGCGGCGGCGTGCTACTGTCACTACTCTTAGACGGCGCAGGCGTGTTTTTGTCATTGGTTTTTTGGGAGTCGCTGTCTCCCTTGAACACGCCAATAATCTTGCCGAAGAAGCTTTTCTTTTTCTGAGCTTCTTCCTCAGATTGGACACCAGTGGCAGGCCGCGGGTTCCCGGTAGCGGTGGGGGGAGGCAGTGCTTTTTCGGAATCTCCGCCAAACATACGGGAGAAGAACCCCCGCACCCCGCCGCTCTGGTCGCAGGTATCGCGAGGCTCGGTGCCGGCCACAAAAGCAATCGTGTAAGTGTCAGGGCAGGATGGGGTCGCC
>Ga0074046_10001235_pt1 | contig 23586 bp, 20 predicted proteins | sample BogForMeECP23OM3_FD_94441 | JGI IMG/M metagenome (GOLD analysis project Ga0074046, IMG submission 94441) | Bog forest soil microbial communities from Calvert Island, British Columbia, Canada - Bog Forest MetaG ECP23OM3 | ecosystem: Environmental > Terrestrial > Soil > Wetlands ...
CCTGCTGGAGAAATACGGCGTGCCGCGGCTGAGCTTGTTCTATATGTGAGGACTGTGACCCAGTCATTCGACGCATTGATTCTCGGCGGCGGCGCGGCCGGCCTGATGTGCGCGATTGAGGCAGGCAAGCGCGGCCGCCGCGTTGCTGTCCTCGAGCGGGCGGACCGGCTGGGCAAGAAAATTCTCATCTCCGGCGGCGGACGCTGCAACTTCACCAACCTTCATTGCCAGCCCGAAAATTTTCTCTCGGCCAATCCCCACTTCGCCAAGTCGGCCCTGGCCCGTTACACCCCGGCAGACTTCATCGCGCTGGTCGAGAAACACAAGATTCCCTATCACGAAAAGACGCTCGGCCAATTGTTTTGCGACGGTTCGGCACGCGACATCCTGAACATGCTGGAAGTGGAATGCCGGGCTGCCCGGGTCAGCATTTTCTTGAAGACGCAGATTTGTGAAGTAACCCGCACGTCAGAATTCCGCGTGCGCACTGCTGAGGGCGAGTTTTGCGCGCCCGCGCTGGTGGTCGCGACAGGAGGCTTGTCCATTCCGAAAATCGGCGCGACGTCGTTCGGTTATGACTTGGCCCGGCAGTTTGGCGTGAAAATTCGAGACCCGCGACCGGGACTCGTGGCGCTGGTGCTCGGATCCGAAGACCGCTCGCGCTACTGCGATCTGGCGGGCGTTTCTACCGAGGTCGTTGTCTCCTGCAACGGCCAGCAGTTCCGCGAAAAAATGCTGATCACGCATCGCGGCCTCAGTGGTCCGGCAATTCTGCAGATTTCTTCGTATTGGGAAAAGGCCCAGCCGATCCAGATCGACCTTGCGCCTGAAAATGAAGTGACGGCGATATTTCGCGATCCAAAGACGCCGCGTAACTCGTCAGCCCTGCGCTCACAGTTGCGGCAGATTCTGCCTAGCCGGCTCGCGGACCGCTGGCTGGAACTTCACCCACCCGCTGCATGGACAAACGCCGCTCTGGCCGATTTCGAACGTCAAATTCATGCGTGGACGATCACGCCGGCCCACACCGAGGGCTACGAAAAGGCCGAGGTGACCGCCGGAGGTGTGAATACCGATGAGCTATCGCCCCAAACAATGGAGTGCCGCAAGGTCCCAGGCCTGTTCTTCGTCGGCGAAGTCGTGGACGTGACCGGCCATCTCGGCGGCTTCAACTTTCAGTGGGCGTGGGCCTCGGGTGCGGCGGCGGGTCGGGCGTTGTGAGCCAGTGCTTTAAGCGCGTTCCACAGTTGCCGGGCCTTGTGTGCAAGCGCGGAGCCACAGATGCCCATGTGGGGACAGCCGCCCCCGGCTGTCCAGCGGAACGAAGCTCCGCAGGCTGGACGGAATACTGCACCTCCGGAACCGCTATAGAATCACTTCTTGCTCCTTACTATCGAAAAGCTGATCTATGGCGGGGACGGCCTAGCCCGTCTGCCTGCCGACGCTCACGGCCGCGGCAAGGCGGTCTTCCTGCCTTTCGTCCTGGCGGGAGAGCAGATCGAAGCCTCTGTCACCGAGCAGAAGCCCGGGTTTGCTCGCGCCGAGGCCCTGGCGATCATCACTCCGTCGCCGCACCGCGTCCTCCCACCTTGCCCCTATTTCGGTCAATGTGGCGGCTGCCACTACCAGCACGCAAGTTACGAGCACCAGCTGGAGATTAAGAAAGAAATCCTGCGCGAGACGTTGCGCCGCACGGCGAAGGTCGATCTGCCCTGCCAGATTCAAGTTCATGCCTCGCCGCCGTGGAATTACCGCAACCGTTCGCGGCTGCAGGTAAAGACGCAGCCCTGCTTTGCCGCGGGATACTTCAAACTCGCTTCGCACGAGCTGCTGCCAGTTGAGGAATGCCCCATCAGCTCGCCGCTGATTAACCGAGCTATCTCCGCGCTGTGGCAGAGCGGACGAGCCGGGAAAGTTCCCGAGGGCGTGCAGGAAGTTGAATTTTTCGCCAACGCAGACGATTCGCAACTACTGGTGGAACTTTCCTGCTCTGCCGAGTCCCGCCGCGCAGGGGTGCGCGCATGGACCGAAGAACTGCGCGCAGCGATGCCCGAAATCACCGGCGTTGCGGCATTCCGCCGAGCGACGTCCGGCATGCCCGGGTCACAGGATAGACTGCTCTCCGTCGGCGTGTCGTATCTGACCTACGAGACCCAGCGCGCCGCCTATCGCGTCAGCACCGGCTCATTTTTCCAGACCAACCGCCATCTGACCGACGAGCTCGTGAAAGTCGTGACCGAGGGCATGTCGGGCGAACTGGCCCTTGACCTCTACGCCGGAGTTGGCCTGTTTTCCACAGCCCTGGCTTGTGACTTTCATCACATTGTTTCTGTTGAGTCGTCACAGACTTCCACAGGTGACCTCGCCTACAATTTGCCCTCGAATGGAGAGGCGGTCCAGGCTACGACAGAGCAATACCTGGCCCGCACGGAAAATTCGGGGCGGGCCGGGAAGGGCAATGTCCTCCCTCATATTCTTCCTACGCCCGACCTGGCGGTGGTGGACCCGCCCCGGAGTGGTTTGGGAGAGCGCGTGGTGCGGCAGGTGGCGAACCTCGACGCGCCACGCCTCACCTATGTTTCGTGCGATCCGGCGACTCTGGCGCGCGATCTGGTACCCCTGCTCGCGGCCGGCTACCGCCTGGAACAGGTGCACCTGGTGGACTTGTTTCCCCATACGTATCACCTGGAAAGCGTCGTGCAGTTAGTGAAGTAGCTGCCCGTTGGTCGTCATGACTCGGCCTTCTGCTGCCGCATCGCCTCCTGCCTTCCACTACAAGCCACCACGCCAGCCCATGCTATGGGCGGCGGTAGCGTACTCCCTGGGGATCATCGCCGGCGTTTACCAGTGGCGGCCAACGTTATGGTGGACCGTTGCCGGAGTTAGCTTCGTAGCTGCCGCTGCGTATTTTGCGCGACGGGGTTCCCGCGTGGGTTGGGCACTTGCGCTAGGGGCTTTCTTCCTTTTCGGCGCACTCCACGTTCAAATGCGCGGAACTTCCATTCGCCTCGATACCAGCATTCAACCTTAAGCCAACGGGCAGGAACTCGAAATCACTGCCCGCGTCACGCGCGACGGCCGCGCGCAGCCGGGCGGCCTCGGCGAAATTCGCCAGACGCTTGATGTGGAAACGGAACAGATAACCACCGGCGAAGGCGAAACTTTGCCCATTCATTCCGGCGTCAGGCTTGGCATTTACGAACGCTCGAGGGATTCCCGTGCTGAAGAGATGTCCGTCGCAGACCCAACCACCGCACTCAGTGCCGGCGCGGCTGCTCCCATGCGCGCTTTCCGTTACGGCCAGCGACTCCGTTTTTCGACGAAGCTCAAGCTGCCGCGTAATTTTCGCAATCCTGGGGCGTTCGACTACCGGGGTTACCTTGCCGACCACGGCGTCGCTGCGCTGGGTTCGGCCAAGATCGAAAACGTCGAACTGCTTTCCGGCTACGCCGGCAACTGGTTAGATGACTGGCGCAGCCGGCTGCATCGCGGCGTCGTCGCAAAAGTGCACGAGCTTTGGCCCGCACGCCAGGCCGCGCTGATTGACGCCATGGTCATCGGAGAAGAGGCTTTCATTGACCGCGATACCCGGATTGATTTCCAGTGCTCCGGTACGTACCACGTTCTTGTCGTTTCCGGGATGAACGTCAGCATATTGGCATTCGTGGTTTTTTGGACGCTCCGCCGCCTGCGCCTCAGCGACATTCCTGCCACGTTGTTGACGGTGATGTTCTGCGTCGCCTACGCCTTCATCACAGAAGTAGGCGCACCGGTCTGGCGCGCAACGCTCATGTGTACCGTCTATCTGGGGACCCGTCTGCTCTATCGAGACCGAGCCATGATCAACGCGTTGGGCGCGGCAGCACTGGGTTTGCTGGTGTTCGATCCACGCCAGCTTTTCACCGCCAGCTTCCAGATGACCTTCGTCTGCGTCTTCATCGTGGCGGCGATCGGCATTCCCATCTTGCAGCGCACTTCCCGGCTGTACAAGCGGGCCCTGGCCAATTGGGAATCGGCAGACTACACGGCGCTCCTGCCACCGCGAGTGGCCCAGTTCCGCATGGATTTGCAGCTTATCGCCGCACGGTTGTCCCGGTTCGTAGGAGAAAAATGGTCGCGGCGTTTGATCCGCGGGACCGCAGGATTCGTTCTGGCGGCTGGGGAACTGTTGTTCATTTCGGCGGTTATGCAGATGGGGCTGGCCCTGTCGATGGCCTATTACTTCCATCGCGCCACGACGATCGGCTGGCCCGCCAATCTCGCAGTTGTGCCTCTCATGCAACTGCTCATGCCCACAGCAGTGGCTGCGCTCGCTCTGGGCTACATTTCTCCGTGGCTGGCGAAAATTCCCGCGCTATTGACATCGTTTGCGCTGGCCGGGATCACCGGCACGGTGCGCGGCCTAAGCGGGTTGCGGCTGGCCGACCTGCGAGTGCCCATGCCTTCGGCGCTCATGATCGCGCTGGCAGGAGCGGCATTGGTGCTGGCGATGTGGGCGGCGCGACGCCGCGCTGCCCTGGCCCTCTGCGGACTGGCGGCCCTTCTGGCTGCGTCTTTGGCTCTCGCATTTTTGACGTCTGCGCCTAAGGTCCATCCCGGTCTGCTCGAGGTGACTTCAATTGACGTGGGCGAGGGCGATTCCATCCTGCTTGTCACTCCGCTGGGCAAGATTCTGCTGATTGACGCAGGGGGCCCCATTGGTCCGGGAGGGTCGCAACTCGACTTCGGCGAAGACGTTGTTTCTCCCTATCTTTGGACGCGCGGCATCTCCCACCTGGATGCAATCGCCATCACTCATGGCCACTCCGATCACATTGGCGGCATGGCCGCAGTGCTCAAGAATTTCAAGCCCGCTGAACTCTGGGTGGGCCTCGTGCCGCCGAGCCAGGCTCTGGAGAATGTGATCGCCACCGCTCAAGCCTTGGGCGTGAAAGTGGTTCGGCACTGGGAGGGAGATGAATTCAATTTCGGCGGTGCCACGGTCAGCGTGCTCTTTCCGCCGCGCGACTTGCCGGCTGGCGATAAACCGGAGAACAACGACTCGATGGTGCTGCGCGTAGCCTATAGAGCGTCTTCCGTGCTGCTGGAAGGAGACGCCGAGAAGCGCGTGGAGCGCCGCGTAGCCGCTCTCCACCATCCCAGCGCCAGCCTGCTGAAAGTGGGCCACCACGGGAGCGCCAATGCCACGACGCCGGAACTCGTGGCCTGCGCCCGGCCGCAGTTCGCCATCATCTCAGTGGGATCGGGCAATTCTTTCGGTCTGCCACGCCTGGAAACGCTGGCACGTCTGCAAGAAGCTGGAACCCGCGTTTATCGTACCGATCTCGACGGTGCGGTCTCATTTTATCTTGACGGCCACTCGGTCACGGCTTCGGTGGCGGCTCTTCAATAATCTCAATCTCGGCCGTTTCTTCCTCATCCGAGGGTAAGGTCCGGCGCTGCTCAGCGATCAAGCGTCGCGCCTGTTCCGCGTCCTCTTGCCGCACCAGGATGATCATGCCGCCGAGGCCCGGAAACATATCTTGCACCATGGCGGCCGCGGTGAGGTCGCTGTCGATACTTGCGGAATCGAGCAGGCCTTTGACCACCATCGCTTCCGGCTCATCCTCGGAGTCGAATACCTTTACCAGCTTTTCGTTGGGATCCGGTCGCGGCTGCGGCTCACCGGTTGGGTTGACTGGCTCTGCCATGGCATCTCCTTTGGAATCGGACCGCGGGGGCGACCGAATCCTTCTCACAGGGATTGATTCTACTATTCTCCCAACGTCCGCGACGGCCGGGCGCCCCAGTTCTCGCGTTCTTGGCGAGAAAGCCTGCCCGGAGCGAAACCGAAGGGCGGCGGGGCTTTCGGTCACTTCCGCTAGCCCGGATTATCATGAGGAATTGCCAAGGTTTTGAAAGGGCGCGGCTTCCAGCCGTGCCGCCGTGGCCCGCCTGCAAAATTGGGGCTTCAGCCCCTGGTGGCAAACGCGTTGCTACCTTCCTTGCCAACGCCCCGGGATGCTTGCAAACGACTCACCGCAGCGGCTAAAGCCGGACTTGTTTCTTGCCTGTGTCGGCGCGGCTGGAAGCCGCGCCCTTTCAAAGCGCTTCATGAACAATGCAGGCTGGCGGAAATCCGCAACCACACCTTCGGGTAGTTGCTTTCTTCCCCCGGTGAGCGACAATGCTCGCACCAATCCTGCACCTTCGCGGTGCCGTGCGACATCTAAACGCGTGAGTCGGAACGGGCATACCATGGACTTTCCTCAGCAGACCGGGCAGGATGCGAACTCTCCGATATCAGATGAAGAGGCCCGCCACGCGCGCGAGGAAGAAGCCCGCAAAATCCGCCGCCTGCAACTGATGATCAGCATGGTCTCGTCGGTCATCAGCCAGGACCCGAGCCTCACCCTGGAGGAGGCGTCCGAACTGGCCGCCGGCGCCAAGCGCGCCGCCCTGGCCATGTTCCCCGACAAGGAACTCGCCTTCGATCTGCTCTACAAGCCCCGCCTGCAGCGCATCCTGCGCGAGCGCTTCCGGCTGCAGTAAACCATTGCTGATTGTTGATTTGTTGATTGTTGATTGAGAACCCCGAGAGCAGGCGCTGCCGGAGATCGCTCCGCATTTCGAAATCCGCAATCTACAATCTGAAATCTAAAATAGGCAATTCCCTCACTCGTCCGCTACCGTGTTCCGCAGCGTGCCCACGCCCTCCACGGTGACCTCGACCACGTCTCCCGCCACGACCGGTCCCACGCCCGACGGCGTTCCGCTCGGAATGAGGTCGCCCGGGAAAAGAGTCATCGCCTGCGCGATGTGCCGGATTACGACGTCCAGTGTAAAGATGAAGTCGCGCGTGTTGCCCTGCTGCCGAACCGCGCCGTTGACGCGCGTTTCCACGCCCACGCCGGTCCCCATCCCGAAGCATGGATCAATTTCGTTCGTCACCAGGGGCCCCACCGGGCAGAACGTGTCGAAACCCTTGGCGCGACTCCACTGGCCGTCCTTGTTCTGCAGGTCACGCGCGGTCACATCGTTCACGCAGGTGTAGCCGAGAACGTATTGGCGGATGTCCACATCCGCCGCGGGTTGGTAGCAAATCTTGCCGATGACCACGCCCAGTTCGCCTTCGTAATCGACGCGCTCGGAAATCTTCGGCCGGCGTATCGTCCCGCCGGGCGGCAGCAGCGCCGACGTCGCCTTCAGGAAAATCAGCGGCTCTTTCGGGACGTCGTGTCCCAACTCGGCCGCGTGCTCGCGATAATTGCGGCCAATGCACACGATTTTCGATGGCCGCACCGGCGGCAGCAGCACCGCCTCTTCCAAAGGAATCGCCTCAATCCGGCGCGTGCGCAGGCTCTCCAGGTCGCCGTCGGCTTCCTCGGGAGGCGTGAGCAGGATTCTCACGATCGCCTCGCGTCCGGCAACCGGCTCAACCAGTCCGTACTGGGCCTGGCCATTGAATTGAAATCGGCAGTATTTCATCGCTTTCTATCTAACCACGATTGTTGAAATCCCAGTGAATCTGTTTGGCCTCCAGGGGCTAAAGCCCATTTGATCTAACGCGGCTTTACGGGGCCCTAACGGGCCGCTCTTCCAACACAGACTGTTTCCGCAGCCTGTGAAGCCCCGCCATACCCAGGACCGATCTGCACCTCATGCCGTTACGGCATCCTCTCGCTCGTTTCTTCTGACCGCGCGCTTTCGTTCCCGCGCACATCGACGGCAGAAACTGAATAAACGTAATTCTTCCCTGAGACGATGTCGGCATCCCGATACGCCGGCGTCCTCACTAGTTGCTTATTTATCTTTACCGGCGCTGTGCCCTCTTCATGCCGGTAGATGTTATAGCCATCCAGGTCAACGTCAGCGACCGGCGCCCAGATCAGATCAATAAATGGCTGCTGCCCGGAACCCGAAAACACCGCCTGCAGTCCGGAAGGCGCAGCCGGCGGAAAAACGTCGTCGGCGAAAACTTTGACTTCTGGAGTGTCGTCACCCTCCACCTCAGTCGCTTGCTTACCCAGTTCTCCCACCACGCTCACCACGGTGCCGTGATAGAAATAAGTCTTCTCCCACTCAAAGGTCTGATCGAGATAGCTGAGCGGGCAAGTTTCCGCCGGCTGCTCTCCAGCCTGGGATGTACCCGGAGCAGCCGTGGTGGCCGCGCTTCCCCAGCAGTGCTGCAAATCAAGATCTGCAATCTTATCGGCCGTCGCGCTGCCTTCCTGCCCGCGGTAGATTCGAAACGTGTAACGCAAGTTGGACATTTCCTGGGCCGCAGGCGGGGCTGCCCACGAGAGTTGCACTCCCTGCGCTGTAACCGCCGCGGCAAAATTCAAAAATGGACCGAGCGTGGCTGCAGACGAAACCCGCACCTGGTTCGAGAGGCCGGCACTGTGGCCCTCCTGATTCAGAACCTCAACTGCATACGTGACAAACAACGAACGATTCGATTGCTGTAAGTCTAAGGACAGGGTGTCAGTATAGGTCGCGGCGAGCTTCTTGTCGGGCGAGACCTTGGCTAAAGCTGTCGCCTCGCCTGCCGGCGTTCCGCACTCGCTCAGGTGCGGCTCCAGGCCACGGCAGATTCGTGTCGGCCCAAAAGCACGCAGTGTTTCCCGGTCTGTCGTTGCGGTCGGGATCGTCCAGGTCAGCGTGACTTTGTCGCTTTTGCGCGTGGCTCGCAAATCGGATGGCGGCTTGGGCAAGTCCAGTGACGGAGGCTTCGGGGGTCCCATCGTTGCGCATGCCGTGAACATCAGCGGCACGCTTAGCACCAGCAGCAACTTTCGTGGGAAAAGCTTCATGGAGAAGAAAACAGAGTATCAGATGCCTGCCGTGTGGGCGTGGGCGTGTGGGCGCGGGCGACTCGCCCGCGCGGTTCTAGGCTACCGATTCAATCAGCTCTTCATCCCACCACAGCCAACGATACTCCGCAGGGGTCGCTGCCAACCCTGCCCGAACGGGATTCTCCAAAATGTACCTGGCCTTTTTCCTGAGGCTTTCGTCGCCACGCAAAATATGGTCGAAGGATTCATCCTGCCAAACTCGCCCTATTCTCGCCAGGGCCTTGTTAATTCGATGGGCCGATTCGCTCTTGATGGTTCGAGTGATTTCCGGGATAGAGATGGAGCCGTTTTCGTCCACGAGCGGTATGCAAATCAAATGAACGTGATCTGGCATGACGACCGCCGCGTAAAGTGAATATTTCCTGCCATCGGCGCGTCGGCACGAGTCTAGCGCTAGATCCATGGCGATCTCCGGCAGCTTCCAACGATGCCATGTGGAGTAAGTAATGAACAGGATTCGGTTGTCTTTCTGGTAGTGGGGGAGATAACGGCGATATTCGTATTTCCTGTACAACGTGGGAGGAGAGTACCACTTGGCAGCCGCGCGGGCGAGTCGCCCGCGCCCACACGAGCACATCTCGATCCCAAAGTGGGAACGTCTACAGGATGTAGCGGCTCAAATCCTGGTCCTTCACGATGTCGGTAAGCATCTTGCGCACGTAATCGCCGTCCACGGTGACCGCCTGGCCTTTTTTCTCCGGCGCGTCGAAGCTGAGCTCGTCCAGCACGCGCTCCATGATAGTGTGCAACCGCCGCGCGCCAATGTTCTCCGTGCTCTCGTTCACGCGGAAGGCAAAGCGCGCCACTTCCTCGAGCGCTTCCGGCGTGAACTCCAGCTTTACGCCTTCGGTCTCAAGCAGCGCCGTGTACTGCTTTACCAGCGACGACTTTGGCTCGGTCAGAATCCGCACGAAATCTTCCATGGTCAGCGACTTCAACTCCACGCGAATGGGAAACCTCCCCTGCAGCTCGGGGATCAGATCGCTTGGCTTCGACACGTGGAACGCGCCCGCCGCAATGAAAAGAACGTGATCCGTGCGGACCATGCCGTAGCGCGTGTTGACCGTTGTCCCTTCGACAATGGGCAGAATGTCGCGCTGCACGCCTTCGCGCGAAACGTCCGGGCCGTGGCCGCCCTCGCGTCCGGCGATTTTGTCAATCTCATCGAGAAAGACGATGCCGGAGTTCTCCACGCGGTCAATCGCGATGCGGGTCACCTGATCCATGTCAATCAGGCGGTGTTCTTCTTCCTGAATCAGGTACTCGAAGGCCTCGTTCACCTTCATCTTCCGCTTCTTGGTGCGCTGCCCGAAGATGTTCGGCAACATGTCCTTGATGTTGACGTCCATCTCCTCGATGCCCTGGTTGGAAATGATTTCAAACGACGGGAAGTTCCGCTCGCGCACATCAATCTCGACTGTACGGTCGTCCAGTTTGCCCTCGCGTAACTGCTGGCGCAGTTTTTCCCGCGTCCGGCTCGCGGATTCCACCAAAGCGCTGCTACCCTCTATGACCACCCCACCCGCGCTCGAAGGCTCAGGCCGTGGAGGAGGGGAAGGCGGCAGCAGAATATCGAGCAGCCGCTCTTCCGCGTTGAGTTCCGCTTTGTCGGCAACGTCTTCGAGCTTCTCCCCACGCACATTGTCAATGGCGATCTCGACCAGATCGCGCACCATGGACTCCACGTCGCGTCCCACATATCCCACTTCGGTGAACTTCGACGCTTCGACCTTCAGGAACGGAGAATTCGCCAGCCGCGCCAGCCGCCGCGCGATCTCGGTCTTCCCCACCCCGGTCGGGCCAATCATGATGATGTTCTTAGGGATGATTTCTTCGGCAAGGTCGGGAGAGAGTTTCTGCCGCCGCATACGATTGCGCAGCGCAATGGCCACGGCACGCTTGGCGTCGTTCTGGCCGATGACGTGTTTGTCCAGTTCGGCGACGATCTCGCGTGGGGTGAGATCGTCCAGCGCGAGCTGTTCTTCTTCGGCGGTGGAGGGGAGGTAAATGGCCATAGTAATTCAGACCTTGGACGTCAGACCTCGGACCTCGGCAAAACGTGGCTGAGGTCCGAGGTCCGACGTCTGAGGTCTATAGCTCTTCAATCGTCACTTTGTCATTGGTATAGATGCACATTTTGCCCGCGATCTTCATGGCTTCTTCGGCGATCTGGCGAGCCGTGAGCTGGGTGTGGTCGGCCAAGGCCTGCGCCGCAGCCTGCGCGTAAGGTCCGCCGCTGCCGATCGCAGCCACGCTTCCGTCGGGCTCGATCACGTCACCCTGCCCGCTCAGCAGAAAGGTCTGCTCCTTGTCGCAAACCAGCAGCAACGCCTCCAGATGGCGCAGGTACTTGTCGGTGCGCCAATCCTTGGCCAGTTCCACCGCTGCGCGTCCCAGGTTGCCGTGATACTGCTCCAGCTTGGCCTCAAAGCGGCTGAACAGCGTGAAGGCATCGGCGGTGGATCCTGCAAACCCGGACAGAATCTTGTCGTTGTACAGCCGGCGGATTTTCTTGGCCGTGTGCTTGATCACCGATTCGCCAAGCGTGACCTGCCCATCCCCGGCCAGGACCACACTCCCGCCGCGGCGTACCGACAAAACGGTTGTCGAACGAATCAGTCGTTTCGCAGTCATAAGGGCAATTTTTGATTATAGCAGCGCACGGCGCGATTCCACGGCGTAGTGTGATTCGAATCACAGCCCGAATCGAGCTGACTCCTACACACTGTTGGTAACACCTGAAGGGAGACAGATCCTATGAGATTCGCAACCTGGGCTTTGTGCCTGGCGTTCCTGGCAGTGGCTGCACGGGCACAAACCGCGCCGCCTCCGGAGCCAGCGTCACCCCCACCACCGCCGATGGAAGGCTGCTGCATGCATTCACACCAACACGGCATGGCCGGGCAAGGGATGCCCATGCCCGACATGAAGGCGCAAGTGGAAAAAATGCGAGCCGCGCTCGACCAGATGAAGGCGAACCTGGCCAAATTGAAAGATCCCACGGTCAAGCAGCAGGCTCAGCTCGATGTGGACCTCTGGCAGGCCATGGTCGAGCATATGGAAGGCATGGCCAAGATGATGTCCCATGGGCCGGACCAGGCCATGGGTGACATGCACGGCGGAATGGGCTGCTGTGGCGGGATGCATAAGGGAGACGGTTGCTGCGGGGGCATGAAGGACGCTGGCACCGGAAAATGCATGCACGGAGACGCGAGCGCGAAGGCCGTCCCTGCCGAATGAAGGCTAGTCCTGCGTGCCCCAGGGCCTGCGCGGGTTCTGACGCTCCCAGATCCGCGGCACTAGCGCGGCCTGTCGCCGCGTGGGAGATTGCAGACTGGCCGCGCAAGAGTGCTTCAGTAACCGGACTCACGATTACTCGTGTGACTTTACCCGGTTCTTCTCTGCCCTTAGCGTTTAGCTCATGCGCTCCTCTGCAGCGGTTCTCTGCCGCGACCACGCGTCGCTCGAGAAGTTAAACGCTACTCTCTGTGAGGTTGGCATCCGGATGGTGCCCTGCCCCTCGCGTGAGGAAGCGCTGGAGCTGGTTCTAGCCGGCCGTTGCTCCACCTTGATCGTGGATTTCGACCTTCCCGCCGCCGAAGAAGTGGTCCGCATGGCGGCCCTGCTGCCCAAAGCGCAGAAGCCGGTCCTGCTCGCCGTTGCCAGCGGCTCATGGCCGGGGACGGGCGAGGCCTTCCACTCCGGCGCCAACCGCATCCTCTACCGCCCCCTCGATGCGCAGCAAATCAAAGACGCCCTGAAATCGAGCCGGAAGGCAACGAAAAAAACCCAGCGTAAGACCGCGCGCTACCAAATGAAGGCTCTGGTGCATTTGGAGGTTGGAACTCGCACCCTGCCTGCGATCAGTCTTGACGTCAGCGAGCATGGCATGGCGGTTCAGGCGCCCGAACCGGTGCCCATCAGCTCGGATCTCGCCTTTCGCTGTGTGCTGCCGGGCACGAACCTTGCCTTTGGGGGTCACGCCGAGGTGATCTGGGCGAGCGACCACGGCCGCGCGGGGATGTTCTTCTCCGAACTCTCATCCGCCGCCCGCAAACATCTCAAGTCCTGGCTGAGGCGCCGCGCTCATGGCAAGCACAAGGATGCGGCACATGCCCTGCTTCCTCCCGAGAGCGACCATGTGAGCTTTGCCGCCGCCGGAGAATGACCCGCGACGGATCGCCCCAGCCGCGGAGCGGCGACATAATTTAGCCCAGGACGTAAGTCCTGGGTAAGCCACAAACAACGGAACCGAGTCCCGTAGGGACGACAGCCCCTCCGCAGGCAGCTGCCCAAAATCTTGTCAATAGGCAAAAACTACACGATCGAGCTTAAGTCTCTGAGAGCATTCAAGATATATTCCTGCCAGAGATGTTCGTTTACCCCCTCCAATTTGCTATCCTAAAAGTATAGAGACAAAAATCTGAGGAAACAGGGCGCGGCCTGCCGGTCGCGCCTTTCCTTTTGGACCGAGTTTTGTTGATCCATGAATTCTGGGCCGAGTCTGGGGCGTGGGCGATGAAGCGTTGGCAGCGGTTTCGTACATTCAAGCAGCGGGGCGAGTGGGTGGAATTGAAATTCATGGCGGAGGCCGCATCGCGCGGCTTCGCCGTCTCCAAACCCTGGGGAGATTCCGCGCACTACGATGTGGGAGTCGAGTCAGGGGAGCGGGTTCTAAGAGTGCAGGTGAAGTCTACGGACTGCCGGACCCAATTCGGGTACCTCTGCCAGTTCAAACCTAACGCGCACAGTCAGCCGTACACGCTGGATCAGGTCGACTTCTTTGCGGCCTACGTGATTCCGGAGGACGCGTGGTACTTGATACCGGCGGCCGTGCTGTTGCGAGACCAGCAGAGGGCGGTGACGTTGTTTCCGGTGAAGCCGAGACATCCGAGGCGCTACCGGTACGAAGGCTACAGGGAAGCGTGGGGACTGTTAGGCCCAGCGCTGCGACAGAGCTAGTCCCAGAGAGGAGGGAAGTGTGTGGAGCGAACACTCCCTTCGATTTCGCCCAGCGCAGGCCTGTCCGCTGCCGGTAGTGCTACAGTTTGACAGTCTCAAATTGGAACGCTTGGCAAAGTTGGCAACCGAATTGCGGGCAAGATCATCAGAGACAGTGCGGAAGTCGTTTTGCAGGCAAGTTTTTCGTTGTCTTGTCAAATGACTATGGTGTACAAGTTTAGGCCTAATCGGTAGTCATTACCAAAGGCATCTTTGGGCCGTCCCCCTCCAGGATTGAAGATGCCGAAAGGCATAGCTTGCGCACAAGGTCTGAGTTAGTTGGAGAGTCCCTTCGTGAAATTGGGATTCTGCTTTTGGTTTTCGTGCCCGTGGACGGTTTGCTCGCAGAAGGCAAGTTGAACCGTTATCAAATTGTGGTTGGATTGCTTCTCGTCGTGGGTGGTTTTTGGCTACTGCGCAAGGGTATCAGGATGGAAGGGAGACGTTAGATGGAAAACATTGGGGCTATTATCACGCTTGGCGCATTCGCCATCGCAGTTGGCGCTCTCTACCTGTGGGGGAAGCGCGAAGAAAAACATGAGCGAATGGCAGAACAGCAAAACCCTCGGAAGGCAGCGTAGCACCCAAGGAGCATGAGCCTGAACTGGCTCACCGCTAGGCTGCCGCCCGACCCGCTTCTATCAACTGAATAAGTTCCTCAATATCCCGCACGTGATCGGCAATGCCTGCCTCCATCGCGGGCGCCGCGCGCAGCGTCTTGTGAATCCGGCAAAAGTTGTAATGCAGATAGTGGATCGCAACAGCATGGCGTAGGTTTTCTAATTTCTTGGAGAAAGCGTTTGTCAATCTGGTAAAGCGCCTCATACTCATCCGCATCGTGAGGTTCTGCCGCTCTACGAACGAAGTGCTGATATGCCTCGGGTCGGGATCGCGCTCAACCAGATCACATCAATCTACCAACGCCTATCGGAGTGACCCCTCGCTATTCGCCGGCCGCCCCACGTCTCGCTTTTGAGACGTGGGGATTCTCGCGCGAAGCCTACGCTCCCACCGCCTGCGGCTTGGTCGCCAGCAACTGCCGCAGCACGTACTGCAGAATTCCGCCGTTCGCGTAGTACAGCGCTTCCTGCGGAGTATCGATGCGAACCAGGGCGTTGAACTCGATGGGCTCTTTCTCCTTCGCCTCTTTGCCCTTCGGCACGGCGCGCACTTTCACCGTGCTTCCAGCGGCGAAGTCATTGACCACGTCGCGAATGCCAGTGATGTCGAAGACTTCTTCGCCCGTCAGCTTGAGCGATTCGGCGTTCTGCCCGGCCGGGAATTGCAGCGGCAGAATACCCATGCCAACCAGGTTCGAACGATGGATGCGTTCGTAACTTTCAGCGATCACGGCGCGCACGCCCAGCAAGGCTGGCCCCTTGGCCGCCCAGTCGCGCGATGAACCCGAGCCGTATTCTTTTCCGGCGAGAATGACGAGCAGAGTCTCTGTGGCGCGATATTTCTCCGAGGCCTCGAAGATCGTCATTTCTTCTCCCGTGGGCAAATGCCTTGTGAAGCCGCCTTCGGTCGTGACCAGCTTGTTGCGCAACCGGACATTCGCAAATGTTCCCCGCACCATCACCTCGTGATTGCCGCGGCGTGATCCGTAAGAATTGAAATCTGCCGGCTTGACGCCGTGTTCTTGCAAGTATTTTCCCGCCGGGCTGTCCTTCTTGATCGAACCGGCGGGCGAAATATGATCGGTGGTGACGCTGTCGCCGAGGACTGCCAGCACGCGTGCCTTCTTGATCTCCTGCACTGGAGCCGGATTGACCGACATTTCGTCGAAGTACGGGGCGCGGCGGATATAGGTCGAGCTCTCGTCCCAGGCGTAGGTCTGGCCTTTGGGAACCGCCAGGCCGCGCCAGCGCTCATCCCCCTGAAAAACCTCACTATAGGATTTTGTGAACATTTCGGAAGAGATCGCCTGCTGCATGGTTTCTTCGATCTCGCGCTGCGCTGGCCAGAGGTCGGCCAGGTAAACCGGTTCGCCGTCTCTGCCTTTGCCGATCGCGTCCTTGCGCAGATCAATGTCGATCCGTCCGGCCAGCGCGAATGCGACTACCAGCGGCGGCGACATCAGGTAGTTGGCGCGAACCTCAGAATTAATGCGCCCTTCGAAATTGCGGTTCCCCGAGAGTACGGAGGCGACCACGAGATCTTTTTCGTCGATCGCCTGCGAGACTTCCGCCGGCAGCGGCCCAGAGTTACCGATGCACGTGGTGCATCCATAGCCCACGAGATGAAACTTCAGCTTTTCGAGATAGGGCATGAGTCCGGCTTTTTCCAGATAATCGCGCACCACTTTCGAGCCTGGCGCCAGCGACGTTTTCACCCAGGGTGGGACTGTCAGTCCTTTTTCCACCGCCTTTTTCGCCAGCAGGCCAGCGCCGATCAGCACGAAAGGATTCGAGGTGTTGGTGCAGGAAGTGATGGCTGCAATGACCACGCTGCCGTGCTTCAGTGAACCCTTTACTGATTGCGGCACATGCTCGTGGATGTTTGGATCTTCCACACCAATGGCAGCAGGACCTCCTCCTTCCTGCTCCCAGCGTGGGCCATTCGCTACCGTAGGTGCAGCAGTCTTCGCCCCGGATTTCGGCTTGATCAGCAAAGGCAGCGCTTTCTGAAACGACTCTCCGGCCTGCGAGAGCACAACGCGATCCTGGGGACGCTTCGGCCCTGCGAGACTGGGCTCGACCGTATCCAAATCGAGCGTGAGCAGTTCGGAATACTCCGCTTCCGGCGTCTTCTCGTCATGAAACAGCCCCTGCTCGCGCGCGTAAGCCTCGACCAGGGCGATCTGTTCTTCGCTGCGGCCGGTCAGCCGCAGATAGCGCAGACTTTCTTTGTCGATGGGGAAGATGCCGCAAGTCGCTCCATATTCGGGCGCCATGTTGGCGATGGTGGCGCGATCGGCCAATGACAAGTCGCGCAGGCCGGGGCCGAAATACTCGACGAATTTTCCAACGACGCCGTGCTTACGCAGCATCTCGGTGACGGTCAGCACAAGATCGGTTGCGGTTGCGCCCTCGCGCAGCCGGCCGGTCAGTTTCACGCCCACCACCAGCGGAATCAGCATCGACACGGGCTGCCCGAGCATAGCCGCCTCTGCCTCAATTCCGCCCACGCCCCATCCGAGCACTCCCAATCCGTTGATCATGACCGTGTGACTGTCGGTGCCGACAAGGGTATCGGGGTGCGCGACAGGCGTGCCGTTGGTTGGCTGAACGAAGACGACGCGGGCGAGATATTCGAGGTTGACCTGGTGCACGATGCCGGTGTCAGGAGGGACGATGGCCAGATTACGGAAGCCAGTCTGGCCCCAGCGGAGGAAGGAATAGCGCTCTTTGTTGCGCTGGAACTCGAGCAGCGCGTTCATGTCGAGAGCGTCGGGAGTGCCGAATTCGTCCACCTGAACCGAGTGATCAATCACCAACTCAACCGGTTGCAGCGGGTTGATCAGGGCCGGGTCGCCGCCGAGTTGCTTCATGGCGTCGCGCATGGCGGCGAGGTCAACGACGCAGGGCACGCCGGTGAAATCCTGCAGCAAAACGCGGCTCGGCGTGAAGGCGATTTCTTTGTCTGGCTTTGATTTTCCATTCCAGGCCGCGAGCGCACGGATTTCTTCCTTGGTCACGTTGCGGCCATCTTCGGTACGCAGAAGATTCTCCAGCAGAATGCGCAGGGAGAAGGGCAGGTGTTTGGTGGAGATGCCCTGTTCGTCTAGCGCCTCGAGACGGTAGATTTCGTATTCCTTGTTGCCGGCCTTCAGGGTAGAACGGCTATTGAAACTGTTCACAGACATGATGGCCTTCCTTGGAAATCTCGCGCACGGGCGTGCAGCGTTCGCAGATCACTAACTAACAGTGTAATGGGTTTGGGTGCGAATTGCGTAGGGGCAGGGAACCGAGGGAAAAAGCTGGTGGCTCAGTTCGAATCCCGCCGAGCTGCGAGACGCCATCTGCATCGTCGTTGAAGGCGTCATCCCGAACGAAGCCGCTTTACAGGCGGAGCGAGGGATCTCCCATACACACAGTCGTTGCGCGGGAGATCCCTCGGCCCGCTGGTAAAGGCGCGGGCCATCGGGATGACGTCAAGATTCAGGTTGGGATACTACGAACATTCCGTCCCGCATTGACGCACTGCTTTCCACCACGTAAGATTCGGACCCTATGATCGGGCAGACGATTTCCCACTACCTCATCCTGGAAAAGCTTGGCGGCGGCGGCATGGGCGTCGTGTATAAGGCCAAGGACACGCGGCTTGACCGCTTCGTGGCTCTGAAGTTTCTGCCTGAGGAACTGGCGCGCGACGCACAGGCGCTGGAACGTTTCCGGCGCGAAGCCAAGGCGGCCTCGGCGCTGAATCATCCGAATATCTGTACGATCTACGACATTGGCGAAGAAAATGGCCAGGCGTTCATTGCCATGGAGTTTCTGGACGGCATAACGCTGAAACACCTCATCGCGGGCCGTCCCATGGAAGTCGAGACCGTATTGACGCTGGGAATCGAAATCGCAGAGGGCTTGGAGGCGGCGCACAGCCAGGGCATTATTCACCGCGACATCAAGCCCGCCAACTTGTTTGTGACCAAGCGAGGTCACGTCAAGATTCTGGATTTCGGGCTGGCCAAGGTGATGCCCACCCGAACTGCTTCCGGTCCGGCGGATGGAACGCACACCATGGCGACGGTGGACGAAAAACACCTCACTAGCCCGGGCACGGCCGTGGGAACGATCGCGTACATGTCGCCGGAGCAGGTACGAGGCAAGGAGTTGGACGCCCGCACCGACCTGTTTTCCTTTGGCGTGGTGCTGTACGAAATGGCGACCGGAACGCTGCCGTTTCGGGGGGAGACGTCGGGGTCAACGTTCGATTCCATTCTCAATCGAGCGCCGGCGTCGGCGATGCGGCTCAATCCCGAGTTGCCGCCCAAACTGGAAGACATCATCAACAAGGCATTGGAAAAAGATCCCGGCATTCGCTGCCAGACGGCAGCGGAGTTGGGCGCGGATCTGAAGCGGCTGAAGCGCGATCTCGATTCGGGGCGTGCTTTAAGCACCTCGGGATCGGCGGGCGCGGTTGCGTCCGGAAGCGTAGCGGCTGTCTCCGCAAGCTCCGCCTCAGTTCCGTCGCCGACGGCCCGGCGCAAATACTTGTTGGCGGGTGTGGCCACAGCGATCGTGATTCTTGCGGTTCTGGGTGGCGTATATTTCCTTCGTGGAAGGTCTGACTCCAAAAAGATCAGCTCGATCGCAGTGTTGCCTTTTGTCAATGCCACGTCCGACGCGAACAATGAATACCTGAGCGATGGCCTGACCGAGAGCCTGATCAGCTCGCTCTCGCAACTGCCCGACATCAAAGTCATGGCGCGCAGCACGGTCTTCCGCTTTAAGGGAAAAGAGGACGACCCGCAGAAAATTGGCCAGACGCTGCAGGTGAACGCGGTGCTCACCGGTCGGGTTTTGCAGCATGGCGACCATGTGGCCGTGGAAGCCGATCTGGTGAACACCGCTGACGGCACGGAACTGTGGGGCTCTCACTACGACCGCACCATGGCCGATATCACTCAGGTGCAGGCCGACATTACCCGCGACATCTCCAGTCGCCTCCGCATTCAGCTGACCGGCAACGAACAACGGCGGATGGGGGCAGGCACGGCGAATCCCGAGGCCTACCGGCTGTATCTGGAAGGGCGTCAGCTCTGGTACGGGCGAACGCCGGAGGGACTGAAGAAAAGCATCGATTTATTCCAGCAGGCGATTTCGGCTGATCCCAACTACGCGCTGGCTTACGCCGGTCTGGCCGACACGTACAATGTCGCACCGAGCTATGGGGTCGGCCTCACGTCACGGCAGGGCAATCTGCTGGCGGACGAAGCGGCGCGCAAGGCGGTGCAACTGGACGATTCGCTTTCTGAAGCGCATGCGGCGCGGGCCATGGCGCTGGCCGTTGCGCGCCGATGGAATGAGGCCGGGCCGGAATTCCGCCGTGCCATCGAACTGAACGCCAACAATGCCGCCGCCCATTATTTTTATGCGATTGCCTTCCTCATGCCTCAAGGGCAAGTCGGTCACGCGCTGGAAGAGTTTCAGACCGCGTTGTCGCTCGATCCCCTCTCCGCGATTGTCAACACCAATTACGCCTGCGCCCTGATGGAGGATCATCGCTATCCAGAGGCGCTGGCACAGTTCCAGAAGGTGCTGGAACGGGATCCGAACTTTCCCCCCGCGCATTACAAGATGTCGCAGTTGTATGCAACCATGGGCCGCCTTTCCGAGGCAGTGCATGAACTTCAGAAGGGAATTCCGAACCCGATCTCAGCGAGCCCAGACGCCAAGGGTTACACCGAGCTCACCATGGTCGAGATCCAAGGCACGGACCGCTCAGCGGCCGTGGCAGTGGCTTTGGCGATCAGCGGAGACCGCGACCAGGCCTTCCACTACCTGGAAAAAGCTTATGCGGATGGAGACGACGAACTGCTCTGGGCCATTCGCTATCCGGCGCTGGACCCGCTGCGTACCGATCCGCGCTACGCCGACCTGATGCAGCGGCTGGGACTGCCGCGACAATAGTCAATCCCGGCTAACGCGCTCCGATCCAGATCTGGTAGATCACCACGCCGAACATGAAGACGAGATAAATCCTGAGGAACCAGAACAGAAATTTTTCGGTCGCGGTAAGCTGGCGACGCGGGCAGTGGTGAAGTTGCTTGTCGGAGATCAGTTGGTCCGGTTCGAGAGCCGCGACCACTGAGGCGAGATCTTCGCGGCTCACTTGGGGGGCAGGGGCAGAGTTGAATTTCGGGTCCATTTCATTTGCCTCCGAAAACCGCCAGGGCGTGAGGGGCGACGACGCTCACTCCGAACAGCACACCAGCCGCGATCAATACAACCACAACTCCCAAGGCAAGCACATTTGCCCATAAGGGACTGACCAGATCGCCCATGATTTCACGGTCGTTGACCAGCATGTACAGGAAAAGCAGCGCGGGAGGCATCGCCAGAACCGCGATTACATTCACCAGCAACACGACGTAGACGAGCGGAATGCCCGGAATCAGCACCAAGCCCCCGGCAGCCGCAGCTTCCAGAAGCAGAACCAAATAGAACGACTTACCCTGCCGGAAGGGGAGATTCAGGCTGTGGGGGCGGCGGGCAACTTCTCCGAAGGCGTAAGCCGACGAGGTAGAGATGGTGATGGCAGCAACCATTCCGGCCTCGAACATGCCCAGCGCGAAAAGAGTGGAACCCCAACGGCCGACAAAGGGCTGCAATGCCTGAGCAAACTCGGCAGCTTGAAAGTTGCCCGCGGACATGCCGTGCGCGAACAGCGGAGCGGTGGCCACAATCGTAGCCAGCGCAGCCAGCGCGGCCAAAGCTCCTCCCAATAGCGTATCCACGCGGCCGAAGCGGATGTCGTGGGTAGTCAGGCCTTTGTCGGCGATCGCGCTCTGCTGGAAGAACAGCATCCATGGCGTGACCGTTGCCCCAATATCGGCCAGCAGGATCAGCACAGTCTCTTGTGTAAGGCCGCCAGGAAGCGGTTTCCAGGTGAAGAGCGCGCCCGTGACGCCCCTCCAATGCGGGTGGGTCAGCAGCGCCACCGGGACGAATATCAGATTGAACATGGCGAGGAAGAGCGTGACGCGCTCCCAAGTCCAGTAACGGTGCGTCATCAGCGCTGCGGACAGGGCCAGCCACGCCACCAGCACCGCGACCGCCGGTGGGACGCCGAAGAAACCCAGGCCGGCGCGGATGGCGATGAACTCGGTGATCAGCGTGAGGAAGTTACCGAGCATCAGGTCGGCCATCGAGAACCATCCCCAGAAGGGGCCGAAGCGGTCGAAAATCAGCTCGGCGTGGCCGCGGTGCGTAGCCGCCCCCAGGCGCACGGTCATTTCCTGCACCACGCAGGCCATGAGGAACGTGAGCACCACGAACGGAAGAAAAAAGCCGATGCCGAAACGCGCTCCGGTAGCGGCATACGACACCATGCTGGGACCATCGTTCTCGCCCAGCATGACGAGGATGCCAGGCCCGATCAGGAGCCAGAGCAGCCGGGCTCGCGCCAACAAGCCGTGCCGGCCGCGGGTTTCGAGCACGCGCTCGCGGTCATGGGCACGGTCAATGTCCTCGTGTGTAATTACGACCGCTGAGGGAGTGGTCATCCGATGATTGAGAAAGTTAAACAGGAGTCCCCCGGCGGCTTGAACGTCGACCATTCATTCTGTTGAGACCAACAACAATGGCGAGCCCGCACGTGCAGCCCGCCAAAATGGTTAGCGTAAGTATATAGCAGATTATAAACTATAGTTAACTATTTTTCAGCTCATCACAAAAACTGACCTCGCTGATGATTTGGAGGGAGACATCGGGAAGAAGCTGGCCTCAGCGCTTGGCGCGCGTGGCGGAGGCCAGCCAAACTCGCCTGGAAGCGGCAGGGCCCAGGGAAAAGGTTCCTGCCGGGGTGGAGAGCGTCAGGGTCTGGTCGTAGTTGCGTTCCAGCAGGCGCAACCGAGATCCCGGACGAATCCCGCGAGTCTCAAGAAACTCGAGCAACTGGCGGTCGCGCTCATAGATGCCGCTCACGGTGTACGTGGTTTCGAGTTCGGCGTCGGCCAGCAAGACCAGGCCCCGCTTGCGCCGGCTCGCCGAGCTCTCGACTTCACTCAAATTGCCGTGCGGACACGCCCCACCCGACCCTAACTTCACCAAGAGCTTAGCCTCAAAATCCGGGGATACAGCATGCTCCAGGCGCTCGGCTTCATCGTGCACCTTCCACCACTCCATGCCGAAAATCTCCGACAGCATGCGTTCAATCAGATGGTGGCGCAGGGTCAGCTTGCGAGCGATCTTGCGGCCGGTTGCGGTCAGCCGCACTTCGCCTTCGCCATCGACACGCACCAGGCCGTCTTTTTTCAGGCGGCGCAGCGCCATGGTTACGGCAGGCGGCGACACTTTGTGGAAGTCCGCGAGGCGGGCGGAAATGACCGTTTCCCCCTCGCTTTCAGCTTCGAGGATCGACTTCAGGTAGTCTTCCTTGGAGACGGTAATCACTGAGGAGCATTATACGGCGGGCGGTTAAGCATGGTTAATCCAGAATTGCCGATTTTGACGGAACTGGAGTTTTCAATCGGCAATCGGAAATCGAAACTTAGCAATGCCGTTTGACAGCCTCCCGTCCTTGCTCCTAACCTGATTCTCTCTGTCCTATGAAAGTCCTGGTTTTAGGAAGCGGTGGGCGCGAGCACGCGTTGATCTGGAAATTGCGCCAATCGCCACGCCTTCAGCAACTCTACTGCGCCCCGGGAAACGGCGGCATCGCGGAAGAAGCCGAGTGCTTGCCGGTGGATTTGAGGACCCTCGATTCCATTACAGCGCTGGGCGCGCGTCTGCAGCCGGATCTGACGGTGGTTGGACCCGAACTGCCTCTCAGCCTGGGTGTAGTGGATGAGTTTACGCAGCGCGGGTGGCCTGTGTTTGGACCCACTCAAGTCGCGGCGCGGCTGGAAGCGAGCAAGAGCTTTGCCAAGGAATTCCTGCAGCGTCACCGCATCCCCACCGCTTCATTTGCCATTTGTGATTCGATTGAGCAGGTGCGCTCGGCGCTGGGGCATTTCCACGCGCCAGTGGTAGTCAAGGCCGACGGGTTGGCGGCGGGCAAAGGTGTGGTGATCGCCAAGAGCAAAGAAGAGGCGGCCAGCGTGGCGGCGGAAATGCTCAACGGCAAAATGTTGGGCGAAGCC
>Ga0074046_10001236_pt1 | contig 23581 bp, 18 predicted proteins | sample BogForMeECP23OM3_FD_94441 | JGI IMG/M metagenome (GOLD analysis project Ga0074046, IMG submission 94441) | Bog forest soil microbial communities from Calvert Island, British Columbia, Canada - Bog Forest MetaG ECP23OM3 | ecosystem: Environmental > Terrestrial > Soil > Wetlands ...
ACATCGTCCGCGTCAAAGGGGTGGCCATCCGAAAATTTTATTCCGCTGCGCAGCTTCAGCGTGTAGCGACGCTTGTCGGGAGAGGCGGTCCACGATATCGCCAGGGCCGGTTCAGTAAGCTGCGTGCTGCGGTTTATCCGGATCAGGTCAGCAGTCATGCGGCGGATCACGTCGCGTGACGGGCCGTCGAGCGCGGTGACCGGGTTCAGGGTTTTCGGCTCAGACCGTTCCGCAACAACTAGTTTCCCGCCAGGGCGGCCTGGTTCACTTTTAGTGACGAGAAGATCGCCGGATGAAGAGGGTGAACTGGCAAGAGCGCAAACGATTTGGACGCACAACAGCGCTACCACGCCATACCGCAGGAAGGCATTCATGGGGCCTCAAGTTATGGATGGCTCGAGTTTTGCGACGATTATACTGGCTGCTCTAACGATCGCGCCAATAGGTAGTAGCTGAGAAAAATCGGGATGAGTGCAAGACCGGGAATGATCATCCACCAGTAGGACGAGAGAACGTTGTATTGCTGCAACGCAGAGAGCATGTTTCCCCAACTTGGAACCGGCTCCGCAACACCCAACCCAAGAAACGACAGCGTGACCTCCGCCAATATGAATTGCGGAATCAGGATAGCAGCCTGGGTAAGCAGTACTCCGCGCGTTTGCGGCAAGACATGACGGCGGAGCAAATACCACTCGGTCGCGCCAAACCCTCGTGCCGCAAGCACGTAATTCCGCTCTTTCGTGCTCAACACGATGCCGCGCACCAGTCGCGCCGGACGAGTCCATCCCACCGCTCCAATAATTGCGATCAACAAGAGGAATGTGCCCGCTGGGCTCATTCTCAGAGGCAGAAACGCGCGCACCGCAAATAAAAGATAGAGCCAGGGAAGCACCAGGAAGACCTCGCTAGTTCGCATCAGCAGCGCATCCAGCAATCCGCCAAGGTATCCTCCTGCCGAACCGCACAGCAGACCAAGCGAAAGTGCCAGTGCCGCTGCAAGAAGTCCGGAGAACAGCGAGATCTGGCCGCCAAACAACAAGCGTGAGAACTGGTCACGTCCGTAACCATCGCTGCCAAGGAGGAAGATGTGCGCCGGCTCCTCGACTCCGAAGAGATGGACACTGGACTGAAGAATGTGAGCCATGGTGTACTCTTCGCCGTGTACGAAAAATCGGATCGGCATGATCCGGCCGGTATCTTCCATATATTCGGCGAAGTCGCCGTTGTTCTTCCACGCATAAACGAACGGGCGAGTGTGAAAATGACCGCTTTCATCGCGGAAGCGAATCCGCGAAGGCGGTGCATACGGATGCTCACGGAATTGCGTAGCGGCATCGTAAGGTCCGACGAACCCTGCGAACACAACCAGCAAGTGCACAGCGATCAAAGCCGCCAAGGGCACAGCGATCTTTTGTACCCGCGTCATCGCGCATCTGTCCTGATCCGCGGGTCGCTCCAATACAGCAATATATCCGCGAAGAGGCTGCCAAAAATGACGAGCGCAGCGGAAAGCAGGACAACGGCAATGACCACATAAACGTCGCGCGCAAGGATTGATTCCAGCAGCATCGGCCCTAATCCAGGCCAGCCAAGAACGACCTCGACCAGCAATGACGCGCTCAGCAGTGTCCCGAATGACAGTCCCAGCAACGAAACCAGCGGATTGGCCGCCGCGGGTAGCGCCTGGCGAAACAAGAGTTGGTTTCGTCGAATACCATATCCGCGCGCAGCCTGCACGAAGGGCAACGCGAGCGACTCAGACACGCTTGATCGCACGTGCCGGTAAAGCAGCGGAAATGTCCCCAGCACGATGACCGTAGCCGGCAAGAACAGATGCGCGCCCAGATCCTTCACTTTGGAGCACGCGCTCAAGTCCGTAAAATCGATGGCCACCATGCCTCCCGCAGGAAACCACCGGGTACGCACTGCGAGCATCAGCAGAGCAAGCGCCAGCATCAGGTCGGGAATCACGAGCAATGCCGAGCTTGCCACAGCACACAATCGGTCTTCCCATTTTCCCGGCCGGGCTGCAGCCCATGTCCCCAGCGCCACGGCAAGCAGCCACGCAATCACGAGCGCCACCGTATTCAGCAGAAGCGTATTGCGCACCCGTGGCCAAAGCAGCGCAGAGACGGGCTGGTTGTAGGCGAACGAATAACCGAACTCACCCTTCGAGACCGAGCGCAGCCACAGGCCGTACTGCACGGGCAACGACTGATCCAGTCCGTATTGCGCACGCAACGCATCAACCGTTCCGGGAGCAATCTGCGGACTTAAGCGCATCTCGGCGAAGAAGTCTCCTGGCGCGAGATGCAAGAGCAAAAACGACAAGATTGATACGGCAACGAGGACTACCACTCCGTGTAAGACCCGCCGGAGAAGGTAGCCCATCTAAAGAGCTCCACCCGCACTGGCCCGCCCCGCACCGGGTCCGCACGCCGCGGCTACAAGCTGCGCTGTATAAGGCTGCTGTGGAGTCCGAAGAATCTCCGAAGGTGTCGCGCTCTCAATGATGATTCCACCGTGAATTACCGCGATCTCGTCTGCCATACTGCTGGTCAGCGCCAGATCGTGAGCAATCAACAGGTAGGTGAGCGATCGCTCCTCTTGCAGGGCGAGTAGCAGATTCGCAATCTGTGCTTGCACAGAAACGTCGAGCCCGACGAAAGGCTCATCCAACACCAGGAGTTCGGGATCGAGCACCAGGGCGCGCGCGATTGCCAGCCGTTGCCGCTGTCCTCCGCTTAGCTCGTGTGGACGACGCTCAGCCAATGTCTCCGGCAGCCCAACCTGTTGCATAATCTCAAGGGTCTTGGTTTTCGCCTGCCCAGCCGTGCCGCGCTGTTGGATTCGCAGCGGCTCCGCTACCACCTCCCACGCCCGAAAGTAAGGGTTTATGGCAGCACCAGAGTCCTGAATCAGCAGCTGAATTCTGGGTCGAAACGGCCTCAATTGAGCACGATCAAGGCTGGCAAGATCAGTGTCGCCGAACCAAATCTCTCCGCTGGTTGGATTCTCGAGTCTCGCCACGCAGCGAGCCAGGGTCGATTTCCCGGATCCCGACTCACCCACCAGTCCCAGCGTGCATCCTCGGCGTACGGAGAGGCTGACTCCTCGTAACGCGGGAATCTCCCTGCGCTTGCGCGAAAGAAAGCGATGTTGCGTGTAGGTCTTCGTCAGATCCCGCACCTGCAACAATGGTTCGTCCATGCTAACCAGAGTACTTGAAGCAGCGCACCGAATGCCCGCCCTCGAGCGTGACGAACTCTTCGGGTTCGTCCCGCAAACATTCGAGCATTCGTTCATCGCAACGGGGCTCGAACGAGCAGCCGATTGAGCATAGTGACAGATCTGGCGGCGCGCCCGGAATGCAGATCATAGCGGCCTTGCCGAGATAATTGAACGTTGGGCGTGACCGCAGGAGTCCGACGGTGTAAGGGTGAAGTGGATTCGCGAACACTTCGGCTGTGCGACCTGATTCAACGATGTGCCCGCCATACATCACAACCGTACGGTGAGCGATTCTCTCCACGATGTTGGGATCGTGGCTGATCAACAGCAAGGCGGTTCCCAATTCGTCCACCAGGCGCTGCAATAGATCGAGGATCTCGACTTGTGTAATCGAATCCAAGGCGCTGGTCGGTTCATCCGCGATTAGAAGAGCGGGTCGGCACACCAAAGCCTGTGCGATAACCACGCGTTGCTTCTGGCCACCACTCAGTTGGTGAGGGTAGGCGTCATAGTACCGCGCATCGCCCAATCCGACGCGCTCCAACATCTCCTCGGCCTGCCGTCGGCATTTCTTCGCAGTGAAGTCGTTATGAGCTCGGACGACTTGCGCAACCTGCTCGCCCACGCGCAGCACCGGATTCAACGCCTGATTGGGATCCTGCCCCAGAAGCGAAATCTGTGCGCCGCGAACCGCATCCATCTTCGGCTCACTCAGTTTCAGGAGGTCGAGATCCCGGAATAGGATGGATCCGCCAAGGATTTGAGCGGAGTTTGGCAACAATCTGCAGAGCGCCAGCGCCAGGGTGCTTTTGCCAGAGCCCGATTCTCCAAGCACGCCGATAATCTCCCCGACGTTTGCGGCAAGGCTGACCCAACGCAGCGCGACAACCGGCGGTCGCCTTTCAGCTCGATACTGCACCGTCAGTTCACTGACTTCGAGCAACGAATTGTGATTTCGCGACGTCACAAGCACCGGCCCAACATGAACTCTATTACAAACCTCTTTGGCTCGGGTGACTCGAAGCCGACGATGAGTGACTCCCTGAGTGTATCGCCACCCCGGCGGGATGGACACGAAAGAAGCCGGCGCAGCGCACCCTGGCCTGCCCGAAATCGTCTTGTGGGCTCGCGGCCCCGATGCAGGAGTTCCGCCCGCGACCCGCCAATCACAATTCTATTTACTTTCGGGCGGCGGTTAAGGGAGAATGTCCGACACTCAGGCCATGTGACTGAAGCGTCAGTGCAATTGACGCGTGGGCCCTTGGGGGTAGATGGACACTTCCTCGCATGATGTTCTTCTCGTTGGTGGAGGAGGCGCGGGCTTGCGCGCTGCCATCGCCACAGCCGAAGTCAATCCCAAGCTCAGCATCGCCGTGGTCTCGAAGGTCTATCCGATGCGAAGCCACACAGTTTCCGCTGAGGGCGGAGCCGCGGGCGTCGCCAAGCCTGACGACAGCCTGGACGAGCATGCCTACGACACGATCTCCGGCGGCGACTGGCTGAGCGATCAGGACGCAGTAGAGGCTTTCGTAAAAGAAGCTCCACAGGAGCTGCTACAACTGGAGCGTTGGGGATGTCCGTGGAATCGCGAACCGGATGGACACATTGCGGTGCGTGCGTTTGGCGGGATGAAGAAACGTCGCACTTGGTTCGCCGCCGACAAAACCGGCTTCCACATGCTGCACACGCTGTTCCAGACCTCGTTGAGGTTTGACCCAATTACCCGGTACGACGAATGGTTTGTCACCAAGCTGCTGGTCGACGATGGACGCGTGCAGGGTGTCGTAGCCATCGAATTGATGTCGGGTAAGATCCAGGCGATCATCGCGAAGTCAGTGATTCTTTGTACGGGCGGTTGCGGCCGGGTTTTCCCGTTCACTACAAATGCCAACATCAAGAACGGTGATGGCATGGCGTTGGCTTATCGCGCCGGCGCCCCACTGAAGGACATGGAGTTCATGCAGTACCACCCGACGGGCCTTCCATTCACAGGAATCCTGATCACCGAAGCGGCACGCGCCGAGGGCGGCTACATGCTGAACAAGGACGGCTACCGCTACCTGCAGGACTACAACCTTGGGACTCCCGAACCTAAGCCCGTTTTGCGCTCGATGGAATTGGGACCACGCGATCGCCTGTCCCAGGCCTTCGTGAAGGAGGACCAGAAGGGGCGAACCATCGAGACTCCGTTTGGATCGGTTGTGCATCTTGATCTGCGGCATCTCGGCGAAAAGCTCATTAACGCCAGGCTGCCGTTCGTCCGCGAGCTTTGTCTGAAATACCAGAATGTGGACCCGGTCAAGGAGTTGATCCCGGTTCGTCCGGTGGTGCATTACATGATGGGCGGGGTGAGCACCGATATTGACGGAGCGACTCCGCTGGCCGGATTGTTCGCTGCCGGTGAAGTCGCTTGTGTCAGCATCAATGGCGCCAACCGCCTGGGATCGAATTCGCTGCCCGAATGCCTGGTATTTGGCGCGCGCGCCGGCCGGGCCGCAGCTCAGTATGCGTCGCAGCAGCCCACGCCCAACGGCAAGGCGATGACCCAAGCGGACGATGAGCGCCGCAGACTCGAATCCGAGTTGCTCAACAAATCTGGCGGGCGCGAGCGCGTGGCCACGATTCGCACGGAAATGCAGTCCACCATGGAGAAGTGCGCTGGAATTTACCGGGAGCAAACTCTCCTATCCGAAGGGGCCGACAAGCTGCACGAATTGCAGGAGCGTTACGCCGACGTCAATCTCGATGATCGAAGCCGCACCTTCAACACCGAATTGGAATCTGCGCTGGAGTTGGGCTTCATGCTGGATGTCGCGGAGTCGATGGTGCAATGCGCGTTGCATCGTACCGAGTCGCGTGGTGCGCACCAGCGAACGGATTATCCCGCCCGCGACGATGGAAAGTTTCTCGCGCATTCATTGGTGTACCGCAACCCCGATGGATCATCCCGGGTTGAATATCAACCAGTGACGATCACCCGTTGGCCGCCCGGGGAGCGAGTTTACGGCCAGCAGACGGCGAAACAAGGGCAGGAACACTAGAGGTGGTCTCATAAATGCGATTTGAAAGGGCACGGCTTTAGCCGTGCCGCTCCGGGCCCGGCAAACAATGGGCTTTAGCCCCTGAGAGAATTCGAAGTTCCGCTGGATCACTATTTATGAGACCGCTTCTAAAACCAGACTGACTCACTAATATGGCGGAAACGATCATTCTCGAGATTGCACGGTACTCTCCGGAGCGCGACACTCAGCCCCACTTCCAGAGCTATGAGGTACCCGTTCACAAGGAATGGGTCGTGCTCGATGCCCTGAACCATATCAAGGACACTGAGGACGGCACGCTCACTTACCGGTGGTCGTGCCGCATGGGGATATGCGGCAGTTGCGGCATGATGGTGAATGGCGAGCCCAAGCTCACCTGTGCGACGTTTCTCACCGACTACGCGCACAAGGGAGGCAAGATCCGCGTCGAGCCGTTGCGTTACTTTCCGGTTGTACGTGATCTGGTCACCGAGTTAGGCGATTTCCTGGCGAAGCTGAAAAAGGTGAAGCCGTGGCTGATTCATCCCAATCAGCCTCCCCTTTCACAGGGAGAGTTTCTGCAAACCCCGGCGCAGGTCGATCGATACAAGCAGTTCAGCATGTGCATCAACTGCACCCTGTGTTATGCGGCTTGTCCCGTCGTCGGACTCGATCCCATATTTGTTGGCCCGGCCGCGCTGGCCCTTGCCCAGCGCTATAACATGGATTCGCGCGACGAAGGCTCCGGGGAGCGCATTGCCGTGCTCGCACATCCCGACGGAATATGGGGCTGTACATTTGTCGGTGAATGTACCAGAGTTTGCCCCAAGCACGTCGATCCGGCCGGGGCGATTCAGCAGTACAAGCTGACCGCCGTGTTGGAGTGGCTGAAATCATTTGTGATGCCGAGAGGTCCAGAGAGCGAACATGTCGGAAGCAAATCCGGAGACGATTGAGACGGCACCGCGGTACACGGAGTTTCATCCGCGGTGGTACAGGCCGCAGGTGTCGGTGTACTGGTGGCTGGGTCAACGCCAGTATCTCAAGTTCATCCTGCGAGAGCTGAGCAGCGTGTTCGTAGCGCTCTTCGTCGTGATGACACTCTTTCAGTTGAGTGCGCTAAAAGACGGCCCGGAGGCGTACGCCGATTTTCAGCGGAGCCTGCAATCGCCCTTGGTGATTGCGGTCAATGCAATAGGATTTCTGTTCATCGTCTTTCACGCAGTTACGTGGTTCAATCTCGCACCCAGTGCCATGCCGGTACGACTCGGCGGAAAGCGTGTGCCTGCGTTCTTGGTGGCGGCGCCCAGCTATGTGATGTGGATCCTGGTATCGGCCATCGTGTCCTGGCTGGTGTTACGATGACGAAGCCTTTGGGGTAAGGAATGGCAAAGCAGTCGAATGAGGCAATTTTCTGGGTTTTGTTCAGCGCCGGCGGAGTTGTGGCCGCGCTGCTGATTCCCGTGCAACTGTTCCTGTTCGGCTTGGCAATTCCTCTGGGATGGGTGCAGCCCCCGACCTATGAGCATTTGATGGCGTTGGTGAGGCTCCCCTTGGTGCGAATCTACCTGTTTGTGCTGTGTAGCCTCTCGCTTTTTCATTGGGCGCATCGCTTTCGCTATACGCTCTACGACGGTCTTCGGGTGAAGCATTTAAACGAAATCATCTTTACTCTCTGTTATGGCGGAGCTGTGGTCGGCACAGCAGTCGCAGCATATCTGTTGTGGACGATCGCCTAGACGTTCGCGAAAATCTGAATGGCCTAGAACTGGTCTCATAATTTGGGTTTGAAAGGGCACGGCTTAAGCCGTGCCGCTCCGGGTGCCGTAAACATTGGGCTTTAGCCCCTGAGGGAATTCGAACTTCCCCCGGACATCATTTATGAGACGCCTTCTAATCGGTTTGGCACACAAGGCGCCCGCAGCAGCTGGCGCAGGAGGACCTAGTGGAATACAAGCTGAAGACGATTGCGAAAAGTGGAATCGATGGGGCACTCTATAAGGCCCAGCTTTATCGATACCTGAATGAGCCCGAAGAATCGGAATCGATTTGTCAGGACATTCTTACAGCCGATCCCGAGAACCAGTCGGCGAAGCGACTGCTCGGACTTGCGATTACCGATCAATTCCGAGGTACCGCTTCCGACCGCTACGCCGAGGTTGAGGCCACGTTCCAGGCCTTGTCTGACCCTTACAAGCGAGAGTATTACCTCGGCATTCTCTACGAACGCCGTGCCAAGGCGCAGGCGCGAGCTGGCAGGCCTTCCCACGTCTGGGTGCCGCTGTTTGAAGAAGCAATGAAGCATTTCGATTTGGCGGAGGCGATCAAACCCACCGATAACGAAGAGGCGGTCCTTCGCTGGAACCGCTGCGTGCGCTTGCTCCAGACAGTGCCCGCGGCCACTCGTGATGAGTCGGTCAGTTTCGAGGATGATGACACCGCCCCCGTGGAGCTGGCTCGTCGCTCGGCCAAAACACCACGCTAGAGCAGCTCCGGAGTTGCTGTATCCAGCAGGCAAAGTTGGTAGTGCCGCGCTTCAGCGCGGCGTTATCGCGTTCTCTTTTAGAATCGAGCCGGGTTTTAATCCGGCGGCACCTCGGCCTGTCTTACGGACGCACCAACCCTGGAATTGCTCAAGACTGCGCCAAAGTGTGATAGCTCGCGCATGGCGATTGCATTTTTTGCTGCCATTGGGCTATAGGCGCTGGGCTCCGCTACGATCGGAATGCCTTCTGCACCAAGGCGAAGCGCGCCGCACCGATAAGTCCTGAATCGTCATTCAGCACAATCTTAACTGGCACTGCCTCGAGGAGCGGCCGCATGCGGCCCTTGTCGAGGAACGACTCCATGAACGCGGGCTCCTTCACCTTGGGAACGATCTTTCCCGCGATGCCAGCCACAAAAATACCGCCGGTCCCCATGAACTTGAGGGCGCAGTTGCCCGCCTCCGAGCCGAATACGCTCACAAAAATCGAGAGGGTACGAGCGCAGATTTGGGCCTTTTTGCTGAGCCCCAATTCCGAAATTAGCACAGGAACGTCGCGCGCCGCGGCCAGTTGCTCTTTCAGCCAGGCAGGCTCTTCTTCCTTCGAGGTGTCTCTCAAGAATTCGTAAACATTCCTCACTCCTGGGCCAGACAAAATCCGCTCGTAACTCACATGCTGGTGCCCGTACTTCTTCATGAGGTACAGCAGGAGCTCAACCTCGACGTCGTTCTTGGGCGCGAATTCGGTATGGCCGCCTTCGCAAGCGAACGGGTGGTGACGAAATCCGTCCCAGTAGAGGCCGGCCTCTCCCAGACCAGAGCCGGCGGAGACGACTCCCATGTTTCCGGCGGCGTCAGCCGCCCCTTCACTGATGGTCACGAAGTCTTTCGACTCCAGCGCATCGATGCCGTAGGCGAACGCCTCCAGGTCATTGATGAGGCCTACCGAACGCAGCCTCAGCTGCGCGGCCAGTTCGCGAGAGTCGATCACCCAGGGGAGGTTCGAGATCTTACTTCGTCCACCTCGTACTGGACCGGCGACTCCAAAACAAGCAGATTGAGCCGGTATTCCCTCGGTTTTCACAAAGTCGGCAACGATCTCCAGGAGTCCGTTGTGTTCTTTGCTGGGATAGATCTTCTCCACCACACATTGCAGGCGATTGCCTTCCGTCTCAAACGCCGCTAATCGCGCATTGGTGCCGCCGATGTCCCCGGCAAGTATCATTCGATCTTCCTCCACTGGCGGCCGTCACGTTCCATCAGGTCGTCCGCTTCTTTTGGTCCCCACGAGCCCGCTGCATAGTTAGGAAAATTCCTGGCAGGTAGTACTCTCCAAACGTCGATGACCGGGTCGACGATTCTCCATCCGGCCTCCACCATGTCAGCGCGCTGAAACAACGTCGCATCGCCGATCATGCAGTCGTAGAGCAGGACTTCATAGCCAGTGTATGGATCTGCGCCGAAGTACTTGGAGTACTCAAAGCTCATCTCGACCGTACCGAGGCGAAGCTGGGGCCCGGGAATTTTTGCGCCAAACCCAAGCGCCATGCCTTCATCCGGCTGAATCTGAATCACCAGGCGATTGGGCTGCAGTTTATGGACAGCCGTGTGGCGGAACAACTGAAACGGTGCCCTCTTGAATTGAATATTGATCTCGGTGTGCCGCTTGGCCATCCGCTTTCCTGTTCGCAGATAGAAGGGAACACCCGCCCAACGCCAGTTGTCGATGTTCAACTTCATAGCGACGAAAGTTTCCGTCTTCGATTCCGGTGAGACGCCGGGTTCCGCCCGGTAGGCCTGCACTTTCTCCCCCGCCACCGTACCTTCGCCGTACTGGCCGCGAATGGCCTGATGCAACACGTCTTCTGAACTGAGCGGCTGGATAGCGTTGAGCGCTTTTGCCTGCTCATCGCGCACCGCGTCCGCGCTGAACGACGCTGGTGGCTCCATCGCAGTTAAGCTGATGAGTTGCATCATGTGATTGGGAACCATGTCGCGTAAGGTTCCGGCATTATCGAAATAGCTCCCGCGCAGCTCGACGCCTACGGTCTCGGCATTGGTGATCGCAACGTGGTCGATATAACGGCGGTTCCAGATCGGCTCGAAAATTCCGTTGCCAAAACGAAACACCATGATGTTCTGGACGGTTTCTTTGCCCAGATAATGGTCGATCCGATAAATCTGTTTCTCGGAAAGAATGCCCTTGATGTTGTAGTTGAGCGCTTGGGCCGAGTCGAGATCGTGCCCAAACGGCTTCTCGATGACGACCCGCCGCCAGTGACCGTTATCCTGCTTGGATAAACCGGATTGTCCGAGTTGCTTCACGATCTCACTGAAAAACTTCGGGGCCGTTGCCAGGTAGAACAGGTAATTCTGGTCGGTGCCGAACTTCTGGTCGATGGCACTAAGCACCTCACCAAGCTGGGTGAAAGTGGCCGCGTCGCCAAAATCTCCGCGCATGTAGTGGAGACACTGCTGAAAACGGTCCCACGCCTCGGTTCCGTGGTCCTCGACCTGGAGAAACCGGCTTACTTTCTGGCGAAAGTCGTCCAGGCTCATGTCATCGATAGCGACGCCGACCATCGCAAATTCCCGCGGCAGCAGGTGCGCCTTCATCAGGTTGTAGAGGGCCGGCACCAGCTTGCGCATGGTGAGATCGCCGGTCGCACCAAATACAACCATCGCACACGGTCCGGCAGGTTTTCCGGCCTGTTCGAACTCGTCATCCAGTTCGGTGACGGGAGATAACGACATGTAGACCTCACCCCCAGTGGGCGCTTACAGTAAAACGCCTCCCACAGCAGTGTCAAGGTGAGAACAGCCATCGATCGTTGCTTGCTCCCCGATTTTCACTTCATTGCAATCTTTACGCCGCCGCCGTTCCGTACTAATCTTTCCCCAGGCATCGTGGGGAAGCAATGGTTCGGGCCTGCATACCGCTTCTGCTATTGGCTGCATCGTTCGCTCAAGAGCAGCCTGGTGCGATTCGCTCGCAATCCACGGGTGGAACTTCAATTCCGGTGGAACTCACCACCACTGTCCGCGCCGAGACCGCTCGCCGGGGCGATCCCGTTGCGTTCAAGTCTTTAGAGGCCGTGCTCCTTCCAAACGGCGTAGTCATGCCCGCCAATTCGAAGTTGACCGGTCGCATTGTGGGTGCTGCTCCGCTGCAGGGAAGTAAGCCTTCGTGGCTTGTACTGCTGGTGGAGCGTGCGGAATGGAAGCAGCAAGTCGTCCCCTTGCATGCGTTCATCGCTGCACAAATCGACATGTCCCGCGTGACGTATCAAAACTCCCCATCAGCCGACGGAATGTCGACAAATCCGAGTCCCCGCCGCCTCAGTCGAGAAAGTGGACGCGTTGCCCTCGAAAACGGCGTGGATATTTCGTCGGCCACCAAGTTGCCGCAGGATTCGGGCGGCACCTCCCAGCAAGAACCCAGCAGGAGGACGCAGCCGGTGAAGGATCTCCGCATCGTTCGCGACAAAGATGGGATCGCATATTTGTTCTGCGCGTCAGCCAATCTCAAACTCCCCAGCGGTTCTCTGTTCGTCCTGCAAAATCAGGCGAAGGCCGAAGGTCATAAAACCTCGGCAGACAGTCCGCAGCCAACCGAGTCTCAGTCAAGCCAGTAGTCCAAGCACAACGAGAACCGGTTTATTAAATGCGATTTGAAAGGGCACGGCTTCAGCCGTGCCCTTCCGCGCCGCATGAAACCCGGGCTCTAGCCCCTGAGGGAAATCGCATTTCCTCCCGTACACTGATTTATGTAGCCGCTTTTAGTCCGAGCCCGCCCGTGCGCCACGTACAGGGTAGCCCCACTGCTGCGAGGGATACCATTGGCAATCTTCGTCAGATTGCGATAGAAAAGAAGCTTGCCCAGCGGAAAAAAGCTTCAGCAATACCGCTCGATGATACCGAGGAGTGTCGTGATGCGATCAAGTCATAAGGCACGTCATTCTTTTGTGGATGGCGTGACGCGGCAATTTCAACTCGTCCTGCGATGTGCTGCGTCGTACCGCAACCCGGTCTTTGCGATTGTGTGCATGTCCGTACTCGTGCTTCTGAGTGGTTGCGAAAAGAAAGAGGCACCTCCGCCACCTGGACCTCCTGAGGTGCTCGTCGCACCGGTTGCCGAGCAAAACGTTCCCATATTCCAGGAATGGGTGGCACAGCTCACCGGCCCCGTCAATGCCGACATCACCCCCAAGGTGGAGGGTTACCTGCTGAAACAGCATTACCAGAACGGCTTCTTCGTGAAGAAAGGCCAGCTCCTATTTGAATTAGACCCCCGCCAGTACCAGGCAGGGGTGGACCACGCCAATGCGACGTTGGCCAGGACACAGGCGGAGGTTGAGCGCTACCAGAACGACGTTACCCGCGATACTCCCCTGGCGGCGCAGAACGCGATACCTCAAAAGCAACTCGACAATGACGTCGCCAGTCTGAATGCTGCCAAGGCCCAAATACTGGCAGACAAGGCCGCCTTGCAGAATGCCGAGCTGAACCTGGCATGGACGAAGATTTATTCTCCGATTGACGGCATTGCGGGGGATGCCAAGTCACAGATCGGTGATTTGGTAGGGACCAGCACAAAGATGGTCACCATCTCGCAAGTGAACCCGATCTGGACCAATTTCAATATCAGCGAAAAGGACTATCTCGGAATCGCTCCCCAGATTTCGCAATTCCTTCGCAGTGGGAAGCCCGGCCATACTCCAGTCCTTTACATCCAGGCAAACAACGAGGACTATCCCCGTACGGGACGCGTGATCCAGGTGAACCGGCAAGTTACGGCCGGAACGGGAACAATTCAGGTGACTGCCGAGTTTCCGAACCCTGACGCCATCCTGCGCCCCGGCGGCTTCGGACGGGTCCGCATCCAGACGGGCGATAACCAGAACGCGCTCCTGGTTCCGCAACCGGCGGTGATCGAGGTGCAGTCGCTTTACCAAGTGATTGTGGTGTCGCCTGACAACAAAGCCACCTTCCGACCGGTCAAGGTAGGAGACCGGGTAGGTACGAACTGGATCATCACCGAGGGCTTGAAGCCTGGCGAGAAAGTGGTGGTCGAGGGCATCCTGAAGATACAACAAGCGGCGGCTGCCGCTCCCCAACTGATGAAAGCGGGTGGAATCCCGGTCAGTCCCAAACCCTACGTTGCGGAAGCCTCCGCGGCCGGGAGCAACTGACCATGTCGAAATTCTTTATCAACCGGCCAATTGTCGCCATTGTGATTGCCATCCTGATGGTCTTGGTCGGCGTGGTCTCGATTCTTGGCCTGCCTACCGCGCAATTTCCCAATATCGCCGACCCGATGATTCAGGTGAAAGCCACCTATCCTGGGGCCGATGCCCAGACCATCGCAGAGTCAGTGGCGACTCCGATCGAGCAGCAGATGTCGGGCGTCAGCGGCATGAATTACATGTACTCGCTGAGCGCCAGCTCGGGCGGCGGGATGACGCTGTACATTGATTTCCAACTCGGAACCGATATCAATACCGACCAGATTCTGGCGCAGATGCGGAGTGGCCAGGCTAACTCACAACTGCCAGCCGAGGTGACCCAGCAGGGAGTAATCGTGCAACCGGGTACGACGGCGCCGTTTATGCTGCTCGACCTGTACTCGCCAGGCGGCACGTATGACAGCATTTTCCTCGCCAACTACGCCACCATCAATCTGCAGTACGCGCTGACCCGGCTGCCGGGAGTTGGGCAGGTGCAGATATTCGGCGCTGGGCCCTATGCCATGCGCATCTGGTTGAATCCCGACAAGCTGGCGAACCTGGGAGTGACGGTGACCGACATCACGAATGCCGTCAAAGCTCAGAACAAGGTCAACCCCGCCGGCCAGATAGGCGGCGAGCCGGTTCCTCAGGGACAACAGTTCACCTACAACGTGCGGGCCCCGGGCCGCCTGCCTACGGCGGCGGACTTCGACCAGATCGTGGTTCGTGCCCGGGCTGACGGCTCCATTTTGCGCCTGGGGGACGTCGCGCGAGTGGAAATGGGCTCGCAGTATTACTCGTATAACGCCAGATTGGGAAGAGCACCCGAAGAGGGCAAGCCCTCCGCGCCCACGGGGCCGGCGGCGCTGATCGCAATTTACAACACCCCCGGCAGCAACGCCCTCCAGTCACGCGCAGCCATCCTCAAGATGATGGAGGAGGCCAAGGGACGATTTCCGCAGGGACTGGACTATGACGTTGCGCTAGACACGACACTGGCCGTCAGCGAAGGCATCCACGAAATTTACAAGACTCTGGGCGAGGCCATAGTCCTCGTCATTATTGTGGTCTTTATCTTCCTGCAGGGCTGGCGCGCCACCCTGATTCCTTTGCTGGCTGTCCCGGTTTCGCTGATTGGAACGTTTGTCGTGTTCCCGATGCTCGGCTTCTCCATTAACACTCTGTCGTTATTTGGACTGGTGCTGGCGATTGGACTCGTCGTGGACGACGCCATCGTGGTGGTTGAGGCCGTGGAACACCACATCGAGCACGGTATGACTCCGCACGACGCCACGGTCAAGGCGATGGAGGAAGTTTCAGGGCCGGTAATCGCGATCGCTCTCATCTTGGCGGCCGTGTTCATTCCGACCGCGTTCGTTCCCGGCATCACCGGACAGCTGTACAAACAGTTTGCTGTCACCATCGCTATTTCCGTGCTGTTCTCGGCCTTCAACGCGCTGACGCTCAGCCCGGCGCTGTCGGCCATGCTGCTGCGACCGAAGAAGGAATCGCGCGGGCCGCTCGGAATGTTCTTCCGCTGGTTTAATAGCGTGTTCGGTGCTGCTACCGATGGTTACGTGAACTGGTGCAGGCATCTGATCCACAAGGCGTGGTTTGCTTTCCTGCTGCTGGCGTTACTAGCGGCGGCAGCCGGTTTCTTCGGCAAGAGGGTGCCGGGCAGCTTTTTGCCGGACGAAGACCAGGGCTATCTTTATGCCGGCCTGCAGTTGCCGGATGCTTCGTCGCTGCAACGCTCGTCGGAATCCGCCCGGGTGGTGGAAAAGGCCATTCTGGAGACGCCCGGAGTCGACAAAGTCAGCTCGGTAATGGGCTACAGCATGTTGAGCGGCGTAAACGCGACCTACAGCTCGTTCTTCTTCGTCTCTCTTAAACCGTGGGAAGAACGAAAGACAGCCGAGACGAGTTACGAAGGAATCAAGGCGCACCTGCAGCGGGCGCTGTCCAAAATACCGTCCGGCATTGCGTTCTCCTTTCCGCCTCCGGCAATTCCAGGCGTGGGTACCTCCGGCGGCGTGACCTTCGTCCTGGAAGATCGGTCGGGTACCGGCCTCGACTTTCTTGGGAAGAACGCGCAATTGTTTGTGGCCGAGGCCCGCAAGCGGCCCGAACTCGCGGGGGTGATGACAACTGCCCTGTTCGGCGTCCCCCAGGTTGGAGTCAAAGTTGATAACGCTAAAGCCATGACCCAGCAAATCCCGCTGAACGATCTCTACCAGACCGTCCAGACGTTCATGGGCGGCTCGCTGGTCAATTTCTTCAACCGCTTCGGCTTGCAGTGGCAGGTGTACGTACAGGCCGACGGCGACTACCGCACGAAAGCGGAGAACCTGGGCAAGTTTTATGTCAGGAATGCCGCGGGTGAAATGACCCCGCTGAGCACCTTGACCAGCGTCTTTCCGCGCTCTGGTACGGAGTTTGTGATGCGTTACAACCTGTTCAACTGCGTCCAGATCAATGCATCGGCGGCACCGGGGTACAGTTCCGGCCAGGCCATCGCCGCGATGGAGGACGTTTTCCGCAAGACCATGCCGCCGCAGATGGGTTTTGATTATATGGGCATGTCATTTCAGGAGGTGAAAGCGGCGCAAGGAGTGTCGCCGGCCACCGTCTTCGGGCTGGCGTTCTTCGTGGTCTTCCTGATCATGGCAGCCCAGTACGAGAGCTGGACGCTGCCTTTCAGCGTGCTTCTGGGCGTGCCAATCGCGGTTTTCGGGGCCTTTGTCACGCTCTATCTGCGCAAGCTCGACAACAACGTTTACGCCCAGATCGGCCTGGTCATGCTGATCGGGCTCTCGGCGAAAAACGCCATCCTGATCGTCGAATTCGCCAAGATGGAGTACGACAAGGGTGCGACCCTGATCGACGCGGCCCTGACTGGCGCAAAACTCCGGTTGCGGCCCATCCTGATGACGTCTTTCGCATTTCTCTTGGGATGCGTTCCATTGTGGACAGCCACCGGTGCAGGCGCCATATCGCGCCGCGTGCTGGGCAGCGTGGTCATCGGCGGCATGCTGGCGGCTTCCTTCCTGGCCATCTTCTTCATCCCGGTTAGTTTCGACGTTGTCGAGCGCTTCGGGAATTGGATAGGCGGCAAGAAACATGAGCCCCAACCCGGCGCCGCTGGAGCTCCGGCAACAGGAGAGGCCCATGACTAGCCTCAAGCTGTCGGTTGCCATCGTGCTGGTGATTTCGCTATGCGCGTGCAAAGTCGGCCCCAACTACAAGCGTCCGGCCACCACGGTTCCCGATCAATATCGGGGATTGCCGCCGAGTTCCTCGCAGCAACCGCAGGCTCAGCCCTTTGCCGACATGCAGTGGGCTACCGTCTATCAGGATGAGGTGCTCCAGGGCCTCATCAAGGAAGCGCTTGTCAACAATTACGACCTTCGTATCGCAGCCACGCGAGTGTTGCAGGCCAATGCAAATCTGGGAATCACCCGAGCCAATCAATTTCCCACACTCAACGGTTCAGGCTCGATCTTCAACGAGCGTAATCAGCTCACAAATCTCACAACCGACAAGTCGCCGACCTACGACTCTCTCGCGCTGTCGTTGAGCTACATCGTCGACTTCTGGGGGCAGTACCGCCGTGCCACCGAGTCCGCACGGGCCACCTTGCTGGCGACGCAGTTTGGACAAGAGGTGGTTCGAGTCTCGCTGATTTCTTCGGTAGCGACCGAGTACTTCCTGCTGGGCCAATATGACGATCAACTCGAATTTTCTAAGAAAACCGTCGAAGCGGACAGGGAAATCCTGAAGCTCAACGAGATCAAGTTCAAGGGCGGTGAAAGCGCGATCACCGACGTGTATCAGGGGCAGACTCTCTTGCAACAGGCCGAAGCGCAGGTGATCAGCACCCAGCAGTTCATTGAGCAAACGGAAAACAACATCAGCATTCTGCTGGGCCGAAACCCCGGGCCGATCGTGCGCGGCCTGCCCAACACCGCACAGCCACAATTACCCGATGTCCCCACCGGATTGCCTTCAGCGCTGCTCGAACGCCGTCCTGATGTGCGTCAGGCTGAAGAAAACCTCGTAGCCGCGAACGCAAACGTGGGCGTGGCTAAGGCCGCGTTCTTCCCGCAAATATCCTTGACCGGCACTTTCGGCGCGCAAAGCACGGCCCTGACCAGCTTTCTGCAAGGCCCGGCAACCTTCTGGGCCGTTGGCGGGCAGGCGCTGCAGCCGCTCTACCAGGGTGGCAGGATCAAAAGCCAATACCGCTTGGCTTGGGCGCAACGCGATGATGCGGAATTAACCTACAAACAGACGGTGCAGCGGGCTTTCGGAGAGGTCTCGAACAGTCTGGTCGGGTACAACCAGTCTCGCCAGTACCGCATGAAGATCCAGGAGCAGACGAATACCTACAAGCTGATGGCCGACCTGGCGAACGTCCGCTTCCAAGGGGGCGTTACCAGCTTTCTGGAAGTGCAGTACTACGAGCAGCAATACTTTATGTCTGCGTTGAACCTGTCACAAGCTTGGTTCACAGAGTTGCAGTACTACGCAGCGCTGTACCAGGCGCTGGGCGGTGGCTGGCAGCCGTAGGGCATCGTCGCGGGGCTTGCTCCCTTCTGACTGGGTTCTGATTAAGCGACTGCGGGAACCAGGGTGTATTAGTTCGGCGCCCGAATGTCCGAACCGTCGTCGTTTACGTAATACCCGCCGTATCGCTGTTCGTTGCGAAACAGAATTCGCACCCAATAGCGCACCGCTTCGTCGGTGGCGTGGACAAATTCGAACTCAATCACCTTTCCCACTTCCAGCTGCGCGGAGGTCTCGAAGCCAACGCCCCCGCGGCTCAGGTTCGTGCAAACCCCGGGATAATATACCGGTTTCCCTTCGATGCCCAGTATCCGCATCGGCAAGGTGGTTAGTACACGATCTTGTTTCCTTCGATCCTGTGCAATGGGCAGGTGCATCCTCGCAAAGTAGGTTTCGACCGGATTGGCCATGGCTGCTCTAGTCATCGGCACCGCTCTCAGCCTCCTTGAATCCGCCGTCCGCGCACTCACGGGATACACTAACGGCTGCTTCCAGACCCATTGGGAGGGTGCGGATTGGGAAAACGACTGGCTGCTCAACTACGGCAACTGGAGTCGATGAAACGTGCGTACGGACCTCAATGTGCCCGGAAATGCGAACGCGCGCTGGCAAATCTGCAAGGGACGACATTTGCCGATCCCCAGTCCCTCATCCGATTTCATGATTCACTTCTGTTTCTTCGAGCCTTTCCGCACGGTGCTGCGATCGCTCACCTTGCCGATCAGATGTTGGCGACGGTAGAGACGCAGGTTGAGAGACTCATTCAATTGCCCGACGCAGCTCATGCATTTGAAGACGAAGCAGTCTCCGGAATCGCAGGCACGACGGTGACCAACACCTGGACATTCGATTTGGCGCGCCAGTTGGTCGCCCGCCATGCGCCGGCACTGAGTGCGCGCTGGGACGTCGACGAGCATCACCGGCAAATGGGCTTGACCCTTCCCGCCTGCCTTCCCCTGCTCGAGGACGATTCGTTTGTGGAAGCCGACACGCCCTACCTCCAGTGGATTCAGGCCGCCTCGGGACGCAGTCAATCCGGCCTTCAGTGGCTGCTGGGCAATTTCGCCGAACTCCCCGCATCCCCGCTGGTGCGCACAAGCTTGTTCGCCGGCCTGGGCATCGAGATTGACTGGGTCCTGCGCGGCTCACCGGCCAGCCGGACCCTCGCGCGCCGGCCGGTGCGGCATCTCTTCCTTCACCACGAGCCCCTTCTGCAGCGCCGGCAAGTATCTCTGCGCGACGTGATGGCTTCGCCTCCGCTCGCAATGCGGAAACTCAAACGTGCCGAAGGCCGAAAGATCCTCGACATGGTGCAGGATGCCGTGACGGTACGCTATCGCGAGCTACAGGGCACCACTTACGGCGATCCCACTCAAGTGCTTCAGGCTGACGTCGGCCGGGGCGTTCAGTTGTTCCTCTGGGGGCTTGATCCGCAATGGCGCCTTCCCCTGCGCGCCTACTACGCAGGCTTCGCGCTGAAAAATGGCGTGCCCATCAACTATTTCGAAGCAATCGGTCTGTTCGAATGGATGGAGGTCGGCTTCAACACGTTCTACGCATTTCGCGACGGTGAAACCGCGTGGATCTATTCGAAATGGCTACACCTTCTCCACCAACTGGCGGGCGCCACTTGCATCTCTGTCTACCCGTATCAGATCGGTCAGGACAACGAAGAAGCCATAAAATCAGGGGCCTTCTGGTTTTATCGCAAGTTGGGCTTCAGGCCCGGGCGCACCGATCTATTGGCGCTTGCCGAGCAGGAAGAGAAGCGGATATCTCGCGATCCCGGACACCATACCTCTCCGCGTACCCTGCGCAAGCTTGCCGAAGGCCACATGTTCTTTGAGTTCGGAAACTCGCCCGGAGGACGTTGGGATAGGTTTTCAACCCGCACTCTGGGCTTGGCAGTGCAACGCAGAATGGCAGCCGAATTCGACGGCGATGCGGGAAAGATGCGGCGCACGACGACCTCGCGGCTGTCCAGGATCCTGGAAGTCGATCTCGACTCTTTCTCTGCCCATGAACGCTGGGCATTCAGCAACTTTGCGGTCTCACTCGCGCTGGTGCCGGGGCTGGCACGCTGGACGCACGCCGAAAAGCAATCGCTGCTGGCGATCATTCGTGCCAAGGCCGGACCCAGCGAAACCCGCTACCTCCAGCTTCTGCAACAGCACCCGCGGCTACGCGAAGCAATGCTGCGTGTCGGTTCAGTACTCGAGACTGCGAACTCCAGTGCGGTTTGACAGTTAATGTAGTTCGCCCGTCGACTTGAAAGCGCATGGCTTCAGAGCTTGCGGATGAAGTCGGTTTCGACCTTGTTTTGAAAGGGCACAGCTTCAGCCGTGCCGCAAAAGTCCGTTATTTTTGTCATCACGAGGAGGCTGTAGCCTCCGAGGGATCTGCTTTCCCGACTTTTTCCGCAGCCTGTTCAGCCCCTGAGGGAACTCGGTCTACACCTTCTCTGCAAGTGCCCCAGCTATACAAGATCCTGGCCGAAACGCAAATACCAGGCGCCCGCGAGCGTTCTGCTTCCCTACTCCACTGCCGGCTTTGTCGCGGCCGGTGCGGGACTCGCTTCTTCCGACGGCATGTCGTACGCGGGATTTTGAATCCCCATCAGCCATTTGTCGAACCATCCGACGATGTGATCGAGGCGCTCCACCCGGTGCCAGGGTTGCCCCGAACGCGACAACTCATGCGACTCGCCCGGGAAGTGCACCATCACCGTTGGCCGGTGCATGTATTTCAGCGCACGGAACATCTGCTCTCCACCACTACCTGGAGGCGTCCGCCAATCCACATCGCCGAGGATGAACATCATGGGTGTATCCACGTTCTTGATGTAGGTAATCGGCGACCGCTTGATGTAGTCCTGCGGATCATCGAAGGGAGGCGCCTTGAACCAGTTTGGCTGGAACAACGTGAAGTCTGCCGTGTACCACCACGATGTCCAGTCAGAGATATCGCGCTGCGAGACCGCTGCGTGGAAGCGATGGGTCTGGCCCACCGTCCAGTCGGTGAGCAACCCGCCTCCGCTGCCGCCGGTCACTCCCAGCTTATTGGGATCCACGTAGCCGCGTTTCACGACCTCATCGACTCCGGCCATCAGGTCTTTGTAGTCATCTCCGGGATAGTGGTACTGGATGATGTTGCCGAACTCCTGCCCGTAGCTGGTGCTGCCGCGCGGGTTGGGATACAGCACCACGTACCCCTTGGCTGCCATCCACTGAAATTCGTGATCGAACACCCATCCGTACGCCGCGTGCGGCCCGCCGTGAATATTCAAAATCAGCGGGTACTTCTTCTTTGCGTCGAAGTCCGGCGGCTTCTGGATCCACGCCTGGATTGTCTTGCCATCGAAACTTGTGTAGTCAATTTCCTCCGGCTGCGTCAGGTTCAGCTCGGCAAACAATGGCCCATTGATGTTCGTAATCTGCCGCTGCGAGCCGTCTTTGCCGAGCACGAACAGCTCGTCGATCATGACTGGAGTCGAGACATTCAGCACCACCACCGACTGGTCCGTGGACGCGCCGAACTGCAGAACCGCCTGCTCTCCCTTCGTGAGTTCAACGACATTCCCGCTCGTGGGGTCGATGGACGCCAGAATCGTCTTCCCCTGCTTGCCGACTACCTCAAGAATGTGCGAGCCATCGCGGCTCCAGACCGGCTTCGGTCCTCCGGCAGCGCGCGGCGCCAGGTTGTCACCGAAGACGCCGCTCCCAATGTCGAAGTCATAGTTCTCGGTTAAATTTTTCGGCGTGCTGCTGCCGATCGTCAGCACCCAAAGGTCGGGCTGCGAGTACGAGCGAATCGGCTTGGTCACCTCGCCGCGAAACGCGATCTGCTTTCCATCCGGCGAAAGCGCTATGTTGCCGATGCCCATGTCGATTTTCGCAATCGTCGTCGGCGTTCCTCCCGCAGTCGGCACCGACATGATTTTGCTGTGGGCGATGTCGTAGTACCACTCTAAATTGAGGTCACTGTGGTACAGGATTTGCTTACCATCTGGACTGAAGGTCGGTTCCCTTTCGCTGAAAGGGCCGTCCGTAAGTTGCCGCGGAGTAGTCTTGGCATCGCTATTGGCGGGTACGTCGACAATCCAGACGTGATCCTGATGCTTGAAGTCAAGGTAGCCCGGGCCGTTGAAGCGGTAAACCGCGCGGGTGATGATTTTCACGTCGCTTTCGTGTTCCGGCTCGGCTGGCGTCTCTTTCTTCTTGCTCTTGGCGATATCTTCGGCATTCGTGTCCGAGAGAAACGCGATCTGCTTGCCGTCCGGCGACCAGACCGGGTCGTTAGCGCCGTGCGGCAAGTCGGTGATCACCCAGGCTTCGCCGCCTGACAGGGAGAGCAGCGCAAGCTGCGCCGCAGGAGGCTTGCCGTCTTTGGGAGGCTCGGCGCTGCCGCGCACGAACGCAATCCACTTCCCGTCAGGGGACCAGCGCGGCTGGGAATCGCGCTTGCCGGTCGTCAGCCGCACCGGAGAGTCCGACCCTGCCGTCGCAACCATCCAAAGCGCGGTGTCGTAATTGTCTTTCTTCTCGTTGACCGTGACGCGCACAAAGACCACATGTGCACCGTCGGGCGAAACCTGCGGATCCCCAATCCACTGGAAACGAAACAGGTCTTTGTCGGTGATAGGACGTTTGTTCTGGGCAAACGCAAGGAGACAGGCAAAAGTGACGAACGCAATGACGGCACAACGTCGCATGTGAGAAAACCTCGCCGAGAGTCGGATGTCAGTTATAAATGGACGGCGTTACGTTGTCGAGACAAGGTGTGGCCGAGAACAGGTTTCATAAATGCGATTTGAAAGGGCACGGCTTCAGCCGTGCTGCTCTGGGCATCGTAAAGATCGGGCTTTAGCCCCTGAAGGAAATCGAATTCCTCCCACGCATCATCTATGGGGCATCTTCGAGGGTGCGTTTCCCTAACCCGGCGTAGCCGGAACCAAACAGGGAATGCATTACGATGCCGGAATGGGCGTCGAGTTGTTGACCGAACGGCACAAAGATCAGATCGCTGGCGTTCTTTCCTGTTATGACCGGATC
>Ga0074046_10001237_pt1 | contig 23565 bp, 20 predicted proteins | sample BogForMeECP23OM3_FD_94441 | JGI IMG/M metagenome (GOLD analysis project Ga0074046, IMG submission 94441) | Bog forest soil microbial communities from Calvert Island, British Columbia, Canada - Bog Forest MetaG ECP23OM3 | ecosystem: Environmental > Terrestrial > Soil > Wetlands ...
GAAGCCGATATCGACGTCCGAAACATGGTTGGATATGACGAGCAGTGGTCCGCGAACGCCGCGCAAGTTCTCGCGTCCGGTCACGCGAGGGCATCCCAAGAGAAACACCGCAGGGCGCGCCAGCAGATAATGCGACGCCAGGCGAAGCCACGTAGTCGGCCAGCGCAGGGCCCAGCGTGGATAGTGAAAGGCCAGCCCGGCTCGTCGTTGGTCGTTCGTCGTTGGTCGTTCGGAGGGTTTGCCGACGACCGGCGACTGACGACCAACGACCGACCTGCCGCGAGTTCCTCGTTCATCTTGCAGGAGTTTTTCCAGATCGCCGACGGTCGCTGCCTCCGCGAACTGCGTTTCGCTCAAGTCGATCTGGTAGCGGTCTTCGAGCGCACCGAGTAGTTCGACTCGTTCGAGAGAGCTTAGCCCCAGCCCGCTTTCGAGGTTCGCGTCCGGCGTCAGGTTTGGCGCAGCGCGGCCCGTGATTCGCGTCAGCAGCTCGGAGAGCGGGCTGGCGGCGTTCGCGAGCGCCTGTCCGCGGAGGCCAGCCTCGACGGCATCGCGAATCACGTTGCGGCGCGGCTTCTGCGTTGAACTGCGGGGGAAATCTTCGTCGGGCCAGACGAACCAGACGCGCATGCGCTGATACTCGGCGAGGGTCTCGTTGGCGCGCTGGACGATCTTCTGCACGGCGGTGTTCTGCACGGCGATGTCCGGCACAACGGCGGATTGGGCGACGACGGCCGACGCGTCCGCGGGGCGGTCGCGCAGAATCAGCACGGCACAGGCCTCGGCATTTCCGCCGCGCTCGAGGCCGACGACCACGCAATCCCGAATCTCTTTTTGCTGACGTAGAGCCGCTTCCAGGTCCTCGGGATAAATGTTCATGCCGGCGGGCGTGACAATCGCTTCTTTCTTGCGGCCCTTGAAAAAAAGATTGCCTTGCTCATCGAGCGCGCCTAGGTCGCCGGTGCGATACCAGCCTTCGTCGTCTGCACGCGCCACCGGTTGCAGTTCGCGTCCGTTCCAGTAGCCGCTGGCGACGCCGCTGCCGCGTACCAGAATCTCACCGTCATCGGCCAGCTTGATTTCGCGCCCCGGCAGAACCTTTCCGATGGAACCGCGGCTGGTGTGGAAGGGATGGTTCAAGCTGACGAGCGAAGTGGTTTCGGTCAATCCATATCCCTGGACCACGGCGTATCCCAAGCGATGCCAGAATTCCTCGGTCGCGCGGTCGAGGGCGGCGCCGCCGCTGATTATGGCCCAGAACTTCCATCCGAACTGGCGGCGCAGGTCGCGGAAGGTCCACCAGCGCCGCAGAAAGTGCTGGCCCTTGGCGGCGGCGTAACGCATGGCAAAACTGCTCGTGTGGTGACGGGGCTCTGCCCCGTCTTGGCGGGGCCCTTCGGCTCCGCCCAGGGCAGGCTCCGGTTTGTCTTGGCGGGGCGAAGCCCCGCCACCACACAAGCCAGCAAAACTTTCGTCTGCATCGCGTTCGATCTTCTGCTGCAGCGACTCGATCATGCGCGGGACGGCCACCAGCACGGAGACACGCTCGCGCCGGATCGTCGCCATGACTTCGGTGGGGTTGAAGGTGTTTTCGAATACGACCGTACCGCCCAGCAGCGGGGGAAGAAAAATTCCCAGGAATTGGCCGAAGACGTGGCTCAGCGGCAGCAGGTTCAGAAAACGAATCGGATGCACCAGTCGTTCGTACTTCAGGTACTTCTTGATCTCGGTTTCGATCGGGACCAGGTTGCCGACCACGTTGGCGTGGGTGAGCACGACTCCCTTGGGCTCGGCCGTGGTCCCGGAGGTGAAAACGATTTCGAGTGGATCTGAGGGCTGAATCTGAGCGGGACGAAAAGGTTCGGCGCGACGTTCCGCGACTACCGCTGCGAGATCGGCGGGATCGATGGTTACGGCCTTCTCCGCCACGCGCCCGTCGAACACCGGGGCCCGTTCGCGGGGACACAACACCATCCTGGTTCGGACCTGCGCGCTGATCCGGCGGGCAAAATCCGGGCTGGCGCCATCGTCGATGGGAACGGCAACGACCCCCGAAAGCGCGCATCCGAGGAACGCCGCCACCCACTCGGCCGAGTTCGGACTCCACAAAAGCACCGCATCGCCCTTCGCGATGTGGCGCGCTTCGAGCTCGCGGGCAAACTGATAGGCCACTCCTGCGACCTTCTCATAGCTCCAACGCTCGCTCCGGTATCCTCGCGGAAACACGTAGGCGCAGTCGCCCCCCCAACGCTCGAAATCGTCCAGCGAATCGAGTAGACTTGCCCGCACACCCTGTTTAGTAGCACAATTCTCAGAACTTTACATGGGGACCAACGATTACTATGTCTTGACTTCTTATCCGGAGTGCCGTTCATGAACCCGAAACCCGAAATCACCGTTGCCCGCTTTCCCGCGCTGCATACGTTTCTGCGGGGCTACTTCCATGAGGATGTCGCCGAGGAATACGGAACTCCTCCAGAAGCGGCCGATCAATTTTGCGAGGACGCCGAAACCGACGAGCGCATTCCAGTTGCGCGGGAGTGGCAGGAGCTTTTGGAACTGACCCACGCACAGCCGGCCGCGCTGAATGCGGCATTGCAGAAGTTGGGCAGCGCGATTCGGTTGAGTGAAGAAGAGATTCCGCAGGTGTCGGCGATCTTCGCGCGCTGCCTGGCGGTGAAATCGCACCGCCGTGTGGCCAACGAGTAAGGGCACTGGTCAGACGCGGCAAGCTGCGCGTCTTCACGGCTCCCGGCCAAGTCGGGGCATTCTTTTGTGACGCAGGTCACCGCGTGGAGTGATGGGCGTCGATATTATTGGCGTGCGCGTTGGATCCCGCGTATATTCTTGCATTCATATAGCTCTCAGGAGGATTTCAATGGCGCAAGATTCCTTGACGATCACCGACAATCGTACCGGGCAGAGCTACACCCTTCCCATTGAAAATGGAACTGTCCGCGCGATGGATTTGCGCAAGATCAAGACCGGCCCTGAAGATTTTGGCCTGATGACCTACGACCCGGCCTTCATGAATACCGCTTCCTGCCGGAGCGCGATCACCTACATTGACGGCGATCGGGGAATCCTGCGCTACCGCGGCTATCCCATCGACGTTCTCGCCGAGCACTGTACGTATCTCGAAGTTGCCTACCTGCTTCTGTTCGGCGAATTACCCAAAGCAAGTGAATTGAAGAGTTGGGTGGATGACATTACCCACCACACCATGCTCCATGAAACCACCAAGAAGTTCATGGAAGGCTTCCGCTACAACGCGCACCCTATGGCCATGCTGGTGAGCACGGTGGCGGCGCTGGCGACGGTGTATCCGGAAGCGAAGAACATTCACGACCCGGCAACGCGGCTGCTGCAGATCAAGCGCCTGATCGGCAAGATGCCGTCCATCGCCGCCATGTCCTATCGCCACATGGTGGGATTCCCCTACGTGTATCCCGACAACGATCTCACCTATACGGAAAACTTCATGAACATGCTGTGGAAGATGGTCGAGCCGAAGTATGTCGCCAATCCGGTGATCGCGCGGGCGCTCGACGTCCTCTTTATTTTGCACGCCGACCACGAGCAGAACTGCAGCACCAATGCCATGCGCTCGGTGGGCAGCTCCTATTCCGACCCCTACCTGGCCACGGCTTCGGCCGCATCCGCACTTTCGGGCCCGCTGCACGGCGGGGCCAACGAGGAAGTGCTGCGCATGCTGGATGAGATCGGAAGCAAAGCCAACGTCCCCGCCTACATCAAGAAGATCAAGGAAGGAAAAGGCAAGCTGATGGGCTTTGGGCATCGCGTTTACAAGAACTACGATCCGCGCGCCAAGATCATCAAGTTGGCCGCCGACAGCGTGTTCGAAGTTACCGGGCGCAATACCAAACTGGAGATTGCGCTCGAACTGGAGCGCATCGCGCTCGAAGACGATTATTTCGTGCAGCGCAAGCTCTACCCGAACGTGGACTTCTACTCCGGCATCATGTACCAGGCGATGGGCTTCAAGCCGGAGATGTTTACTGTTCTATTCGCGATCCCGCGCACCATCGGCTGGCTGACGCAATGGCAGGAAATGCTGAACGACCCCGAGCAGAAGATCGCGCGCCCGCGCCAGGTCTGGATCGGACACGACACGCGGGAGTTCGTGCCGATCGAGAAACGGTGAAGTAGAGGTTAGATCGCGTAGGGGCGGGCGCCCTCGCCCGTCCAAGCCGAGCGCAGTCCGGCAGTTGCTCGTGGTCGCGGAAACTCTGAATTCGCTCTATCGCGGATTCGATGAAGGTGTGTCCTACTTTTCGATACCGTGCGCTTGACTCCCCCCTTGACACGGTCTTTGGAAATCAAAGACTTAGGGGGCGATTCCCCTCAGGTCTTTGAGGAATAAGGACTTACTTGTAAGGTATTTTAGAATCAATCAGTTAGAGTTGGTTCACCGTTTGCAAGGCGCGTTCCTACGGTGAGGCGTCGCGGGTGAACATGAGACGAGTAGTGGGCATACCTTCCAGGATTCCGCTCTAGCCGCCGGCGATAGCTCCGATTACGATAAAAGGCTCCGCCCCGGACGCAACTGCGTCGGGCAGTGGGGCATCCGGCGGCTCATGGGATAGATCTTCCTCGCAAGCGAAGAACCGCAGGAACGGACGGCGCTGCCGGGTGACCTGGTCACGAATCGTACCACGCAGCATAGGATAGCGGGCCTCAAGCGCATCGAGGACCGAGCGCTGCGTCACTGGACCCTCGACTTCGAGCTCCACCTCGCCGCGAAGTTGCGCCAGATTGCGGAGATGGTGCGGGAGCATGACTCGGATCATATCGATGTAATCACGGCAGCGTCTGCACCTCAACCGACAGCACGGGCGGAAGATCTCGGACAATCGGGGCCCAGTTGTCTCCGGCATCGGCGGATACGTACACCTGCCCGCCGCTGGTACCGAAGTACACGCCGCACTGGTCGAGCGAATCGACGGCCATGGCATCGCGAAAGACGTTGACGTAGCAATCCTTCTGCGGCAGGCCTTTGGTCAGCGCCTCCCACTCGTTTCCGCCGGTGCGGCTGCGGAACACGCGCAGCTTTCCATCTGGAACAAAGTGCTCCGAGTCGCTCTTAATCGGGACCACGTAGATGGTCTCCGGTTCGTGCGCATGCACATCGATCGCGAAGCCGAAATCTGTGGGCAGATTTCCGCTGACTTCTTTCCACGAATCGCCGGCGTCGTCGCTGCGCATCACGTCCCAATGCTTTTGCATGAAGAGCACTCCTGGGCGCGACGGGTTCATGGCGACGTGGTGCACGCAATGGCCGACCTCGGCATTTGGGTCTGGGATGTACTGCGAACGCAGCCCGCGGTTGATCGGCTTCCAGCTCTTGCCGCCGTCGTCGGTGCGGAACGCGCCCGCCGCCGAAATGGCAATGTATATCCGCTGCGGATTGCTCGGATCAAGAATGATGGTGTGCAGACACATCCCGCCCGCGCCCGGCTGCCATTCAGGGCCGGTGCCGTGGCCACGCAGTCCGGGGAGTTCCTTCCAGTTCTCGCCGCCATCGGTCGAGCGGAACAAGGCGGCGTCTTCTACTCCAGCGTAGACCGCATCGGGATCGGTGAGCGACGGCTCCAGATGCCACACACGTTTAAATTCCCAGGGACGCTGCGTGCCGTCGTACCACTGGTGCGTGGTGAGCGGCTTGCCGGTTTCCGCAGACGCGTCATAGACAAACTTGTTGCTCGCGGCCGTCGGGGGACCCGGCGCGGACGGCTCTCCGGGCGGCGTTCCGGGCTGGTGCCAGGTTTTGCCGCCGTCGTCCGAGCGTTGGATCAACTGCCCGAACCATCCGCTGGACTGCGAAGCATACAGCCGGTTCGGGTCCACCGGCGATCCCTTGAGGTGATAAATCTCCCATCCCGCAAAATGTGGGCCGCTGACGTCCCACTGTTCGCGCTTGCCGTCCGACGTCAGGATGAACGCGCCTTTGCGCGTACCGACTAGAACTCGTACTTGGCTCATAACCGTGCTCCTTATTTTCTGTCTCATTCACCCCGATAAGCTCGCTTCAAGCCTTCAATGTCAAACTTGGTCATTTGCATCATGGCTTTGAAGACCCTTTGCGATTTCGCCGGATCTTTGGCTTGCATCAGGTCGAAGAAAGCCTTGGGGACGATCTGCCATGACAGGCCGAATTTGTCTTGCAACCATCCACATTGCACCTCTTTGCCGCCGGCGGTCAGTTTGGCCCACAGGTCGTCCACTTCCGCTTGCGTCTCGCAACTCACGAGCAACGATATGGCAGGCGTGAAGGTAAACTCCGGGCCGCCGTTCAGCGCCATGAATTCCTGCCCTTCGAGTTGGAACGTCACCAGCATCACGGTTCCTTTCGGTCCCGGCCCCGCTTCTCCGTAACGGGCAGTGTTCAGGATTTTCGAGTTCTTAAAAATGGAAATATAGAACTTGGCTGCCTCTTCGGCCTTGCCGTCGAACCACAAGAATGGAGTGATTTTTTGCGTATGGTTCTCCTCCTGCCAAAGCTCTATCTACTTTGTCAGCCGCGTCATGGCCCTTTTCCCTGAGGGCATGGGGCATTCCCCAATTGTGACACCAGAATACAGGGGTAAAAGAATATACCATTTGGAAGCGATATTGCACGGGGGCCCCGTTTCATTGCTCCCCCTCCTGGAGACAGGGCGGAAGTTTTTCCGGAACCGGACGTACACGCCCTTTCGGTAACCCCGGTAATCGTCGGTAACCATCGGACTAATGGTACCCGGCCTTACAATTACCCTTAGTCCGCGATCCCGGTTGCGCGGTTTGCGGCGTTTCGCCTGGGAATCTCCCGGCGAGGTTCGGAGCCGTTCGGCGCCGGCGGTAATCGCGGGCGTTCGACGGGAAAAAGGCTGGAGTCCGCACCCCTTATGGCGTTTGGTTTTGGCTTTAACAAACAGAAGGTCCTCAGCGCCGCGGAAAAGTTTGTGCAGCAGGGCAAGCTGCAGAACGCCATTGCTGAGTACGAGAAGGTCTTGCAGAACGATGCCAAGGACCTTACCGTCAACAACACCATCGGCGATCTCTACGCGCGTCTCGGCGACACCGCCAAAGCCATCGAGTGCTTCAAGACGGTGGGCGACGCCTATGCCGCGCAGGGCTTCACCGTCAAGGGCATCGCTATGTACAAGAAGATCACCAAGCTCCATGCGAGCGTGGAAGGATCTCTGAAACTGGCGGAACTCTACACCCAGCAAGGGCTGTTCAACGACGCCCGCGCCCAGTACCTGCAAGTCGCCGAAGACTTCATGAAGAATGGCGACCTCGAACAAGCCGTGCGTCTTTTCCAGAAGGTCCTCGAAATGGACCCGGAAAATGTGCCCATGCGGGTGAAGCTCGCCGAGGTTTATATCCGGCTGGGGAAAAAGAAAGAGGCGTGGGAAATTTTCATCGCGGCGGCTGAATCGCTGCGGGCGCGTGGCTCACTAGCCGCCGCCGAAGACATTCTGAAGCGGATGCTGGTGCTCGATCCGGGCAACAGCTACGCTCTGCTGATGCGCGGGAAGTCCGCCCTCGAAAGTGACGATCCCAAGAACGCCATCGCCTGCCTGGAGAAGGCTCCCGACATCGATTCCCATCCCGAAGGTTTGCGCGATCTGCTGAAGGCGTACCTGCAAATCGGCAACCTCGCCAATGCCGGCCCCATCGCCGAGAAGTTGCTCACGGTGCACAACGATCCCGAGGGGCAGTTTCTGCTGGCAGAGGGGTGTGCGCGGCATGGTCAGTACCGTGAGGCGCTCGACGTTTACACCCGGCACGCCGACCGCCTGCTGGCCGCCGACTCGACCAGACTGCTCAGCAGCCTGCATGCCATGATCAGCCCCGTGCGCGATGATTCGGGCGCGCTGGATACGCTGTTGCTGCTGCTGAACAAAGCCGGCGAAAGCACCCACGTCAACGAGGTCACCGAACTGCTCGCGCACTCCTCCGTCAAGGACGGAAACCTGGCCCGCGCTCGCGACCTCTACCACATGCTGGCCACCACCGAGCCCCAGAACCAGGTGCACATGCAGAATTATCAGCAGGTGGTGGCGCGCCTGCAGGGCACCTCGCCCGCCACTGGGATCACCGCCGAAGAAGGCGCGCTCATCGTCGAGGAACTCGAAGCGACTGCGCCGGTCGTCGATCAGTCTTATCCCGACCACGTCGCCATCGCAGTGCGCTCCGCAGTCACCGATGCCGACCTGTTTCTTTCTTACAATCTGCCCGACAAGGCGCTGGTTCCTCTGCTGGGCGCATTGCCGCAGGCGCCGCGCGACGTGCGGCTGAACCAGCGGCTGGCCGCTCTTCATACCCGCTTTCAGCGCTTTACTGAGGCCGCCGTCTGCTGCCGGACCCTGGAAAGCGTGTACCACGACGCCGGCCACCCGGACGACGCCGTGCGCTATGGAGAATTGGCCGCGCGTTATGAGCAGAGCGCGGAAGCCGCCGCCTCAGCGCCTTCATCTCCGTCGCTTGCTGTTTCATCGACAATCGCTTCGCCTGCCATCGCTTCATCGGCCGCCGCCCCTGCCGCCAGCCCCGCCGCTGCGCATCCGGAATTCCCCGTCCAGGAATCAGCCGGGCACACGTCCTCGCACGCCCACGATTTTTCGTCCGACCTTTCCTCCGACCTGTCCTCGGAATGGGAGCATTCTCTTTCCATCGACCAGCCCACTCCGGCCGCCGAACTAGCGGCCGACGCGGATGCTTCGAGCAATCCCGAGATCGCCGAGATGGTCGATGAAATCCGGTTCTATCTCGAGCACTTCATGACCGACCAGGCCCGCGCCGGGATCAAGAAGCTCGAATCCCTGACTAGCGATGCCCGCGTTCTCGATCCCCTGCGCGCTGCCGTCGAATCCGCCGGCCAGCCGCCGGACGAATCTGAGCCGGAAATTGCCGAGATCAATGCCGACGAGCCTGCGGATTTCGAAGTTGAAATGGAGACCCCTCACGGGTCCGAGATCGCCGCCTCGCCCGACCTGGTGGGTTACCATCACGAGACTCACGACCCGATCCAAGACCAGCCTGCGGCGGAACACGCGCCGGAACCGGCATATGCCGAACAGCATCACCGCGAAGCAGCACAATTGGAAGCGGCCGATGCCAAGGCGAGCGAGCTGACCGCGCTTGTCGCGGATCTGGAAGCTTCACTCGGCGATTCCTTCCCGCCAGCGCCGCCGGCTGACGTTGAGCTTCCTGCAACTGAGCCGCCTGACGCCCGGCGGCTGCCGGGCTGGCCGGTGGGACCGGCCACAGCTGGAACGCAAGAACTCGAACCCAATCCCGGCGCGCAAGTAGACATCCCGCGTGCTCCGGCGGCCCCACCTGCGATAGCCGCATCGGCGGGAGGCGCCGCTGCCGCCGCCGCTCCTGCCATAAGCTACAGCCGCGCTCCCGTCCGTCCCTTGGGAGCTGGAGCGCATGCCATGCATCCCTCCGGCAGCGTCGATCTGGCGGAGATGTTCGGCGAGTTGAAACAGGAACTTGAAGAAGAGGTTGTTGCCGGGGACGACGATCCGGAAACGCATTACAACCTGGGCGTTGCCTTCCGCGAGATGGGCCTGCTCGACGAGGCCATCGCCGAATTGCAGAAGGTCTGTACCGCGATCGACCGCGGCAAGGCATTTGCGCATTCTGTCCAAACCTACACCTGGCTGGCCCAGTGCTTCCTCGATAAAGGATTTCCCGAAGCCGCCATCCGCTGGTATGAAAAAGCGCTGAGCATCCCCGGACTCGATGAGGAAGCGCGCGTTGCCATTAATTATGAGCTGGGTTCGGCCTGCGAAACTGCCCAGGACAAACCCGCGGCCCTGCGTCATTTCACCAGCGTCTACGGTTCGAATATCGATTATCGCGACGTGGCCGAGCGCATTCAGGCTCTGAAGTCGTAGAATGCAGCAAGTGGGTCCGATATTTGCGCTGGGGATGCGAAGCGATCACGCGCCTACCACCACAGCCGTACTCACAACGACGCGTGCAATGATTTCCGACCCCAAGCTACCCCTTGCCAGCGGCTCTACCAGTGTCGGAGAACTCAAGTCCCCGGCGGAAACATCGGTCCCGCCTGCTCCGGTTCCGGTTCCGAGACCTTCGCCTTCGGCCGCGCGGGTGTGGTTCCGCCGCATCGGAGTGCTGCTGTTCGTGTTTTTGTGCGCGACGCTTGGGGTGATGCTCATGATTCTTCCCTGGCGCTCCGAGTGGTCCGACAACCCTCTGCTTCTCCCCTACCCCACGCTTCGCGCCATTGTAGCCAGCGGCTTCGCGCGCGGCGTCTCGACCGGCCTGGGCGTGCTCAATGTGTGGATCGGATTTTGGGAGGCCATTCAGTATCGGGAAGAATGAATCATTGAGACATTGAATCATTGAGGTATTGGATCATTAACCCAATGCCCCAATGGTTCAATGATTCAATGATTCAATGATTAAATGGCTCAATGTCTATGGCTGATCAAAAACCCAGACCCGCTCCCCTCGCGTATCAGAACGAACCATTTCTCAACAGTCCTGACGGAAGAATTCTGCGCCTGCTGTCCGAGTACAGCGAGCCGCTTTCGCGCTTCCGCCGGGAGCAGATCCAGGACACGGTCGTCTTCTTCGGATCGGCCCGCGTCCACAGCCGCGACAAGGCGGGCAACCGTCTGACGGAACTCCGCGGCAACGGCGCTGACGTCTCCGCCGCCCAGCAGGCCAGCGATATGAAGCGCGCCGAGGCTGCCGTTGACATGGCGCGCTACTACGAGGACGCGCGCCGGCTGGCCTTCCTGCTGACCGAATGGTCTACCCAGATCCCGGCCAAGCGTCACCGCTTCGTCGTCACCACCGGCGGCGGCCCGGGCATCATGGAAGCCGCCAATCTCGGCGCCCACGAAGCGGGAGGAAAAACCATCGGCCTCAACATCAATCTGCCCTTCGAACAGAGTCCGAACCCCTACATCACCCCTTCACTCAACTTCGAGTTCCATTATTTCTTCATGCGTAAGTTCTGGTTCGCGTACCTGGCCAAGGCGCTGGTGATTTTTCCCGGCGGTTTTGGCACGCTCGACGAATTTTTTGAAATCGTCACCCTCGCCCAGACCGAGAAACTGGCCAAAAAGATTGTCATCCTTATTTATGGCAGCGAGTATTGGAAGAGGATCATCAATTTCGAAGCCATGGTTGACGCCGGCGTGATCGCGCCCGAAGACCTCGAACTCTTCCAGATGTTCGATTCTCCGGAAGAAAGTTTCGAATTCCTGAAAGAGGGACTGACCAGGTATCATCTTGTCCCGCAACAGCCCAGGCGCGCCGGCGAAGCGGCCGTCCCCGAAATCGCCAAGACAAGGCCGTAACTAATTGACACCAGCGGACCGGCCCCGTAGCGAAGCGGCTTGCCGCGTCTCGGCAGCGGGAGAGTCGGGAAAAACCCGTGTCTACAAGGAAATTGAACCTTCGGCAGTCGGACTCCGTTGTACACTTCTGCGGGTAAGTGTTTCCGGAGACAAACAAGATGTCCTCACGAACATTCCTGGCAACAGCACTCGGTTTTGTGATTTTTTTGTGCCCAGCTTTTCTGGCAACTTCCGCGCGCGCGCAACCGCCAGCCGCGAATCAGATGCCATCTGTAATCCGGGTTCCCGCCGAAGCGCAGCCCTCGCCGCACTTCGACGCCACCGCGGCCACCAACGCTTACCTCGCGCAGATTCCTCCCGACAAGACGGCCCGTTCCGACGCTTATTTCGAGGGCGGCTACTGGTTGATCCTCTGGGATTTTCTTTATGGAGTGGTGATCGCGCTGCTCTTGCTGAATTTGCGCTGGTCCGCCCGCATGCGCGATCTCTCGGAGCGCGTCACTCGCTTCCATCCGGTGCACACCTTTGTGTACTGGCTGCAATACATGGTTCTCACCAGCATCCTCCTCTTCCCGCTTACGGTTTACGAAGGGTATTTCCGCGAGCACAAGTATGGACTCGCCACGCAAACCTTCGGCCCATGGATCGGAGATCAATTGAAGAATCTTGGGGTGAACCTGGTGCTGGGCGGCCTGCTGGCGATGCTGCTGTTCGGCGTTGTTCGCCGCCTGCCGCGAACCTGGTGGATCTGGGGCACGGTCGTGACCGTCCTGTTTTTTATCTTCTTCGCGCTGATCTCGCCTGTCTACATTGTCCCCATCTTCAATAAGGTTACACGCCTCGACGATCCGAAGATTGTCGACCCCATCCTGAGCATGGCGCGGGCCAACGGAATCCCCGCGAAGGATGTCTACGAAATCGATGCTTCGCGGCAGACGACGCGGATGGGCGCCAACGTCAGCGGCTTCGCCAATACGATGCGCATCACCCTCAATGACAACCTCTTGCGCCGCGGATCGCCGGAAGAAATTCAGGCGGTCATGGGACACGAGATGGGCCATTATGTTATGAACCACGTTTACAAGGGCATCATGTTTCTCCTGATTGTCACGGCGCTGGCCTTCGCCTACTTGCGCTGGGGCCTCGACTGGACGCTTCAACGCTGGGGAGAGAAGTGGCAGATTCGGGGCGTGGGCGACACGGCTGTTCTTCCGCTCGTGATGCTGCTGGTCGCCGTCTTTAGTTTTGTCTACACTCCCATCGATAACACCTTCACCCGCACCCAGGAATACGAAGCCGACATGTACGGCCTGAACGCCAGCCGCCAGCCCGATGGCGAAGCCCAGGCCGATATCCATCTCGGCGAATACCGCAAGATGAATCCCGGCCCGGTCGAAGAGTTTATCTTCTTCGATCACCCCAGCGGACGCAATCGCATCTATGCCGCGATGCGTTGGAAGGCGGAGAACCTAAGTCTATTTGCGAAGCACGAGGAGGCCCATTGAATTCCGACCCAGCGCTGAATCCCGATCCAACGCTGATCCCGACCGAGCCCAGCGCACCCGTTCCGCCGCCGCCTCTCCACAAGATTTTCATTGGGAGGGACGGACTCCGCGCCGGCTGGGGACTGCTCATCTTCATCGGTCTCTTCGCAGCCCTTCTTTTCGCCACAAGCCTCATCGCCCACAAGATCAATCCGCATGCTCCAAAGGCCCCGAAGTCCGAAATATCCGTCAAGGCATCGTTCATCCGCGAGTCCATTCCCCTGATCGCGGTCCTCCTCGTCACCTGGATCATGTCGAGGATCGAGCGCCGCCCCATCTCCGTTTACGGCCTGGGCGGCGGCCGAAAGCTCGCGCGCTTCCTTGCGGGACTGGCTTGGGGAGTCGTCTGCCTTTCCCTTCTCGTCGCGATCCTCTGGAAGAGCGGATTGCTGGTCATTGATCGACGCCTGCTCTTTGGCGGCGATATTCTCCGTTACGGGGCAATGTGGCTGCTCGGCTTCCTCCTGGTCGGCCTGCTCGAGGAGTACCTCACCCGCGGCTATATCCAATACACCCTCACCCGCGGCCTCGCCGGCCTATACCAGTGGACCTTCAAGACCCGCCACAGCGCCGCCCTCGGCTTCTGGACCTCAGCCGTTATCTGCTCCATCGTCTTCGGTCTCGGCCATAGCAACAACCCAGGCGAGTCCCCGATTGGACTGCTCTCCGCCGGCCTGGCCGCCATGGTTTTCTGCCTCAGCCTCTGGCGCACCGGCGCTCTCTGGTGGGCCATCGGCTTCCACGCCTCATGGGACTGGTCCCAATCCTTCCTCTATGGCGTTGCCGACAGCGGAACCATGGTCCCGCACCTCCTCTTCGCCACCCACCCCGTGGGCAAGCCGATCCTCAGCGGCGGAACCACCGGCCCCGAAGGCAGCATCTTCGTCGTCGCCATCGAGGCGCTCATTTGCCTCATCATTCTCTTTACCCTGTCGCGCGATCGCCAGGTTGATACCACCGTCGTTGAGATGCCGGAGCAATCTACTTGATGCCGTCCGGGCAAAGCCGTAGTAGGCTGAAAGCCGATGGCTGACCGCTGTTCGCTCTACTACATCACCGACCGCAGCCAGTTTCGCGGCGACGAACACGCTCGCCGCTGCGCCCTGCTCGCCAAAATCGCCGAGGCTGCAAGTGTCGGCGTCGACTACATCCAGCTCCGCGAAAAAGATCTGAGCGCCAAAGGACTGGAAATGCTGGCGCGGGAAGCCCTGACTGCCGTGCGCGACAGCACTCCACTGCCAACTGAGAACCGGGAACTGAGAACTCGTCTCCTCATGAACTCGCGCACCGACGTCGCGCTCGCCGCGGGAGCCGACGGCGTTCATCTGCGCTCCGACGATATCGCACCTCATGAGGTGCGCCATGTGCTCGAAGCTTCTGCCCACCGCCCACTGGCCACCGGCCACTTCCTGGTAGCCGCCTCCTGCCACACTGCCGCCGATGTCTTCCGCTCCGAATCCGAGAACGCCGACTTCGCTACCTTCGCTCCGGTATTCGGAAAAAGAAGCACTCCCGGAACGCCACCCGCCGGCCTCGCCGCCTTGCGGGAAGCCTGCCGCGCCAAGATTCCCGTCCTCGCGCTCGGCGGCGTCACCATCGAAAACGCCGCCTCGTGCTTGGAAGCTGGAGCGGCCGGAATCGCCGCCATCCGCTTGTTTCAGGAGAATAAGATCGAAGACGTCGTCCGCGCGCTGCGGCCGCTCTGACGCCATGCACCCTGCTGCTGAATTGCTTTCCCGCTCCCAAGCGCAAGAGCAAGATTGCGTTCCCGCGCTCGTCCGTATCCCCGCAGGATGGTTCCTCATGGGCTGCGATACCGGACAGGACAACGAAAAGCCGGTGCATCGCGTTTGGGTTGACGAATTTCTGCTCGCCGCCCGCCAAGTCACCAATGGCGACTACGAACGGTTCCTGCGCGACACCGCATCTCTATCTTTATCTTTGCCGCCGCCGTTCTGGAGCGATCCCGCGTTCAACCATCCGCAACAACCGGTCGTCGGAGTGTCGTGGTATGAGGCAATCCGCTACTGCGAGTGGCTTAACGCATCCACGGGCAGAGTAACGATGGGCGGAAAGTTTCGCTTGCCTACCGAGGTCGAGTGGGAGCGCGCAGCACGCGGAGGTCGCGAAGGAGCGCTGTTTCCGTGGGGCGATGAGCCTCCGCAGTCGCTGCCCGGCTACTCCGATCGTTGCGCTGGCCGTTGGAAGACCGGCCCGGAGCCGGTGGGATGCGGCGAGTCGAACGCATACGGCCTCTACAACATGTGCGACAACGTGCACGAGTGGTGCAACGACTGGTACGCCCCCACCTACTATGCGGCGTCGCCCGAACGCAATCCTCGCGGCCCTGAAGCCGGCGAGCGGCGCACTTCCCGTGGCGGCTCCTGGCGCCACCACATCAAGATGTCGCGCTGCGCCGCCCGCTCCAGCATCCCTCCGGAATTCAAGTACGCAGACTATGGGTTCCGCGTCGCCTGCGACGCTGCCTAAGTGTAGATTGTGGCGTCCTCGCGAAGCACAACCCGGAAATGCAATTCCTGCGGTGTAGAATGGTGCGTTTGCTTTTCTAATCTCGTCCTCATAAGGGGGGCTTCATGCCCAGCACCATGCTCGCAGTAGTAAAGCCCGAAGCCGCGCCGGGCGCGGAAATTCGCGAGGTCAAAGTTCCCACATACGGCCGCACCGATGTTCTCGTCAAAGTCAAAGTCGCCTCCATCTGCGGCACCGATCTCCACATTTATGAATGGGACCGCTGGGCCCAGGGACGTATTCATCCGCCGCTGATTCCCGGGCACGAATTCTGCGGCGAGGTGGTCGCATATGGCGATGAAGTCACCAGCGTCAAGGAAGGCGATTTCGTATCCGCCGAAATGCACGTGGCCTGCGGCAAGTGCCTGCAGTGCCGCACCGGCGAAGCTCACATCTGCCAGCACGTGAAGATCATCGGCGTCGATACCGACGGAGCTTTCGCCGAGTACGTCGTCATCCCCGAGTCGAATATCTGGAAGCTCGATCCCGCCATTCCGCAGGAATACGCTTCCATCCTCGACCCGCTGGGCAACGCCGTGCATACCGTGCTGGCGGGAGAAATCGCCGCGAAAACCGTAGCCATCACCGGCTGCGGCCCCATCGGCCTGTTCTCGATCGCAGTGGCGCGCGCCGTAGGCGCAACCACAATTTTCGCCATCGAAGTCAACGAACACCGGCGCAAGCTCGCGACAAAAATGAAGGCCGACTACGCGCTCGATCCGTCCAAGGATGACGTTCGTGCGGTTGTCGCCGAAAAAACGGCAGGCCTCGGCGTGGACGTGGTCCTCGAAATGGCCGGCCATCCCGACGCCATCCGCATTGCCTTCGACATCGTTCGCCGCGGCGGACGCATCTCTCTCCTCGGCCTCACCTCGAAGCCCATCCCGCTCAATTTCTCCGAAGACATCATCTTCAAAGGCATAACAATTCAAGGCATCAACGGCCGCCGCATGTACCAGACCTGGTACCAGATGACCGCCCTGCTCAAGGCCGGACGCCTCGACCTTCACCCCGTAATCACCGACCGCATCCCGATGAAGGATTTTTCCAAAGCCATGGCGCGTCTGAAAACGGGAGAAGCCAGCAAGATTCTGGTGTATCCAAACGGAGTGGAATAAGAGTCCCACTCCACAATTTGTGCGGCCGCCTGCCGTAGAATCGTTACTGTAGCAAAGTTTAGTATCCGGAGAGGTGGCCGAGTGGTTGATGGCTCCGGTCTTGAAAACCGGCATACCCGAAAGGGTATCGGGGGTTCGAATCCCTCCCTCTCCGCCAGTTTCACAATCCACAAGCTTTGCGAAGGATTGCCGCGGCCGGCTTCGGCCAGAACACTCTATATCTGGAGTACATTCTTCTGCCGCCTTAATCGCGAGCCTGGAGCACTCTCTCCCTCAACTTCTCCACGGAACTTGCTCCCGCCAAGGTGTGCGCCCGTCCCCCGTGGAAGAAAATCAGGTGGACGAAGAACATCAAGATCAGCACGCCGCCAAAGGTGCAAACGATCGTCGCTCCCGTCGGCAGGTCGAGCAGCACTGAAAAATAGACTCCCAGCGCCGATACCAGAGTCCCCATCGTCCAACCGATGGCCAACCGCCTGCCAATCTTATCGGCAAACAACATCGCCCCTACCGATGGAACAATCAGGTAGCAGAACACCAGCAACACTCCCGCAATGGCGACTGACGAAGTCACTACAAAGCCAAACGAAGCGTAGAACAGAAAGTCCCAGAACCGGATGCTCATGCCGCTGGCTTCGGCCTGCGCCGGATTCGTCGAGATCAACAAGAACTTCTTGCGGAAGATGTAGTGAAACAGACCAATCCCGCCATACAGCAGTGCGGTCGTCGCTACTTCGGCCCTGGACACGGCAAGAATATTGCCGACCAGCATGTCTTTCAGGTGCTCAGTTTCCCCGGTCGCCTTGCTCATGGCCAGAATCGCCGTCGCCGACGCCACGGCATAAGCGATGCCGATAAAAGCTTCTTGTGGGATGTGCCCACGCCGGGTCCGGGCCACGGAAAAGATGCCCGCTCCCAGAAATGTGAATCCCAGACTCAGAAAGTAAGCGCCCCGTCCATGCGGATCCATTCCGAGAAGAATCGCGATGGTCGCGCCCAGGGCGGCGATCTGCGCCAGCGCCAGGTCCACGAAGATCACGCCGCGTTCCACCACGTGCACGCCCAGATATGCGTGAATTCCGGTAAGGATCAGACTGGCCACAAAGGGCCAGAATAAAAATGGGAGGATTTCCATTACGCTCCTCGATCTTCTATTTGCGCTTCATTGGAACTTCCAGGTACACCATGCGCATAGCACGGACATGGGCGGAAAGGCTTGCCCCGAGCGAAGCCGAAGGGAGTGCCCACCCGGCACCAACTACGGATTCGCCTGAAACGCTTTCGTCAGCAAAGCGATATCGTACTCGAACAGTTGAAAATATGTCGTCACCTCTTTTACCCCGCCCACCGAAGGCAGGTATTCGACGACCGTTCCGCCGCTTTCACGCGCAATCGAATCCGGCGTCTTGCGATCGAAGTAGGGCTCCACCATGATCACCTTCACGTGATCGCGCTTCATCATGTTGATCACGTCCAGCGTGTGGCTCGGGGTCGGCGGAATGCCGGGCCGGGGCTCCACAAAGCCCACCACGTTCAGTCCGAAATGCTTGGCAAAGTTCGGAGCCGAGTTATGGTAGGTAATCACCTTGCGACCCTGGAAAGGTTTCATGTCGGCTTGCCACTTCTTGTCCGCCTCCGCCAGCCGCCGCTCGAAATCCTGATCCCGCTGCTGGAAGTAGGCGGCATCTTCCGGATCCATCTCTCCCAGTTTTGCGGCAATTCCTTTGGCAACGCGACGCCCGTTGTCCGGATCGAGCCAGTAGTGAGGATTGCCCAACGGATGCACATCTCCCATAGCGCGCGTGATCGAGCCTTGCGGGATCTCCAGAATCTCCGCAAACTGCGCAGCGTCCAGGTAGCCATTGGCCCCAACCTGAATGCGGGAGTTCCCGCTCTGCGTGATCAAGGGCGGCAGCCACCCGATCTCCAGCTGCAACCCCACGACCACCAGCAGATCCGCGTGCTGCAGTTTGAGCAAGAAGCTGGGCTTGGCTTCCACGAAGTGCGGATCCTGGTAGCCCTTGGCCATGGATTCGACGTTGATTTTGTCGCCGCCGACTTCCTGCGCCAAAGACGCCAGGTCGGTCGTCGCCGTTATGACGTTGAGCTTCTTGGCCGCCGCAATCGACGAGGTAAACAGGCTGGCTGTCACAATGGCTGCGACGGCCAGCAAAAATCCTGCGCCTGAAAAAACACGATTCATTCCAATCTCCTAGAAGGGATGCGCGCCGTGCGCTCCCAATGAGAACAGCAACTGCAACAACAGTTCGTTGGTCTTATGATTTCCCGCGTAATCGGTAAAACGATATTGTCCCCGAATCTGGCTGAATTCGCTCGGCCAGTACGTCAGGATCGCAGATCCGCCTTTGTCCGTGAGGTTGGCCTGCCGCGGCCGGTCCGACCAGTCATAGCGGCCGCCCACGAACCACCGCCGGTGAAACTGGTACTCTCCCGAGCCGTACATACCGAAAGCGCGCTGCTCAAACGGCGCCTGCTGGCGCTGGCTCCAGATGAACTCGCTGCGGCCCACGAACGAGTGGTAGATGGCGCGCCGCAGCGGCTTCCACCGAACCGTCGCATCGATTCCATAAAGGTTCGTGATGAAATTCGTCCCCAATTCGTTGTGACCGCGAGCATAGGAAAGCCCGAGTTCCAGGTTCGTCGACTCCGTCAGGTCCTTGTAGCCGCGCAGGTGCTCCACCGTGCTCACATTGCTTTTCTGATGCGATTGGAACACCAACTGATCCCCCGAGCCGGAATCGCCGCGAAATACCTGCCCAGTCGCGGAAAGAAAAATGCCTTTCGGAAACGGGATTATGCGCTCGACCGAAAGACCCGCGTCGTCTATCCCATCTTCACCGCCCACCAGATTCTGCGAGACCAGCGGCCGGTCCACGAACGGGAGAACGTGGTTGTGCATGCCGTTCACTTTGCCGAACGCCGACCGCATCTTGCCGACACGGGCCACGAAACTCCCCGGCAGCGCGGTAAACGTGATGTAACCTTCCTCAACGCTAACCCCCGTTTCGCCAAACGTGAGGAAGAAATCGCCGCGGGCGTACGGATCAATGATCGCCTGCACTCCCAATTCCGACTCGTGCATTTCGAGCGCCGGCGATGGCTGGATGGAATTGCCCCCGGCAAACGCCACGAAGTCGCCGATCATGCTGATATCGGGATTGAGCGCCTTAGCCGCCGAGCCCCCGGCGCCACCCAGACTCACCGGGATGGAGGCGACAACGCTTTCCGCCGGCGCGGCCATTGGACTTACCACCTCAGTGGAAGGCGCCGCCGGCGCCGCCGGCGCTTGGCCAGCCTGCGCCTTGAGCACTCGCACTTGCCCTTCGAGCGCGATCAGCCGATCTTCCAGGTCACGAACCTTCTGTTCAAGCGCGGTCGTATCCTGACCGCCAGGGGCGGTGGTTCCCTGCTGAGCGCAGGCAAGTCCCGCGGTGAACAAAGTGACGACACCAACCAAAATGAACAGCTTCATTCCAAGCTCCTGAGCGGCGAAAATTTGGACAGGAAAGCACCGTCCTACCGGTAGCTGCGCTCGGCATCCAGAAAATCCAGAAGACTGGCGGTGCCGCGCTTGTAAGCATACTCGCTGATGCCGCGCGAGTCCTGCGCCTGTTTGAGGTAGCCGGAAGTGTAAAGTTGCCCCACTTCTTCGTTGCTTCGCACCGCCTCATAGGCATCGGCAACGTCGGAAAGAAACATCGCCGCCGTGGCGAACGTTTGACCTGAGACTCGAGAGCACCTGGAGACCATAAGGGTTGAGGTCAAAGTACGCCGACTGTGGCGCAACACATCTTGCAGCGATGCTCTAGCCTGACGAGCACTACGCCAAGCTCCATCGTCCGTATCGTCCTCCTGTGTTTTGGACTGCGACGCAGGGCTCAATGGATGCAGTGTAAATCACAGCACTCACCATCCTGCCATACTCATCATCCTCTGACAGAGATCTCAGTTTCAGGAAGAGTGGCCACAAAGGCCGCAGATGCTCACCCATCTGGACCGGCAACACTCACTGCCGGTTCAAGTCCGGCCTGCAACTAATGCAAAATGCTTTGGTTAGCTGCAAAATGCAGTGGGCTTAGCCGCCCTTCGTTCTGATCTTTTCGTGCAAGTCCTTGCCCTGCAATAAATCACGCCCCAAATCGATTTGCCCGTCACGTGCACTGTATAACGGCGGAAGCAAGCGCTAAAGACGCGCCGGATAACCGAGCGCCGGGAATCGAACCGAAGAGGAGGGTCTATGTCAATCCTGTTTGTCCTGCTGATGTTCCTGCTGATCATCAGCGTCAGGTATTTCATCGAACCGAAAGCGCAACCTGGGCTGGAACAGGAGATCGTGGCCAAACCGCAAGCCCCGCGCGTGAAGCGCGAGTATGGGTTCGAGATCCCGCTGGATTATTGCTTTCATCTTGGACACACCTGGGTCATGAAGGAAGGCGCCGACGATGCGCGGGTTGGGGTGGATAAGTTCGCCACCAATTTGATGGGAAAGATTGATCAGATCGACATATGCGGAGCCAACCGCTGGGTTCGTCAGGGGCAGAAGATCGTCACCCTGAGCGGCGGTGGCACCAGCGTGGACCTGGTCTCCCCTGTTGAAGGCGTAATTACGGCAATCAACGACGATGTGTTGCGGGATCCGAGCCTGCTCACGAGCGACCCCTACGAAAACGGCTGGATCGCAGTGGTGAAGTCTCCAGACCTCAAGGTCAATCAGAGGAATCTGATCCAGGGTTCGATGGTGGCGCCCTGGATGCAAAACAACGCAGTCCGGCTCAACGCCATGTTATCGCCCACACCGGCACTGGCCCAGGATGGCGGTAGCCCGATCAGTGGGTTGCTTCCGCAGCTTACTCCCGAGTTGCGGCAGAAAGTGGTCAAAGAGTTCTTCTTGTCGTAACCCGGCTCTGCCACGGAAAGGAAAAAAGTCATGGCAACCTCGAAAGCAATCCTGGTCGATATCACCAAGTGCATCGGATTCCGGAGTTGCGAACAAGCCTGCAAACAAATTCACGGATTTCCCATGGATTCGGAGGCAAAGCTTTCACCCACCGCACTCACGGTGGTGGAAGAGCGCGGCGATCGCTTCGTGCGCCGTATGTGCATGCATTGCCAGGATCCGGCCTGCGCTTCGGCCTGCCTGGTAGGGGCGCTCAAGAAGACCGATGCCGGCCCGGTCACTTATGACGGCGCGAAATGCATCGGTTGCCGCTACTGTCTGGTGGCGTGTCCGTTCAGCGTGCCGCGTTACGAGTGGACGAAGCTCGTCCCTTACGTGAAGAAATGCGATATGTGCGCCGGGCGTCAGGCGAAAGGCCAGCCGCCTGCGTGCGTGGAGGCTTGTCCCGTGCAGGCTTCGATCGCCGGCGATCGCGACGAAATTCTGGAAGAGGCGCTGCGCCGCATCCTCGCGAGTGATTCGAAATACGTGAAGCACATATACGGCAGCGAGGAAGCCGGCGGAACGTCGGTGTTCTTCATCTCCGACGTGCCTTTCGAGAAGCTGGGCTTTGCCGCTGCCCCCAAGCAGGCGATGCCGGTATTGACCGCGAGTGCACTCGGCGACGGACCTACCGTGATCCTGGTCGGTGGCACTCTGCTGGCCGGTCTGTATTGGATCACACAACGCCGGGCCCTGGTCGCTCTGGCTGAAGCCCGCGAGAAATCTGCAAAGGAAGGGAAGTGAGCCATGTCTGCCACAGGAAGGTCTGCCATAAGATTTCCAAGAATCAGTTTCTGGCGCACCATCGTGGCGTTGATTTTCGCCGCTGGCATCTATTCCATGTATGCCCGGTTCGCGCTGGGCTTTAAAGCTGCCACTAACCTTACCGATCCCCAGCCCTGGGGGCTCTGGGTCGGGTTGGGGACGCTGTGCGGCGTCGGGCTTTCGGCTGGCGGGTTTGCCATCGCCGCGGCCGTTTACCTCTTGGGCCTGGAGCGCTACCGCCCCATCCTGCGGACCGCCGTCCTCATTTCATTCCTGGGATATTGCACGGTGTGCGTGGGCATGTTGTACGAACTCGGAATTCCCTGGAGAATCTGGCACCCGATTGTGATGTGGAACCGGCACTCGGTGTTGTTCGAGGTGTCGTGGTGCGTGATGCTCTACACCACGGTGCTGGCGCTGGAGTTCTCACCGGCGCTGGTGGAGAAGATTCCCTTTGTCCGAGTGCGCGAGCTCTATCTGCGCTGGCACCACAGCATCCTGATCGCGCTGGTGCTCGTTGGCACACTACTTTCGTCCATGCACCAGTCGTTTCTCGGCGGACTCTACTTAATCACCAAAGGCCGGCTCGATCCGCTCTGGTACACACCTTATCTCACCACGATGTTTTACCTTTCCGCCATCCCCGCCGGATTAGCCGTAACCATCATGGCAATTTACCTCTGTGTGCGCTCGCTCAATGCCCGGGTCGATATGAACATCCTGAGCGATGTGAGCCGGGTGATTGGGCCGCTGCTGTTAATCTACGGCGTGTTCCGGGCTGTCGATCTGATCAACCGCGATGCCACACGATATCTATGGATGTGGCGCGAGGCAACGCTTTTGTTCTGGCTGGAGATCGCGTTGCTCGTGATTGTGCCCCTGGTGCTGCTGAACATGAAAGGCGTGCGCGAGAACCCTCAATATCTGTACTGGACTTGCGCTGTAATCGTCATGGGATTTATGACGAACCGCTTGAATGTCTCCGTTACCGCGCTCCAGACCAGTTCCGCTGCCTACTATGTGCCCAAATGGACAGAGTTCGCGGCCACGCTGGCAACCATCGCAGCGGCCGTGGTGGCTTTCCGTTACGCCGTAATCTATCTTGACATTTTGCCCAAGAACCCTCCCCAGGAGCGGTGGATGGTTCCAGGCGCTCCCGCCGAAGCGTAAACGCCAACGCTGCAATTGAAGCCCCGGGTGAAGAGCCCGGGGCTTTTCATCTAATGCGTGAGCCGATTGGAAAAACTGCGGATTCACGCAGGGTTTTTGGGAAGGACACGAGTGCCATAAGTCCGACTGGC
>Ga0074046_10001239_pt1 | contig 23552 bp, 18 predicted proteins | sample BogForMeECP23OM3_FD_94441 | JGI IMG/M metagenome (GOLD analysis project Ga0074046, IMG submission 94441) | Bog forest soil microbial communities from Calvert Island, British Columbia, Canada - Bog Forest MetaG ECP23OM3 | ecosystem: Environmental > Terrestrial > Soil > Wetlands ...
CGCAGCATGCTGGCCGGGCGCATTGCCTCGGCCCTGTGCGCCAAATCGGGACTCACCATCCCTCCGGAGATCAGCGTGGAGACTTTCCTTGAAGCCATCGCGCACCAGTTCCGCGAACTGGGCCGCATGAGCTGAGGCGACTCGTACCGCCGGTCTCCTGACCGGCTGAACGGCCGGCGTCCACGCCGGCCGAATGTGCGCATCGCCGCGTTAGTGCCCCATCCTTTCGACCGATTTTGGGCGAAAGGGTGGGATAGCACGAACCTCAATCTCCTTCACGCAGGCTCGCCCTCACCTTACGGCCCTCTCACACGTCTGACATATAATTGCCACGACCTCCGGGGGAATCTCTCGATGCGCCGCTATCGTTTCCTGATGCTGCCGCTCATGCTGGGCGCGGGCCTTTGCGCAGCGGGCCAATCGGCTTCGCCGGTTTTGCAGGCCATGCAGACCGAGTTGGACCGCTCCATGCAAAAACTGAAGACGCAGCCGGTCCCGCCCTATTTCCTGAGCTACGAAATCGTCGACACGCACACCTACGTCGCGAGCGGCGCCTTCGGAAAACTCACGCGCAGCAGCGAGAACCATCGCCGCCAGCTTGACATCGAATTGCGCGTGGGCGACTACGCCATGGACAACACGCACGAGATTCGCGGCGGCCTGCCCATTGGCTCGATTACCGGTTTCTCCTCCACTTCCGTGCCCATCGACAACGACCCCGACGCAATTCGCGCTGTGCTGTGGTACCACACCGACGAGCGCTTTAAGCACGCCGTCGAGCAGTTGACGCGCGTCAAGACCAACTCCCAGGTCGAAGTGGCGCCCGAAGACAAGTCCGACGACTTTTCGCACGAGCAGCCGGAGCAGTTCAGCGAGCCGCAGCGGGACGTGAAGGTCGACCTCAAGGCCTGGGAAGACAAAATTCGCAAGTACACCGCGCCTTTCGCCAAATACTCCAATATCTACAGCGCCCAGGCAATCTTCGAAGCCGGCTCCGAAACGCGTTGGTTCGTGAACTCTGAGGGATCGCGCATTCAAACCTCGCAGCCCACGTGGCGGCTGTTCCTCATCGCCTACACCAAGGCCGACGACGGCATGGAACTGCCGCGCTACGAATCGTGGCTGGGATTCAGCGAAAAAGATTTGCCTGACGACGCGGCCGTGCTTAAAGCCGTCGACAAAATGATTCGCGACCTTGAAGCGCTGCGCGTGGCTCCGGTGGCCGATCCCTACACCGGGCCAGCCATTCTCTCTGGGCGCGCCAGCGGTGTGTTCTTCCACGAGATTTTCGGCCATCGCGTCGAGGGCCATCGGCAAAAGCTGGCTAATGAGGCGCAGACCTTCAAGAAGATGATCGGCCAGGAAGTGCTGCCGAAAGACTTTTCCGTATACTTCGATCCCACGGTCGAGCGCACGGCAGGAACGGCGCTGGCGGGCTACTACCTCTACGACAACCAGGGGGTGAAGGCGCACCGCGTCGACGTCGTGGATGACGGCGTGCTGAAGACGTTTCTCATGTCGCGCACGCCCATCGAAGGCATTCCGCAATCGAACGGCCACGGTCGCGCGCAGGCAGGCTTCGCGCCGGTGGCGCGCCAGTCGAACCTCATCGTGCAGGTTGCGCAATCGTCGGTCAAGCCGGATTTGAAGAAGCTGCTCATCGAAGAAGTCAAGAAGCAGGGATTGCCCTACGGCCTTTATTTCGCCGACATCTCCGGCGGATTCACCTTCACGGGGCGCACCGTGCCCAACGCGTTCAACGTGATGCCGCTTGTGGTGTATCGCATCTATCCCGACGGTCGCGAGGAGCTGGTGCGCGGCGTGGACCTGATTGGCACGCCGCTGACCACGTTCAGCAAGATCGAGGCCGCAGACAATCATGTGGAGGTCTTTAACGGCATTTGCGGCGCGGAATCGGGTGGCGTTCCCGTCTCCGCGGTTTCGCCGGCCATCCTCATCTCGCAAATCGAAGTCCAGAAAAAACAGAAATCGCAGGAACGGCCGCCCATTTTGCCCGCGCCGTTTGCGCAAAAGTGAGGGCCGCGATGCTGACACCAGTGAAAAACATGCGAATTGCCGTTGCCTCCCTGCTGCTCGCCGCTCTCGCCTGCGCCCTCCCCGCGCGTGCGCAGGACGACGTCGTGATGAAGGCCATGCGCGATGAACTCGACCGCTCCATGAATCAGTTGCAGCTTGAGAATCTTGAGAAGCCCTACTTCATCGCCTATCGCGTGGTCGATTCGGAAAGCACGGGCGTTTCGGCCAGCTTCGGCGCGCTCGACTCCAGCAACCAGGGACGTGGGCGGCGCATTACCGTGGAAGTCCGCGTGGGTAGCTACCAGCTCGACAACACCAATTTCTTTTCCTTCACTCTCAACATGTCGAGCATGGTGCAGGCCTTTAATGGCACCGCGGAGTTGCCACTCGACGACGATTACAACGAGCTGCGGCGGCAGATCTGGCTGGTCACCGACGCCACCTACAAGAAAGCCGTCGAGGACCTCTCGAAGAAACGCGCAGCTCTCGAAAACAAAGTCGACAGCGACAGAACTCCCGACTTCTCCAGGGAAACGCCCACGCAAACCGCCATCACGGCTGCGCCCATTCACGTGGATCGCGCGCAATGGGAGACGGAGGCGCGCAACCTTTCCGCCCTTTTCCGTTCCATGCCGGGAATCTACACCTCAGGCGTGAGTTTTTCCGCCGTAAACGCTTATGTGCGCTACGTGAACAGCGAAGGCACGTGGTACACGCGCGAGGAACCTCGCGTCACCTTCAACGCTCGCGCCAACACGCAGGCCGCGGACGGCGCTCCGCTTGAGGATTCGACTTCTCTTTACGCGCAGTCGCTCGATGGGCTGCCTGACAGCGACGCGCTGGCGGCGCGCTTGCATGCGCTCGGCCAGCGCCTCCAGGATCTGCGAGCGTCGACCGAGATTCAGAGCTACAACGGTCCGGTGCTGGCAGAGGGCGATGCAGCGGCGCAGCTCTTCCGGACGATTTTCCTGCCCAACCTGCTGGGCGTGCGCCGGCCCATGATGGACACCACGATGGGCTTGCGCAATACCCAGGTTGAAAATCCCTTCCTCGATAAGATTGGCGGACGCGTTCTGCCCGATTTCCTCAGCGTCACCGACAATCCCACGCTCGCGGAGCTGAACGGCAAGCCGCTGGCTGGAACCTGCAAAGTGGACGAGGACGGCGTGGCCACGCGCGAAACCCTTCTCGTCGACAAAGGCATTTTGAAGACGCTGCTCACCACCCGCGACCCGGTGCGCGGCATCGAGCACAGCACCGGAAGCCGGCACGACGGCCAGGCCGCTCCCTCGAACGTGATCGTGACCGCGAATAACGGGCTGAGCCAGGACGATCTCCGTGCCAAGTTTCTAGCCCTGCTGAAGCAGGAGAACAAGGAATACGGCATCGTGCTGCGCCGCATGCGAACCTCGGGGCAGCCGATCACGGCGTTCAAAATGTACCAGGATGGGCATGAGGAGCTGATTCACGGCGTGCAGCTCTCGGGGCTGAATGCGGCCGCATTCAAAGACATCGTCGCGGCCTCGAAAGAACAGAACATGCAGACCGTGGAATTCCGCCCGGAGGCGCTGATGAGCATCATGTCCTTCGGCGATGAGGGTTTCGCGCCGGTCACGCTGGCCGTGCCTTCGCTGCTCTTCGACGACGTCACAGTGCGCAAGCTCCGTGGCGAAACCTCCAAGCCGCCCATCGTCCCATCGCCCTACGCCGGAGGCAACTAGCAACTCCTGCGCCAATCTGCGCGCAATCCGCATCCGTATATTAAGATTCTTTTCAGTGCACGCGAGAAATCGCGCGGTGGTATTACGAGGAACAACCAGACTTCGACCGGTTTGGAACAGGAGAGCAGGAACATGGCCAAGAGCGTCAATAAAGTCTTCCTTCTGGGAAATGTGGGCAAGGACCCTGAAATCCGCTCCACGGGCGGCGGCACCACGGTGGCCACTTTCGGGCTCGCTACCTCTGAACGCTCCAAGGACCCCCAGGGCAACTGGCAGGACCGCACCGAGTGGCACAACATCGTTGCCTACGGGCGCCTGGCAGAGATTATTCGCGATTACGTCAAGAAGGGCACGAAGCTTTTTGTCGAGGGCCGGATCCAGACCCGCAACTGGGACGATAAGGAATTCGCCAACCGCAAAGTCTACCGCACCGAAATCATCGTCAGCGAACTGTCGCTGCTTTCGGGCCGCGAAGATGGCGGCGGCTCCAGCCGTTCCTCGAGTACGTCGTCGGCGTCGTCCAGCATGGACCAGCGCCAGCCCGCTGCGAGCGATGAATACTCGCAGGCGGCCGAAATCTCCGACGACGATATCCCGTTCTAAAGGCAGGGACCGAGGGAACAAGGGACCGAGAAAATCGTCGGCTCCCGCATCTTCAACTCAGCGCGAAAAAAGAGTGCCCCGCGTCCCGATTCCGGGACGTGCAATCGCGCAAATCTCGACCCGAGCTCCGGTTCGCATTCTCGTATCACGGAGAGCACCATGAAGAAAATCTTTGTAGTCGCACTTCTCGCCTCATGCCTCGCCCTGCCGGCGCAGGAGACGCGCCGTGAAGTCACTCACGCTACGGGAAATCCCGCCATCGATTCCAAACCCAACAGTCCCGACGTGCCCGACGTCTTTGCCGTCAGCGGGCATCTTGAGCGCATCGTCGTGCTGCGCTTCAAATTCGGCGCGGATCTGCTGGCCGGCCTTGAAAAGATGATCGCGCAGGAGAAAATCAAGAACGCCGTGATTCTTTCCGGATTCGGCTCCGTGCGCGGCTACCAGATTCATCAGGTCTCGAACCGCGACATGCCGTCGAAGAATCTGTTCATCAAGAATCCCACCGCGCCCGCCGACATCATCGGCATGAGCGGCATGGTGATGAACGGCCGTGTGCATCCGCACATCGTGCTCGCCAATGGCGAAAAGGCCTTCGGTGGCCATCTGGAGCCGGAGACCACGGTGTTCACCTTCGCCGTTGTAACTCTCGGCGTCCTCGACGACTCCATCGACATGAGCCGCTTCGACGACTCAAGCTATCGGTAGCCCGCATTTCTGACAGTTGTCTCGACGGCAATGGCTGTCGAGACCAGCGCTACATGTTCTCGCCGCATGCGAGAAATGCGGGTTAGCTCTTTTCCGTCCCAGCCTCATTTTCCCTTTTGCCCAGTGGATCGTTTTCCCGATCCGTCACTTCCGCCAGCGCCGCCAACTTCTCCGCCAGCTGCTCCGTCCAGCAGCCTTCCGGCGCGCGCCAGCTCCAGTTGCCCGCGGCAACTGAAGGCGTGTTCATACGCGCCTCAGAGCCCAGTTCCAGCAGGTCCTGCACCGGAGCAATGGCGATCTCCGCTACGCTGCCCTGCGTCGCGCGGATCAACGGCCACGCGGGACGGTGGTTCACCGGCCCAACCAGAGCTTCCACAGCCGCTTGTTCCTTCGCATTGGCCGTGTTCCACCAGCCTTGTGTGGTGTCGTTGTCGTGCGTGCCCGTGTACGCTACGGTCGCAGGCGCAAACTGCTGCGGCAGGTGTATGTGCGCGCCCTTGTCGCTGAATCCAAACTGCAACACTTTCATCCCCGGCATACCCAGCTCCAGACGCAGCGCCTCCACTTCGGGTGTAATCATGCCCAGGTCTTCCGCGACCAGCGGCAGCGGTCCCAGCGCCGTTTCCAGCGCGCGGAAGAGTTCCAGCCCCGGCGCCTTGACCCACTCGCCTTTCACCGCGGTCTCTTCCTCGGCAGGGATGGCCCAATACGCCTCGAAGCCGCGGAAATGATCGAGGCGCACGATGTCGTAAATCTCCACGGCGTGCCGGATGCGCTCGATCCACCAGTCGAAACCGTGTGCCGCCAGCACGTCCCAGCGATAAAGCGGGTTGCCCCAGCGCTGGCCCGTGACCGAGAAGTAATCGGGCGGCACGCCGGCAACGTGGATCGGCTTCAGGTCTTTGTCGAGTTCGAAAATCTGGGGGTGCACCCAAACGTCCGCCGAGTCCATGTTGACGAAGATCGCCACGTCGCCCAGGATCCGAATTGCACTGCGTGCCGCAGCTTCTTGGAGAAGGCTCCACTGGCGCGAAAACGCAAACTGCAGGACCTTCTCGATGATGCGTTCGCGCCCGTGTTTGGCGGCGGCCGCGGCCAGCGCCTGCGGATCGCGGCGTCGCAGCGGCTCGGGCCACTCGGTCCATGCGCCGGTGTTGAGGGCGCGGCGCAAGACAGCGTAGAGCGCGTAATCGTCGAGCCACGAAGCCTGATCCCTGCAAAACGACTCAAACTCCGCCCACTGATCGGCCAGTGCGGGCTCGTCCAGTGCGCGATCGAGAAAATTCCCCGCCGCCTCGTAGAGCAGCGGAAATTTCCGCGCTTCGACCTCCTCAAAATTCACCGCGCCTGCGCCGCCGGGCAAATCGGCGATACGGTCGCCCCCGATCCAGCCCCAGTCGCGAAGAACCTCCAGGCTGATCAGTGCGGGATTGCCCGCGAAGGCCGAAGAGCCCGCATAAGGCGAGTTGCCGTATCCCGTGGGGCACAGCGGCAGAACCTGCCAGATATGCTGCTTTGCGCGTGCCAGAAATGTCACAAATTCGTGCGCTGCCGGACCCAGGTCACCGATGCCTCCATGAGAAGGCAGCGAACTGATGTGCAGCAGGACTCCCGATGAACGCTGAAATTCCATAACATCATTATTACGGATGGATGGGAACTCTGCAGAATGCTGGCCGATCTGAGACACTGAGATGCGTGCCCCCGCGCAGCCTGCTGATCGTCTTTTGAGTTGAGGGAGATCTCCGTTGAAGATCCACGGTCCGTTTATTCACCTTTGCTCTTTGGGTTTGGTTTCGCTTCTGGCTGTTCCCTCGCCCGCCGCCGCTTCAGCTCCGCAACCGGTTACGCTTGCCGCGGGCTGGCGATTGCAGGATGTGGCCAAGGTTCCGCAAGCGGGCGGGGAAGTCGCAAGCGCGGCATTCGACGACCATAGCTGGTACGCGGCCACGGTTCCGGGGACGGTGCTCACCTCGCTGGTCAACGACCATGTCTATCCTGAGCCGTTGTATGGCGAGAACGAGCGCCCCGAGATCATTCCCGAAAGCCTGGTGCACACGTCGTACTGGTACCGTACCGTGATCCGCGTGCCGCGGGGCTACCGCAACCATCATGTCTGGCTCAACTTCGACGGCATCAACTACGCGGCCGAGGTGTGGGTGAACGGCGTCAAAGTGGGCGCCACTCGCGGTGCATTTGTCCGCGGCATCTTCGACATCACCGCGCAGGTCAAACCGGGCCGGCCGGCAGTGGTCGCCGTGCTGGTCGCGCCGCAGCCGCATCCCGGCGATCCGCACGAGCACACGCTGCGCAACGGCGTCGGCAAGAACGGCGGCATCACCGCCATCGACGGACCCACGTTTCTTTCCACTATCGGCTGGGACTGGCTCAACGCGGTACGCGATCGCGACACCGGCATCTGGCAAAAAGTATTTCTCTCGGCCACAGGGCCTGTGTTGCTCAAGGACCCGCTCGTCACCACCGATTTGCCGCTGCCGCGCACCGACTCTTCTGACGTTGCAGTGCAGGCGACCGTAGAGAACGTGAGCGATCAGCCGGTGAACGGCGTGCTGCAAGGAACCGTCGAGAACATCGTCTTCGAGCGCCAGGTCGAGCTCGCTCCGCATAGCACGCAGCAAATCGTTTTCGACGCCAAAACCACGCCCGCCCTGCACATCGATCATCCGCGCCTCTGGTGGCCCAACGGCTACGGCGAGCAGCAGATGTATCAGCTGCATCTTGCGTTCAAGATTCGCCGCTCCGTCAGCGACACGCTGGACGTGGGCTTCGGCGTCCGCAAGATCACCTACTCGGTGCCGGGGACCGACACGCTCACTATCTCCGTCAATGGCGTGCCCATCTTCATCCGCGGCGGCGACTGGGGTCTCGACGAAGCCATGAAGCGCATACCCCGCGAACGCCTCGACGCCCAGATTCACATGCACCAGATTGCGCACCTCAACCTCATCCGCAACTGGGTGGGCCAAAGCACCGATGAGGACTTCTACGAGTTGTGCGACAAGTACGGCATCCTGGTGTGGGACGAATTCTTCCAGCCCAACCCGTTAGACGGGCCCGACCCTACCGATCTCGATACTTATGTTGCAAATGTGCGCGACAAGGTGCTGCGCTTCCGCAACCATCCTTCCATCGCGTTATGGTGCGCGCGCAATGAGGGCTATCCGCCGCCGGACATCGACGCCGCGCTGCGCAAAGTGCTCACCGAACTGGAGCCCACGCGCCGCTATCAGCCCAGTTCCACCGACGGCGCCGGCGTGCGCTCACACGGACCCTATTACTGGCGCGCCCCAAGCGAGTTTTACACCGTCACCGACGACTACTTCAAAACCGAAACCGGCAGCATGAGCGTGCCCACGCTCGAATCCATTCACGGCATGATGCCCAAAAAAGACTGGGAGACGATCAACGACGACTGGGCTGCGCACGACATGGCCAAGGGCGCGCAACGCGGCGATCTTTACCCGGCCATTCTCGCCGGGCGCTATGGCAAGATCGCCAACCTCGCCGACTTCGTGCGCAAAGCGCAACTGGCCAACTACGAGGCCTTCCGCGCCATGTACGAGGGCCGCAATGCGCAGATCTTCCATCCCACCACGGCCATCATCACGTGGATGAGCGATCCCGCGCAGCCCAGTTTCGTCTGGCAGCTTTATCACTACGATCTCGAACCTAACGCGTCCCTCTTCGCCGTCATGCACGCGTCGGAGATGGTGCACATCCAGCTCAACGAGGCCAATGGGCAGGTGCAGGTCATCAACAACCAGCCCGAACCTGTCGCCGATGCCGTGGCGCGCGTCGACGTCTACAACCTGGACGGCACGCTTGCATACGAGCACGAGACCAAGCTGACAGCCGCGCCCGACGCGGCAACGAATCTCGGAACCGTGGACTTCCCGGTGCATCCTTCAGCAGTGCACTTTCTCAAGCTCGCCTTGCACAACGCCGCCGGCGAACTTCTTTCGAGCAACTTCTATTGGCTTGGGGCTCCGGACCATCCCGGCGACCTGACGGCGCTCAACGACCTGCCCATGGTTACGCTGACGGCAAAAGCAGAGGAGCTCGAGGGAAAGATCGCCGGCCAGCGGCAGCTTGCGATCACGCTGCACAATCCCACGCACAGCATCGCCCTCATGGCGCACGTACAACTGCGCCGGAAATCCGGCGAGCGCGTCTTGCCCGTCTTCTACAGCGACAATTACGTATCTTTGCTGCCCGATGAAACCAGGACCATCGCCATCGAGGCCGCGCAGCGCGATTTCAACGGTGAAGATCCGCTCATCGTTCTCGATGGCTGGAACGTGACGGTAGCGCCGGCTTCTTTAGGCCGTGTGTCCGTCGCGCCCAATCTCGACGCGCAGCCGGACCACTCGCCCACAACAGGATTGCCCTTCGCCACCGAGGGCTTGCGCTAGCCTGGCAAGTCAGAAGTTCGCATCAAAACCAAATTGCCGCGCTCTTACGCCGCGCGCTTTGCAGTGATTTCCCGCCAGTTCTGGGCAATATCAGCGCTCATCAAGCAGAGAAACATGAGCAAAGGCAGGACGATGGCGAAATTGGCATTACTCATCTCTCTCCAGGCGCGGATCGGATTGGGCAAGCGCACCAGCACAAATGTGAAGGTGATGAGGTAAGAGCGAATCATCCATTGACGATGCACATTGAAGTTGCGTGTGACTGCGGTCCGGTAGGCGATAAGCGCGGTCAAACCCCAGGCCAATGGATGGCTGAGATAACCAACATTAACCATCCAGTTGGGGTCGATATCTACGGTCAGATCCATGATGGCGGCCAGGGAGGCTCCAACGACGACCGCGATCACGTAGATCTTGCCCAGTGTGCGATGAACCCGCGGATTGTGTTTGCGCAGACGGGTGGAAAATTGAAACGGCCCGGAAAACATCGCGGTGATTCCGCAAAGCATATGCGGCAGCAGCCACCAGCGAAGTGCGTAATAATGCGGCCGGGAAGGGTCTGACGCATAGAGATAAGGTATGTCGGTGTAAAAGAGCACGCTGAGGCCCATCGCAAATAGGACACCCCACAAGGCCAGTTTGGATCTCTTCGTTTCACGGACGATCTGGGTCAGGTTCATCGCGGCGTCATCAACCTTTCGCACGAGTGAGATTGTCAGAGTGGGGGAACTGGAGCATTTATTATCGCCGACCAATCGTGGCTCCGGGTTGTAAGCGCCCACAACCGACAAATTTTTCTTCCCTTCCCGCGCACCTCCTGTAGAATCAAACCAATTTGGACCGATCCTGTCCAAATAAGCAAGCCTGAGGCGCATGACCAGCCCCTCCGCCGCAGACCACCTGAACTCGCCCTCAGCCGTGCCCCACGCCGGCCGCAGGTCACCTCCGCCCTGGCTCTTCCTGCTGCTTTACATGCCGCTGGGAATGCTTACGGGGGCAATCACCGGTGCCCTGCTTTCGTTTCTGCTGCGCCGCGAAGGCCATGCCATGTACGGCATCGCCAACGAGCTCGCCGTGCTCGGCATTCCCCCGATTCTTTACTTTCTCTGGAGTCCACTGGCGGATTTCTGGATCAGCCGGAAGAACTGGTACTTGCTGGCGGCATGCCTGGCAGCGGCAGCTACAGCAGCGGCATTCCTTCTCCCCGATCTGTCCAGCCCCTTGGCAGTCGCACTGCTTTTTGCTGCAACGTGCGCCATCCAGTTGAACTCGGCCTGCGTGGGGGGCATGGCCGCTGCCTTGGTCCCTGAAGAACAAAAGTCGCGCGTCTCGAGCATGATGCAGGTAGGCAACCTGGGCGGCGGCGCTTTGGGCAGCTGGGGATTGCTGCTGCTCGCCGAGCATTCCAGCCACGTCATGCTGGGCGTGATTGGCGCGGCGGCGGTTTTGCTTCCCGCGCTGGCCGTGCTTGCCGTGGATGCGCCGCCTCCACAGCGCGCCAGCGCCCAAACCGGACCCGTGGCGCAACTGGCCGGCATGTGGAGCGAGTTCAAGACCACGTTCCTGCGCTGGAGTTCCCTGCCCTCGCTCTTGCTGCTCATGTCGCCATTGTGCAGCGGCGGCGCGATCGGCCTGCTGCCCGGCCTTGCCATCGACTATCGCGTGTCGGGCACTGAAGTGGCCTGGCTGAACGGGATGGTAGGAGCGCTGCTCACCGCCGCCGGAGCGCTGCTGATGACCCTCGTTCCCGAACGCGCGGATCCCAGACTCACGTACGTCTTCTTTGGCCTGGTCAACGCAGCCTCCATGGGGATTCTGTGCCTGGGACCGACCAACCGCACCACCTACCTGGCGGGAACGGTCCTTTACTTGATTTCGGTGGGCGCGGGCTATGCAAATTTCACCCGCCTGGTGCTGCAGGTCATCGGCAAAGCAGGAGCCAGCGCATGCGGCCGCTACTCGATCGCCGTGGGCCTGGGCAATGCTCCCATTGCGTATATGGCCGCGGTCGACGGACTGGGCGCAAAGTGGTGGGGAACCCGCGGCCTCTCCGGAATCGACATGGCGGTGAGCGCGCTATTTGGCGCGGTGTATCTAGTGGGCTACTGGCTCTGGCTCAAGCCAGCGCGGTCCCCGCACATCGCCGCGCTGCCCGAGCCGGAACTCGCGTCTTCCTCCGCCGACTGACGCATCTCGCGCCATGCCACTGCCACGCAGAAACAACAAGGCCCGCAAACCTTCCGGCTGCGGGCCTCACATTTGCTGCGTCAGTGTTGCCCTATGTCCCCGGCTTCTGCTGCGGCTTGGCGTTAAAGCGGATCAGGTTGTGCTTTTTGTAGTCGTCCCACACTCCGCTCATGAACACGCTGAAGGCCTCGTTGCGCTTCTGTGCCAGAATCTGATCGCGCATCTGGTCGAAGTTCTTCGCGATCTCGTCGGCAGTCGGCTCCTGCTTGTCGAGAATCTTCACCACCACGCCGGTGCGGCCCGCGTTGATGGGGCCGCTGAATGAGCCAACCGTCAAGTCGAAGAGCTGCGGAGCGACCTGGGCCACTTCGCCAAAGTCCGGCACCTGCCCGCTCCCACCCACCAGGTCGCTGGTCTTCACCGTCGCGCCCACGGCCTTGGCAGCTTTGCCAAGATCGTTCATCGCCTTCGCCTTGTCGGCAAGTTCTTTGGTCTTCTGGCTCAGCAACGCCGGCAATTGTTCATCGCGGTAGTCGTCCAGCACGTGGGTCTTCCAGTCGGCAAAAGATGGCGCGTGCGCCGCCTCCACGCCCGTCACCTGGAAGATCGCGTAGCCCTCGCCCGTCGGCGCGGATTGCGGCGGATCGCCCTGCTTGGCTGCAAAAGCCTTAGCCAGAAGCTGCGAGCTGTCGGGCAACGCGGCAATCACGCCGTCGCGTCCCACCGGCTGCGAATTCACCAGTTCCAGATGGTGCGCAGCCGCGGTCTTCTCCAGGCCGTCCTTGTTCGCCTCCGCGGTCAACTGCTCTGCATAACGCGACTCCGCCTGCCCCGCGGTGTCGCGAGTAAGCGCTGCGACGATATTTGCCTGCACTTCGCTCAGCGGCTGCGTATGCGCGCTTTGGCGCTCTTCAACCTGAATAATGTGGTAGCCGAAGCTGCTTTTCACGATGGCGATGTCGCCGATCTTCTGCGTAAAGATGGCCTTGTCGAACTCCGGCACCATCTTGCCCCGCTGCGCAAATCCCAGTTCGCCGCCCTGGTCCTTGCTGCCCGGATCGTCAGAGTATTTCTTCGCCAGCTCGGTCCAGCTTCCCCCTGCCTGGAGCTGTTTCAGAACGCTCTCCGCCTTGGCCTTGGCAGCGGCATCGGTCTTGGCGTCAGAGCCTTCCGGCACGCTGATCAGAATGTGCCGCGACTTGGCCTGCTCAGGCACCTGGTAATCGCTCAGGTGGTCGTTGTAATACTGCTGAATCTGCTGTTGCGTGGGCTGCGGAACGCCCCCGGGAACCTGCTCCTGCGTAAACGCGAAGTAGGTGATCTTGCGCTCCTCCGGCACCGCCTGGGCGTACTGCTTGGCATTATTCTTGAAGAACGCTTCCAGCTCGCTGTCGGAAGGATTGATGGTCTTGCGCAGGTCGTCGGCGGAGATCACCGCGTAGTCGAACTTGATCTTGATGTTTGCTTTGCGGTATGTATCGCGGACCTCCTGGTCGCCCACCGTTACGCCAGCGGTAATCAGAGCCTGCAGGCGGCGCACCGTGATTTCGTCCTTGATCTGGCTTTCAAACTCGTCGACCGATACGTGCAGCCGGTCGTCGACAAGCTGCTTGTAAGCTTCTTCGCCGATGAATTTGCCCTCGGGATAGAGAACCTGCCCTGTGGGGCCGGTGCGCAGGTACTGGCGCACATCGTCGTCCGTAGCGTACACGCCGAGCTTGTGCGCTTCCTGCAAAAGCACCTTCTGCTGCACCAGCTCCTGGCCCACCTGCTGCTCCATGTACTGCACGATCATCGGATTGTTGGCGTACTGCGGGCCGCGCTGGCGCAGCTCGCTCTCCGCAACCTGTTGCACGTGCGTCTGGCTGATGGAGTCGCCGGAAGACAGAATTTTGCTGTACCAGTGGGGATACACTACCGCGAAAGTATCGGGCGCGGCAGCGCCGGCCCCGGTTAATCCGGGGATCAGGTAAACCACCATGGCGACCGATGCGGCGCCAATCACGACCACGAACAGCGCCTTGGTAATGCGATTGTCTGATTGCAGGAAACGAATCATGGATGGATCTGGACCTTCAACTCTCTACGCGCACTCGCGCTCACACGTGGGGCAGCAGAGGCAAATCCACTGCATTCCGATGGCTTTGCGATGCGCAATTCTCGCTGCTTGCGACTCTGCCATTATAGACGACAGCTAGCCGCGGCCCGTGTGTGCCGGGACGCGCCAGATGCCACAACTCCCTCAAAAAGATATCGGGCATCCTGCAAGCAGGATGCCCGATATCTGTTCCCTGTTCCCTAATCCCTGATCCCTGCTTCTCTACCGCCAGTAGTACGCTCCGCCCACTATGTAATACGGCCGATAGTAGGGCGGCGGATACGTGTAGTACGCGGGGCCGTATCCGTAGCCGTAATAGGGCGATCCGTAGGGGCCGCGGCGGTAAAGAGCCGGGCCGCCGGGATACAGACCCTGCGCCAGCCTCGCCGCTTCCTGCGGGCTCACCGGCTGAACCGTCAGCGGCGCCGTGAGGTGGAAGGTCACGAGCGCTTCGGCGGGAATCCAGGCCTTTGCCCCGGGCGCAGCCGTCGCCACACCGGTTCCGGCGGCAGCACCGGCTCCGGCGCCGATGGCGCACCCATTGCCCCGGTGATCCACCCCGCAGCCGATGATCGTACCGATCACGGCGCCCGCGACCGCGCCGCCAAACGTCTGGCCGATTTTATTGGGGCCCTTCACCTTGAACTCATCGCTCTGGAGGGGATAATTACGCCCGCCCAGGTCGAGAGAGGTAAGCGTGAGCCCCAGGGCAGAGCTGCCCGCCATCTTGCCGGAGCCGGCGTTCTTGCTCTCCGTAATCACGCCGTGCACCACGGCTCCGCGCGGAATCGCCAACACGCCGCCCATGGTCACGTCCTGAATCACCATGAACTGCACCGGTGCGCCATCCTTGGCCCTCCCGCTTTCAACGGGCTCGCTGGTGCGAAGCTGCAGCAACGTCCCCGATTGCAGCGTCACAGGGCCCCTGGCCGGCGTGTACTGCGGTGCTGCCGGAGCGGGCGCGTACTGCGGCCCATACTGCGGCGGGTATTGGGGCGGATACTGCGAATACCGCGGATTCTGATACTGAGGCCGCTGCGGCGGAGGCTGTGGATAAGCTCCCTGCTGCTGCGGATACGGCGCTTGCGCCGGTGCCTGACTCTCGTTCGGAGTCGGGTTCTGACCCTGGTCCGGACCCGGTCCCGGAGGCGGCAGGCCGGCCATTTGCTGTTGCGCCTGCGACTGATCGGGGTCGGGCATTTCCTGCATGTCGGGAGCCGGCTGCGAAGCCTGCGCATCGGCGGCCGGATTGCCCACCTTCAGATTGTTGTGCACCTTGGTCACGCCATTCACGTGCGCGGCGATCGACTCGGCCAGTTGCTTCGATGCATCGCTCGAAACCGTTCCCGAGAGTGTAACCTCGCCCTGAATTGTGGCCGCCGTAATCAAGTCGTTCTTCAGAGCCGCAGACGCGTCCAGCGCGTGCACCACATCCATCTCAATCTGTCCATCCGTGCGCGGTCCCTGCGGCGCTGCCGGCTGACCTTGCGCCAGTGCGAACGTGGCGCACAGCACGGCCAGCCCGGCGAATGCCATGAGCGGTCGAGTCATGTTCTTCAGCAAGCTGCGGTTCATTTTTGATATCTCCTCTATCGATACGATCGTTCTCAACCCCGAAAAGTTTCGCCGGGAGAACGACTTTCGGAGCCTTTTCAGCGGCTCAAGCCATTAGACGGACCTGGCCTTGAGCCTGTTACCCGGTATAACCCGGTTTTCGGCGAAAAGTTGCCTAAAAGCCTGTCCAACAACCAGCTTCTTGAGAGTCTCTAGGGATACACCTCGGCGCAGAGGGCGCCAAGATGGTAGCCCCAGGCGTGGGCTTGGGAGAGAGCAGAACGCGTCGCCAGCCCGCTTTAGCGGGCGTAAGAATCCGCTCAAAAACCAGACTTTCTCGACTGAGCTTCAGGCCAGCGCCGCCGCAATCGCCGCATTCAAAGCATTCAGGCCCGCGCTCACATCGGCTCCAAGATGAACCCGAAGGGCGCGGCGTCCGCGCGCCTCCAGCACCGCCAGATCCCCCGCCGCCTGGGCGTCGATCACCACCCCAAAACTGTACCGTTGGCCGGGAATTTCCGCGTCTTCGGCGTGCTTTGCGGTGATCTGCAAAAAGACTCCCGTGTTCGAGCCGCCTTTGTAATCCTGTCCAGTCGAGTGCAGAAAGCGCGGTCCGAAGCCAAGGCAGGTGGCCACGTGTTTGCGGTCGCGCACACTGTGCCGCAGCACCTGGATCGCCGCCTCGTGCTCGGGGAACATGGGCAGAAACGCCAGCGCCGCAAAGTAGTCGCCCGCGCGCAGCTCATCCAGATGCGCGCGCAAAAAGCCGGTTAACGAATCGGTGGGCGCCGCGGACCGCAACTTGGCCGCATAGGCCTCGGTTGCGTACAGCTCAATCCCGGCTTCCGATAGTACCGGCTGCCGCGCCGGCAACTCGCCCGTCTTTTCGTACTCATCCGTCAGGGCACGCGTCTCGATCTTTGCCGACTCCACGTCGGGCTGGTTGAAGGGATTAATGCCCATCACCGAGCCGGCAACCGCGGTGGCAATCTCCCACGTGAAGAATTGGCCGAAGATTTCGTACAGGTCATCGATTTCGATGGTCACCACCGGATGGCCGGCAGCCTCCAGTACCGCAACCTTGGCGTCCAGATCCCGTTGCGCGCTGGCGTCGGCGGCGCTCTTCAGGCGCACGTAGGCAAAGACGCGGTCGTTGCCATACACCTCGGGTGCGCCAATGTCCTCGCGATCTACAGGCGTAATTCCCTTGCCCTGCTTGCCAGTGGATTCGGCGATCAGTTGCTCAAACCACGCTCCCAGGTCGTAGATTTCGGGCGAGGTGAAGAAGGTGATCTTGTCGCGCCCGGCATTGGCCGCCGTTCCCAGCAGCAATCCCAGCTGAACTCCGGGATTGTTCTGGATCGGCTCCTTTGCGCTGGCCACACCTTTGGCCGCCTCCTCGAGCAACCTTCCCACCTTCAGGCCGGCCACGGTGGCTGCAACCACACCGAAGTTCGACAGCGCCGAGTAGCGGCCGCCAATCTGCGGGTCGCCGTAAAAGATGTACCGGAAACGGTCGCGTTTCGCCACCTGCTCCATCTTCGAGCCGGGATCGGTAATAGCCACAAAATGGCTGCCGGCATTCTCGGCCCCCACGACACGGCGCACCTGCTCATAAAAAAACTGCTTCAGAATGTTGGGCTCGAGCGTGGATCCCGATTTGCTCGCCACGATCACCAGCGCCTCGCCCAGGTTTACCGCTTCGCTCGCGGCCAACACCTGCGCCGGATCCGTGGAGTCGACGATGTGCAACGCGGGAAAACCCGGCTGAGGGCCGAAGGTCTTGGCCAGAACCTCAGGACACAGGCTGGACCCGCCCATGCCCAGCAGAAGAGCCGACGTGAAGCCCGCACTGCGCACGTCGCCGCCCAGCTCGGCCAGCGACGAGAGATCTTTCTGCTGGCGCTCGACAATATTGATCCAGCCCATCCACAGCTCCTCGCCATCGCGAGTCCACAGCGAGGGATCCTTCTTCCAGAAACGCTCGATTTTGCGGTTGGCTTGCCAATCGGCGTTGGCCGCATCCACGGCCCCGCGCAGTCCAACTGGAATTGCTAGTCGAAAGTTCATATGACTATAGATTCTGCATCAAAATAGCGGTTGCACGGCAAAGATTGTGCAAAAGTTGTGGGTAACGGAAGTAAGGACGGCAGGGGAAGAGACGCGACGGGGTAGAAGCAGGCGAGCCGCGCACACTCGATTGTGGAGTATACTGTGGAATGAGGTCCACACATGGAAACGGTGCAAATCGTACTCGATAAATCGCTTCTGAAAGCTGCCGACCGGGCCGCACGGCTGACGCGACAGAATCGCTCGTCTCTGGTCCGCAACGCGCTTCGCGAGCATTTGCGAAAACTGGAAATTGCTGCGATGGAAGAGCGGGACCGCGAGGGATATCGAAAGCATCCGGAAGATCTTGCTGAAGTTTTGGCGTGGGAGCAGGTGGCGGCATGGCCGGAGGAATAGCGCGGGGCGACGTCCGGCTTTGCCAGTTTGAAGCGCCAGATAAGAGAAGGCCGGTGGTGGTTCTTACTCGCAATAGCTCGATACCCTACCTCGCGACTGTTACCGTGGCGCCCATCACTTCGAGCATCCGAGGGGTCCCTTCAGAGGTTGTCCTAAACGAAGAAGATGGCATGAAAAGCCTGTGCGCCGTCAATCTCTACAACGCCACTACCGTTGCTCAAGCCAGATTAGGCAAACGTGTCGCACAACTGAGATCCTCACGCATGCGGGAGGTTTGTTCAGCATTGCATTTTTCGCTGGGATGCGATCTCAGCTAAGTGTCCCGTCCCCAAAAGTTCGCGATATTAATCATGCGGTCATCCTGAGCGAAGTTTGCCGCGTTTTCTGCGGCAAACGGAGGACCTGCATTTCGGGGCCTCGGCTTATACCACGAAATTCAAGGACACCACAGTCGAAGCTAGAAGCTGCCTCACTTCGGCCAATTCGGCGTAATCCGAATCAAATCGAGCTTGTCTCCGGCGCCCAAATCCTCCAGCACAAACTCCGGCGAGACTGCGGGCACCGCCACAATTCCCCGCGCCAGCAGCTCCACCGGCTCGAATCCCACGCCCGTAAGCCGCCCCGATCCCGCCGCGGCAAACAGGTAGGCCAGGCCGGGCTTTTCGCCGCCGCGCAGGCTCGCGCTCGAACGGCTGCCGTCCACCGGCACCCGCTCGACGCGGAAGTACTCGACATCGATCAGCACAGAGCGATCCGCGATCTTCCGCGGCGCAATCTTCCCCGCGCGCGTCGTGAGCTTCGTCGCTTCCAGCGATTTCGCGATGTGCAGCTCGCGCCCGCGTCCGTAATCGAACATGCGATAGGTCAGGTCGCAGTTCTGCTGCGTCTCCAGCAGGATCGGTCCCGGCCAGATGGCGTGGATCGTCCCCGCATCCACAAAAATCATGTCGCCTGCTGCCACGGGCACGGCGTTCAGGCTCGCTTCCAGTGTGCCCGCGTGAATCTCTTTCTCGATCTGGGCAATCGTCGTGCCGGGTTTCACTCCCAGGGCCACCGCCGCACCGGGCTCGGCGGCGAGCACATACCAGCACTCGGTCTTGCCTCGGCGGAAGCCGTATTTCTGCGCCATTTTGTCGTCGGGATGCACCTGCACGCTCAGCTTTTCCCGCGCGAAAATGGTCTTGATCAGCAGCGGCGAATCCGCCGACGGCGCATCGTCGCCCAGAAGTGCGTCATGCGCCTCGGCAAATAGCGTAGCCAGCCGCTTGCCGGCGTGGGGCCCGGTGGCAATCAGGCAATTGTCGCCCGTCAGCCACATCTCGCCGATGGGTTCGCCCTCGGCCACGCGATCGTACCAAGGCCGCAAATCGCAGAACCCCCATGGCCGCGGTGAAATTTCGGGCTCAATGCCAAACGGCGCCAGTTCTGCCACAGAATCGCTCCTCAAATTCGTATTCCCGCTCTTGCCATCCCCAATCTAGCAGACGGCACAGTGCCTGCATCTCGCTGATTTCAACTCCGTCACCAGCGGCATCATCGGCACCTTCTGCTTATTGGCCGCGCCGTCCACGGTTTGCTAATCTTGGCGCAGCATGATCAAACACACTGCACCGATTGCCGCGGTTGTTCTTCTCTGCGCTCTTTCCTCGCTCGCGCAAAAGAAGGCTGCGCCCGCGCAAAGAAAGGCTCCGGCCCCCGCGATCCGTTTTCAGGGCGCGCCCCAATACACACAAGAGGAGTTGCTCGCGGCCGCGGGCCTCAATCCGGGCACGCGTCTCAGCCCCACTCAAGTGAAAGCTCACGCTAAACTGCTCAACGATACCGGCCTCTTCACGGTGGTCAAGTTCAGCAGTGACAGCAAAGGGCTGCTCTTTTCATTAACGCCCAGCAACCAGCTTTTCCCCATGCACCTCGACAATCTGCCGCTCGAATTGGGCGAGGGGCCCGGCAAAGAACTCGACGCAAAGATTCACGGGCGCTTCCCTCTTTATCACGGCCTCTTGCCCGCCAATGGCTCCATGAACGAAGGCATCCGCCAAATGTTCGAAGAGATGCTGGCGGCGCAGGGCATCAAGGCGACAGTGAAAGCCGTTCTCACCAGCGGCCTGGGCCCGCAAAAAATCACGGCCATCGACTTTGCCATCACCTCGCCAGCGGTGCGCATCGGCCCCATCCAGCTTTCCGGCGTTTCTCCTGCCATGCAGGCCGGGGCCAATACACTGATCGCCGGCCAGACCGGAAACGCATTCGACACAGAGAACACCGCCATCGGTCTTCAGCATGCCTTTGAGGATCTTTATCAGGACCAGGGCTACGCTGCTGTCCAAGTCGCCGTAACTCAGATCGACCCTCCCGTCATCTCTGATCAGGCCGTCGCAATCCCCTTCGCCGTCGCGGTCAAGGAAGGCGGAGTCTACAAGCTCGGCGCCATCAGCTATCCGCCCGACGCGCTCGTCCCCCGTTCTGAAGTTGAAAAGGTATTGTCTAAATATCAGGCCGGCTCTGGAAGGCCGCTCGATCTGTTTCTCCTCGCCGTGCGCGACGCCTATCATGCCCGCGGCTATCTCGATTGCTCGGCCGTCTCGCATGCCGCATTCAACGAGACCACGCACATCGTGAATTACAGCCTCGAAATCGTACCCGGCACGATCTATCAGATGGGCACAGTGCATTTCGACGGCGCTCCCGATGCCATGGCCGCCAAACTCACGCGGCTCTGGAAGATGGCGCCCGGCCAGCCGTTCGACGAAAGCTACGTATCAACCTTCGCGGCGCGCGCACAAAAGCAGGACAAAGCCCTGGCGAAATGGATGCAAACCGTCATCAGCAGCTTCGAAGTAAAGCCCGACCCCACCACGCGCCAGGTCAACTGCACCTTTCACTTCACCAAAGCCGCGCAGGGCGGGCGTTAGGAATCCGTCAAACTAAGATTTATATGAAACGGGTATGCCCGCATCAAACGGGCGAGGCTTCCGACTGTCAGCGCAACAGCTCGATAGGAATGCCGGCCTTGACTCGGTTCCAGGATTTGTCCGTGGTCCACGCAGTGGCCTTGCGAACCGACGCGAGTGCAAGGCAGGCGCGATCGCCCAGCGAGATGGATGGAGCCAGTAAGTTCAGCTGCGCCGCCTGCTCAGCGCCGGACCGCTCGAAGGGGACCACATCGACTCCGCTCAGAATCCCCGCAAGTTCTTCGGGAGTAAGAGAAGCAGGGCTGCGTTGGAGTCGGGTTAGCACCTCGCACCAATTTACCGAACTGATTGCAATTTCTATTTCAGTCCCTTGGCTCGTGGCATCGAGCGCCGACTCCACTCGGCCTCCGCCAGGCTCTTTCAGGATCATTGCCAAAACGGCGCTGGCATCAAGGACAATCTTACTCACCCTCTGCCTCGCGTCTTGCCTGTTCGTGCCGCTCTTCAATGAATTCGTCGAGAATTCCTTTTAGAGTCCCGCGCTTCTTCAGAATCCGCGCCCGAACGCTGTCCAGAATCATCTTGCGGCTGAAGATCCGGATCTCGCCATCATCGGCGACTACGGTGAGCCTCTCGCCCGGCGCCAGACCGAATTCCTTGCGAATAGAGGCAGGCAGCACAATTCTGCCACTCTCACCCATAACCACCGTTTTTGTCATAATCTGCCGCCCTATAACAATTATGGCACATTTCGCGTTCTCTGGCAGCTATTGGAAAATGTGCCGCCTCGAACACTATGAAGCAGGGCCGCAGTTCGCTTACCCTCAGCACGAATGGTGGCCGAAGACCGCGCCCGCCCGTGACGGCCAGTTACTCCCACTCGATTGTGCCCGGCGGCTTCGACGTCACGTCGTAGACCACGCGGTTGATGCCGCGCACTTCGTTCACAATGCGATTCGACATGCGTTTCAGCAGCTCATAAGGCAGCGGCGTCCAGTCCGCCGTCATGCCATCTTCCGAATGCACGGCGCGGATGGCCGCGGTAAAGGCATACGTGCGCTGGTCGCCCATCACGCCCACGCTCATCACCGGCAGGAGCACCGCAAAACTCTGCCAGATCTTGTTGTAGAGTCCGGCGGCCTTGATCTCGGCCACCACGATCTCGTCGGCCTCCTGCAGCAGCGCCACGCGCTCCGGAGTCACCTCGCCCAGGATGCGCACCGCGAGGCCCGGTCCGGGAAACGGCTGCCGGCTCAGAATCTCTTCCGGCATGCCCATATCGCGTCCTATGCGACGGACCTCATCCTTGAACAGGTCCCTCAGCGGCTCAATTAATTTCAGCTTCATGCGCTCCGGCAGTCCGCCCACGTTGTGGTGGCTCTTGATGGTCTGGCTCGGTCCCTTCACGCTCGATGACTCAATGACGTCCGGGTAGAGCGTGCCTTGCACCAGCCACTCCACACTGCCCGTCTCCTCGGCGATGCGCTGCGCCTCCTCCTCGAAAACCGCAATGAACTCCGCGCCAATGCGCTTTCTCTTGATCTCCGGTTCCGTCACTCCCGCCAGTTGCGTCAGGAAACGCGCGCTGGCATTCACTGCAACAATATTCAATCCTAGTTTGTCGCGCAGATTATTCTGCACGCTTTGGAATTCGTTCTTGCGCAGCACGCCGTTGTTCACAAAGATGCAGGTCAACTGGCTGCCGATGGCCTTGTGCACCAGCATCGCGGCCACTGAAGAATCCACGCCGCCCGAAAGCCCGCAGATCACGTGCCCCTGCCCCACCTTGGCGCGGATCGCGGCCACTGTCGTCTCGATAAAATGCGCCGGTGTCCAGTCGCCACGCGCCCCGCAGATGCGGAGAAAATTTCCGATCAGCTGCGGTCCCAGCGGCGTGTGGTGTACTTCAGGATGAAACTGCACCGCCCAGATGCGGCGCTCCTCGTTGGCGATTCCGGCCAGAGCATTCTGCGTGACGGCCACGCGGCGAAATCCCGCCGGCAGCTTCTCGGCTTCGTCGCCGTGACTCATCCAGACTTGAAGCGCGGCGGGCAGCCCGGCAAACAACTGCGTAGCGCCGTCTTCAATTTGTACTTCGGCGTGCCCGTATTCACGCTTCGGCGCTGAGCGCACCTTGCCGCCCATGTGATGCACGATGAAGTGCAGCCCGTAGCACACGCCGAGGGTCGGAATGCCCATCGCAAGCACGCGCGGGTCGGCATCCGGCGCGTCGATGTCGTAAACCGAGGAAGGGCCGCCCGAAAGAATCAATCCGATAGGTTTGTGGGCCTGAATTTCGCTCAAAGGCGCTGTGCACGGCAGCACCACAGAGAAAACATTCTGCTCGCGGATGCGGCGCGCGATCAGCTGCGTATACTGCGACCCGAAATCGAGGATAACAACGGTCTGGGTGTCCACGCTCCAGTTTGGCAGGGCGCGGGCGAGCATGTAAAGAATGGAAAAGTGGACCGAATCCCAGAGCTATTCGTAGTGATACCGCGCCTGAACGAATTCAATCCGGTCGGCAAACACCCGATAGACGATACGATGTTCCTGGTTGATTCTGCGGCTCCAGCTACCGGCGAAATCATGGCGCAGAGGCTCGGGTTTGCCAATTCCCTTGAATGGATCGTCAAGAATCGCCGTCATCAGGTCAAGAACCCGAAGCGCAGTTTTGCGGTCTGTCTCAATCCAGCGCCGCAGATCCTCGCAAAAGTGCGTTGAAACAACAGCGATTCGTGCGTCTTGCCTGGTCATAGTCGACTCAGTTTTTATCGTCCAGACCCTCGGAACGGCGCAGCTCTTCCACGGTCATCTTCTTTCCTTTTCCACG
>Ga0074046_10001240_pt1 | contig 23550 bp, 32 predicted proteins | sample BogForMeECP23OM3_FD_94441 | JGI IMG/M metagenome (GOLD analysis project Ga0074046, IMG submission 94441) | Bog forest soil microbial communities from Calvert Island, British Columbia, Canada - Bog Forest MetaG ECP23OM3 | ecosystem: Environmental > Terrestrial > Soil > Wetlands ...
CCTGAAGGCCGGGAGCTAGCGCCGCCCGGCCTTTGTTGGTCCGCACGCGTTTCCCGGGTGTAGATTGTTCCAGGGAAAGGGAACCGGGGCAGCACATGGCGGATGTTCGATTGGTGTGCTAACCTAATAGTGTTGCAGAGTGTGGTTGTTTGGTAGATTGCAACCTGTCGGGGCGTAGCGCAGCCTGGCTAGCGCGCCTGGTTCGGGACCAGGAGGTCGAAGGTTCAAATCCTTTCGCCCCGACCACTTTTCTTCAACCCAATCAAACAGTTACGGCGATTTCTTGTTCAACTGAAACTTCGATTTTAGGTTCATTAGGTTCAATTGAGGCCAATGAACCCGGAACATCGAAGCCCACTCCACAACGATTCACGACATCCTTGCGGAACGCCACGTCGTTTTTAATCTGGTCGTAGTGTCCCGACATGCCCTCGTCGCCCCATCCAAGCCAGAAGTTAAGAATGCTCTCTGGACAGTTGGTGTGGTTTCTAAGAAAAGTGTCACGGAAACGGCGAAATGCGTGGTTCCCGGCCTTCTCGAATCCGACCGCTGCAAGAGCGGGGTGTAGATGGCGGCGGAGAATGTTGGACTGGTGCAACTGCTTGCCGCTGCGGGTGCGGAAGAGAAGCCCCGATTTGCGGTCGCCGATGAACTCAACCAACAATTTCCCCACGTTGTTCGGGAGGTCGATTTCACGATCCCCATTTTCCGTCTTCAGGTAATCGTGGATTTCGCCGTGCCATGCCTTCTCATCAATGATGATACGGGTACCGCCGTCGAAAACCTTCTCGATGCGTATACCCAACGCCTCACCAATTCGGAGACCACTCGCACCACAAAGGATGAAAAGCATACGCATTTGCGGTTTGATTGTCGGCGAGTTGGCAAGGTGGTTCATCACTTCAACTGTAAAGCACTGGCGGCGTTGCTTCTTCTTGATGACCTTCGGGATGACCAAACCCATCTTTTTCCAATTACGTGGATAGATTTCCTCTCCGTCCTCATTCACGCAGGACGAAAACACCATCTTCACCACTTGGAAGTAATTCTGAATGGACTTCGGTGACAACTCACCCGCAACCATATGGTCGATGAGTTCCTGAGCGACCGTCTTCTTGATGGATGAAAGTGGGAAGTCTCCGAAAATGGTCCCGTTGATGTCGGTGGGTAGAATCCACGTATCGAGGCAGTTCTTCCAGTTGTAGAGCGTGGAAGGGGCCGCTTTACGTTTTCTCATGATGCTCAACCAAGTTTCAGACTGTTGGCGGAATGTCGTCCCAAGGATGGACGCCACAGCTTTCTTGAGCGTCTCCTCTTTGTCCGCGCCGCTCGCAACGATGATTCCCTTGGCCTTGCGTTCACGTGCTGAGGCTGTCAGAAGCCCCGGGCCAGATGTGGGACAGATTTTTTCACGCATGTAGACTCTGTCCTCTTGGCCCGGTTTATCTATCCAGAATCGCACTGTCCACCATTTACCGTTGATGCTGATACTGCCTGTCTGTCCACGTCGGCGACTCATGCTCTTTCCTCGTTTGAGTCGTTTCAGTGGTGTCGAGGAGGGAACCTTAGTATTGTTGGCGGGAAATTGCAATGCGACGGGCTGATATCCCGCCCTCGCAGGCTTTTGTCCTTGCGCCGCCACGGATTCTGAGCGTGAGAACAGGATGATGACCGCATCGGATGCGGGTATCGAGCCGGAGATGTGAAGATACTGTTCCAAGCGGTCTGCCCTTCGGTGCTGCGCCGCGTTTGATCATCGTTAGACCCACGAAGCGATCACTATCCAAAAATACGCACTCTGGAAGAAAACCTCAGGTATCGGGAGGGGGACCGCAGCGATCTCGTGTAGCTGAGCCTCAAAAAGCGTCAAATTGCAGAACGGTGCCTCGAAAAACCTTAAATTAGGTGCCCAGCGTGAAAAAGCCGCGCCCACAGGGGCATCTGCAAGAGTGTGCCACTATAAAGTGCGACCCTCGCCGCACTCGTCGCATCGTAATACGTAATAGATGTAAAAGATCCCGGCTTGACTGCGGCGAGTGCGGAGTAAAGCATAGCCCGACGGCGCGAAGACACTCGTGCCGTAACGAGCCGGCACCAGAGTCACCGAGAGGCATCGGCGCGACCACGAGGAAGGGGAACTGCACAAAAGCCCTAACTTCTTGGTCGCGCCTTTTTTATTGCCGCGACGGATCGGCAGACGGCGCAGGCGCTTCTAAGGAAGACGCGCCAGACTTTGACCGCGATGCGCATATGGGACATAGCTGCCGGACGGCATTCCCGCTTTTTTGTTTGAGGGTACCCTGAAACTGGGTATTAGTCCTTGATGGAGAATTCCGCATACATGGAGAGCATCGCCGGCGACCGCGCGGTGCTTGCCTACGAACACGACGAGGAAGCCGCTCTCGATGGCGCGCAGCTTATCTCCGCTGAGACCGACCCGGACATCCAGCGGGAGCAAGATATCTTCATCTTCATCAATGGGAATTTCGCCGCGTTCCTTAATTACGTGCGCAACTTGAGCCTACGTGACCAGGAGCTTCTCCTCGCGTACTACTGCCTTCGCAAGACTCAGACCCAGCTCGCGCCCATGTTCAAGACGTCACAGACCCTGTGCAGTGCCGGCATGAGGGCGGCTGTGCGAGCGATGTGCGCGTACATAGCCTTCGGCGGGCAGCCGACCGAGGAGCGGATGCGCCCGATACTGCAGGCCGTGGGCGCCGAGGAAGCGAGCCTGTCCACGCGGCCAAAGACGCAGCACAAGGAAGACGGCGAATACCTGTCCCGGCCGGGAAGCGACGGCAAGCCCGGTGAAAGGGCGACGCACTCGCTGGCGCGGCTTCTCGCGGAATACGCGGAGGCGCGCAACTTCCGCAGGCTCGCGGAGAGGCACGGCATCCACCGGCCGGAGATCAGACGGGCCTTCCGGCACGCGGCCGAGAGGCTGGAGGCCGGCAGCAGGGAGCAGCAAGCGTTAGCCGCGTGGATCAGGGCGCTAATCGACAAGGCCAACCCTTTCGGCGTCGGCGAGAGCAAGCTCCAGGCTGCCAAGCATGGCGACGTCTTCATTGGGGACGACGCGCGGATCGCCGACTTCCGCGTCAGAGTCGAGGACGGGCTGCTTAGCAAAATTCTGGCCCCGCGCGGCAACCTATGACGGACCTGCAACGCGAATGGGAAGGCATCCTCGAATCACACGGACTGCCCGCCGAGCGCGGCGACACGGCGCTTGACCGAGCCTGCTATTTCGGCAATCCCCGCGCCTACACGGACGAAAAGTCCGAATACTCCACATTCATCGACGGCCTGAGAGCCGAGCCGAAAGCATGGTGGCTTGAACCGAGCCGTCCCGTTGTCCCCATCCGCATGATCACGCCGGAAGAACTGAGGGCGCTCGACCCGGGTGGCAGCGCCTTGTCGTACTTCGTCGATCAGCGCACCAAGTACCGCTTCAACGCCTACTCGTCAGAATTGCAGGCCGCACGCTTTCGCGGAAAGCGCCACACCGCAGAGCACAACCGCAACATGAGCGAGGCACTCAAGGAAGCGTGGAAGCGCGTCACGCCCGAAGAGAAAGCAAGACGGATCACGGCGCGTGTTGCGCGTGGCTACCAGAAATGCCGGCGGGGCTGCACGTGCGCGAAGCACAAAGACCGCAAGGGCCTGGGAAAAGGCAAGAAGCACAACGTGTCGCCCGAGGGCCTGTGGCGTCAGGACGTGGCGCGGCGGCGGCGCATCAAGGGGCAGTTGCTCCTTCCGCTGTCGCTCTCGTAGCTTCGTACTAGCGGTGCCGCGTACCCTAATAACAATGATAGACGCGCTGCCCCGGACGTCCGAGCTTGTGTTCCCCCGCGACGGCCCGGACTTGCGCACCGTCCAAAAGCGCGCCGGTCTCTCTGACGTCGGTCAAACCAAGGAATATACTGATTAAGTGTGCAGGCACAGGGATCCGCCCGCGCCCTCCCCAACAAAGCGGACAACTGCTATCTGTCTGCGTCGATCTGCGCCAACCCTGCATCTAATGCTATATCGGGCGGACTCAACCAGGCGTGTGAAGCCCGAGCGCCGTAGTACATAAGCTGGGCCACCGGGCCGTAGTTCGGGAGGTGGCCAAACCAAGATTCGAAGCGCCCGGAAGAGTGGGCGTCTCAACGAGCCTTGTCGTACCCCATCACGAACGCGAAAGCGTTGGGGAGCGACAAGGCTCTTTTTTTTCGCCAAAAGGAGAAGCCGATGGGGATGTTCCACGAGACCGACAGGATGATCAAGCACCGGCAGCAGTGCGACGTCTGCAAGGCCGCCACGGAAACAAAAAGAGAAGAAGGGTACGAGTGGGAAGTCGTCCACTACGCGGACTGCTGCGATCTGTACGGCGACATGTTCAACAACGTGATCGACTTCGAATGCGAGGAAGGGCCGTTCGAGGGCGGCAAGGGCATGTGCGCCAAATGCGACGGCCCGATCCAGGACGGTGGCTTCTGCACGGCCTGCATGCGCGACCTAGTCGACAGCAGCACGAAAGTCCTGGCCGTCATGCGGAGGCTGCCCAACGGCCACGTGGCCATCTTGCGCGACCCAGCTTCGAGCGCCGTGACGTTCCTCGGGCGCAAGCAGATCGAGGACATCCCGTGGATCTACGACACGGTCATAGCGTCCGGCATGGAGGTCATTGCTTTCTTTTCGCTGACCAAGGCGCCGGGCGGCTTCGAGGCGAAGATCAGCAAGACCCCGTGGTGCCCGCTCAGCGAAGCGGAATTGCAGGAAGCGTGTCAAGCGTGGGTCTCGGGCGTGGGCGCGGTCGGCAACTGAGCATCTGATTTTCCAAAGGAGTTTTACCAATGAGCGAAAACGGAACCAAACTAGAGGGTTGTAACTGTCCCTTTTGCGCGATGCCGCGGATCCTATCCCGGGCCATCGAGAAGGGCGCGTTCGCCGATCCGACGCCGGCGCCAATACCGACGCCGAAATCCGCCAGGAGGATCAGCATGACTACGGCCGGTCGGCAACTGAGTAATCTGGACACATTGCTGAAGCGGGGCATCATCAGTCCGGAAAAGCACGCGACCGAGGTTGCGGCGCTCAAAGCGAGGCTGGGGTAGGCGGTTCTGGGAAAAGATGATGGCCAGCCTGGAACGCACGGAAAGTTCGGAACGCAGTACTAGAAAAGAGGAGGCTCTCACGCGATGAAATCCAAGTACGCGAACTCGCTCTGCCTCCTCTGCGGCGTCTACATCGTCCGCGGCGCGGAGATCCGCAAGGTCGGCGGCGCGTGGGTCCACGATCGCTGCCCGAAGCACGATTACACAGTTTTAGCGCAGGCCCAAAGGGCAAGCGCCAAGGAGAGCAACAAAATGTCCGAGGCAACAAAAGCACAGCAACACCAGCACCCGAGCAAGGCGCAGTTCGATCGGTTGGTCGCGTATGTCCAAGATCTTGTGGCAGACCACAACAGACTGGAAGTTCGCGTCGAAGCCCTCGAAGCTGCGCGCCAGCATCTCGAAGGCGAACAGGCCATCCTCGACCGTGTCCGGCAACTGGAACACCATGAGGGGATGCGCCAGCGCATCGAGAACGAAAAGCTCGAGCGTCAGGACAAGAAGCTGCCCGAAAAGAACGGCTTTGCTGGCCGCAATGCCGAACTGGAAACTGAGGCTGGCGCATGAGCAACAAGTGGGCTGACGGCCACCTGCTCGAATACTGCGCGCAGTGTGGCAAGGAAATCTACGTCGAGAACATCGTGCTGGATGAGGAGTCAGACGATGAAACACCGTTCTGCTCCGAGGACTGCATAGTGAAATTTGATCCCGACGGCGCGCAGGATTACTGCATCTAGGGCGTGGAGGACAACTCAATGAACTGCCAATTCAATATGGAAGACGGTACGCCAGCCAACTGCCCACGTGAGGGTCGGAATGAGGTCAATCTCGTGGAACTGGAACCTGACCCGGAAACGGGTATAGACCGGGAGACCGACAAGGTGACCAAATTCTACCTCTGCGATGAGCACCTGGTGGAGATGCACTACCGCTACCACCCACTGTATTTCGCGAAGAAGTACGAAGACGAGACGCTTTTCGACTCAACCCGAGGATTCGACAGTCTCTCGGAGGCTATGGAAGTCGCTATTGCGGGGGGATACCAAGCCGTCGAGGAACGCCTTGACGCGAGACCTGACCATCCTTTGTCAGGAACGTTTGTCAACAGCCACGCAGTCATAGTGGCTCCAAAGTCGGATTGGAAGATGTAATGGGCAAACACTCTTGCGAGTTCCCGCTTTGGGGCAGTGAAGTTTGCGGCCAGCCGGCCTGCACGAAAGTACGCGGCACGAGCTGCTGCTAGGGAAGAGACCGCGCTCGACGCCCTCGCGAATTAAACCTTCCTGATCAGATCGCCCATGTCAGCATCACCGTTCAGCCACGCCGCCAGCGTGTGCTCGGCGTCGTCCTCATCGAACGCATCGACATCGAACTCGGCGTCGCCCACTGGGCCGTGCCAAATGAGGCGGTAAGTCTTTATTTCCTCGTCCATGAACCTTGCCTTGCGGGCCGTCATCTCGCCGTGGCGCCGGTGCCTGCCGGGGGACGCACGTAGGTCGCGCTCGTTAGCTATCGACATGAGTCTCGCTGGCGAGCCCTTGGGCCTAGAAACCATACTCGCCGATGAGTTTGCCGACCAATCCCCTAGCGAACAGCGCGTAGGTTAGCAGCGGCTCCATGCCAATGGGACGGGAAGTCGGCCTAACTGCGGCGCACAAAAGACCCAGGCCCAATCCGAAACTGCGCGCGTCGAATTCTCGCTCCCCCTTGCTGATCAGTTTTTTATACCTGCGAGTCATCGACCGTGAGCACGCCATTTGCCCGGCCAGTTTTCAATCCGGTGAGGCCCGTGACAGTCTTCAGCAGACACAGTGGTTGCCAGCCTGCTACTGGGCGCGGAGATGAACGGCGCCATGAGTGAGATCACTGGTGTATGCCGCGCTGGCAATCGGCCAGGAAAATTTCTAGCGATCGTCTCCGAAAGAGATCGGGCGCCCGACGGATGTGGCTTACGATCTGTTTGCCGAGGCAATACCGGTCAGAGTAGCTATCCCCCGGCGTGTTCGGATGGACCTGTTTGCAAGACGGACATGACGGTTGATCCCGTCCGGTGCCTCAAAGAAGGGGCAGTTCAGACCGGATCGCAAAAATAGCAGTTAGGTTCTACTGTATTTAAGGTTTTAAGTGGAAGACATTCCCCCCGGATGTACCCCCCCCGTGGAGGAAGGTGGGGGGGAGGGGGTACCCACCCTTCAAAGAACTTAGCGGCGGCTTCCCGGCGCGGCGAAGCTTTGCCTTTTCTTCGAGATCCTACCCCTCCGGGCGCGCTGGACGACGATTTGGCGCTCGCGACCCCATTGACAGATTCGGTTTCGATGAGATTCTAAAAAGAGCAGTACTTTATAGAGAACACCCCTTCTTGGACACGAGTCGGGACGGGCTGGCTCCCCGCCAGCCCAGTTCGCGTCACCTTGGCGCGATAAGTTCGCGGGGCGCGAACAACCCGAACCGAGCTTCACCGACTAAGCCGCTATTCGAACGCGCAAGGATAGTCAATGTCAGATCCCAACGCATCATCCGGTGCGGCTCCGCAGCCTAAGAAGTCTGCGTCCGCACAAGTCCAAAGCCTGAAAGCCAAAGCCGCCGCGCGCGGAATTGGCCGTAAAGCAAGCACCGTAATCTCCGGCAGCAAGATCACCGCACGGCGCCCAAAGCAGTTTGAATGGGTTCGTGTGCATCCCGATGCCGACGCCTACTCCATCGTGTTGCCCGTCGTCATCTTCGGCAAGGAAGAAGCGGACGACGAGAAAGCACAAGCCACCATGCAGAAGCCGGACGTCTACGCGATCCATCCCGACCTGATGGATCACCCGACGCTGGCCGAAGACGCCACCAAGCAAGTCGAGTACAACCTTGCTGTCACACGCAGCGGAAAACTCTTCGTGTGGTCGCATACGTTTCTTGACAAGGAAAATTCGTGGCTCGACAGCGAAGAAGAGAACATCGCCGCCGCGCGCACCACATGGATTCGTCAGATCAGCGGAGACGGAGCCTACAACCGACGTGAGTCGGTGAAGGACTTCGGCGAGCCGAACTGGCCGGATCGCGACTTCGAGTCGATCCTCGTTGAGGCACTCGGCGACAAGTTCGTGGCCGACGAATCTCACCCGTTGTTCAAGAAGCTCCTCGGACTGGAATAATAATGTCCGTCGAGCTTTCCAATCCGGTCATCGCGGACTTCGAGTTCTTGAGCGTCAAGGGCGGCACTCCGGTGCCGCACACGCTCTGCGCCATAGAAATCCGCACCGGAAAGATCCACAAATACGGGCCGTCAGAACTGGCGCAACTTGACAGCCCGCCATTCCCTCCCGACCACACCCTCATCGCATTTGCAGCCGACGCGGAACTGTCTTGTTACCTGGCTCTCGGTTGGCCGCTTCCCGAGTCCGTGATCGACCTCCGCATCGAACACATGATGTTCGATCTCAACACGGCCACCGTCGAGCATCTGGGCGCCAACCTCGAAGGCGCGCTCGCTCATTATGGAATGTCGCACGCCGTCGAAAACAAGACCGAGATGCAGAAACTTGCCGGGACGAAAGTGCCGGAAGCCGCGGATGACATGGAGAAATTGAAGGCGTACTGCTTCGAAGATTGCGTAGCCACCAAGAAACTGTGGGACGTGATGGAAGCGAAGCTGGATGATTCCAGCAACTACCGTGGCCGATACATGATGGCCGTGGCGCGCATCCACGAGCGCGGAATTCCGTTCGACGTCGAGACGTTCAAACTTATTAAGGAGCACGCAGCCGCCCTGAAGATGATCTGGATTCGCAAGCTCGATCCCAATCACGAAATCTTCGACGCCAATGGCACGTTCAAAATGAATCTGTTCACCGAGTACCTACGCAAGCGGGATCTGTTGGCCGCGTGGCCGAAGACAAAGAAGACGCATCAGCCCAGCCGCGACTCGAACGATTTGCGTGACGTGATCGCATCGAACCCCGACAACAAGGAGCTTGTGAAGCTGGTCGAACTCTTCAACACGGTGAACCTGCTGAAGAATTTCAAGCTGCATCTCGACGACGCTGGCCGCAACCGCGTGGACTTCTTCAACGCCTTCGGCACCAAGACCGGAAGGAATGCGCAGACGGGTTACATCTACATGCAGGCGAAGTGGGTGCGCTCGCTCATGAAGCCTGCGCCTGGTATGGCGATGGCTTACATGGATTGGAACTCGATGGAAGTCGGCGTCGGCGCGGTTCTCTCCGGCGACGAGAAACTGATTGATGCGTACACATCCGGCGACGCACACATGATGTTGGCGAAGCAGGGCGGCATGGTTCCACCCGACGCCACGAAAGACGCGAAGACTTCTCCTTATTCTTGTGGCGCTGACTGCGGCGGCGAAACCTGCAAGCACCTGCCGAGTTGTGATCAGTTCTCAGATCACTGCGACATTCGTAGCCAATGCAAGACGTGCAACCTCGCTGCGATGTACGGCGCCACCGTGACTGCGCTCATGAAGAAAGGATTGACAAAGGAGCAGGCTCGCCGCGCGCTGAAGCACCACCACCAAGTTTATTCCGTGTTCTGGGAATGGATCGTGGATCGCATCGAGGAGGCCGACGTTCTCAACGAGGCCACTACCGTTGACGGCTGGCGTATCCACGTTGACGGCGAGCACAAAGGATTCAACGCGCGGTCGGTCGGTAACTTTTTCGTGCAGGCGAACTCCGCGGCCATCATGCGCCTCGCCGCGATCCTGGCCACGGAACGGGGACTCGGGATCTGCGCAGTCGTCCACGACGCTTTCCTGCTTGAGGCGCCGATCGAGGATATGCAGCGGCAGGTCACCGAACTGAAAGAGTGTATGGATGAGGCGAGCGCGGTTCTGCTCGATGGATTCGTCCTCGGCGTGGACGGATGGCAGCCGGAAAAGTGGATCGTGTATCCCAACAGATACATGGATGAGCGCGGCAGAGCCTTCTGGGCTGAAGTCGAGACCGCCCTTGAGGGACTCACTGAAAAGGAGACTGTCTGATGTCGTTCCAAGCGAAACACGCAGGTACTTGCGTGAAGTGCAAGGGGCCTATCCAGCCCGGCCAATACATCGAAGGACGCCGCCGCAGCTACGCGCACTACGAGTGCCCGACGAAAGATGAGACCGGGTGCCTGATGTGCGGCGAAGAATGCAAGCACCAGCGCATCAATTCCATCGAGAACGCCGACATGGAAAGTTTCCTAGTGGACTTCGACCGCGGGTGCCCAGCCGGTTGCCACTGCGACGGCTTGAATTACCACCTCATGGATTTCTGCTCCGTCGAGTGCGTGGCAGAAGCAGCAGTTCAGTATCAGAAGGAGATCGAAGATGGCACGGAATCAGAGTAACCAAACGCTGGAGGCATTTCACGAAGGAACTTGCGTGGAGCTTCTCCGCAACGAGAGGACCGCATGATGACAAAGCTGACATGCCAGAAATGCGAGTGGGCCGTGCTGTTCCCCAGCGGTCCCCGCGACATTCGCAACGTTTTCATTCAATCGCTTGCGCAGGCCAAGCACATTGCCGAGAGGCATCGGAAGTTGCTGCGAGATATGCCCAACCCCGCGACCATGACTGATCAAGAAGTGGACACGTTCTTCGGCCAGTGGTTCAAAATTGAAGATTTGCAGGAGGCGTGATGGACACGATCACCGAACGCATCGCTGCAGCGCCGGAGCTTCGCCGGCAGGTTCAGGTGGTACATCCCGAGCGAGAATCAAAGTACCCTTGACCGGCATCTAACCAACTGTAAGGGCAAAATACAGGTTTCAGGGTACGCAGAGCGGGGCGGGCTTTTCGCCTACCTTAATGCGAGGCGACCGGGTCGCAACTCCCGGCACTCAAACAGTGAACCGACACTAGGACAAGCCGAGTGGACGTTCGCTGGCAACGCTTTGTGCGTTCGTCCGTAGCAGGACGAACAAGAACGGGCGTGGCTCCGCAGAGTACCTGCGAGGTCGCGCCCGTTTTTTTTTTGCGCGGCCGGCGGATTGAAAGGGAGGAAGTATGAAGCACGACTGCAAGTGCCCGGACCACTACGAAGACCGTCAGGCGTCCCTCGGATACATCAATAAGACCGTTGCCGGGTGGGACATGACCAGGGAAGCGATGGGCGAAACGCGGGAGGCGCAGCAATGAAATTTGAACTTCCCACTGGCGGCGCGGTGTACATCCCCGACGCCGACCGCACAGAAAGAATCAACAAGCTCTGCGACCTATTCGGCGCGGCCCTCAAGAATACTGACGTCCGCGCCCTGGTGATCACTCGGCACTGCATGGGCGCTTACCTGTGGTGCCTACGTGTTACCGGCCATGTGGACCTCGCAGCAACAGCGGCACGGGAATTCGAAAGCCTACCGTGGCCGCAGGACACACGCAGAGATGAGCAGACCGATGCTGACGCGAAAGCCATGCAAGAGGTTTTCGACAACGTCCTCGGTTTGAAGAAAGCCTGGGACAACAACGGCAGCGATCTGTTCGACGCAGATTCCATCAGCATCGCGTTCGTTGTGCTTGCGAGCGTGATCTACAAATTGATCGGCGGGCTTTTCAGTCAGGAAGCCGCTGATCGTTTCCACAAACAATTCACCGCAGCATCGGAACGGTCGCTTGAGAAGGTTGTAAGCATGGCCGTTCCTCCGACACAGGAAGGACTCAACTGACATGGGAAAATTTGGACCTCACAAACAGCACCCCAGCATCAACAGTGACAACACGCACACGGACGACGAATTGCGTTCGCCCGAGTTCCGCGCCGAGGTGGACAAGCTCAAACGAGCGATCCGCCTCGCCATCGGTCTGACGGGCAGCGCGGGACTGAACATGGCCCACTTCTGGTCCGCCATGCAGGAGACGGTCCTCGAAGTTGTGGAGGCCTACTCAGGCCGCGAGCATGCCGAAAAGTACAACGAGCTTGTGTGCTCAGAGTTCAACAAGTGGCAGGCCTCGCAGCCAGTCACGAACCCGGAGATTCGCCGGAAGAGCAGCAATCCGAGGTACAACTGATGGACGCAATCAAATTGCTCAACGATCTTCTCGTCGGCCAGAAAGTTGCTGAGGTTCGCCGATCTGAACTAGCGAAGCAGTACAAGGAACTGGCTGACCAACTTGAAATTGTGCTCGACAACGGGGCCGTAATTACGGTCAGCGATCCGGGTGATGTTGCACCGTGAAACACTTCTGCGAGTTCCCGATTTTCCCCGACATCGCGTCTGACGGCGTGTGTGGTTACCCGGCCTGCGCCAAGATCGAGGGCCAGTGGTACTGCACGCTTCATGAGGATGTCGTTGAACGTTTGCTGGCGCAGGCGAAGGAAGAAGAGGAGGCTGACTGATGAGACAAGGTGCGAAGTGCGAGGCATACGGAGAGCCGTGCAAAAACCCAGCGACGAAGCTCATCGAAGTGAAGGACAAGAACGGCGTGTGGCGCACGATGATCTTTTGTGATTGGTGCTAGCAAGATTTGCTCCGCGACTGTGCGGATGAAATCGCAAGCGGCGAGATGGAGGTGAGGTGCTGATTGAAGGACCACGCGGAAGAATTTATCGCTTGGCTTAGGCCCCGGCTCTGCGCGCCGTGTCACTGGCTGCTGGAACAGACCCAAATGACTCAGCTTCGGTCTTACCTGAGCCTGCTTTTGGGGGCACTTTGCTGCACCACTCAAGGCAATATCAAATCCATTTCATGAGGCAGCATTTTGGCGCTTCCGCCCGGGTTTGTTGATTTAGCCCGGACACACGAAATTCCATATTTGCTGCAAAAACTGGCTCCCGAGTTCTGTCGCAAGAAGCGCAGAGCGGGAGTTTCTGCGGAGGAAAGTCGAAAGAACATGCGTGCAAGACCCGAGGTTCGTGACATCTTAATTGCGCATAAACTGCGGTACTGGTCTCTAAGAGCGCAGTACCCATCTACGTACCCGAACTGTTCGGCGTCACGAGCCCGTCGCAACTTCCTTAGGCTGCTGGCCAAGTATCCGCAGATCGGGAAACGTCTCTCACTGACCGTGCTCTCGGCGTACCCACCCTTGTGATGGGATATGCACCGCCCCAAACTACTTGACCGCGGACCGATGCCGCTCACGACGGGCGACGTCCCCGCGGCCACCGACGTGTTGCTTCACAACTTGGAGCGCTCCACGCAGGAAGCTCTCCGACGGGCCGTAGAGCAGGGCTTGACGCCCAGCTTGGATTTCACTGAGGATGATGACTCCATCGTGATTCTTCAGTTCACCCAGCCCCGTGCCGGAGACGCCCATCCCATGGTTAGCGTCGAATTCTCTGCCGAAGAGAACGAAGTTGTCGGCAAGGTCTACGACGCCGGCTCCCAAATCAATTACGCTACGGAAAGATGCGATGCTCACGCCGCCGGAAGCATCCGGGCAACGGTCTCCCGGCTCCTTCGCGAATTGGCGGCGAGGGTCGCTGGCAACCCGAGATTCTGACAACCGGCATCGAAGCACAAACCGCTGCATCCTTCGCCTCCTGCTTGTCCGTTCTCTCCGAATGACTACCGAGTAGCCAGGCGGCCTTGCGGCCGCCCGGCCCTCTCAGAACTGGGCGTGAAGGTTTCCCTTCACCCAGCTCAAGCCCGTCGAACGCCTCTGTAGAGGAGACGCGGTTTCGAAACGGGAAGACGCTGACGATGAACCCGGTCATGGCACTCGGGATGAAGTAAAACGCAGTTCGTGGCACCAGTGAGGATCGAAGTGGTTTGTTCTTAGGACCCGAGAATCGGGAAGCGAATACGAACAACAAAGCGATGATCGAAAGATCATGGCAACTCTTTAGGTCGGCGGTTGACATTTGCACGTCGAAACGCTGGCAGCAGTTGTGGCGGCTTTGCAGGATCAGGTCGTCACCGGTTGCTAAGTGGCTCGACAACAAGTGGCTGAATTCGCTCCTCCTTAAGCAGCTGGAAGACTTGCTGCTTGTGTCCTCCGCTGTTCAGACGACCGACGGGTTCTTGACACCGCGAAAAGCGGTATTTCCAATCTGTAAGAACAGCGATCAATTTCAAAATTTTTATGAGCTTATCGAGCCGCTTTACAAAGATTCAATCGTGCGGTCGGATGTGGCGCTGGATTGGCAATCAAATCTACTCGACTGGCGTGGCCTTGATTTTAGGACACCTCTAAGTGAAATCGATATCCGCGGATTAGTGAATAGAGTGGCCAAGTTTGGAAATCTGAAGGCATTAGCCGAAGCGCTTGGGCCTGGTGTCCAACCCATTGACTGGCTCAATCGCCTGACCGGAACTTTGATGGAACTCAACGAAAACTGGAACGAAGCAAATATTTTGCCCAATCAAGCGGGTACCTGCATAACTCATCTCCGGAACAGGTGTAAGAAATGCAGGATGGTAAACATGGCTCCGAGCGAATGGGAGCAAGGGCAGTGACGGAAGTAACCGATGAGTACGCGGAATGCCAATCTTTTCGTGCCTTCTCGGAATATCTTGGTACTTTAGCGAATAAGGCTAACCAGTCGTGAACTTTCCTCCGGCGGCGGACGTCGGGACGGCCTACACGACAAAGCGCGAAAACCATGGCGGACGGACCAAAACCAGGACACGGGAAGCGAGCCAGCAATTTCCTGCCGTTCGCCCAAGCCCGCGCCTTGGCCCGAAGCTTGGGTTTCAAAAGTCGGAAGGAATATAAGAAAAACCGCCCGGAAAACCTTCCGTCGAACCCGGCGCAAACATACAAGGGCGAATGGACGAGTTGGGGCGACTTCCTTGGGACGGGCAACGTCCACACCAAACATTTTCTACCGTTCGCCGAAGCCCGTGCCTTGGCCCGAAGCTTGGGTTTCAAAAGTCGGGAGGAATACGCGGAGAACTGCCCGGATAACCTTCCGCGAGTCCCCCGGGGCAGGTACAAAGGCGAATGGACGGGTTGGGGCGACTTCCTCGGTACGGGAAACGTCCACACCAAACATTTCCTGCCGTTCGTCGAAGCCCGAGCCTTGGCGCGAAGCTTAGGCTTCGAGAGTAGGGCGGACTACAAGAGAAACCGCCCGGAAAACCTTCCATGGAACCCAAAAAGGACATACAAAGGCCAATGGACGGGTTGGGGCGACTTCCTCGGTACGGGAAACGTCCGCACCAAACATTTCCTGCCGTTCGCCCAAGCCCGCGCCTTGGCCCGAAGCTTAGAGTTCAAGAATCGGAGAGATTACCACAAAGACCGCCCGGAAAACCTTCCGTCGATCCCGACGAGAACATACAAGGGCGAATGGATCAGTTGGAACGACTTCCTTGGCACGGAAAATGTCCAACCACAAATCAGGAGGCAGCAACTTCTCGAACTGATTGAGGAACTGATCCCAACGATAAAGGCACTCTCTCCAGCTGACGTTCTGCAAATCCTGGATGCGAAAGGCACACTGCCGTTCCTTGGGCGGTTGTTCAGAAACCGCCCACTGTCAGAAATCCTGAACGCCCTCATGGCCGGCGAAGTGAGAGCCCGTGTAGTGCAGGCGCCCGAGAGGGACTTAAGAGTGCGCGGGCCGATCCGCATAGCTCCAGAGGACGGTGAATTTCTGCAGGAGGGCGAAGTCAACGCAGAATCCGTGCGGATGCTCGACCGACTCGCGTCTCTCCTGGATAGCCAAACAATCGCCCGTCTAATTGATAGTCAAGTGTCCGGGCTACGCGCCAAGTACATCAGCGGAGGCGAGGCTGCGGCGAAGAGGATTCTCGCTGGCGACGGAGGAGGAAAACTTTTCAAGGCGATTAGAGATCTGTTCCGCGTCGAGATTCGGGGCCTCAAATCAGTCAGGGTTGCGGAATGGAAACTGCGCAAGTTGGGCCACCGTGTACTCCCTAACGCCATGCAAAGGCTCACAGCATGGAAAATGACCCAGCAGCGGACTTGGGGTAACTGGAGCGGCGCTGGGGCGGGAAAGACCGCATCGGCTGGCTTGGCGTCCTATGCCGTAGGGTCTAAGTTAACGGTAGTTCTGGCAGCAAATAGCACGCTGCTGGGGTGGAAGAAGCAGCTTGAAGACACATTCCGAGGGGTGCAGGTCTACTTCGCCCCCGACCAAGTCGGACGCGGAACAGGAGCCTTCCTGATCCTTAACTATGAAAAATTTCAACGTCAGGACACTGCTCTCGTGAAAAAGATAGTCAAACTGCATCCTGACCTTGTTGTTCTGGACGAAGTGCAGCTTATCAAGCACAGGGAAAATGGGACAGCCCAAAGTTTGCGACGGTCGGCTCTTACCTCCTTGCTCGACAGTCTACCGGATGCCCGCGTACTGTGCATGTCGGCGACGCCCGTTATCAACACCCTAGTTGAGGGCATTTCCATTCTGGAAATTGCTTCCGGTGGCCAACTTCCCAAGTTGCGACACCAACCCACGGTGAGCAATGCTCTATCTGTTTATTACCAATTACTAAGAAACGGCCTTCGCTATCGCCCGGAGTATGGACAAGACTTAGATATTCGCCCGGTTACAGTGAAGAGAAACGATTTGGTGGATTTCCTGAAGCAAGGCAGAATCGACGTTTTGGGCTTGGAACAAAAGCTCCTCCTACCCAAATTGCAGGCTGTAGAAGGGTTCCTCAAGCCGGGGACGATCTTGTATCTTGAGTACGTGCATGGCATGGCATCTGCAGCCCAACAATTTGTCAAATCAAAGGGACTTAGTGTAGCGGAGTACACGGGAAAAGCCTCCGCCACTGATCGCGAAAGCATGGAAGGCAGGTTCATCTCCGGCGAGGTAGATGTGCTAATCGGTTCCCGCGCCATTAGCATTGGCGTTGACGGCTTGCAAAAACGTTGTGACCGCATGATTTTTCTATCTTTGCCTTGGACCCATGCCGCATTCGAGCAAACCGTGGGCAGAGTGTACCGCCAGGGCAGCAATGCCGCGCACGTGGAGATTGTGATTCCCCAAATCATAATTGAGGACTACGAGGGCCAATCAATGTCTTGGGATGCAGCAAGATGGAACCTTATCGAATCGAAGCGCACATTGGCAGAGTGTGCGTGCGACGGTGTCATTCCGAACATGACCAGTCTGAACAGACAAGAGTTTCTTGCCAGGGCTGTCGACGATCTCAAGGCGCTGAAAGTGGCGATCACGGAGGGAGAAGCGGTCTCATTGTTACACGGTTGAAGCCGCTTAGAAGGCAGTCCTGTCGGATAAGATCAGTCATCAGTTAGACCTGCCGAAGTCTGTCGAGAAGCTTAACGAGCGCCAGCGTGTCCTGCCCACAATAGTCCAGCAGAGCCTTTCTGATCTTCTCTCGCTCCCAACCATCCAATTCACCTCGTACCAGTGATTCCCAAGCCAGCCCGGCGGCTTTCCCGTCTCCTACTTTCATCCCTTCGTATGTCATATTTGGCACCAGCGCCGGAAGTACAGATTTCAGCGAGTATGAGCCGCCGAACGCCGGATGATACACATGATTGCGGATGACTGGCAGCAAGTCCCAAAGTCGGCGCTGAATCTTGTTGATTCGCCCGGAGAATTCAGGCAGCCACGAGGCAAGGTCTGACAACCGCTGAGATTCGAATTGCTGGCTATACACCACGATGCTTCCGTGATCGCCAAGCACATCGCATAGCGCGGAGATGAACGCCTGCCGAGGGTCGCTTCTGTCGGTCGCCAAGAATTCGAAATGCTCGGGCGCTGTGCCCGGCTGCCGTTGCACGTGTACGCTCCACTGGAAAGGAATTTGATCGTATGGGCGCATTCCAGAAAATCGTGGCAGAGCAGGGTTCACGGTTTCGAAGTCAGCGAAGTAGAGCGGATACTTCAGCTTGCGCAACTCTTCTCCGAATTCCGGGCTGTACCACGGCTGTCCCATCTGCACGCTGGCACACGCACGACGGAGCCGTCCTGTGAGCGGGTAGTTCTCGGGGATGTCGTGAATGGATTGGACGCCGAGAGCGACAAGCTTTGCGACCGTGCTGGCATGAATTCTGGGAAGACGCAGAATGTGATCTTCAGGAATCGGGGGATTGCAATGGTCAAAAAACTCGCAAGTGAATGGGTTATTGCAATGCTCTCCAACGGGAACGTTTGGTGCCACAGGCATTGCGAGAACACGAAATTCTGAGCGGAGTTGAACAGTAAGTTCTGGTTGTAAGCTCTCAACTTGCCGCGTCAGGTTCCTTATCTTGAAGAAACGGTGTACGTCGATGGCACCGCCGTCGTAAACATATTCCCGGTTCACGTGCGCCAAACACGATGCCGCCAGATCAATTCCCGAACGGCGCACCACACGGTGCTGGATCGCAACGTCGCCCAAATGGTGATCCTTTACGTCGGTCGTGGATTTCACTTCGATGAGACGCCATCGACCGTCCCTGCGACGATGCAAAATATCTGCGCGCACAAGCACGCCGCCGTGCTCGAAGGTGCCTTCGAAGATGGCGGGGACTTCGCGGTTCGCAGTTAGCTCTCGCGTGGTGCGGATCGCTTTATCGAGTTCTTCGTTGCGAACCTCTACCCCACCCGGAAACAGCTGGCGTGCGAGCATGCCGACCTCACGCCCCTGCTCAATGATCCTTTCTGCCGCAGCATCCGGCTCAGCCGCGAGTTCCTGCTCGTGTACCTGCAAGTAGAGCCGCTTGAGGCATTGGCAGCCTGAAACGAATCGAGATTTACTGAGCCGAGCAGTCACCGCGGTCCCTCCTCTTGCATCCCTTCAAATGTACCCGACTATGCTGCGCGGGTTCACGCGTCAGCCTTCAGATTGCTACCTTCCAGTAGGAGCTTTCGGAATTTCGCGTAAAGGCGGTTGTCAGCCATCGTGGGCTGAGGCCCGGTAAAGAGCTTCTGCACCGCCTTCTCCGCGACGTACACAGCTTCCAACCGATCCCACCACAAGGCATTCATCTGGGGGTCGGTGACGACTCTGGGATGCTGCGCTATTCGCTGAAATTCTCGTTCACGAGTGAGAAATAGACCGCATGCTTCTTCCATGCGGCGTGCTGCCTCTTCCCGTTCCATCTGGTCGAGGGTCGCCTGATCCGAGACGCGTGGCTTGCCGTTCACCATCTCGACTTTAGTGGTCGTAACTTCGTCAAATAGTTCGGCGATCTCAGCGTCCAGCGCATCCTCTTTTGTCATTCCGGCTCCTCATTCATGGAATCGGCGAGACGCCGTCCTTCTATGATCCTCTCTATGTCGTGATCCGACAGCGGGCGGGCTGCGCACATTGGATCGCGGCGCTTGAAAGCGTTGTCTTCCTCGTTCCCGATGTTCGCCGCTTGGTTCAGTTCCCATGTTAGCGACGCCACGCTGACTAGCAGTGGGCACTTACCAGCTTGGTCGTGGACGCACGAACTGTGGATGCGAAGAAGCTCGCCCACGATCTCCGGCGTGAGCCTGCGGGGCTTTCGGAACGGGATGATCTTGACACGGGGATTTTTCGCCTCCGCAGACATTCGCCAATGCACCGTGCAGAGGGGCGTGCCATCCGGCAGGAGGTGCTTTGCGGGGTTCTTGCACCGGATCAGTTGTTTGCCTTTCGCGTCCAGCACAAGTTGGCAACGAACACGCTGGGGCTTGACCTTACGCACGGATCGCGCTCCAGATGATCGTGAAGGCCAGCGGCAGGTAGGTCGAAATCGGGAAGATGCTCCGCGCCAGCGGCGACGGGGGTATCGCGAAGACATAAGCGAACTCGAAGCCGTAGGAAAACGCGAGCGACGCGAACATCCATGCGGTCGTCTTGGCGTGCCTCCAGAGGAAGGAGCCGTGGCGCAACTTCCACTCTTCGACACTGCCCTTGCCTCTCCAGAACCGTGAACCTACGAGGACATAGGCGGCTACGCTCCAAAAGGCGACCACCCACGGCGAAGCCCAAAAGACGACCTGCGCCCCAATCGGATCGCGAACCAGCCAGAAGCTCCCTACGGGCAAAATGAACGAAACGACGAGCAGCGTGATCAGGATGAGCAGGCGTTGCAGCAGCGCCTTCAAAAGCCGTTTCAGCATTGGGTCTCCCTAGCGGCCGGTCGTTTCGAAAGGTTTAGATTCCTCACCAGCGTGCCCCTGCCGCACCGTGCTGAGCAATTTCAACGACTTGAGGCGGCGGCAGCATGGAGCCTTCGTCACCAGCCAGTGATCGCTGGCCTCCAGCCTTCTTGTTGGCGCTGCGAAAGTTTGCGTAGCGTCGGCTACGAAAACGTCTCCACTGAAACTCTCTGAGCTTCGTCGCAGGCGAGCTTTTGCGAACCATGAGCGTACCGAAGCGTGCTTGACAGGGCGGCATGCCCAGCAAGCAACTTAACAAGATACAAATCCATCTTTCCGACAACCGAAGTGACACGGCTGTGTTTCAAAGCGTGAATGTGCCAACACGATTCGGCGATTGGTCTGTCGTTTCTGGCGACGCGAGCTTCGGACGCCAGTCGACAGTACTTTGCAAAAATGCGGTTAACCGTGTTGCGGTTGAATCGACCTTTTTGCGAAACGAAGAGAAAATCAGAACCCAAGTCGGCTGGCCGCTCATTCAACCAGGTCCGCAAGGCAGAAACTTCGTCCATGCACGGTCGTCCTCGCATCCGAAAGAGGGGCTGCGTAGTTTTCAACGACCCCTTGAGACGCTGAATTGTGATTTCCATGTTGCGCCAATCAATGTCGCCGAGCCGGAGAGAAATCAATTCGCTTGCTCTCAGAGCGTGCTGAAAGCAAACGATCAAGAGGGCGTGATCTCGAGTGCTCCGTCGTCGAGCAGTTTCGAAAACATCAAGCAATTCATCTTCGCTCAAGTGCTTGAGCGAGTTTGATCGTTCCGCCTGAGAATCTCGTCCAATACCGGTCTTCTTCATTCGGTACATTATAATACAAAGCTGCTTTGCATGTCAAGCATGCAAAGCAGCTTTGTAATCAAGCACAAGTCGCAATATCCTTTGGAAAGCGACATTTCGGAGTCCAGCGGATGATGTAAGTCCCTTGTTTCTGAGTAGGAATTGGCTAACCTGCTTAGAATCAATGCTCGTTGCGTATTGCGACGTTCGCTTCCGACACGAATCCAGCGAATACAAAGTGAATGCGATGCGAAGATTTTTGAAGTTGGTGTGTGGCTTGACGATGAAAGCGGCTTTCTGTAGGGTGAGTCCGTGCCTTCTGAAGTTACCAGATACCTATCGAGGATCGGTCGCCGGGGTGGACTCTCCAGATCCGCGGCAAAGTTAGCCGCCATCCGTACGAACCTCAAAAAGGCTCAGGCAGCTCGACGCAAATACCCCCGTTGCCCCCGATACAAAAACCGTAGCCATCGATTTTCGCCCGTGACCGGACGCTGCCCGTGCGGATATGTTAAGCCCGTGCGTGGAAGTTGACCTCAGAGGCATTCTTTTCCTGGACTGTAGCCGAAGGGGTGGTTTGAGTACACATCTCTAACTAGGTGCTTACCCCTCGCAATCCGCTCGAAGAAAAGCTCCCGAAATTTTAAAATGTACAGTTCCTTGGAGGGTATTGCTCGGTATTACATCCTCCCGCAAGTCGCGATTTCACTCGTGCTTGACCTCAGCCTGCCGCTCGCAACCTGAAGTGTTTCCGCCAGAGGTTACATGGCTAAAGGCCGCTGCTGTGAGAATGCCTGCGTGCCCGCGCTGGTGGGGTAAGCAAGGCAACGCACACCGTTGGACTGTCAACCTGTCGCTGAATAGAGCGGGTGACTTACACGTCTCATTTGCACCTGGCTTTGGATTGCCAGTCCGCTCGCAGTGGTTCCCATTGGCTTCCGCCCGCTGCTCACCGTCACTCCTTCTCCCAGTGAAATCTCCTGGCTATTACTGCACCCTGGGTTCGCTACTTGGTAGAAGCTCTGATCGCGCTCTTTGTTATTATTTCCGTGGCGCTTCCGGTGGGCACCTTGATCTGGAAGAAACTGACGAAGCGGCCACTCAAGTATCCCTCTGCCGCCCTAAAATCGTTCAGCTACTTCTTCCCCGCGACCTGGACCGAGCGCCGCTGGTGGGTGTTCGTCTGCATCACCGCGGGAGTTTGCGAAGAAACTCTCTTCCGCGGCTTCATGCTGCACTACTTGCACGTTTTTCCTTGGACGCTGAATCTTACGCTGGCGTTGCTGATTTCCTCAGTGATCTTCGGATGCAACCATCTCTATCAAGGCGCTGGCGGAGTCGCGGGGACTGCGATCGTCGGCTTTGACTGACCGAATCGCGTGTTGAACCATCCAAGCCTGTAACGCAAACATGCCCTTTGGGAAATTCCACTTGGATCGTGCCCGCTACAGCTGCGCTGACTTGCCGGCTTTCCGATCGATCCACTTTGCTGACCTGCGCCTCACTCACCTGCACTGGCAGCAATTTAACCGGCTCAGCGTTCCTCTGACTCAGCAGTCCCTGAAGATACTGCCGGCGCCCACTGAATACCTGGTTGGCGTTTACTCCGTGCGCCATCGCCACCCCCGCAACCGATGCGCCCGGCTTTAACGTCTGTTCGACGATCCGGCACTTCTCTTCGACCAGCCACCGTCGTCTCTGTGGCTCTCTCTTAACGACTGCCCGCTCCGAAGTGTTTATTTATTTCCCAAGTGGACACTATCGTAAGTGTCCACGTCGGGTGATCATCCACACCAACTCACACTTCGTCCAAATGTACTGGCCGAACGCTTACAGAAGACAATAGAAGTGCTACTTCTATAGATATCTTGGTAGCAAGATCTAGCCATTCGCAGACCGTGTTTCATGCCAGCTGACGGGAACACAGACCCTTTGTATTGCGCCACGTCTGATCCCGGTCGCACGAGTCCGGATGAAGTTGGGATATGTTAGCATTAGCGCAATTTGGCCTAAATTATATGGACAAGCCAATGAGACCGCCTGAGCTTCGCGGCTCTGCCAAAGTGGAGCACAACATCCCCGAACGCAATCGGGCGCGGGAGGCGCTGCGCCAGGCTAATGCCTATAACCGCAGTCTATTGGAAGCCAGCCTCGACCCGCTGGTGACCATCGGCCTCGATGGGAAAATCAACGACGTGAACGCGGCGACTGAAGCGGTGACCGGATGTGCCCGCGCCACACTTATCGGGACGGATTTTTCCGACTACTTCACGGACCCCGAGAAGGCGCGAGCCGGTTACCAGCAAGTCTTCCGGGAAGGTTTCGTGCGTGATTATCCCCTCGAGCTGCGACATCGCGATGGCCGTATTACGTCCATGCTATATAATGCCTCCGTCTGTCGGGATGAAAGTGGTAACGTGGCCGGCATCTTTGCGACGGCTCGCGACATCGCCACGCGCAAGCAAGCACAGGAAATATTGCAGCAGAGCGAGCAGCGCTTTAACTCCATGCTCGAGGCCGTGCGGGATTACGCAATCATCTTCTTGGACCTGGATGGCCGCGTCGCCAGTTGGAACAAAGGCGCCGAACGAATCAAGGGCTATCGAGCCGAGGAAATTGTTGGCCAGCATTTCTCCAAGTTCTACAGGCCTGCCGACATAGCAAAGGGCAAACCCGATCACGAGCTACGAGTAGCCACCTCCGAAG
>Ga0074046_10001241_pt1 | contig 23540 bp, 27 predicted proteins | sample BogForMeECP23OM3_FD_94441 | JGI IMG/M metagenome (GOLD analysis project Ga0074046, IMG submission 94441) | Bog forest soil microbial communities from Calvert Island, British Columbia, Canada - Bog Forest MetaG ECP23OM3 | ecosystem: Environmental > Terrestrial > Soil > Wetlands ...
AAGAACCGCCACGTGCCATGCCGTGAGCGGAGCCAGAGTTCACGCGAAATGTCCGTATGCACCGGGATCCGGCCGAGCCCGAAGAGCTCGTCCCGGAACTCGTTTACGAGCTCTGCGGCCGGTGCATGAATCCGTGCACAGTAGGAAACACGTACAAATGCGAGCGGGATTGCCGAGACGATCGTAAAATCATACAGGTTTTCCGGGGCACGCACTGCGGCCTGGGTTGTGCCGCGCCTGCGTGCAATGGGAAGAGCGTCAGAGAGGGCCCGGTACGAAGGCCGCCCCCGGCTCATGCTTCACATCCCTGATCCGGTTTGCTGTTATTATTCCGGTATTCAGAGGGAGGATGCCCGGAATCTGCCGGTTCCGTACCACTCCCCGGGGCGAGTTCCTTTGGCAGGGATCGTGTCCGGACCGAGATGTTGTAATGGTGCCAGTGCGTGCGTTTCACGCTGATCCGGTATACGGAATCGCCCATCCGGTTGATCTGGAGAGCAAGTGCCCGGGGCAGGAGGTAGAGGGGGATTTCTCCCTCGGTTACGGATTTACTCTTCGCCATCTTTAGGCCTGCCTTTCGCTTACCGGGCGATATACCATCCGTTCCCTGCCATCACCATTCCTGCCGGGTCTCTCCCGGATGTTTTTCGGGGAGGTGTTCCGGACACCAGTTCCCGGTATCACCATCCTCCGGAGTACGATCCGGCCCGGGGCAAACAGTTGTTCTTCTTTACTGACCTGGATGGCATCCTTCCGGGAACCGTCAATGCCATTCTGTTTTATAAGCGTGGATCCTATGCTATCACTTCCTTTATTGTCGGCCCGGGAAGCAGGAAAATTTCAAAACACAACTGTAAGTGAAATTATCACGTATCCGCGGGCGGACCGGGTTCGATGCAGTTCGTCACCTGGACAAACCCGTTCATACATTTACGGGACAACCCCCGGCTGTCCACGAAGGAGGGATTTTTATCAGGCGATATATATCCGTTCTAACGCCAGTGTCTACCAAAAACGGGACGCTTAAAAGGGGAAAATGAGACCCCACATCATTTTTTCTTCTCCCTTTCGAGCATATTCCTCCGCGGTTCAAGAAGGAATAGTGACTGCCAGATTGGTTGCAGGGCATTTTCCGGTCTGTGTAAGATAAAAAGTACCCCTGCGAAGATATGCCCCTGTCATTTTCCGTTTGTTGTGAAATTAATCCGTGCTATGTGCAAAGGCGGAACGTATTCTGCGATCATCAGGATCCTGATGGGAATGCCAAGAGAATGATCTGCAGAATCTGCTGGGACTGCTTCCCAATATACTCTCGTCCCTGATGGATAATGGATCTCTTCAGGATTCAGGGGATAATATACCGTACCCTCGTCAGAGATCAAGATGTACTGACCCCCACCGGTGATATTGATCATTCCTGTTCCGGATATTTTCGGGGAGGATAGTGGCTTTGCTGTGAACAGGTATACCCCGCAAATGAGAATGCCCACGATGATGATCGCTATCAGGCGATACCTGGTATTCATGGTAAGTTCCATCTTGTAATCCTGTCTTTTGTTATCTTTTGATCATCCCGTCTGATAAAAAATAAGTTGGGGTTTTACTCCACATAAAAATACTGGCTGTTACTGTACCCGAGTACTTCAACCGGATAATAGCCGAGGGGAGCGATGCCATAATGCTCGCCCAGTACCTGGAAAAGACCAGGATCGACAGCCTTGGATCCTTGAGCAGTTTGGGAAGATGTCAGAACCCCGTACACGAATTTCTCCGCAATATTGTTGAATTGTCCGTTCTGGTACATCCACAGCATCGATTTCGTTGACATGTAGGTCATGGCAACTGAGTTGGGATCAGTGGTTGTTGAGGATTGGTAAATGGTCGTCCTTCCTTTCCATGCCACAGAAATACCGTTTAATGATAGTGGTATATCGGCAGCGACTGCCAACTGTTCTGGAGATTCAAAACTCTCTGAGGGATTATTCTGCAATTGTGAGATAATCGCATCAGCTTCTGTTTTTGATAAGACCTTTGGCGCTACAGATGTGTCGTTTGAAGCCCACTTCATTTTCGTTGTTGCGTAGATATTCCGGACATTCTCCGGCAACTTGTCCATGCAGCCAGGATAGATTTTCTCATAAAATTCTGCCGCAGTCATATCTTTTCCGATAAGTGATTCAATGACTTTTTCCCGATTTTGAACTGCCGGACAACTGCTGGCAATACTCTCCGGGTTATCGATCAATTTTGTGAGGGCCAGAGAACTTACTGCATTACTTTTTACCGGTTCTTCCGCACTCACCATCGGTACCATCGCCATCGCAGCCAGCAGCAACGCCAGCAGGACGACGCCGTATTTCATAGGTTTCATTTTTTCCTCCTGTACATACGCTCCGCTCGAAAGGACACGGCGAATCATCATAATTTACGATACTGTTCTCATGCCTGCGGGCGGGCCCGGGCCCGGAGAAGTTCGTCGTCCTTGCGGACCCGGTTTTTGGGACAACCCCCGGCTGCCCCGCGGGAAATCTCATTTCGGGAGATATAACGGTTCTAACGCGAGGGTCTACCGGATTCCTGATCGGTAGACGATTGCGTTAGAAGCATTAAGAGCCGGATTCCAAAACGCGCTCAACGGTATACTATGAAAGTATCCGTAACGAGCCTCGCAATCCTGGTCTGCGCCATCGTGCTCATATCGGGAGTTTCTGCACAGGATGTCGACAAAAGTGCCGGATATTCCGCAAGCCCGGCCGGAAACCTGCACCTGCCCGCGGTTATGTCTCCCATGACCGCCGGTTCTATTTCCCAGGGGGAAACCGACTGGTATTCGGTCAGTGTCCCTTCGGGGAAGTCATCCATTACCGCTGACCTCAACTGGGGATATGTCCCCGATTCCCTCTCGCTTTCGGTTATCGCACCGGATGGGACGCTCGGCCCGTATTACGATGCATCTGACGGCGTAACGAATGGGAGAATTTTCCTTACGATCAGCCGGACCGGCGGAATTGCACCCGGGACATGGAGGTTCAAGGTATACGGGGTGACCGTTCTCGGGATCCAGGGGTATAATTTTGTTACATATTAAAACAAAACCATAAATCTGATATCCGTTCCTAGAGAACCATTCACCAATGAAACCCTGGCCGGCGAGGGCTGTTGCCTTCATTATTATCATTTTTTTGGCCGGCGTGCCGGCTGTTACCGCCAGTTATGGCGGATACAGCGTGGCCCCGGGCGAGACGGGCGCGGCACAGGGCCAGCCCCAGTACCCTGAACCGGTATCGTTCTTTGACCTCAGCCTGCGGGAGATGCTCGTTGCCGTGGCGCTGTCGTTTTGCCCGGTGCTCGTCTACCCGGTCGAGATCTTCTTTTACCTGAAACTGTTCGCAGCCCTCGGGTACCGGAAGGTCGGGCAAAATGCCATCCTGTGGAACCGGAACCGCCGGGAAATCTTTGCGTCCATTGCGGCAAACCCGGGCGTGAGATTTACGGCCCTTGAACGGCTGACCGGGATAAAGGAAGGCACCCTGAAGTACCACCTGCTGATCCTTGAGGCGAAGCGGAGGATTGTATCCTTTGGCAGCGGCAGGTCGCTACGGTATTTTGAGAATAACGGCCGGTACAGCACGCTCGAAAAGAAGGTCTTTTTCCACCTGCAGAACCCGACAACAAGGAGGATTCTTGAAATTCTTGCCGCGTCTCCCGAGGTCTCAAGGAAGGATATCGCCGGGATCATGGGCATTGCCGGCCCGTCGATCACGTGGCACACGAAGCGGTTAAAAGGCGACGGGATTATTTCCACCAGCAGAAAGGGAAAGGCTGTCCGCTATACCCTTTGTCCTGCCGGATTGAATGTGTTCAGGCAGTTTACCGGGGAGAGTGCCGGGGAGTCATCCGGGAGCGCGGACAGCCGGGGATGAGCCGGGGAAGTAAAGGGGGTTTTGGCGCGTCACTCAGGACTTGCGCCTCACAGCCATCGGGAGCTAAGCCCCGCGTTAGTAAATACCGTGAAATTTTATGGAGCAAAACAAATTTTTTATGCCTTTTTAACCCGTTCCAGGAATGTTTCCCGTAATTTCCCGATTTGTTTTGCATCGAGGCGATCAACAATCCCCCGGCATTTCACCAGAAACCGGGGAACCTGTTGTGTAAGGGTGTCTTCAAAATCACCAGAGACCTCGCTCGTCGTGTAGTACTGGGTTTCTACGCGAGCTTCTCGCGCTTCTTCCAGCAACTCGCATTCTTCTCCGGTAAAAAAACCTGTGAGGATGTGGTGCATGATTTCTATTGTGCAAACGTGATTTTCGGATTTGATCCCGATTTTCATGAGTACTGAGTACAGCGAGAAGTAGAGAGAGTAATATGCTGCTGAAATTTTCCAGTCCCGGGAAGTAACCGAATGCATCGCATCCATCGCGTCTTCAGATTTTTTCAGGTATGCCGATGCGAGATTTTCGTTTGGTTCGATAAGCGTGATCCCATTTTTCACGCTGGAACACCAGGCCAGTTTGTTCTTCATGAGATCACCGCACGGACAAATGCTTCCGCATTTTTCCACACAATATGGTGGTTTTTTGCTTCGATGAGAAGAGCGTCCTGTGGATCGATCCCCACGAAGACCTGTTCCGGGAAAATCCTGATATTGATTTCGATATTGTATTTTTTCCCGATTTTTTTAACTTCCTTCTCATTGTAATGCCCTGCAACAAGGAGATCGAGATCTGAATCCCCCGTGTCAGTACCTTTTGCATAGCTCCCGAAAAGCAGGGAAATCCCTTCGATGAATGGGTGAATCTTGTTAAGGACTTCCGTGGCGTATGGTTTCTCTTCCATGAATGAGATTTTTTTATACTGCTCTGCCAGGATAAAATACTGGATCGCCATCTCGCCCGGTTTGATCCGGAAGATCCGGGTTTTTCCACGGGGGTTCGATGAAAGGACGAGTTTTTTTTCCAGTCGCTCAAGGATTGTCTGTGCAGTGCCGTGGCTGATCGGGAGGAGGGTGCTTATCTCCCGTATATAGTATTCGCGGCCGTATCCCTCAGTGAAGAGGGAGAGCACCCACAAGTCACTACCGGGGATGTCTAATTTTTTAGACATATGTCCAATTTTTTGGCGCTATAGATAATAGGTTTTGGGGAAACGGATTTTTTTAAAAATGACCGGGTGCTGTATTGTTGCCGGGTTTTTTTTGTTTGGGATACATACACTTTTTTATACACATTACCAAACAACAGGTACTAAAGAGAACAACTATGGTGCCGCAGGTAATCCCGCAAAAGAAACGAAAAGAGTCCGGTATTTATGAGACTCGGTCATGCGGTACCCTCACTCCGTTCACGTTTCGGCGTGAAAAGAATTGGGGATATTCGGATCCTTTGCCCGCAGTGAGGAGAAGCGTACCAGCGATATCGATGTACTGGTGGAGTTTGCCAACGGGCAGGCAACCTTTGATAATTTCATGCAGCTGGTTTATTTCCTTATAAGATCTCCTGGGCAGAAAAGTGGATCTCCTGACGGTGGGAAGTATTGACAAATATATCCGGTCCCGGGTTGAACGCGAGGTGATCTGGATTGAAGGATGACCGGGTCTATCTCCAGCACATTCTCAGATGAGATCGAATATCCGGATTCCCTCGGCCAACGATAACCTATGAAACTCTCCTGAACAATAAGACGACTCTAGCACGCGGTAAATTCGTTCACTGGAGATCCCCTGAAGCGATATTTTCGAGAGAAAGATCCCGGCAAAATCCGATTTACCGGACAAATTTAACGTTTTTTATATCCACAGACTCACGATCTCCGGTAAGAAACGGAATTTCAAGACGGCTTGCGACAGAATAACCAACGCAATCAATGATGGAGAGTTTCTTGCCGGCACTCGTTGACGTTTTTCTCATGGCCGAAAGCCAGGCAATAATCCTGATCGTTCGTGGACTTCAGGGAGACCATCTTTCTGACAAGGGCCATCACCGTGGGGGTTTTGTCCGGGAAATCCCTGCACACGGCAAATGCGAACTTCACAGATGTTAAACTCTGTCGTTATGAGATGTGCGGATTGGTATTGCCGGTAATGTTCATTCCCTTTTGAGGATTTCAATAATCGCGTACGAGTCTGCAAAAAAAGAGGCCATTGCTAATCGCGGAGTTCGTCCCGGAATGCCTGGGTATTGATTTTTTAGTCAGGTGGGAATTTGATACATTCGTTCTAATACCCGAATCTTCGCTCATATTCCCTGTGGGGGAGCCATTCAAGGATCAGGGCAATGACCGTTTTCCCATCACCGGCGACCGAGTACATCAGCCGCCAGTTTTTATGGAAATTGTATTTCCAGAGATTGTCAATCCCGTACCTCGTGATATACGATTTGGGGATCAGGCGCTTCGGGACCTGGATTCCACAAAATGCATCGAGAGCGAGTGCATCGAACGCTTCGTTAAGGCAGCGATAGATTTCGGCATCCTCTGCCGTTGAAGCTGCAAGTGCATGAAAAGATTCTTTGATCCGGTCGTCAGCGAAAAAAACGGCGGCTCTCATCGGATCTTCAGATCACTGTTATCGAGCAGGCGTTTTATAAGTTCCGGATTATAGATCCAGCAGATCTTCCCATCTTTATCGGCTGCAATCTTCCCGGAATCAATGAGATACCCGACGATCACGGAATAGGTCTGGTACATCATCTTTCGCGGAAGGTTCTCCCACAACGCCCGCTTTTTGTATTCCCCGCTGTGCTCCTGTATGAACGATTCTACCATCAGTACGGTGTCGAGCTGCGGTGAATGGGCAGTTTTGGTTCCGGATATCATTCCCGGGATTTTGTTATATAACTATATATAACATTTGAACCGGGAGGTCCGGGGTCCACAGGAAAGAGTGTGCGTAAGAATCTGCAAAAAAGGATGCCATTTCTAATCGCGCATTTCGTCCCGGAATGCCTGCGTGTCGATCTTTTTAGTCCGGGAGGAGCCCGAAGATCCTCTTCGCGGAGGCCCGCTTTGTGGAAGCCCGGGTTTTCTTCGCATGTCCCGCAGGAACCTGCACGACCGGGGGGTTATCGATTATTGAAGTCATAAACCGGTACCTGGTGACTCCTTGGTTTTCCATAAGAAAAAAGATTCTTATGGCGAATGGCCGGGCTCCGCGATAAGGTCATCCACGGCTATTTTGCAATCAATTATGAAATTGTATGGGATGCGATCCAGAACAAACTGCCCGAACCTGGACCTGAGATCAAATCCCTCTGCGATGCAATGGGGCCGGATGTGGATTAATCCTTACCGGTTCCGATGTTCTTTTTAAGGATACCCTTTAAAAAAGCGGGTGGATACAGCCGATCTTTTTTCCTGGCACCGGGCGTCATTGAAGGGAGTATGTGCATTGTCCTTAAAATTCCGGTGGCTGGTGAGATTTTCCCGGAAAAACCCGGGCGCCTTTGTCAACTACGACGTTTTACAGCCGGGGGATAAGCGCCCGGGATTATCGTATTGATCCGGGTTGACGAACATCGGTCACCAGACACCGGATGAGGTATATGCCGGCGGGGCGGATAAATTTGTCGACTATAGTCTGCGATAAACACATCCCCCACTCTTGGCAACGATTCCTCTAGTGACATCGGAAAGAGAAGAGATCTTTGGCAAAATTATCCAGGAAGAACGAAAAGCCAAAAAGATATCCCAGGAAAGACTCGCCAAACTCACCGGTCTCGACCGGACTGCGATCAGTCTCATTGAGACGGGTAAGCGAAGTCCAACGTTCTCCACGATTTTGAAAATCTGTTCGGCCCTCGAAATCGATCCTTCTGACCTCTTTTCGATTTACGAAAAGAAGGATCCGGATTACCACATCAGGAAAGGCGGGAAATACGGGAAGTAAATCCGATCCGCCCCGGTTTTGTCCGGTGCTTGTACTGGCGGTGACTCCCTTTTGTTGCAACAAGGTACCATCCATCGGCCCGTTATTCTTCCTTCATGAGTTTCCCGATCTGATCCTTAAGCACCGGCAGTTCCTCATAGATGCTGGTCCACAAAAGATTCCAGTCTACCCGGAAATAACGGTGCGTAACAATGTCCCGGATACCGGCAAGACCGCTCCAGTCCACTTCCGGGTGGCGGGAAATAAGTTCCTGGGGCAGATTCTTAGAAGCTTCGCCAATTATCTGGATATTTGAGGAGAATGGCATCCTGTGTGCGTTGATCCTCCATGAGCAGATCAAAAGAATAACCGGCACAGAATGTTTCAATCTTTTCTATAGCCTGGAAAATATCGTATAGCAGGAGCGCAGCAGTACGTTTTTCAGGCATACACAACCTCATGCATTACCTGGTCGCGGATGAGCGGGTGCAGGCCGTCTGGTGTGACAAGGTCAATGCGGAGATTGAACTTTTGGGAAAGCAGGTCTTTGAGGTGCACAAATGCCAGCATGCCTATCGGCCGGGAGAATTCCACTACGAGGTCGAGATCGCTCTCGTCTGTCTGCGCTTTTTTTGCGTACGAGCCAAAGATCCCGATCCTTCTCACATGGTACTGCTCTTCGAGCTCGTGCCTCATGCCCCGCAGCTGCTCCAGTATCCCGGCGGTGTCCTGCATATGCTTAGTGGGAGATATGGGCATTTCCCCTATATGAGTGATATGGCAGGAAGAAGGGACGGGAGATAAGGATTTTTGCCGGGGGATATCCCGGCCAGGGACAGCCTGCAAACCGTCTCTTACTGTTTCCCGCCCGGCATTCTGCCGATCCGTAAAACCGGTAGACGTACGAGTTAGAATCCTTATATCTGCCGTCGCGAACACGCCAAAGCGTGGACAGCCGGGGGGTTGTCCCATAAGCAAGAGGTCGGGCCCGCCCCACGTCGGATTGCGGCTGGACCCGGTCCGCCCGCAGGCATGAGATCATGTACTCATCGGGTTATGAAGTTTGTTCCCATGCCTCCGAGTGAAACAAAAATGTGTAGAGGTAAAGAACATGAAAACACTAAAAATTGGTGTCATGCTGCTGGCATTGTTGCTGGTGGCGATGGTAATGGTACCGATGGCGAGTGCCGATGAGAAACAACTTGATGAGCAGTCTGCTGTTTCATCAAATGACGTGGTTGAATCAAATTATGTATCAATTAGTACCGCACGAGAACACGCAATTGTTGCGATTCTTGATTTTTCTTCGAAGAATCTAATCGATCAAATCTGGAATGGCGCAACAGTAGATCCGAAACCTCAGTTAATCTATGACTTGAATGGAAAGATCCTCTTCTACCAGTTTTCTGCAGAGAAAAAAGGGGGAAAAATAGGGGAAATCCTTGTATCAGCTAGCAAGGTACTCGGAGTGTCAGTGCAGAAAATTAGTGATGCCAGTTCTTATGATCTGAAGAAAAGTGAAATTAATGCTCGGCAACTGGCAGAGAAAAATTATCCCGGTTATTCAATCCAGTCAACGAAAATAGTGTCATATAGTTACCCGAAAATGGGAATAATGGTACAACTTGTAAATAAATCAACAACGGAATATCAGGATATCTTGTTTGATGCATACACCTCCCAGATTATTCCACTAAATAATATGATCTCTGATAATGAGTCTGGTGCATTTTCATATTATGGAAGTATTCCGGAGTCTTCATTTTCAGACAATATCGCTCACTGGAATACAAATGATCTTCAGATAAGTAAGATAAAATCCAAAGCTCAATCTTCCGGAATAGATCTTACCGCTCTGAATTCTGATGCAACAGTTCAATCAATGAATCAGATAATCTCTGATTCAGTAACCGGTGTCTACGAATATGATGAACTACCCAGTAGTTTTCCACGAATCGATCAGGGACAGACACAATGGTGCCAGGTTGCCACGGCTTGGGTAATTACCAAATATTATTACCCCTCAAATACCAGGACCCTCCAGAACATCGCCACTAAAATGCAAATTCCCGATACGGATCACTCTGCCACGTGGGACAAAGAGTTGAATTATTACACCAGCAGTTACCAGAACGGTGCGGCGACCGGAGGACTTGGAAAAACTTCATCATACTATGGGACCTTGGGTGGGAATTATCTGACATATGAAAAAGTAAAGGAACAGATCACTCAGTACCGGGCGCCTTTAAAAGTAGGAAGAAATGGGCACTCGAGAGCTTGTATCGGATACAGCAGAAATCCCGGTGGCGATACGTACTATAAGTTTTCCAATTCGCAGGGAGGTGTTTTCGAGATCGAAGCGGCCCCATATCCCTACGGATCCAATACGGGATATAATGATTACATCATAGTCCAATGAAAAACCCATAATTTTTTTAATCAAACTCAATTTTATTAATAGAAACATGAAGGCCGGTGCAGCATGAAAAAAAATGACTTCCCTCGCATCCTCTTTTGTGCACTGTTCATAGTATTCCTGATCCCAGTTTCCAGTGCATTTCAACAGTACTCCTGTCTTGATTTTGATCCGATAGTATATGGAAAATCCGTTCAGACCGTTGTCTCACAAGACGGGAAATTTATTGCAACCGGATCTCCGGATTCCGGTACAGTCACTTTGTTTTATCCAAATGGTACGTCTGGATGGAGTTACCAGACCAACGATAATATTACCAGTATCGCAATTTCAAATGATGGGGGTTTTGTTACTGCCGCCACGTATCACGGGAATTTGTATTATTTTGATAACTCGGGAAAACTTCTCTGGAACGACACGGGGTTTGGATGCAATAATCAGGTAGAATTATCCAGTGACGGCCGAAGTGGTTTTGTATTTAACAGTGGAACAAAAGATCATCAGGATAGCGATACGACGTTCTATTTTGATTTTAATGGGACAGTCCTCTGGAAAAAAAATATCCCTCAACTATCCGTCACAGCTATATCATCTGATGCAAAAAACGCAGTTCTCGGGACCCGGGGCCATTATGGGAATGACGTCATAATGATCTCCAGCACCGGGTCTGAAGAATGGCGGAAAAAAATGGCGGAAAACTGGAAGATATCCGGGGTTGTGATATCTGATGACGGTACCACGGTTGCAGCGTCAACTGATACCCGAATAACCCTCTTTAGTAAATGGGGAACGGTAACCGGTAATATCACTCCAAAATACCTGGTTCGAAGTATCGGAGTTTCACCGGAAGGAATGCTTATCGCTGCCGGTACCCAGTACCAACTCATCTGTTTCAATCAAAGCGGTATGATCCTCTGGGAGTATCCACTTGATGATTACGTGTATCACATCGAATTTTCTCATAATGGACAAAATCTCGTCGTGGCCTCCCGTGATACAATTTATTATTTTGGGCGGAACGGGACTTGTTTATGGAAATCCACGCTTGATTCAAAACTGGATAGTATTTCAATTTCGCATAATGGTGAGATTATCGTTGTCGGGACGTACAATAATTTATTTGATATAATCGATCAATTCGGGAATACGAAAAAGATCGATCTCGGATCGATTCCCACGATGCCGTTGCCTCCAGTAGAACCGGGTCTTACCGTTCACACCACTTTTTTTTCGGGCAACAGGTCTGATACAATTGCTGGAGAAACAATTCAATCTCTTTCAGAAACACAGGAGACACCGCTCCCATCGACAATCGCGATTACTTCGCTAGGGATATGTGCTGTAATGGCAGGATACTTCAGGAAAAAATGATGCAGTCTTCTCTTTTTCCCCCCGCGGGTTGGGATACTACTGCGGACTGCGCATATGGTATGCAAAATATTTCTATGGATCTCGTTCTGTGGTTCAGGCAGGCGATGTTATAAGGGGTTCACTTTCTTGGAATTCCCCATCACAATCGTGGACGATAATTACCAGTGATGAGACACCGACCCATATCGCCACATCCTCACTGAGTACAAATATTATACCACAAAATACGGGTTTGAATGTGTACGGAGCCGTATATGAGGCATATGGTATAACCAGTGATAAAAATACAATGATGAAGAACAGTAACTTTTACGGTTTATCCTAACCCAGAATTAGTGCTGGAAAAAGGCGGCGAGTATGAAAGAAAAATACTTGATGGGAATGTGCCTGACATTAATCATTTTCATTTTTTTCGTTGTGGGAGGTGCCGGGGCCACCTCTTATAACGGTGATGTATCAAAAAATGATCTTCCCGATGATGTATATACCGCACCCATAGGTGGGTTCACACAGTCCAATGTATTTGCCGAACCAAACTCAACGTATGATGTCGACTATTTCTTTTACAGTCGTGGATATGGCCCGGGAACGGTCAGTTGCAATCTTTCTGCCTATGACCGTTATGGATATGTTTCCAATGATGAATTAACCGCCAGTATGGACCCGGCAGTATTCACCATTGAACCGGGACAGATCTACCATTCGCAGATCCATGTTGTTACCGGCCCGAATTTTGCGTCATCAGCAATAGTGCATTCTCCAATGTACGGACACATAACATATAATATTGTGATCGAACTGAATGTTACCTTACAGAATAACACGGTTCATTATGCCGACGATACGTTGTATATCCAAAACGAGATCTCACCCGGACAAGGTGTTTTTGAATCAGATGAATTGAAAATCCCCATCAATGACACAGTAATTGATCTGCACGCCGGGGACCAGTATCTTATTCCTGTTGAATTCCACCGGGGGTCTGACATAGGCAATGTCTCCTATAATATCTCGGAGACTCCGCTGAATGTGACCATTACACCATCTGAATTTATCGCAAAGAGTAGTGGTCAATTGTATCCCGCACAGCTCAGTATTCTTGCAGATCGAAATTTAGCACCGGGCAATTACTCATTTACCCTTGATGCTGATGGAGCTGAGGGGGTACATTCTCCCTATTCACGAACGTTTTTCGTCAATGTGACAGCGCCGGCAAATATGTCAACACAGTCACCGCTCCCCATCGCATTTGCGATTTTCGCGGTCATTGTGGCGGCAGGGATATGCGGATTCTGCCTAAAAAGAGTGCGAGGAAAAGGGTGATGACACTCAACGTGCGATACAGGATTATCGGAGTATTTCCATGAAGCCGGATGACAGGATCTCAGTCATACAGGATAGACATATGGATTCCCGGAAAAACCCGGAGGTATGAGAGGTCCCGCCGGAACTTCTTGTGGATATTTCGGCGGACATCAAAAAATTCTGCAAAAAGAGATGGATAGAGACAAACGCATAGGTGAACAGGAGCAATATCCATGGAAGGTAACCGGATTATCACTCTCACGATTATCTGTGCTATCATAGCCCTGTCGGTATAATCACCTATCAGTGGTTTTTAGCAGTCTGTGTTATCATTTTATTCTGTCTAGCCGTGTTGGTCTGGCATGTGATCGAAAAACTGTCAGCGATTCAGCAGAGTGTCGAAAAAATTGAGCAGAACCTTGACGAGCTGCGAAAATCCAAACCGTGAGCTAAACTCTTTCATCCGATGAAAAGGAGCGCGAGGTTTACCGCTGCCGGTACAGTTACCGGAAATAGAGGGAATTCCTACCTATTGGTAGGATTGCATCCCTAAAAATAACCCCATAAAACCGTCCGATCCCTCTGCTCGGAAATCAGGGCGATTATAACATTCCATTCACCAAAATACGCCCAGATTGAGCCCCATATAATGCCCATAATCGGGCCATATTCGTGTTTTTTCGGCCTCTTTTTTCGGGATGGATAAATGCCTGATTAAGGTGAGATCAGGACAGGAATCGGCCTTTATGAGATCGATTAAATTTGCCCGATTGCTAAAATACAGCTGATTTGGGCTTCTTTTTAAACGGAGCCCGATACGGGCCCGGATTGGATCCGGAAAAGGAGAATCCGGGCGATATTTGGGCCCGGATGGGTGGAAAAGAGGGAATGGTGGGAAGATGGGGGATGAATAGGAAAGGAGAGCACAGTCAAACAGATACTCTGATGATCGGTTTGTTCACAATGTCATGACTCATTTTCCCGGATGGGTGAACGTGAGAAGGCCCTTTTTTCTTCGGGGAAGGTGGCCGTTTCATTCTCCTTATAAGATCATTCCGGGGGAAAAAGGGCCAAAAAAGATCTCGTACTGATGGATACCCAGAACCTTCCTTTTATGCGTCAAATATACGTCATTTTCATCAGATATACGTCATTTATGCGTCATATAAGGTCATTTACCGACGGGATTTGATGACGTAAAAAATTCCTTTCCGTATACCCTTCATATCGAGAATATTCTTATCCACCAGAGTTTTGAGATCCCGCCGTGCGGTCGCTGCCGACACATCAGCAAGTTTCTGATAACCTGCATTGGTGATTTTCCCATTCTCTTTCGCGTAAAGCACTGCGGCAACCTGTCGTTCGGATAATCCCTCCTTTATGAGATCATCCCGGGTAACAACATCCTTCCGGAATATCACCGAGAAGCCCTGATCTTCCTGGAAGGTCGGGTCTGGAAGGCCGGCATCCTGCAAGCCGCCCCCCGGCGTTTCCCTTCCTGCCATTTGCCGATCCGGAAAACCGGTAGATGTACGAGTTAGAATCCTTATATCTGCCGTCGCGAACACGCCAAAGCGTGGACAGCCGGGGGGTTGTCCCAAAAGTGAAGGTACGGGTTCACCTCAAGTTTTGCACACTCAAATGAACCCGTGCCTGCCCGAAGGCATGGGATTATTTCCCCTGATCCTATGAAGATTTTCCCGTGCCGGCGAGCGTAGCATATGGAGAACTTCAAAGGAGATGGAAAAAATGAACCTACGCAAATGGAGCGTCGTCCTGCTGGCACTGCTGCTGGCGGCGATGGCGATGGTACCGATGGCGAGTGCAGCTGAACAAAATGTAACCGGACAAACCAATAGTACGTTGAAACATACGGAACCCGAGCATTATCTCCCTCCGGAATATTTTAAGGACGCAAAACCTGCAACTCCTTTGCCGGAATCGGAAATGATTAACATTGTTTTCTCAGAAAAAACCCTTGATTCATTCAGCCAGGACGATCAGGCAGGAATAATCACCATTCCGACATCCCATCTGAACTTACATTCACAATTCACGGAATCGAAAAACTGGGAGAACAGATATGTTGAAAACGGCATCAGCCATGATGATGCTGTTGTCCTGGTACGGATGCCAAGATCGATGTATGACCGGTTCCTTGCCACATCTAAGGATGGCATGATATCGCTCCCGGCTTCGTACTTCAGCAGGTATTATAAGAATCTCGCAGATCTCGATGCCAACATTCACCCGGACGGTAATGCTATGACAATTAGTCCCAGCGCTGATCCCGTTCTGGCGGAAAAAACAAATGTGTCAGTAACCATAAAAAAGAAACAAGTCGTTTCAAATCCGCTCACCTCACAAATAGTAACACCGCTGAGGACCCCGCAGGGACCCAACACGTGGCACAACAAATGGATATCATTCTACCGGACGTATGCAGATACGATTGACTATACTATCGGACAGATCACACCGGATTCCTGGTCCGTCTCCGGCAATAATGACAGGTACTACGCGCCTCAGGAAAGGGAATATTATCTGAATTCCCATCAGGATGCCATTGAAATTGTGGTAAACTATGATCACTACACACACTGGCCTGCTACGAATATTAGTTTATTCCCCACAATCTATGACAATCATGCCAGTGATCCGACACCGCTGGAGGATACCCGTTATGAGAGTAAAGGTCCCGGCATTATTGCACTGGATCCTGCGACCTTCCCTAAAGCATTCGGATATCATGTCCAAATCTCAAACGGGAAGTATTACATCACGTTTGAGTATATGAATAACCTGACATTCACCTCGGCCTATGTTTACAACGACCAGGATAACCCAAGCACCACATTTACCGACTTCACTGGATCATCTGAGTTCTTGCAGATCTCCAGTCCGATAACGGATACCTTCTCTGCGTCAACTACCCCGGTTATCGACCAGTGGGCCCACGATGCGACACTGGGTTCGTGGAGAAAACCCATGAATGTCTGGCAGTATACATCGGCAGATGTTGATGAGATTTTCACGAACCTCTACTGGTTTATCGGCGGTAGTAACTCCGATGAAATCGGTACCAGCTCATACATGTCATCGGCGTGGACTTAACACTTCATTTTTTCCATTTATCACACCAATCAAACATTTATGTTCAATAATTAATCAACAGAAATTTGCTGAAGGAAATTATGCAAGGAAAGTAAATTTCTTCTGCAGAATGAAGGAATGATCATTTGATGAAAAAAATGAAAATGAACGCTAATTATCTGGCGATTCTCATTTGCCTGGTTATTCTGGTAATTGCCGGGACCTCTTATGCTTACATAAGGTATCTCCCATCAGCAGGTCTCAGCGAGAACCAGTCACAGGATATACCTGGACCCGGTTCCACGCAGGATCCCGGATCTCTATGCAATCCTCAGACGGCTGTTCCCCGGATCCCTGTTCCGGTCGATACGTCCGTCCCGATCCAGGACCCGATGCCCGGCATCCGCTATTCCCTTAATCAGAGCGATTCCGACAGGACGATCGTGCTCGGGAAGGGGGACATTGTTGAGATCAACCTCCGGTTTGCCCCGGGACTTGCCATGCGCTGGATCGTCCCCGTCTCCGGGTGCGGACTCGAGCTGGTGAATGACGGGAACTACTACACAGGCGGCGATTTCTGGAATAACACCGGCCATTATCGGGCCCGGTACCGGGCGGTCAGCCCCGGGACATCGGTCCTTAACGGAAAATTAGTCATCACTCCCAACGAAGACCTGACGGGGGATCTCCGGTTCAATCTTACCGTGATCGTGAAGTAGGCCCGACGCAACAATAACCGGTCCCCGGCAGGCGACCGGGCGACTCCCGGCGGAGCCGAACGGGGGTGAAACCACAAACGGGATTCGTCGGGATTCTCTCAAAAATACGCCCGTAAAACCGTCCGATTCCACGGGAAACGAAAAAGGGCAAATATAACGCCCTGTTTGCCAAAATAAGCCAAAATTGAGCCCCACATAATACCCATAACAGGCCCATAGATGCGTTTTTTCGGCCCCTTTTTTCGGGATGAGTCAAATGCCTGTTCGAGGTGAGATCAGGGCAGGAATCGGCCTTTATGAGACCGATTAAATTCGCCCGATTGCCAAAATAAGCCTTATTTGAGGTTATTTTGAAACGGAGCCCGATACGGGCTTCTTTTGGGATGTGAAAAGGGTAATCGGAGGCTGGATTGAGCCCGGATGGGATGAGGTCATGCGGGGGACAGGGCGGCCCGGACCGGGGAGGGTCCGGGGGTACGGGTGAGTCGAAGTACCGGATCTTCGTATGCTCCGTAATTGACAACCAGAATGACACCTGAATTGACAACCACTATTTCATGACGTACAATGCCCCGCGCCGGATTCCCTGCCGCTCCAGTAACCCCATCTTCACCATCCGGATCAGTTCTTTTAAGGCAGCCTGGCGGGAAATATGAAACTGCGCCACAAGATCACTGCTTTTTACCGAACCGTTCGCATGGACAAACTCAATGATCTTCATCTGCCGTTCCGACAGCGCCACCTGCCCGCTTTTTTCCTTCCGGTGCTCATCGGACGAGATGAGCAGCACCCGCTCCTTCACCCGCCCAAGCGAGATCTCCACGCCGGAAAGGAAATACGCGAGCCACACCGTACAGTCCGGGTAAACCTCGTTCTCCTCCTTAAGCACCCGGTAATACGCCGGGCGGTCGCTGTCATAGAAATCATCCAGCGTAAAGAACCGTTTTATATCAAACTCCCGTGTAGCAAGGACAAGCGTCGCAAGCGCCCGGGCTGTCCGCCCGTTCCCGTCCACAAACGGATGGATCCGCACCAGCTCGTAATGCGCAATCCCGGCAGCGATCACCGGGTGCATATCCTGTGCTTCACGGGAAGCAAGCCAGCCAAGAAGCGCCGTCACCTGCGGGACAACTTCTTGTACCGGAGGCGGGGAATATACAACCTCTCTGGTGAGCCGGTTCCCGACAACCACCTTTACCGTCCGGAATGCCCCTTCTGTTGTCGGATCGTCGAGGGTGTCCCCGGTAATATCGCGGTGAAGAGACAGGAGATTTTCCGGAGTAATCGTGCCCTCCTCCTGGTACCTGTCGATATGCTCCAGCACCCGCAGGTAATTGAGCACCTCGGCTTTCGCCCTCCGGGCAGCCATCACCTCCCGGCCCTGTGCGAGCAGGCTCACCTCTTCAAGAGAGAGCGGGTTTCCTTCGATTGCCGTGGACGCATGGGCAGCACGGACCAACTGTTCCCGACGGATCGACACTTCCCATTTCGGAACAAGGCGGGCATGGAGGATCACTTCCCGGGCTGCTGCTATCGAGGCCAGCCTGCTCACCATCGCATGGGTGTACGTAAAAACCGGTGAAAATCTCCGGGAGTCCTTCATGCCCGCTCCAGTATATCACTGGTACATCCTTGTCCCTCTTGGTTATTGCGGTTGTTGTCCCGGGATCCGGAAAAGATACTGCCCGGCATCCTGCAAGCCGCCCCCCGACGTTTCCCTTCCTGCCATTCGCCGATCCGGAACCGGTAGACGTACGGGTTAGAATCCTTATATCTGCCGTCGCGAACACGCCAAAGCGTGGACAGCCGGGGGGTTGTCCCAAAAGCAAGAGGCCGGGCCCGCCCCACGTCGGATTGCGGCTGGACCCGGTCCCGCCCGCAGGCATGGGATTATTTCCCCCTGATCCTATGAAGATTTTCCCGTGCCTCCAAGTGAAACAAAAATGTGTAGAGGTAAAGAACATGAAAACACTAAAAATTGGCGTAATGCTGCTGGCATTGTTGCTCGCAGCGATGATTATGGTACCGATGGTGAGTGCGCAGGTAAACTCAGTATCCAATCGGTCGGATAATGAGTCCTGAATATTCAGTTAAAGACCAGTTTATCTCCAGACAGGAGTTTGAAAAATCAAATGCTGAATATATCAAGTTCCTCAAAAAGAATTTCAATCAAACAGTAGTCGATAAGATGGTGGACAATGAGTATAAAAAATCCCAAAAAGAGAAAAGTCCTTTATCAACTGCTCATACATCAAGTGTTCCTCCCGTTATTCAAATTGGAGGAAATGACATTTATCTCTGGCCATATACAAATTCAGCATCAAATGGCAACTCCTTCACGGGAACAATAAATTTGATATTCTATGGTATGACCAACAGCCAAGTGGCAGATTATTTTAAGAACAATGGATATGTCAAATATCATGATGCTTTAGGCTGGACTGAATACGGGTACCATGGTCAGAGCCTTTCGGCAATGCAATGGACTTCCAGTCCAAGCAACAGTCCTTACCAGATAGAGGATGGATCATATTTTGGAGATAGATACCATCTAATTCTAACAAGCGGTCATTATTCTCTGTCGTTGGGAAAGAATTGGTGTTACGGCCAAACACATTATGAATATTGGTCAACGACGGATTTAACCCATTATATATATCCCAATGGCTTCGATACCGCAAAAGCTCATCTTGCCACATTAAATCCAAGTCTTCCCAAGAGTTTAGTTTCCCTAAATAATTATTGGAGTGGTATGAGTAGCGGCACTGGATACATATTCACTATGGGTTAACTCCACTCATCATTTTTTTTGAAGGATTACTATGATTGAATTATTACCTAAAATATATGAAAAATGCCAGAGTCCCGTTATATTTAGCTTTACGTTATTGTTTTGTCTTCTGTCTATGAGATTTATTATTATACTAGTTGACTTCTTTTCTCTCAATATTCCATTTAGAATGATGCTAGGGCTTGATGTCGCGTTTGTTTTTATCATTCCGATTATACTTGTTCTTGTTTTAGCAAAAAAAATGGATTTATGGATTTGCTTTTTCCTTCCGTTTGTAATATATGGATTAATTTTCCCCATATGCGATGCTCTATTCTTGAATCCTTTCGCATTGCTGGGTTATCCACAATATTATGTCTCGTTTTTAATTGGAGGAGTTGGATTAGGACTGTTTGGAATCACAGGAAAAATATATTCTAGCAATTTTAAAAAATCATTGATAGTTTATACCTTTGCAATCACAATTACGATGATAAATTCAATTAATATTATCCTAGTATTTTATTATGTATTAACAGGAGATCTGGCAACATTGCAGCAAATTCCGAATTTTTTTTAGGGAGGGAAAGTATGATGAGAACACTTGAAAAAATTACAAAAGTAGTACACATGAATCATCCACCAGAATGGAATAGTGGTCACGATTATGTGAGAAGTTTATACTCTCAGCAGAGGGTATTTTACACAAATCTGGTGTTCCCATGAAACCTCTTGTCATCCTCCCCCTCATCATGATATTATTCTTCACCGCGTTCGTTCCTGCATGTACCGCTCCACCTGCTACTGACTTTTCACCCCAAGGGGTTCTCAAAACCTATATCCAGAAAGTAAATGATCGTGACACACAGGCGGTTCATGATGCATTGTCGTCCAGACTCCAATCACAGTATGATCACGCATATGAGACCACCCGGCGGGATCCTGTTCATGATGCCCTGTACGGCCTTGAACGGCAAGGGGCAACCATACAAACCGTAACGATCATTAATCAGACGATTACTGGTCAGACCGCCTCTGTTGTGGTGGATTATTTCTGGCACTATCCCGGAATATTCCAGATTAATGAAGAACGACAGGTCGTGGAATTTGTGAATGAAGGGGGAGCCTGGAAACTCAATACATTTTTTCCTTTCGAGGGGCCGGATATACTTCCAGAGATCACTCTTCCCTCAGTGGAGCAATCTCCGGCAACATCCGCAGAATAAGAACTGATGTCCTGCATAACCCAGAATTAATGGCGGAAAAATGAAGACTATATCACAAAAATCCCTCGTGGAAATCTGCCTGGTACTGATTATAGGTTTTTTTGTTCTCCTCGCTGCATCTGCTGGATGTATCGAAGGATCATTTACCAAAACCGAGACCGTGCTGGTGAAACTTGACAGCCAGGAGAATATCCAGTGGGTATCAGTTATACAAAATCCGGATTATGCAACAGCCACGGCGCTTGCACCCCGGTTTTACCAGTTCATCCAGACATCGGATAACGGATTTTTTGTCGCAGGGTATTATTCCAACAGGTCGGGCTATACGACGCTCCGGGTTTTCAGGGCCGACAGCAATGGAACTCACATCTGGGATGAAAAACTGGCAGGCGTGGAGTCCATGGGAGGACCGATGATCAGTCCGGTTCAGTGGGAGGATGGGGGATATTCAGTCATCCTGAGTAGCGGGATGGTTTACAATTTCGATTCCGCGGGAAGATCCCTGGGTGTCACCAACATACAGGATCCGATCTGCCGGACCAATGGTACGGTATGTTACGATCTTACGCCGGTCTCCCTGACGCAGGATCCCGATGGCAGCCTGACCTGGATCCTGACGAACGGAAATTTTTCCACATCCCAGACCACCCTGATATCCGCAATGCTTACCCGGAACGGGACGCTCCTTACAAAAGAGATCCTCCCCCTGAAAATTTCGACCGGGGTAACAGACTTCATCCGAACAAATGACAACGGATGGCTGTCAGGGAAAGGGTACCGGGATGATGCGCCGGGAGGAGGAGACGAGATACTGATCGAAAAAACCAATGCGTCTTCTGATATCATCTGGGATACCGTACTTGGCACCTGTAATAAAACTGCATTCTGCAATAACGACCTGATCGGCATGCACGAATCAGGAGACGGGTATGATATCATCTACCAGTCTTATCCACAGCAGTCGAATGAATCCGTACCTATGGATACGATCTCTGCAAAGCTGGACTCAACGGGGCATATCGTTGAGCAGGATAAAATTTCAGATCTGTCCGGAATACCTGCCTGGATTTTCGCAGAGGGGGGAAGCAGGACAGATTTTATTGATCTGATCCCTCAGAACGTTCTCGATTCCGTTGCAAACGCACATGGCGGGAACAATCCGACGTTTGGTTCGATCTCCCTTATCAGGACCGCAGACGGCGGATATGCCCTGCTGGGGACGAGATATTACGGGGAGTGAAACCCTCCCATGGACTTATTGTTCTCAAGGATCCCAAAAAATACGCCCGTAAAACCTCTCGATCCCACAGGAAACAAAAATGGGCAATTATAACACCTTATTTGTAAAAATACGCCCAAATTGAGCCCCATATAATGCCCATAATCGGGTCATAGACGCGTTTTTCCGGCCCTTTTTTTTGGGATGAGTCAAATGCCCGTTTGAGGTGAGATCAGGGCAGGAATCGGCCTTTACGAGGTCGATTAAATTTGTCCGATTGCCAAAATACGGCTGATTTGGGCTTGTTTGGAAAAGAAGCCCGTATCGGGCCCGGATTGGAAGCTAATGATGGTAATCCGGGCTCAATTTGGGGCCGGATTGGGGCAGGGGAGGTCGCCCCTCGGTCAGAGGGGGTTAAGGCCCGGGGGTTTGATCATGGAAAAATCTTGAGATAGAATCCACTGAACAAACGTTATTAAAACGGAATCTCTCCTTCATTCCATTCTCTGTCAAAACTTGCAAAGACGCAGCCATCGAGAACCACTGGAAGAATACCACATTTGCTGCTTAATTCCTGAAGTTTGTCCACAATGAGGTCATACCAGTAGGGTGTTGATAACCGCGTATTGAGTACATTTCTTTCAAGGGCGCTAATGTGCGTCCCATCAAAATACAAAGGAAACTGATTTTCAAGTATCCAACGTATGAACCGGCTGTCTATTGGGATTTCATACCGGGTCAATCCAAAGATCTGAAGATAATTTCGCGATTGCTTCGGGCCGATGCCCATAAAAGATTCACAAAATTTGTGAGCAACCTCCCGTTCCTTTCTCTGGTGTAGGAGTTCAGGATTCATTTTCCGTTGTTCCATCAAAGGTTTCAGCCATGCGTCAATCTTGTCCCAGCCCCCATATTTTTCGAACCAAGTCAGATTGTATGTTGCAAATTTTGCGATTTTGTTTTTGTATTGAATACTCGGGTTAGTGCCAATTTGAGTCCGGATAAACTCCTCAACATTCTCCTGGTGAAGGCATTTTTCATACGCAAGCGGATAGGGCTTTTGATTCTGGAAAACAGCTATAGGGGAACCGGGTCCTGATTTTTGGCGGGTTGATAAAAGGCAATCGAACATACATTCCCAAATTATCTCCCGGTTAATTTCCGGGAGTGGAATGGTGATATTATCCTTGACTCGTTTTCTCGCGTATACCTTTGACTCATTTTGCTTGATGAATTCCTTTGTTTTCTCTACATCAGAGAGAGATATTTCCCAGTCAAGTCCCATTTGTTCCACCACAGTATCCGAATAACGTGTAATTGCTATCGGGAGTTATTATTTTATTTGACGCTCATAGGAACTGTCGCCCCTCTGCTCGCGTGGGCTAAGCCCCGAAGAACAACATGGGGCTCGCGGCGAAAGAAAAGCATAAGCCGCACCGGGTTTCATTCCCTGTTATTGTGCGTGAACTATCGCAAAGGACTCTTGAGATCTGCGGGTGCTGCATCACCCTTGGCCTGTCCCTTGCGATGCTCGCCTACCTTATCTTCTCTGTTTCTTCC
>Ga0074046_10001242_pt1 | contig 23538 bp, 26 predicted proteins | sample BogForMeECP23OM3_FD_94441 | JGI IMG/M metagenome (GOLD analysis project Ga0074046, IMG submission 94441) | Bog forest soil microbial communities from Calvert Island, British Columbia, Canada - Bog Forest MetaG ECP23OM3 | ecosystem: Environmental > Terrestrial > Soil > Wetlands ...
ACGGCCGCAACCAAACTGGAAGACTGGGTCGATTACGCAATACGAAGCGATTGCGCGCCCTACAGTCTTGCCCAGTTTGACAATCTTGCTCAAAAAACAAGACTTTCCAGGTTAGTAGTACAGAGAACCCGGCGCGGCCAAGCCGCAACCGCAAGACTGCACGAATGAACGATGGGCGCCGAAATTTCGGCGCTTGCACAACTTCTGTGTCCATCAAGCGTCAGGAAAATCCGCGCACGCCTCGAAAACTTTGGATGTTAGTAGAACGTTGGGTATTCATGGACTGAACAGATGAGCCGTAAAATGTTGAGAAATGTCGAGAAATGCGGAGTTCAAGCAGCCAGAAACGGTCCGAGCGAGGACGGGAAGTGTTGCCAGCGCATTGGCTTAGGTATCCATTCCCTGAAAAGCTGGGGCCGCAACTGGAAGAGAAAAGTCCGAGAAGCGCGGAGTTCAAGCAGCCGGAAAGGGCCTGAGCATTGTTCGGTGAGCACGACCTCGGTGAATCGCAGGGATCAGTCGTCGATGCCGCGCGCCGAGCTGGGTACAGCACTCCCCACCCGGCAGGGGTCAATATGCTACGGAATGCTATGTTTTTCGCTTCCAGCAGAAGTTCGTTGAGCCTTGTTTTCGTCGCAAATTAATGTGGAATAATGGCTTACGTCTATTTCTCTGTTGACTCTCGTGGGACGCAATTCTTGGCTTAACTGTATTCAGAAACAGGGGTTGCGCCCTAATGAGCCACGTAGCCGATTCCCCAAAAAACCGCCTTTTCGACCGCTTTTCAGGGCGTTATACCCCCATCCGGCCGACAAATCAGCGCTGCGAGCGGAAGAGGCCACCCACTTTCTGGCACCCGGGAAACCTGGTCGGCCCCCAATGTCCACTTGGCCCCTGTTCTCCCGCAACTCGCAACTCACAACTGACAACTTCTTCCCACGACCCTTCCCCGCTGGCTACTGCCATCCACCGACTGCCGGATTGGGTAAAGATCGAACGCGGCCCGATCTCGACGATCGGCCTCTCTCTCTAGTATGTCACCAAACCGGGCGATCCGTTGGGACAAATCTCTCAGTTCTCAGTTCAACGGACAACCGACAACCGACAACGGACAACCGACAACCGACAACCGACAACCGACAACTCCGTTCAATTCAGGAGGAGCCGGTGGTACGCCCGGGCGATGATCTCCGCATGGGCCGTCCAGGTGAAGCGGCCCGCCCACGCCAGCCGATCGGCCCGCGGCCGCGCGGCGGCCGGGTTGTTGACCAGCGTCGCCACCAAGTCTGACCATGCCCCGACGTCCCCGACCGGGACGAACGCCGCGGCTGGGCCGCCGGCCTCCCGCAGAGACGGGATGTCGCTGGCCACCACCGTCGCGCCACATGCCAGTGCCTCGATCGCCGGCAATCCGAACCCCTCCGCCCCGCTCGGGATCAGCACGACCCCGGCCCGGCGGTACACTTCGGCCAGCTCGACACGGGTCAGCCCGCACACGTGAGTGATCGCGCCGGCAAGGCCCAGTCGGGCAATCCGTTGCCGATGGTCGGCCGTCCACTCGCCGCCGACCTTCACCAGCCGTAGGTCAGGAACCGTCTGCCGGACCGCCGCGAGCACGTCGAGCAGCACGTCGATCCGCTTCCGCTTGTTGCAGGTGCCAACGTGGAGCACCCAGGGGCGTCCGCCAACTTCGGCGAGCCACGGCAACTCTACCGTGGAATGAGTCGAGCCGGGGGCGAACTCGGGCGCGACTCCCAGGGGAGCGTGGACCAGCCGGTCGGGGTCGATCAATCCCGCCCGCCTGATCTCTTCTCCGACGGCCTCCGTATTATGGAACACGACCGCCGCCTTCCGCAGCCCGGTCAAGATATGCTGGGACATGGCGCGGAACCACCGCGGCCTGGGGTAGGCGGCTTGATCGAACAGACAGCGGAAGGCGTCCACGTCGTGGCAGTACACTCCGGTCCGCGCTGCCGGCAGGGCGTGAACGAGCTGTCCATAGGAGTGGTCGGCGACGTGGAACAGGTCAAACCGCCGGACCGCCTGGCCGGCGAACCGGGGGAAGAGGATGAACCGATTGAGCAACCGATCGGCGTTGAGCGCGGCACGCCGCCGGCCGACCACCGGTAGCCGGGTGGCGAGCCGGCGGAACGGCGGGCAGAGGCGGGCGGCCTCCACGGTAAACGGCCCCTCCCGCGGCAGGTGGTCGAGAAGCATGTCCCCGCACAGGTCCATGCTCCGCCACCCCTCCGCGGGGAAGTCAGTCAGGATTGCGAGGTGGTGGGGCATCGCCCACTGTCCCCCCCCCACGGGAAATGATCGAACCCGCCGAACGCGGCGTTTTTTAATCCTTGGACAGATACCTAGCCGATGTGGCAGCCGGGAGAGCCCAGGTCACGATCGCCAGCGCCGCAATCCAGATGTCGGACGGGAGCCGCTCTCGAATGCTGGCGTTGATCATAATGTGGAATGCGTACCACACGCCCAAGGCGACGACCATCAACCATACACCTGCACTCCATGGCCGGCGACATATCAACCCAACCACGGCCGCAACGAAAAAAGTATGGTAGAAGGCTAGACTCGACACCAAAATCGCCAGGTACTGGAGACGGCCGACCTGGTAAAAATTTGGCACTGGAGAGAATAAGTAGAATGACCGTGACAAACACTTTTTAAAGTACTTATCCGGTTCACGGACGATTTGCTTGAGAGCTTCTTGGGTCAACACTCTATTCCGCTCTCGAGGCGTCATCATTTCAACTCCCGCGGGAAGATCAACTCCCGCGGGAAGAGTAGAACCAGTGTCTGGGGCATACGGGTCAGCAACGTGCGTCCCGCTGTACTGGTAGAGGTTGATTCCCAATTTCAACTCCGTCGAAAACGGGCTACCTCCAACATGGTTCATCCGCCACAGCCAAGGAAACAACAAGCCGGCATGCACAACCGCAAATAGCAGAAACAGCGGGATCATCCGCCGCCACTGGATGGTGACGGCTGCCACCAGCCAAACAGCAAGCACCGGAAGCATCGCCTGTGTCCGGGTAAGGTGGGCCGCCGCGGCCACCGCCGCGAACAAAATAACCCTCCACGTCGTTGGCGACTCGACCAGCCGTATCCCGATTGCAGTGAGAGCCAGGTTCCATCCGATCACCGCGGATTCGGTCATCAGATGACCGTGGTAGAACAGGAACAGTGGGTTAAAGGTCACCCAACCAACAAGAGCCCACCGCCACTGATTGGTCAAGCCGAGGGTTGACGCCAGACTATTCGCCAGAACGCTGTTCAAACACCAGACTAGCCACATGATGACCCAGCACCCAGTCAGTCCGGCCACTGCATACCCAAGCGACAGGAGGAATGGCCATCCTGGAGCGACGTAGGTGTACGGCTGACCTGATACGTGCCCGAACGCCCCAAAATCGAGGTGGTAGCTTCCATCCCGCACCAGATTCTTGGCCAGGTTGATGTAGGCGTCCTCGCCAGAAATGAGTGTGTGGTTGGTGGCAAAGGCTATCACGGTCAGAGCATGGACCGAAAAAACTAAGAGCCACCCGACCACGTCGACCCTGTGGCAGGACAGAACCTTCGAGATGACCGCATATGCGGAATTGGGACCCGTGCGGCTGAAAAACAAAGTCGGCCTCCATGTAGCGTAATGAGGTTGAACCAGATGCTAGCGGCCCGGAGTTCCGCTGGGATCCGGAGAAAGTCCGAGTTGCTGTTGGGCGTACAGAATCAGGACTGCAAGAGCGCTCACGGCGCGAGTGTACGAATGCGCAGATCGGAAGGGAAGAGTCGCTATCTCGACCCTATCCGATGGAGATATCAGGCAACCACCGTATTGAGCATTTGCAGCCCGTACTTGACCGGCCGCCGGAAGTCCATGCTGCTCGCCTCGGCGAGAATACCGTACCGGTATCGACACGTTGCCCAGTCAGAACCCGAGATGCATTGCCTGGACCAAGAACTTCGTGTCGAACACGAAGTCCGTCAAGGCGCCGGATGAGCATCCCGACGCAACGATCTGTGGTGTCGCAGCCTTTTCCCCCCGCAATTCACACGCATGGGAGGCCGATGATCCAAGAAACGCGGATTCAGAGTACGGGCTGCTCGGCCATCCCTCCTCCGGGAAGTCAGTCAGGATGGCGAGGTGGTGGGGCACCGCGCACCGTCCCGCAGCTTACGGAGGTGGAACCAGATCTGGCTGTTGAAATCGACAGGGAGGAACGGGGCGGGGGAGCGGTAAATCCGCACGAGCTCCCACCGCTGAATCAACTCGTCCCGCAGGGCCCGCCAGTTAAACCCTTTGTGGCAGTGGAACGTCGACCCGTCGGCCCCGCTGTGGACCGGACGGGTGATGTGCTGCCGCGGGCCAGCGAACAGCGCTCCAGCATACTCTCGCCAGGTGTACGGGGCTGACCCGGGGTAATCGCTCATCCCGCACCGTCTGGCCAACCGCCGAGCGGGCTGCTTGATGGCTAGTGCCGGGCCGGTCTCGTTCGGGACGCTGACGACGATCTCCCCGCCTGGGGGGAGCAGCCGATCCCATAGGTCGAAGACCGGCTGCCGGTCCACCACGTGCTCCAGTACCTCCATGCAGAACAGGACGTCGAACCGCCCCTCCGACCCCGGCCCGGCGAGGTCGGCGACGGTGACAAACGATAGCCCGGCTCGGCCGCCAAGCCGGGTGCGGCAGTCGTTTACCAGGGCGTCGGAGATCTCCGCCCCGACCGACTCGGCCGGGGCGACGGGACCGTTGCACGCCATCGCCAGAAAGGTCCCGTCTCCGCATCCGTAGTCCAGCAGCCGGCGGCCGCGGAACCCGGCCGCCAGGCGGAGGGCGAGCTGAAAACGTCGGCGGTGGCTCCAGGTGATCAGCCATGCCCCGTCGTAAAGTTGCTTGCGGGCGTAATGGCCACCCTCGATCCCGTCTGGCGGAGCGGACATGCTGGAGGTCTCCGAAAAAACCATGGGGAAGGGCGCCGGTGGGCCCAGATTGATCCGGCTTCCGAGCAAACTGGTACTGGCCTGCCGCAAGCAGCCGGTGGGACATCGCCCAGCCAGCGGAGGCTGCTTCACGGCCGGACCGAAGGACTCCCGCCCTTCGGATGGTGCCCTCCGCGCACCGTTTCGTATCAAGTTCAGAGGACGGGCTGCTCGGCCAGCCAGCGATAGTAGCCGCGATATTTTTCCGCCAACGTCCTGACGGCATAATCCCGGCACCGCGACAGGCCTCGTCGCGTTAAATCCGCGCGCAAGTCCGGACGGTCCAGTAACTCGACGATGGCAGCCGCCCAGCCCAACACGTCCTTCTCACCTACGACTCGACCCGCGTCGCCGATGACATACGGGATCTCTCCGGAGTCGCTGCCGATAACCGGCACTCCGCAGGCGAACGCCTCGATCAGCATCCGGCCGAACTGTTCCTTCCAGTGACACGTCGTCTGGCTCGGCGCCACCAGCATGTCCATCGTCCCCAGGTACGACGGCACCTCGTCATGCCTGGCCAACATGATCCGCACACGGTCGCCCCAGCCCCGCGTCTTGGCCCAATCAAGGATCTTTCCCTCCATGGGGCCGCTGCCGAGCAACAGCAAGCTCCAGGAACGTTCGCCGCCGATTTGCTCCATCGCCTGCATGAGGATGCGCAGTCCCTTGTCCTCTGTCAATCGGCCTGTGTAGCCGATCACCGGCGGTCTCAGCCCCAACCGGCCTTGCACTGACGCGCTCCGGGATTCATCGAGGTGCTTGAAGACTGTCGTATCGACCGCCAACGCCAGGACACGACCGCGTTCAGCGGGATAGCCCCGCGTCCGCATTGCATCGTAGACCAGCCCCCCGGCGGCGATCCATCCTTGTGCCCTGGCGAGCGTCGCGCGTTCGAAGGAGCGGAACGGCGGCGGGAGCTGCTTTTCAAGGTTTTGGCAGGTATAAAACGAGAAAGGGATCGGCAAATCGGCCAAACTCCTGGCAATCTGGTAGCCGGCGTAGATATACGGTTCCTCCCAGGCGTGGACCAGGTCGAACTCGTTCTGGCGAACGAGCCGTCCTAGCGGTCGGGCGCGGTAATGGAAGACATGAATCCAGCGCGACCAGTGTGCGTCTAAACTCACCAGCCGCAAGGGCGAGCCCTCCGGCTCCGGTTCCAACAGAAGGTCGCGCAGGTCGCCATGGACAAAGCTAGGGGCAGCCACGGTGACTTCGAAGTCCGGATGCCTCGCCACCTCGCGTACGATGGCGCGGTTGAGTGCGATCACGTAGGAGTGGCCGATCGTCAGGATTCTGATTTTGCCCTTCATCGAACCTCACCGATTTCTTCCAATGACCCGACAAAAGGTTTGAAAGCAAACGTTTCAGCGACTCGTCGCAAGTATTCTTGAAATATAAACACTAGCATATGTAAATTTGCTCGTTTTTGGCCTCCCGTGAGAATCCGATCAGGAGCGTTCTCCTGTCGGGTCGATCGCCTGTGGACCGGCTCCTGACGGGGTTCGTACCGACACCCACGTTCCCCCGGCCAGCATGCGGGTCCACCCCGAGCGACCAAGGGCCACGTCACGAAGGATCTCACATCCGAGGCCGCGTAAGTACCGGGTCAGATCCAGTGGGTTGCAGAGATACAGCGCATCGTTATCCGAATGAAACGGGGGGCGCAGGTCGGGCTTTCGCATCGTGAAGGCGGCATGCGGGGAGACCGACTTGTGGACCGTCCTGGCGAGCGCGACGAACAGCCCACAAACGACCTCCGGCAGGGTGTTCCCAAACGGATGGCGGGGCATCTCCGGCGATCGGAAGAGGATGTTCCGCCGTGGACGGTTCCGCCATACCCATCGGGTCAGTACCTGGAGATACGGGTTTAGTCCGAGAAGGTTCGGGCCGACGATGCACACGCACCCGTCCGGGCGAACCACCCGGACCATTTCGGCCAGCATCCGCGCGGGGTCCGGGACGTGTTCCAAGCATTGGTAAGCGACTGCGGCGTCGAATGACGCTGCCGGAAACGGGATGGTGGTCCCGCTCCCTTCGGTCAGTCGGAGCCGGTCACGGGCCGGTGGCTCGAACGCGGCCGGATTCAGGTCGATCCCGGTTGCGTCATATCCCCGCTCAGCGAACAAGGCGGTGGACCAGCCGACCCCACATCCCACGTCGAGCACTTGGCTCCCGGGCGTGGCGAACGCGGCGACGAACTGCACGAAGTCGTCGTAAACGCGGGCTGCGTCGTCGCGAGATAGCCCGCTAGCCCTCACCTGTGGGGCGGACCGGTACAAGCAGTACAGTCGATCGACGTCGGCCATGTGTCCCCCAGCGGACGGATTAAGCGAGCGGGTCGGAGATGAATGAGGTCACGCGCCGGAACTCCCTCTCCCGACCGAACATGCGATGGTCGGCTCGAACGGCCCCCCGTTTCTCCGCCATTTCTTCAGGAATCAGACGTTCAAGCAGGTCGAAAGGCGGCGGACTGTTGGGCGCGGCTCTCCCGACCCCGCCCACAGGTGCACCGAAAGTCTCTCCCTTTCGTATGGCGCCCTCGCAGCACCGGGTCATGTTACCGTCAACGGGTTACCGACAGGGCGTGGCGGCAGCCGTGGATCCTGCGCCCTGGAGCCGCGCGATGGTTCGCTCGAGGGAGAACTCGCTACAATACAGCGCCGCTCCTCGAATACCCAGGGCAAGCCGGCTTTCGGACGGGAGAGCGAGGACCCCGACCGCCGCGGCGGCGAGTGCCGCGGGGTCTGGGCCCAGGGCAATCGTGACCCCGGCCGCCGCCGCCCACAGCGGCTCGGACAGGGCCCCGAGGTTGGTGACGACTGGGACCCGGTTGGCCAACCCGGCCATCACGCTCCCCCGCCGGGAGCTGACCCCGTCCGGGTACGGCTGGAGGAGAATGTCGCAGGCCCGCAAGTGGGCGGCCACCCCGGCCGGGGGTAGTTCGCCGGTCCCTGCTACTCGCCCGGCCAGGTCCGGGTGGGACGCACCGATGTGGACGTGATACCGCTCGGACCCTCGGCCGATGAGCAGGATCCGGGCCCGCGGGTCGGTCCTGAGCAGCCCGACGATGGCCGGCTCGAGCAGGTCGGCGATCGGCCGCCCGAACGTCCCGAAGTGCCCGACCAGCGGGGCGGCCGGGTCCGGGGCATACTGAGAGCGGGCGGCGGCGACCACCTCGGGCTCGGCCGCGCTGGCCACATTGCAGGGGACCGGCAGCCACTCGCCATGCCGCGCCCGCGGGCAGATCTTGACCAGCAAATGATTCCAGCCAGGGATCGAGACCAGCACCCGGTCTGCCGCCCCGGCTATGGCCCGGGCCATGACCCGGTTGACGATGGCCAGTACGTTGTGCCGAAGCGGCCGGCGGACGAATGGGAACGCCACCTCGTGGAACATCACCCAGACTGGGGCCACCCGTCGGGCCCTGGCAGCTATCCAGGCGGCGAACGGGAGGTTCATCGCCTTAAGCCCGAACGCATGGGGCACATATTGGATCAGCACCCGGTCCGGTCGATCGCGGGCCAGCTCCCGGTCGAGCCAGCGAAGGCCACGGAGGCTGAACCGGTCGGGCAGCCGGCGAACCCGGACCCCGGAAGGGGCCGAGTCCGGGCCGATAGCTTGGGGCGGTGCGTACACAGCCACCTCGTCTCCCACCGCGGCAAGCCGCTCGGCTACCAGCCGGGTGTAATCGCTCACCCCGCCTGCCTGCGGCGGGTACCCCCCCGTCAGGATCGCCCAGCGGGTCACGTTCGTCCTTTCGCCGTCTTTTTTGACGGAAGACCGGAACCGAAGGCCGGACTACTTGATCACAGCGCGGCGACCCTCGAATCGGTTCAATCCAACCGGCGGCCGGCCGTGGAAGGGAGGACATCGGCCTGCCATTTTGACCACAGCAACACGCATAGGAACAGGTCACCCAGTCCCGGATCCCCATATCAACAGGCGGTTCTCGAGGCCGGAGTTCCCCGGCTCACCAGCAATCCCGGATCGATCAACAAACCCTTGGTCCAACAGCCATCGATAGACTTCTCGCGGGCTTGTGCCGGCGCAGGCCAGCCAGTGGGCGTTGAACTCGCACAGGATGGCCCGTATCTTCCCATCGGCCAGTGTCCGCGCAGCCCCGGCGAACACCTCCGGCTCGTATCCTTCGACGTCGATCTTCATCAGATCGATCCGATCAATGCTCCACTCGCGAACGCACTCGTCGAGGGTTCGGACCGGGACCAGCCGACCGGGACTCCCGGGGCCGCCGAGCATGGTGGGCGTGTGGTTGCCGACCGCCGCGTCGCACAGCACCACTTCGCCCTGGCGGCGCCCCAGGCCGCATCGCTCTATCCGGACTTGGGAGATGACGTTAGCCGAGATGGTCCGGCTCAACCGGTCGGCCGCGTAAGGGCTGGGTTCGATCGCGAACACCCGCCCCGTCGGGCCGACTCGGCGGGCGGCGAGCAGGGTGAAGTACCCGATATTGGCACCGACGTCGACGAAGCACATGCCGGGGCGGAGCAAGCGGCGGACCACCCCCGTCTCCCACCGTTCGTACGCGCCGAGGTACACCAACCTTTGAATGTGGTCGATCAGGTCGAGCTCGACCCGGTAGCCGTTAACAACAGCGACACGCGTGCCCGACCGCGGCGTCCACGGCCCCAGCAGCCGGGCCTTCCCTTTGAACCGGAACGGCCGGAGGGCCGAGATCAACAGTTCGAGCATATAAGCCCTTGGTCAGGTGCGTGGCCTGAGTCTCGCCACTGAGCAGATAAAGCGTCTACCGCCATGATTTGCGGAATTTGCATATTTATGTTGAATGACGGGTAGCAACCCGGAAGGCTAGGACCTCCCGCCGGTGCCGACGGAAGGCTGCCAGCCCGGACTGGACTGCGGCCCCCTGGAGCCGTACAAACTCTTTCATGCACTCCAGCACCGCCCAGGTCCGGTTCGCAAGAGTCGGCTGGTAGATGAACGAGTGGCTGAGGGCCGCGAAAAGCCGGCTGGCTGTGATCAGCTTCCGATCACCGTACCAGACCGAGTCACGTCGAAGGACCGACTCATGGTAATGGTGGATGACGTATGTCGTTGGCAGGTACCGGATTCGATAACCAAGCCAGTGCAGTCGGCTGCCGAACTCTGCATAGGCGTGACCGAACGGGAACATCTCAGGCAGTCGCAAACCCCGATCGAAAACGGCCCGCGGATAGATGGTCGCCCCATCCGCCAGAGCCCAGCAGGCGTCCGGGTCGGGCGGCGACGCGGTGACCCCCCGGGCTGTCAACTGGCCCGGGCAAGAGGGCTGGTAAACACATCCCGATGCGTCGGACGACGACTCGCCGATTACCCAGACAGCCTCGGGATCCGAGCGGATAGCCTCGGCACATCGCTCCAGATGGCCCTCGATAAGTTCGTGGTCGTCATCCATGGTCCGAACGTGGGTGCCCTTGGCGAACCCGATCAGGTGGTTGCGGTTGGCCGCTAGCCCCCGCTGCGGCCCCCGCACGTACCGTGCTCCGTACTCCTCGGCCACCGCGCGGACATTATCGGCCTGATCCGTGGACGAGTCATCCCCGACCAAAATCTCGAACGGCTGAGCAGTCTGCCCGAGGATCGACCTCAACGCCCGGACGAGGCTCTCAGGTCGGTTTCTGGTGACCAAGGTGATGCTCAGACGTTGTTCGCCTAGCTCGGGCTGCATGGAGTCGGGTGACCTTTCCTGGTCGGGCTCTCAGTCGGACGACTTGGGCACCAACCACGTTGGAACCTTAATAACATTCGGGAGTCCGGCCCCTCGAGTAGAAAAGATTGCAGTATCCACCGATTTCCCACCGGTCGGGCAACAGGCTCGTTTGGCCAGTGCGAAAGGCATCGGACATCAACCGGGCGGTGTAGCCGAGACGACCGAGACGCTGGTGAACTTCCCAGTCGCCTAGCCGTGAGACTTGGGAGGCAATCGTGTTGAACTCGACACACAACCAGATCCCCGGCCTCTCGATAATCTTGCTCGCGCCTTGGATCACGCCGAGCTCGTAACCCTCGACGTCGATCTTGATCGCGTGAACCGGCTGGTCACCCAGGTATTCGTCTAAAGTAACCACTGGCACGAGGATCGTGTCGGTACTCGTCTGCTGGCACAAGGCACTAATGTTGTGGGAGGGCTCACATCGAAAAGGGGCTCTTCCGGAATGGGCGCCGACCGCGGCTCGAACCACGGTGATGTTATCCAGGGAGTTGGCTGACACATTCTCCACGAGTTTGTCCGAAGTCGCCGGATTGGGCTCGAAAGCGAAAACCCGCCCTGTCGCGCCCACCACCGGTGAGGCGATCAGACTCCAAAGCCCGATGTTCGCGCCGCAATCAACGAACGTAGATCCCGGCCGGAGCAGGCGGCGAGCAACCTGCAGGTCCCGGTCCTCCTCCTGGCCAAGCCAGACCATTGCCTCATAAGGGACGGACAGATCGCACGCGATCCGGCTACCGCCGGGGAGGACCGTCACTCGCCGGGTGGAGGTGTCCCGCCGCGCCATCCAATACCAGGCTAGCCGTCGCTTTCCCTTGAAGGCAGGGGTGTGTCTGATGAAGTAGCCGAGCGGGTCCATAGGTGCCCTTTGTTCCGCGACAGCACGGTGCGGCCGCCCCGAATCCGCTCGCAATATACATCCAAAGTATCGCGAGCAATAAGGGGCCATGTGTATTCCCCGACGGTGTCCGAACACGCCTCGGACAGACGCCGATATTCAGAAGGAGCGGCCGCGAGAAGCTCCAACAGCCGAGCGGCGAAAACGGCCGAGTCACCGGCTGGGACCAGCCAGCCAGGATGGATTCGCTCGGCCAGGATCCGGCACCCCGGGACGTCGTAAGCCACCGTCGGCAACCCGGCGGCGACCAGTTCGAGCACTCCGAATGGGAAGCCCTCGATATAGCTCGGGAAGGCCCCGACCGTTGCCCCTCGAAGCAAGCCGGGGAGATTATCGGTCTGGTAGGAAGGGATCACGCTGATCCGGTCGTTCGGCCCGATTCCCAGATCCGCCAGTACCTCGCTCGGACCCTGCCCGGTGCCCAAGAAAAGGAAACGAGTCGCCGGCCGGGCAGCCCATACCCGGCGAATGATATCGGCCCAATCATAAGAACCTTTCCTCGGGTTCCAGGACCCGATGAACGCGACCGTCTGTGCGGCCAACCGCTCCCCGACGGACCGCCGATGGTGCAGGAAAGAATCCTGGCGGGCTGCGGACATGCCGAATGGGAGAGCCACGCACTTTTCGCCCATCCCGAGAACGTCGCGGACGTACGCCAGCTCGTCCTCATTGCACACGTTGATCAGGTCGGCCGCCTCGAGACTTTTTGTGAAGTTTGGAGCGGTCCGCCAAGCACGCCAGGAACGCAACGCCCGCCAAGCACGCGACCCGCGAGGCTGATCTGGCCACCGGCGGGACACCTCCTGGGCGAACGCCGCGTAGAAGGCATACAGTCCCACCGACCGAGCGACCAGCAGGCCCGAGAACCCGAGAGCCTGCTTCGAGTACGGGAGACTACCATGCTGGGCGTCGATCACGTCGTACTTCGCCGCACTCTGCCTGACGAACGAACGGGCCGCACGGGCGAACGCGGCAGGATCCAGGCACTCGGCGAGCACAGACCGGCCAGAGGGAAAGGCATCCTCGTAGCTGAACTTGTCGACTGCATGCCCGGCCGCCCGGAATTCCTCGGCCAGTTCGACCTGGACCCGGGGCCCGCCGAGGTTGCGGTCCCACGGCATGTGACAGACCATCAGGATGCGGAGCGGGCGGGTCACTGGCTTTTCCTCACGGAGCGCGGACCTAGCGGGTGACGACGGAAATGTTCGAGCCGGTCGAGGATGGTGCCGGCGTCCCCGGCCGGGATGGTACGAGGCGATTCCTTATCGGACGTACTCCTTGATGCCGGTGTCGGCGGTCACGATCGTCGGCAGTCGGTCGACCATCCCACCTGCTTTCGGTCAGGCGGATCGCCCCGGAGCCGGTCCCACCGCCGCTTCACCGCGGCCGCGAAAACCTGGGGCAGCAGGGCAGCTACCTCTCGGAGCCCGCGGAAACGCGGGTCAGCCGCCCGTAGGTAGTAATTCGGAAGGACTATCGACAGCAGGTTATCGCGGGTCCGGTGGTACTCCTCCTTCAACCGCGGGTGGGCGACCAGATGGTCTCGGCGAACGTACAGGAGGGTGTTCTGTCGGGTATACCAGAGAACTCGCTCATCATCCCACAGTCTGGGACGGATGGCATCGATTGGTATGTACCCCCGACTGGCAAACAGGTTCGCCCAGTACTGCTGCCATTGCTCGTTGACGTGGTGAATCCCCCCCTGGAAGGGGATGGCAGCGGAGAACAGAACCACCGGGGCCAGCCGTGTTAAGGAGTCAACGAACGGCTCGGCGGCCACAGGGCTCAGGTGCTCGGCGACTTCAAGCGACACCGCGCAGTCGAACTCCCGGCCGACCTGGAGCGGTTGCTCCAGGTCGGCCGATGAGAACCGAGCCGGGTCGATGACCAGCTCATCGGCGCGGACGTGAGGACCATCCACCCCCCAGATATCGCTAACTCCGAACAGGGCGAACTGGGCCAGCCAGACTCCGGTCCCGCACCCGACATCGACCACCGACCGTGGAGTGAGCAACTCCAGGAGGATTGAAATTACCCGGCGGGCGGCGAAGCCGGTATAGTCGGCCCCCTCAGTGTAGAATTCGGGCGGGTAGAGTCTCTCAGGTTCCATCTCGGGCCATTTCCTTCAAGTCCATGAGGCGCTCCCATACCCGGCCGGGGTCGCCGGCCGGGACAATAAACCCGTTCTCCCCATCGCGGACGTGCTCCTTCATCCCGGTCTCGGTCGTTACGATGACCGGGACGCCACATGCCAGAGCTTCCATCGGGGCGTACCCGAAACCGTCCTGATAGCTCGGATGGACGAACACAGATGCCGTCTGCAGGTACGGCAGCGGGTCGCCCACGGTAACGCGGACCCGGGGGTCCTGGCGGGCCCTGTCGAGGAGCCGACGCATCCCCCGGGACCCGCTCCCTCCCACTAGCGTGAGCTGGGCCCCCGGATCCGAGACCCGCTGGAACGCTTCCAACAGGAGCGGGACGCCTTTGATGACCGTCAGACTGCCTACGTATAGTACGTGGAAATGATCCGGCCTCGCCTCCGGGGCGGGCCGAAACCGGGGATCAACTGTCAGGGTCCGGCGGGCGATCTTGCCGCCCGGGATGCCGGCCGCCAGGAATGATTCGCGGCTGTACTCCGACCCGACCACGATCTCGTCCGCAAGCACGTACTCGGCCAAGATCTTCCGGACGAGCCGGGAGTGGATGCAATCCCGCTCCATCGGATATTGCCGGTATGCCAGGTCGTACAGCCAGCGGACCCGGGCGATGTGGGCCGTCGGGGACTCTAGCTGGAGTTTCCGGTATCCCAACTGGCGGGCCCGACGGAAGGTGTGCAGGGCCATTCCGGCGAACCCGACCACGGTCTCCCCGCCGAGCGGCAGTCGGGAGGCCACCGCCCGGTCGAACGCCTCGGAGCCCAGGTACGCCCGCCACGCCTGGCTGAACCGAACGGGGGTGTATTGAGCGACCCAAGGTAGCCACCACCATAACCCGACCGCCTCCCCGTCCGGATCGTCGGCCGGGACGGTGCTGGCGAAATACCGACACAGAGTCCCCTGGCCGCGTGCGCCCTCCACTACCTCGGCCAAATGCCGCCCGAGCCCCCCGCCAAGCCACGGGGCAGCACAGGAGACGACGATGCCATCGGGTAGACAGGTGCTCATAGTCCAGTTACTGTCCGCGCGAGTTGAGTCCAAGGCCCGCGGGACAGCGGGCTCAGCCTCGCGGCCTTAATCAGTCGACAGACCGCTTCCCCCCTCCTCCCCGCGGCCGCTGCTGCTCGCCCGCCGACCACATGCCAACTCGCCGCCTCCCGCAGAACCAGGCGCCGCGTGGCCGGCGGGAGCGGCTCGGCTAGAAGCCGGTCAAGCACCCCGACGGTCTCCCGAAACGCCTCATCAGTCCGCGTCTGGCTGAGCTGGCCGGGGTGTACGGCCATCAGGAAATCGGCCCCGTCGAGATACACCGCCGACGCTGCCGGCCGGACTGCCAAGAGCAGGTTGGTTGCGTGATCTCGCACAATACCGGCGGATTCGGAGGCCGGCCAGATCAGTCGCAAAATGGATGTTCGATACAGTGTCGCCCCGATGAAGCAGTCCCGGGCTAAGGCGGCGGCCACCAGTTCCTTTCCGGAGATCGGCCCCGGCTTGCACTTCGGTAGGTGGTTCTTGACAATTACACCCGCCTGATCCACCACACGGTACCCGGAGGAGAACGCGAACGAGCTCCCAGGGTGGGCTCGAAGGGCGGCCACTCGCCGGGCCAGAAATTTCGGCTCGTACTGGTCGTCGTCCATCAGTAGGGCAACGAACTCGCCATGGGCGAGTTCGACCCCGGTCCCCCAGTTTCTGGCCACCCCGACGTTGTGCGACTGACGGTAATAGCGGACCCGCGGGTCGACGAACGACCGGACCACTTCAGGAGTGTCGTCCGTGGAGGCGTCGTCGGAGATTATGAGCTCAAGGTCGGGGAAAGTTTGAGCCAGGACCGACGTAACTGCCCGGCGGAGGCCCCAGCTACGGTTGTAGGCCGGGATAATAACGGATACGGCCGGAGTGGTCATCGGGGCAGCTCGGGTTGGGGATAGGGGTCGGACGCGATCGCCAAAAAGAAAACTGGGTCATCGCCCGTTCCCGGGGTTGATGGACGTATGTATGAGGTATCGAACAACCGATCCCTCCAGGTGGGCCGGTGGTCAGTGATCGCTAGGACCGGGTCCGCGCGGTACTCTGGCCGAGGTGAACGGCCGTACTCCGAACAAAGCCAAGGCCGCATTCGGAAGATCATCCCGGAAAGCGGCCGCAAGCGCGGCCGGGTGTGAAGAGCGGCCACCGCATGCACGGACAGTAACCGAGCCTCCAGCAGCTCTTGGGCGAAATACCGGACAGTGCGGAAGGTCCCCTCCACCCCCCATCGAAACTCGGCCTCCGTCATCTCCGAGTGGTGGAATCGGTTATGGGAATCGCCTGAGGGCACGTGCTGCTGGTTCGGTGTCGAAAGGATGAGCACTCCGCCTGGTGCCAGCACTCGAACGACCTCGCGAAGGAATGCGGCTGGTTTGCAGAGGTGCTCGATCGTCTCGAATGACACCACCACATCCACAGACCCATCCGGCAGCTCAATCTGGTCGGCACTACCAACCCGGGCGTCTATCCCGTACTTTCGACGGGCGTGCTCAACTACCTCCGGTGCAATGTCGATTCCGACAACTTGAGCGGCCCCGGCCCTGGCCAAGGCGGCCGCCCCGTACCCTTCACCGCAGGCAATGTCTAGTACCCGCTTACCGAAGACGAATGCCAAGGCGAAGCGATACCGGTTAATATGGTCGAGAAACGTGCGGTAATGGGTCGATTCGGGAATCATTCGCTCGCCGGTGTCCGGGAGCGGTCGGATGCCTTCGCTCATGACCAGGCCCTCTCCTCTCCAGAATCCAGCTCCCAGACAGTGTCACACAGGATCAGGCCGTAAACCCGAAGGTACAGTTCGCCGGTGCCGAAGTTGTTGTCCCACTCCACATCGAACCACCCGACCGCGTCGAGCGAGTCGAGAAGCGGCTGATTCTTCTCCCCGACGCTGACGCTAATAAGGTACCGGCCGGTCCACAGCCCGATCCGAGGGATGCTGCACCGGACGGACGCCGTCGACTCGAGGTGGGGAAAATCGGTCCGAGAGAAGTAGTTAGCGACGGTCATCACTCGCCGCCCCAATGCGTCTTCGATCGCGACAGCAATCCGAGGCTCCCGCACGCGCCGGCCGGGCGCCAAATCAATGCGGATCACGAGCCCGTCCTGGGGGTGAAACGTAGCTTTCGGTCGCTCGTTGGAGCCCGACAGCACAATTCGCCGGATGACGGACTGGTGCTGCCGCTGTCGGGCCGGATGATTGGACACGTCAAACTGTCCGTCAGTGGCCGCAATGGAGTCGCTCAGGTACTCCTGTATCACCGGCTCGACCACACCGGCTATGTGAATCCGTCCAGCCCGCAGCAGTATTCCGGTGGTGCAAAGCCGCTGGATGGCGGACATGTTGTGACTGACAAACAGGACCGTTCGCCCGCCGTTGGCCACTTGTCTCATTTTCCCCAGGCACTTCTCCTGAAACTCCGCATCCCCGATAGCGAGGACCTCGTCCACCACCAGTATCTCCGGCTCCAGGTGCGCCGCCACAGCGAACGCCAGTCTCATGTACATCCCGCTCGAATAGTGCTTTGCCGGCGTATCGATGAACTTCTCCACCTCCGCGAACGCCACGATCTCGTCGAACCTCCGCGCGATCTCAGCCCGCTGCATCCCTAGAATCGCACCGTTGAGGTAGACGTTCTCTCGGCCGGTCAGCTCCGGGTGAAACCCTGTTCCCACCTCCAGTAAGCTCCCTACCCGGCCGTTGATGTCCACCTCGCCCTCCATCGGCTCGGTGATCCGGCTCAGGATTTTCAGCAGCGTACTTTTGCCGGCCCCGTTGCGGCCGATGATGCCAACTACCTCACCTGGCCGCACCTCGAACGACACGTCCTTAAGCGCCCAGAACGGCAGGTTTTGCTCCGAACGCTCCCTGCGGCCGCGCAATGCCCTGAAGGGCGCGGATGTCAGCTTGTTGAGCCGGTCCCGCAGTGTGCTGTATCGCTCCCGCTGAGCATCCAGCCGGTACTCCTTGCCCAGACCTTCGACACGGACCGCGAGTTTACTCATTCCATCACACCACGTCGGCAAAGGTTCGTTCCATCCGCCGGAAGTAAAACAGGCCGCCGGCCAACAAGACCAGCACCACCTCGGCGGAGACAGCCATCATTCCCCAGTCCGGCGCGTCGATATCCAGGAGCGCCCACCGGAAGCCCTCCACAACCCCGGCCATCGGGTTGAGACCATAGAGCAGGCGGTACGCCGGCGGCACCAGGCTGGCCGGGTAAGCGACCGGCGTCAGGAACATCCAAACCTGGGTCAGGAATGGGATCGTGTACCGGACGTCGCGGTACTGGACATTCAAGCCCGACGGCCATAAACCAACGGCCAGGGCGGTCAGCACCGCGAACAGGGTGAATATGGGGATACCCAGGACCGCGGCCGTCGGCTTGACGGTGAACCAGCCGAACATCGGGCCGGCGACCATCATCGCAACCATCAAGCAGACCTTCTCCCCGCGGCCGCTGCTACTCGCCCGCCGACCACATGCCAACTCGCCGCCTCCCGCAGAACCAGGTGTCGTGTGGTCGGCGGCAGCGGCTCGGCCAGGAGCCGGTCAAGCACCCCAACGGTCCCCCGAAACGCCTCATCAGCCCGTGTCTGGCTGAGCTGGCCGGGGGGGACGGCCATCAGGAAATCGGCCCCGTCGAGATACACCGCCGACGCCGCTGGCCGGACGGCCAAGAGCAGGTTGGTTGTGTAATCCCGCACAGTACCGGCGGATTCAGAGGCCGGCCAGATCAGTCGCAAAATGGATGTTCGATACAGTGTCGCCCCGATGAAGCCGTCCCGGGCTAAGGCGGCGGCCACCAGTTCCTTCCCGGAGATCGGCCCCGGCTTCCACTTCGGCAGGTGGTTCTTGACAATTACACCCGCCTGATCCACCACACGGTACCCCGAGAACGCGAACGAGCTCCCAGCGTGGGCTCGAAGGGCATCCACTCGCCGGGCCAGGAATTTCGGCTCGTACCAGTCGTCGTCCATCAGTAGGGCAACGAACTCGCCATGGGCGAGTTCGACCCCAGTCCCCCAATTTCTGGACACCCCGACGTTGTGCGACTGACGGTAATAGAGGACCCGAGGGTCGGCAAACGACAGGGCCACGTCCGGGGTGTCGTCGGTGGAGGCGTCGTCTGAGATGATCAACTCGAAGTCAGAGAATGTTTGGGCCAAAACATTGATAATGGCCCGCTTCAATCCCCAACTGCGGTTGTACGTCGCGATGACGACCGATACGGATGGGATCATCATGTCCTCACCGGGACAACAATTTAATCACCGGTCCGACGCCCAAATCGTGCGGATAACCCCTGAGCCACTAGGGCCGGAAGCGCCTTAAGTATCTTGGTTAGCCCAACCCGCGACGGGGCGTTGGCAATAAAGTCCTTCATTCTTAAGTATTGACGTGGATGTACTACCGGGAGAGGATGATCAGTCCATTCCTGCATGTCAGTCGTGACGAGTGGGAGAATTGTGGGGACAAGCTCTTGGTGGACGTAAAGAATAATATTCTGGGCAAGGAGTTCGGGCGCCTGTGGGTCGCTTATCAATCGGGGCCTCAGGCAGTCAATTGCCAGGTACCCGCGGGCGGCGAACAACTTAGCCCAATACGCTGGCCACTGCTCGTTGATATGGTGGGTTCCACCTTGCAGTGGAATGGCGGCTCCGAATGCGACCATCTGCCCGAGTCCGGTGACTGTGTCTACAAACGTATCCGCAGCATCCTGTGGCAAGTGTTCTGCCACCTCGACGGAAGTCACGAGGTCGTACTGGCGAGATGGATAATACGGTTGACTCAGGTCGTGGGTCTCAAACATAGTGGGAGGAATCTGGAGTAGGTCTCTGGGAACCCACGGACCGTCGATCCCGGTGATCTCGGTCACCCCGGCTCTCGTGAACGCGGCTAAGAGCTGTCCGGTCCCGCACCCGACATCCATAACGCTTGCCGGCTGGAGCAGGTTGACAAGCAATTGGGCCAGCACTTCACTTGAATCGGCCGAATTGAGGTTCGTAAAGAATTGTCTGTTATACCTTCCCGCAACCTTTGTCATTTCACTGCCTCCTACTTCAGGAGAACGACAAACAGATGTTTGAGTCCGCGGTCGGACCATTCTTCTCCCAAGATGGTCCGATTCGACCTGGCTCGGAGAGCGGCCAAGAGTCGGCGCTTCGTGCGGGCCATTTTGAGAGGGAGACAGACTAAGGTCCGCTGGGACCGAGTGAGCTGGGCCGGGAGACAAGACTCATCAGGGAGAGTAGACGCCAGTTCCGGTGTTATCAATGCGGAACTTGAGATTCCTAATGGCAGATCTAATCCGGAGAACCTGTGTGTTACCAGCCGTGGCCGACGGGCCTGAGGGTCAAGGGACGACACCTCGATCGGTTGGTGATCAGCGGCGATGTGGAAGACGTCGACGGGCTCTTCCGGCGGTAAGAGCCGGTCGATAGCCTCCTCGTAATAATGGTACCGGATGTAGTCGCCGTTCAGCAACCACCGGTTGGCCCGCCGGGCCACAGCAGAAACCAAGCGGGAGACCGAGCCGGCTGGGGGGCCAATCCGCCCGCAGCTTGTCCAGATCGTCCCAACCTCCGCCCCGTGACGGTCCCAGACCGTCTTGTGTGCCTCGGATAGTCCAGCCAAGTTTAACGACCGAGAATCGTGATGGGCCAAGAGGGAAAGAACGTAGTTCCGTTTCCCTGCCAGGGCTGCTCGGCAGCACGCATCGACCCCGTAGATGTGCCAACCGCCAAGTTGCTCATCGAAGTATGATCCTGGTCGGGTGCGAGTGATGAGCACGCACTCATCCAGCGTTTGCACCTCAGTCGGGGCAGAGAAGGGCTCGCCAAGTAGTGCCTTCCAGCCTAACAGAAAGCCACGCGGGGCGCCGTCCGCTGCTCGGCCGGCCACTCCTGCCCACCCGAAATCCGGGCCTAACCGATCCAAGAGACCCTCCGCCTTGGTGAGCCAGTCGTCTGCAATCAGCCGGATGTCTTGGTGGGCAAACATGATCCACTGCCCTTTGGCAGCTTCCGCCCCAGCGTTCAGCGCAGCCGCCGCACTCGGATACCGGCTCGAGCGGTTATCGACCGGGAGTAATTCGTATTCGGCCGACTGCCGAAGGAGGCTCTTACGTAAGCACCGGTCGAAGAAGTCTTCATCGTTATAGACGCAGACAATCGAGATCATCTCTCTACTCCGGGGATACCCTCCGCTAGTTCAAAAGTCGTCTGCCACCAAATCGCTCCGGCGCCAGTTGGGGGACTTTGGCCGGTACCCCAAATGTCTCTCGAAATTACCTCAAATGTCATCTGATCCAAGACCGCGTGGTAGTCTCCTGATAAGTCCCCCATAACCAGCGTTATGTAATAGCGGCCGGCGACAAGCGGTAAACGGCCCAAATTGCACCGGATAATACCCCCAGAGATTGGGGTTGGCGGGTCAATGAACGGCATATATCTGTTATTGGAATTCAGTACCCTCACACCGGCACCATCTGTTACAACGAAACCGAGCCGCGGGTTACGGGTCGGTGGGTTAGCCGCGAAAGTAACCTCAATTTCGAGATCATCCCCTAATACGATCGCCGATCGTTCCTCCCCTCCACTGAGCAGCCGTGCTTGCTCGATCCAACACAGAAGGCTGGCGGGCCGGGGGGGACGGAGGGTACTCGCCATCCCGTGCTCAGTGTTTGCCTCCTCCAAGTAGGCTCGGACGCACGCCACGGCCGATGCGTTGAATGCCACCTGTCCCTCTCGCAGCAAAATGCCGCGGGTGCAAAGGCTTTGGACTGCTTGCATATTATGGCTCACGAATAGCACCGTACGCCCGCCCCTCGCGACGTCTCCCATCTTACCCAGGCACTTTTTTTGAAACTGCACGTCCCCGACCGCTAGCACTTCATCGACGATCAGAATCTCCGGCTCCAGGTGCGCCGCCACCGCAAACGCCAGCCGCATGTACATCCCGCTCGAGTAGTGCTTCACCGGCGTGTCGATGAACTTCTCCACCTCCGCGAACGCCACGATCTCGTCGAACTTCCGCGCGATCTCAGCCCGACGCATTCCCAGGATCGCACCGTTGAGGTAGACATTCTCCCGACCGGTAAGTTCCGGGTGGAAACCTGTTCCCACCTCGAGCAGGCTCCCCACCCGGCCGCTGATATCCACGTCGCCCTCTGTCGGCTCGGTGATCCGGCTGAGGATTTTCAGCAGCGTGCTCTTGCCGGCCCCATTGCGGCCGATGATGCCGACGACCTCACCCGGCCGCACCTCGAACGACACTTCTTTCAAGGCCCAGAACGGCGGGTTTTGCTCCGAACGCTCCCTGCTGCCGCGCAACGCCCGGAAGGGCGCGGATGCCAGCTTGTTGAGCCGGTCCCGCAGGGTGGAATATCGCTCGCGTGGCCCACCCAGCCGGTATTCTTTTCCCAGACCTTCGACGCGGACCGCCAGCTCGCTCATTCCATCACACCACGTCGGCAAAGGTTCGTTCCATCCGCCGGAAATAAAACAGGCCCCCAGCCAACAAGACCAGGACCACCCCGGCCGACACCGCCATCATGGCCCAGTCCGGGGCGTCGGTATCCAGGAGTGCCCACCGGAATCCCTCCACAACCCCAGACATCGGGTTGAGACCATAGAGCAGGCGGTACGCCTTCGGCACCAGGCTGGCCGAGTAAGCGACCGGCGTCAGGAACATACAGAACTGGGTCAGGAACGGGATCATGTACCGGACGTCACGGTACTGGACATTCAAGGCCGACAACCATAACCCAAAGGCCAGGGCGGTCAGCACTGCGAACAGGGTGAATATCGGGATAGCCAGGACTGCGGCCGTCGGCATGACCGTGTACCAGCCGAACACCGGCCCGGCGGCCATCATCCCGACCATCAGGCAGAGCGCCACCAGGAAATCGACAAGCCCCGACAGAACCGAAGCCACCGGGACGATCAGCCTGGGAAAGTACACCTTGGTGATCAGCCGCTGCTCGGCGACCAAGCTGTTGCTCGATTGGGTCAGGGCGTAGGCGAACAACTGCCAAGGAAGCAGGGCCGCCAGCACGAACAGGGCGTACGGCTTGCCGTCGGACGGCAGCTTGCCGAGCTTGCCGAAGAAGACGGTGAACACCCCCATGGTGAACAGCGGCTGTAAGACCGCCCAAGAGACCCCCAGGGCGGTCTGCTTGTACCGCAGCTTGATGTCGCGCAGAGTCAGGAACCAGAGCAGTTCCCGGTACTGCCAGACCTCCCGCAAGTCGATCGCCCGCCAGCCCCGGCTGGGGCGAATGCGGGTGACGTCCGGAGCGGCCGGGGTGAGTGTAGCCGGCAGAATGTCGATCGTCGCCATCAAACTAAAGCCCTCGGGCTGATCCGGGTCGCCGAGGGTTCGGCCCCGGTCACCGCCCAAACGAACTCGGCCGCGATGTCGTGCTAGGAGTAGCCCAGCGGGGCCGCCGCCACACCGGCGGCCTGCCGGCAGCTCGTCAGCATATCAACCTGAATTGCCGCAGGTCTCGGCTTGTGTTATACTAACCTTCGTTCCAGCTCAACACTTTATGGAGTTTGACTTTATGGCTACCAAGACAGTCGCGGCCAAACCAGAGCCGGTGGGGACGGCAATGCTTGAGCAGCTCGCCGATCTCGATGCCAAGAGCATCTCACCAGAGACCGCCCGCAAGTTCCTGGATCTTGCCTTTTCTCGCTTGCAACAGGAGCGTGTCCATGCTCTCTCGCAGAAGGCC
>Ga0074046_10001243_pt1 | contig 23538 bp, 20 predicted proteins | sample BogForMeECP23OM3_FD_94441 | JGI IMG/M metagenome (GOLD analysis project Ga0074046, IMG submission 94441) | Bog forest soil microbial communities from Calvert Island, British Columbia, Canada - Bog Forest MetaG ECP23OM3 | ecosystem: Environmental > Terrestrial > Soil > Wetlands ...
ATGGCGGCAGCAGCGGCAGTCTACCTTTAGGGAGGGTTACAAATGTCATCCGCGGGTGATCATTTATAATCGAATCACAGTCGGGGCGTAGCGCAGCCTGGTAGCGCACCTGCCTTGGGCGCAGGGGGTCCGCGGTTCAAATCCGCGCGCCCCGACCAAAGATCATCCGTTCCCTCCGGAGGGCTCCTTCGCTCTGCTCAGGATTTTGCCAGCGGGCTCCCGCTTCGCTCACGCCCGCTCGCCGGCTCAACTTGGGCGCAGGGGGTCCGCGGTTCAAATCCGCGCGCCCCGACCAATTCCCTACTCCTGCGACAAATTGTCACTTGGGATAGCGGAACGAATATCCGCTCGCTTCATTCCCCGACATGAACCTGGTGTTGTACTCGAGCAAGTAGTTCAAGTGCTCGGCGTCGGAGGGGAAAGACTTGTCGGGATACGGATACGTTTCCATGTCACGGAAGGGCAGTGGGTCCACGGTATCCCCGCGATAGGCGTAAAAATCCATGTCTTTTTCGTAGCCGTTGGCGATGAAGAAGTAGTCGCGCACCCAGCCGTGCGGCAAGGCGGGCAGGCTTGCCGGATCGAAATCGAGGGCAACTTCATCGCCCGATCCAAAGACGACAAACTTATCGTCGATTGATTCGAGCAGCGGCCGCACATCGCCATAGCGCGTGTAAGCGCCGGCGGGACGCGTGTAGGGGCCGGTGGCGCTGGCTTTTTCGTAAATGTATTTCACATTGCCCGGCGGCTGGTCTTCGATCTTCAGCGGGAATCCGTGAAAATTCAGGTCGGCGCGCGCGAGTGGCACCGGCGTCAGGCGGGCGGTCTGATTCTGACTCGTCCGGCTGATCAGGATGTTGTCCCAGTAGATCTGGAGATTCGTAGTAATGCGGATGCGCCTTGTGCCCGGAGGAAGTTTGCCGGTGAGATCGGCGGTCATTGTTCTTGCGCCGCCGGCGGGGAATCCCATGTCATCGACGACCCGAACCCATTTCCCTTTCCCATCGCTCTCCGCAACCAGCGCTTCGACGTACGGCGCGAACGGCCGCAGGTGCGCTTGATCGGCGGCGTACATGCTGGTGGCGGAGAAATATTCGATCTCGCCATGCATCAAGAGCCACAACGGACCTCCGCGATACGGCTCGCCGAGGTCGAGTTCCAGGCTGTGGGGCTCGGTGAATCCCTGGAATGAAAGCACTTTGAAGTCGCCGAAGTAGCGATGCGCGAGCAAGTCGGGAAGCACGTTGTGTCCGTGCTCGTCCCACGCACCGGCGGGCGGACGCGCGTCGCGACTGAACACCACCTTGAACGGAGGATAGGGCGGATTGCTGGCGAAATATTCGTTGGGATAAACGTCGACCTCGGCGGGATGATCGACGGCGAGCAGTTTCACCTGATCGAGGTAAACCGATTCTTCCAGCGGCTCCATGAAACGGAAACTCAGCATTGGGTGCCCCACCCTTCCCTGGTTTTGGGAAGGGTGGGATTCATCTTTTTCGCGAAGCGAGCTGCGGTCGAGCTTGATGGCTTCGGTTGGGCGAGCGATGTTGCGTTCGACGTTGCCTTTATCGGCGGCGATCCAATGTCCAACCACACCCGCGCCGAGCATATCGCCGACCAGTTGATACTCGCGGCCATCCCAGGCGAAGAGCGTGGGACAGGAACTGCCGCGCCGATCAAGCTCCTGGATGTTCTGCACCTTATTGGCGGGGACTTCGATTTCATCCTGCAGCACGCCGGTTGGCCACGTCAGGCGAAGGACGTCGGCAACTTTTGCTTGTCCGAGACCGATAGTCAGGTAAGGCGAGTTCTGTCCGAGGTAGCCGGACGATCCGTAGACTTCAAATTTCTGCCGCATGCCGCCGGAGAAGACTTCAACTTTGGTACCGATGGCACTCTTGTTGTCGTTCAGGCCCTTGAGCGCGAGGCGCAGCGAGTTGTTCTTGTTGCCGCCTTCGTTGTGGAGCAGCACGGCGGGGCCGTGATTTTGCGTGATCAGAAGATCGACGGCGCCATCGTTGTCGTAGTCGCCAACGATGATGGCGCGCGGCTCCTTGAGCTGAATTTTGTCGAGTCCGACGTCGGCGGTGACGTCTTTCCATCCGTCGGGGCCGAGATTACGGAAGAGACGGACTTCGCCCTTGCCTTCTTTTGTCTCGCCGACGGCGACTAGGTCGACCCAGCCGTCGTTGTCGTAGTCTATGGCGGCGATGCCGTAGGCGCGGACCCAGTTGGTTTCGGGCAGCGGAACTCGATCGAAACTCTTGCCCTGATTGTTGCGCCAGAGCGTTATTCCGGGCGCACCCCAGTGGGTGAAGGCTAAATCCATCCAGCCATCGTGGTCGAAGTCGAGAACGGCAACGCCAACGGTTCGATTCCATGCCACGGCGGACCACGGCTGTCGGATCAGAAACTTTCCTTCGCGAGGGTTTTCAAAAATTGCCGGCGATCCGTGCCAGCCAGTCGAAACAATATCCACGGCACGATCATTGTTGTAATCTGTGCCGACCGCGGAAGCACTCGACGCGGGCAGGGATAAGCCCCGCTGCTCGGTCACGTCCGTGAATGTGCCGTCGCCGTTGTTGCGCCACATCTGATTGGCTGACCGCTGGCATATGTCCGGGAGAGGAGAATCGGACTGCTTTACCTCGGCCTTGTTTTGCTCGGCGTCGCAGCGCAGCGGATTGACCTGCGTAACGTAGAGATCAAGGTCCCCGTCGTGGTCGTAGTCCACAAACATGACACCAACTGTGCCCAGTCGTCCTATAGCTGATGGTTCCGCCCCTCCTGGCGTAGGAAAACCTGCGACGTGCGTCACATCCTTAAACTGGCCGTTTTTTTCGTTATGCAGAAGGACCACCCACATGCTGGAGGAAACGAGGGCAATGTCGACTGCACCGTCATTGTCGTAATCTCCCGTCGTGCAACCGATGGCGTGCATCGTAGGATCGAGCCCAACTTTCTTGGTAACGTCCTCAAACTTCCCACCGACGTTGTGAAAAAGGGTTAGTCCGCCTGCGGGGCCGTTGTCTGTGAGTAGAACGTCTATCTGTCCATCGTTGTCGTAGTCGAGAAAGCACGCTCCGGGACTGAGAGCCGGGTCGCTTCCGGGCACCACCGACAGCTTCGAGCTTAGGTTTGCACTCTGCGTCACATCCACAAACCGCACCGGAATTTGCGGCGGCACCTTCTCCACCGCCGCCGGCGAATCTTCCGCGCGCGAATATTTTCCCTGTTCGCCGTAGGAAAGGCTGATGGGAGCGCCCAGCTTGTTCTGCGTGATGTACTGGAATTTCTTCATCGCTTCGTGGGCGGGGTCGGCTTGGCCGGATTGCTGGTAGGCCCGCGCCAGTCCGAACTGGGCGGAGGCGTGGTGCGGGTCGAGCTTTAAGGCTTGCTCGAAGGCAGCGATCGTTTCCGGAAATTGCTTGAGTTGCGCGTAGGTCGATCCCAGGAAGTACCAGGTATCGGCATCGCTCGGGTCAATTTCGGTAACGCGACGAAACGCATCAACGGCGGAACTCGCATCCGAGGAGTTCTTGTAATAGAGGCCGAGGTTGTACCAGGCGTGGGCGTCTTTAGGATTGGTCTTCGTTGCTCCCTCCAGCAGCTTCTTGGCTTCTTCACCGCGCTGCAGGTTGAGCAGCGCCACGCCGCGATTGACGGTCGCCACCTCTAACGCCGGGTCAGTGGCGGCAGCTTCATCGAACGATTTCAGCGCTTTTTCAAAAAGCTGCTGGTTCATGTAGGCGACGCCGATGTTATTGAGGCGGGCTGCTTCCTTGGGATTCGCGGTGGGAGCGGTCGCAGCGAGTAGCGCGAGCAGAACGATGCAGCCGATAGCGATGCTGAGCGTCTTGGTCATTGTGAGTTAGAAGAGATTCTATCCGAGTGGCGGGTGCGTGTCCGCAAACTCAGCCATCCTCCCCCGAAACCAAACTGATGCCCGACGTATTACTTCGTTCCGTACGCGCGCGCGGCGATCTGGCCTTTTGCTTCCTGGATGGTGACGGTCTGTCCGGTCGCCATGTTTGAGAGTTTGTCCACTTGCCCGCTGGGCCAGTCGACTTCGATTGAATCGGCTCTGGCTTTCGATCCCATGCCGAAGGTCAGCACCAGTTCGCTCTGTGACAGATAGCTGGCGCCGCTCTTCATGGTGAGCCATTGCTTGTCATCTCCGGCGCTGACGCGGACGACGGCGCCAATGCCGTCGCGGTTCGATTTGGTGCCGACTAGTTTTATGCGCAGGCTCTGGTTCGAGCCTCCCTGGTTCAGGTAGAGATGGGCTGGGCCGCCGTTGGTCATGACGAGGACGTCGAGCGCGCCGTCATTATTAATGTCGGCGTAGACAGCGCCGCGCGCGACTTTCGGAGCGGCAAAGGCGCTCCCGACTTTCGCCGTCACTTCTTCAAACTTGCCGTTCCCTAGATTGCGGAATAAGTGCGGCGGCTCGGCGTAGCTGACTCGCTTTTGCACGCTCTCGATCTGGTCTTCGATGTGGCCGTCGGCTATGAAGATGTCCTGCCAACCGTCGTTATCGTAGTCGAAGAAAAAGCAGCCGAAGCCCAGCGTCAGCAGCGTGGCGCGGCCGACTTCCGAACGCGGAGCTTCATCCACGAACAATCCGTTGCCTTCGTTGTGGTAGAGCGAGAGCATCTGATTGGAAAAATTCGTAATGACCAGGCTGGCGCTGCCGGAGCGGTCGTAATCCACGGCGTCGACGCCCATGCCGGCGCGGGCAATGCCATCTTCACTGAAGCCGATGCCGGCGGAGACGGCGCGCTCCTCGAAAGTGCCGTTCCCCTTATTCAGATAAAGCTTGTTGGGTTGCGTGTCGTTGGCGATCAGGATGTCGGGCCAGCCGTCGTTGTTGTAGTCGAGAATGGCAACACCGAGCCCTTTCGACGTTGGATCGTAGAGGCCGGCTTTCTGGGTAGCGTCTTCGAACTTGCCGTTGCCCAGGTTATGCCAGAGGCGCGCCGACGTTCCCTTGTACGATTCGGGAGTGCAGTAGGACTTGTGCGAGCCATCGAGGGTACAGTAGAGGTCGGTTTGCTCGGACCACTGCACATAGTTGGCGACGACGAGATCGAGTTTGCCGTCGCGATCGTAATCGACCCAGGCGGCGCCGGCCGAGAACTCGTTCGGACCCCAGAGTCCAGCGGACTTAGTCACATCGGTGAACGTGCCGTTGCCGTTGTTGTGGAAGAGATGGTTCTGGCCGACGGCGGTGATGAAAATGTCGTCGAAGCCGTCGTTGTCGTAGTCGCCGACGGCAACTCCCATTCCATAAAGCGAAATGCCGAGGCCGGATTTGCGCGTCACGTCGGTGAAGGTTCCGTCGTGGTTGTTGTGGTAGAGCTTCAAAGTGGTGGCGCCGCTTTTGGCGTGGCCGGGCCAGTCTTGGCCGTTGACTAGCAGGATGTCGGGGAAGCCATCGTTGTCGTAGTCGATGAAGGCGCAGCCAGGGCCCATGGTTTCGGGGAGCCACTTCTTCCCGAAGGCTCCGTTGTTGTGGGTGAAGTGGATGCCGGCTTGGGCGGTGATGTCGCGGAAGGTGACCTGTGCTGGCGCGGCGATCGGCGCGATTGCTAGAAAAGGCAATACCCACCACAGAGACACGGAGGCACAGAGAAAAGCAGGCAGGCGATTTCTGTTGAAAGGACGCATTAACGGTTCGCCCCGGGAGTTGTGATAGCGCGGACCACTGCCGAGCTGCGCTCGGCATGGACGGGCGAGACGCCCGTCCCCACACGGGCTACCGGGCCTTGCCCGGCTGGACGGACGAATGCGTCCGTCCCTACGTGGGTCGTGGTGATCGGCAGCGGGACTGATACGTGCTCGTGGATGCTTTGGCGTTCATTGTTGTCTTCGGGATTGAGCTGCCGATAGGGGCCGGTGATGGCCTGCGAAGCTTCGTCGGCTTTGAAACGCAGGTAGCGGGCCTGATGCTCCTTGGACATCTTTTCGTCTGCGAGACCGTTGTAGCAGAGCATTAGGTTGTAGTGCGCCTGCAAATCTTCGGGATCGACGGCGAGGACCTGCTGCAAGACTTTCACGGCGTCGGCATACTTCCTCTGCAGAAACAGAACGCGTCCAAGATTGTTCAGCGCCACGCGGTCGCGCGGATATTGGGCCAATACCTTTGCCAGATGCTGTGCCGCGCCGTCGTAATTGCCTTCCTGGCGCAGAACTCCGGCATAGAAGAAGTGCGCGCGGGCCAGATCGGGACTTAACGCCAGCGCTTTTTCAAGAACGGTGCGCGCGCGGGCTACATCGCCTTCCTGCAGGGCGGCGCGGCCGATGTTCACCCAGCCGTCGGGATTCTCTGGATCGACTTCGGTGACTTTCTCAAAAGCAGCTTGCGCCGCTTTCAGATCGCCTTGCAGCAACAGGCCGATGCCGTAATCGTTCCACCGTTGCCAGTCTTCTTTTGCGAGTTGGGTTTTGGGCTTGGGCGCGGGGGCGTTTGCGGGCAGGACATCAACAACAACCTGATCGTGGGCTACCACCTCGATTGGAAGGTCTGGAACTTTTTCGTGCTTTGCCGAAACTCCCTGAAGAGAGCCAGTGAACACGAAATTTCGGTCGTCATAGTCGGGGGTAACCTCGGACTTTAGCTGAGTGGGATCGGGCTCGCCCTTGAACGAAAACTGCGTACCCCACCAGGCGAACTTGCGATAGCAGAGGCGCGCCGTCAGAGTTATCTTGCTGCCCGTTTTCTCTGGAATCTTCATGCGGAAGTGCACCGTGTCGGCGGCGCCGGGCGGGATCAGCCGCACGTACACGACGGCCCTTGTGGCCCAGGCGTTGCGCTTGTTGATCGGGTGGCCGTGCGCGTCCACCTGGAGCGAGCGGTAGAAGTGCGCGCCTTTCTCCACCGGACCTTTGCCGTTGTCCTCAACCATGCCGCTCCAGAAAATCGTCTGGCCTTGGTCGTCGACACCTTTCAGTTCGAGCCAGGTGTCGTAGGCGTCGACTGTGCCGCCGGGAAAGAAATGGCCGACGCGTTTGGTGCGAACCACGACATCGACGCGAACGGTATCGCCGCGACGGACGGCAGGCTGCACGCGGTTAAGCGGGGCGGTGACGGGTGCGGCTTCGGCGTTAGAGCCGGGCGTGATTTTCGCTTCCGCTTCTTCTCCCACAGCAAAAGTGGTTGCGAGTTCGTGTTGAGCCATGGCTCCGGTTCTTAATGGGGCGCTTGCCGGCGAGAGCGCAAAAATGTCCACGGTTAGAGCTCCGCTGGTGAGGAAGTTCTCGGTGGCCTTCAACTGCGCGGCATCTTCGTTGGCCGTGGGAAGAGCGGTGTTAGCGGCGGGGAAACGGTGGGAGTGCACTTTACCGGCAATGTTCCCCATGTCGTTGGAAGGTTCGAGCGGCATGTGACAGTCGGCGCACTGCTGCGGCTTGGGCGGATAGTAGAAGGAGCGCGCGCCCTCTCCGGAGACGCCGCTGGCCTGCCAGTTGTCGTACTCGTTGAAGCCGCGAATCCAGCGGTAATGATTGACCGGCACGTCGAGGTGCACCTTGTGGCAGGAGGAGCAGAACTCCGCCGTCTGCTGCTTCATGAAGGGCTTGAGGAACACGCGGCGGTGCGGCTCGGGATTCAGCTTGATCATGAAATCGTGCAGGGTGCGAACCAGGGGATTCTTGCTGGCCGCAAGTTCGTGCAGTTTGGGATACTCAAGATAGAAATCGCCCTGACCCATCGTGCTTTTTACGTCAGCTATGGAATGGCACATCATGCAACCGAGTCCGGCCTGGGCCTCGGGCGTGTGGACGATCTGTTTGATGGGCGTATCCATTTTGCCGGCGTAGAGGACAGCCGGGTCGTGGCATCCGCCGCACCATTTGGAAGGCTTGGTGCCGATCGTATCCTGCATGTACTCGATCGACTTGCGATACCACTGATTGTTGAACGATGAAAAATGGTGGGCTGAGCTGTTCCACTGGTTGTAGATGTCTTGGTGGCAGCGCTTGCAGGAATCCGATTCCATGAAGAACTTGCTGGGAATTTTTTGACCGCCATATACCTGCGCGGAACTGGGGAAAAATGGGCCGGTGGGGCCGTCGCCTTCACCGTTCATGCTGACGGGAGGCAGGGCGGCATTCTCAATGCGGCCATGCTGGGTCCAGCGGGTTTCGCGGAGATAGCGAGCCACCGGCGCGAGCACCACTAGCACGGCGAGCATGGCGGCAACTCGCAGAACAGCATGACGGGGCAGCCATCCGATTCGGGCCGCAACGATCAGGCCGGCGCCGAAAAAGCTCAAGGCGAGGTGGGTGTAGACGAGCGGCCATTCCGTACGCAACGTTCCGGTGTAAATCAGCGCCAACCCTGGGATTGCACCGAGGAACAGGAAAAGCATTCCGGCGCGAACCAGCAAATCACCCTGACGCAAAAACAATGACCGCACCAGCCAGAGCAGCAGCCAAACTGAAGCCACGACACCGGCAAGGGCGTGCAGCAGCACCACTCCGGCATACAGAACATTCGCTTGCGGGAACGCGTACAGGTAAATCGCGGACACGACGAGGAAGGCGATCAGCAGCGACAACACGCGGCCCACAGAATTTCCGGCGGAAGACATGACAGATCTAAGCGGCCCCCACAAGAGCCTGCACCCCTGCGTTTGCGACATGTTAGTGGAATGCAGGAACCGGTGTCTCTACTGAAAACAGATTAGGAGTTCTTCGCGTTGCTGACTTCCCTGCCCCTCTGCTACTTTGAATAGTTTCCCGTTCGCTATCTGCTGACCTTGTCTGACAAGTATGTGGGGTGAAACGTAATGCCGGCCATCAAATTCCGCGGTGTGGACTTTATCAACTTCGACACGTTGCTGAATGACGACGAGCGCCTGGTGCGCGACACGGCGCGCAAGTTCATCGAAGACAACCTTGTCCCGATCATTGAGGAATGCAACCGTGCCGGCCGCTTCCCGCGCGAACTGGTGAAGCCCATGGCCGATCTGGGATTCTTCGGCGCCTCGCTGAACGGTTACGGCTGCGCTGGCATGTCGAACGTCGAGTACGGACTGGTCACGCAGGAACTGGAGCGCGGAGATTCCGGCGTGCGCTCGTTTGTCAGCGTGCAGTCGGCGCTGGTGATGTATCCGATCTATACCTTCGGCAGCGACGAGCAGAAAAACACCTGGTTGCCCGCGCTGCAGAAAGGCGAAAAGATCGGATGCTTCGGATTGACCGAACCGGACTTTGGATCGAATCCGGGCGGCATGCGGACACGCGCTCGCAAAGTTGGAAAAGAATATGTGTTGAACGGCGAAAAGATGTGGATCACCTCGGGCTCGATCGCCGACGTGGCGGTGATCTGGGCCAAGGTTGAGAATGAGGGCGACGCCGGACGGGAAACGATACGCGGATTTCTGGTGGAGACCGACCGTCCTGGATTCAAGGCCGATGACATTCACGGGAAGTGGTCGCTGCGGGCCTCGGTGACTTCGGGCTTGTCGCTGCAGGATGTGCGCATCCCCGAATCGAATCTGCTGCCAGGCTCCGGCGGATTGAAGTCTCCGCTGATGTGCTTGAATCAGGCGCGGTATGGCATCGCCTGGGGTGCGGTTGGGGCGGCTATGGCGTGTTACGACTGCGCGCTGCAGTATTCTTTGTTGCGAAAACAGTTCCGCGATCAGCCCATTGCCTCGCATCAGCTCGTGCAGGAAAAACTTACGTGGATGATCAACGAGATCACCAAGGCGCAGTTACTGGTGCTGCAAGTCGGCCGCTTGAAAGACGCCGGAAAAGTGCAGCACCAGCATATCTCGATGGCGAAGAGAAACAACGTCTGGATGGCGCTGGAGTGCGCGCGGCTGTCGCGAGATATTCTCGGAGCCAACGGCATCGCTGACGATTACCCCATCATGCGGCATCTCATGAACCTCGAGAGCGTGAAGACGTATGAGGGCACGCATGATATACATACGCTGATTATTGGGGCGAGCGTGACGGGGATTGAGGCGTTCTAGGAACGCCTCTCTTCTCGCGATCCCGCTCTACTTCCGTCTTATTGCTTGGATACGAAATGCGGACCACCCGCCCGCAACTCTGAGCTTTTAAGTGTCGCTTGAAAATCTGCGCTCATCAGTCAGACGCGTTCTTTGCCAGCGCTTCCCGGAGCAGCATCTTGATATAAGTCTGGTACCCCACGCCTTTTCGTACCGCCAACCGGCGCGCTGTTTCGAGATCTTTGGTCGCGATGCGCAGCGTGACGGGCTGGGAGGGCTTCTCTCCCTGGAGCAAGCTGCCCAGCGTCAGCGGCCGCTTCTGTTTCATCCGCTGCCGGATTTCCGACTCGATTTCGGAACGATGGGCGTCCCACCACGCCGCTTCTTCGGCCTCGCTCGTAAACTTCGGGATGACCACCTGTTTCATCTTTGCTTTTGCCGCCTTTGCCATATTCATTTCAGCCCCCATTGTTCGAGATAAAACGCCGCTGTCTCTTTGTCGGCGGCCCAGCCCGTGATTGGACGCACCGCCTCTTTCCGCACTGCAAACACGATGTTCACTATGTGGCCTCTGCGGGTCGCACCGACGGCAATCCAGCGCTGTTCGTTTCCTTCCATTTGATATTCCAAAAGGATGTGATTTCCGGACAGCACGTCCTCCGCATCGGAACGACTGATACCATGATTCGCGAGATGCCTTTCGTTCTGTTCGTCCCAATCGAACTCGGGTTCTTCTCGCACTGGAGATAGTGTACATTAATTGTACATACACTTCGATTGGTTCCTTAAGTGGTTGTATCAAAGGGGTTTACGATTTACCCGTAGAGTTCCGCCAGCAATTCATACGCGCGCCGCATGTGCGGAATCACTATGGTGCCGCCTACCACCAGCGCCACGTTGAGGGCTTCTTCCTGCTCGGCGCGGGTCACACCCAGGCGATAGGACTGAATCAGGTGGTAAGAAATGCAGTCGTCGCAACGCAAACAGGCGGAGGCTGCAAGGCCCATCAACTCCTTGTACTTTGCGGGCAGAGCGCCTTCGAGGTAGGCGTTGTGATCCAGATTGTAGAAGCGTTTGACGAGGTAGTTGTCGGCTTGGTTTACGTTTTCATTCAGACGGGCGCGGCTGTCCAGAAAATGCCGGGCGAGGGCACTTTTTTCAGCTACCTGCTTCTCGGAGAAGAGATAGGCGGGCTCTTTGCGTTCTTTGCTGGTCGGTTCAGTGGTCATTAGGGAAGATTAGCAGACGGTTTGGCGTTCGCGGATGCGACCGCGGGCGGGGGCGGATGCGACCGCGGGCGGGGGCGCCCGCGCCACACGAACTGCGCTTCCATCTCGGCTCGGAAGGGGATATATTCCAAAGTCGCATTTCCAGGAGGAGGATTGATGCCCACCCAAACCCGTCCAGAACCTCATGCCAAGAATTTCGGGGAAAACATTGAAAGCGATCTGGCGCTGGAATTCTTGCGCGTGGTGGAGAACGCGGCCATCGAGTCGGCGCGCACCATGGGCCAAGGCGACCGTCCGCTGAGCGACCAGGTGGCCACCGAGGCCATGCGCAAGACGATGGACACGGTTCCGATGCGCGGCACGATTGTGATCGGCGAGGGCGAGCGCGACGACGCTCCCATGCTTTATATCGGCGAGCAGGTGGGCGGCCCGTATCTGGATGGCCGTGACGTTCCGCAGGTTGACATCGCCGTCGATCCGCTGGAAGGCACCAACCTCTGCGCCACCGGATCGCCGGGAGCAATCACAGTGCTGGCGGCTTCGGAAAAGGGCGGGCTGCTGCATGCTCCCGATTGCTACATGGAAAAAATCGTGGTCGGGCCATCGTGCAAGAACGCGGTGGAACTGGACGCTCCGGTGGCCGTCAATCTGAAAAATATCGCGCGGCGAATGCATCGCGGCGTGGAGGACCTGGTGGTGGTCGTGCTTGACCGTCCTCGGCACGAGAAGCTGATCGCCGATATTCGCAAGGCGGGCGCGCGCATCAAGCTGATCGGCGACGGCGATCTGTCGGCGGGCATTGCCGCCGCGGTGATCGGAACCGGAGTGCATGCGGTTATGGGATCGGGCGGGGCGCCGGAAGGCGTGATTACGGCAGCTGCCATCCGCTGCTTGAATGGGTACATGCAGGGACGGCTGGTGATCGACCGGCCGGAACTGGAAGAACGCATTGCGAAGATGGGGATCAAAGACAAGAGCAGAATTTACGAGGCGGAAGACCTGGCCCCGGGGAAACAGTTAATCTTCGCGGCGACCGGCGTGACCGAAGGTGCGCTGCTGAAAGGCGTCCGGTTTTTTGGCGAAGGGACGCGGACTTCATCGGTCATTCTGACCTTGAGAACTGGACGGGTGCGGTTTATTGAGAGCATCCATTTGGATAAGGGGCCGGATGTGAAGGTGAGATTCTCGTAAGGCAGCCCCTGGTATCCCACGCTGCGCCTGTTCCGTCAGCCGCAGAGCGGCGACTGGCAATCCGTGGTGCAAAGAGTAAAGTACGCCTTATGAATGCCGCATCCAAAAGCTACGCTGAACATCGAGAAAGAGTTAACAGCAGTGCTCAGCAATGGCGAACCAAGTGGGCAAGTTATGCTCGGTTGACGATGGGCAGGCTTTGCCCAGTTGAAGCACTTTTGCAGGTCTGTGACCGAGAGCGCAGGTCTGAATCGGCCCCTTCTTGTTGCTTCCTCCGGTTGCCCTGATTCTATTGATTTTGGCGTTTCGCCTGTTCTTGGGATTCTTCGTGCGATCCCACTCTTATGACGGAGTCTTCGCCGGAATCAAGTGCAGAAGCCAGTTTTGAGGCAAACTCCGACAACTTCTTTCTAGTACGCGCGGCTTCCCGATTGGCTTCGGCTTTTGCCGCGCTACAAACAGCATCGAATTGTGTGTTTGGATTGATTTGGTTGGCGTGCACGTGCATGGCAGTGCTCCTCCGTAGGCATCTGAAGCGGCAATCCACCTCACGAAGCCTTCATGTGCGCTTAGGCACTTGACATACCGAACGGTGCGCGCCTTGTCCGCAGTGAGACCTACGTACGGCAAGATTCGTCCGCCATTAAGTGCATAGCTTTCGCGTGACGGGAGCATGCTCACGAGCCCTCACCTAAACCTGGTCGATTGTGCAGTTTCTTTCTGGTAAGCCGGTCAGCTATTGGCACGAGACTTGCACTGCTTCATTGAGACTTAGGGGCAGTTAAAGTCCAGATAGCAAAACGCCGATTAAGATTCTGGAGCGAATTGTTCCACTTGAGGAGATAGTTATGTCAGTGTCGGGCATTTCCAGCAGTCTCTACAACGCCCAGAGCGTTCAGAGCAATTTTCAGCAGTTTCAGCAGGCCTTCAAGCAACTCGGCCAGGATCTGCAGTCGGGCAATCTTTCCGCAGCGCAGTCGGATTTTGCCACGTTGCAGAAGCTCCAGCCGCAAAGCAGTTCTACGTCCTCGTCTGCGCAGAGCAACAATCCCATCGCCCAGGCGTTCAGTCAGCTTTCGACGGATCTTCAATCCGGCAACCTTTCGGCTGCTCAACAGGACTACACGACGATTCAACAAGCAATGCAGAGCCAAGCCACGAAAAGCCAGGCAACACAAGGGCACCATCATCATCACGGTGGAGGCAGCGGCAGTGAGATCAGTCAGTTACTTGACCAACTGGGCACGGCGCTGCAATCTGGCGACCTCTCGACCGCTCAAAGTACATTCACCACGTTGCAGCAGGAGTTCCAGCAACTTAGCCAAAATAACGGACAGACGTCGTCACCGTCCAGTTCGAATAGCGTCTCGGTAACCGCCTAATCGTCTGGGTACTACCCAGGACGGGTGGCCCATCCTTAACGTCGCGCTCTTTGCGACGTTAGGGTGGGGATTTTGACTTCCTATCTTCAAGCGCGGGTGCCCCATCCTAAAATCGCGCTCTTTGCGATTTTAGGGTGGGATATCCACCCTGACTCCAAAATTCGTCGGCTGGCGTCCGTGGTAAACAACCGGAGCCTGCCCTGAGTGACTGAGCGCAGCGAAGGAATCGAATGGGGCGATGGTAGCAGCAGAAAGTTGAGGCGCCTGGCGGGCGTCTGAGCCCACTGCCGAAATCCCGACTTTGCCGAAGCCCTGAGCGCAGTCGAAGGGGAAGCCGAGGGATCATGATTCGTGAAAACGCGTTAGTCCCCATGGCATGAGGACAATCTAGCTTTGTTCGCGGACTAAATCTGTGACGTGTGAACATCCCCACCCAAGCTAAAACCGGGCTTGAGTGGGCCACCCGTCCGTAGGGGCCATCGCGCTACGGTCGCAATCCACCGTTGACTTGCAACTCGTGCAGGGTATTAACTGCTAGCATGCAGTTTTTTCCAGCCTTTCCCGTGGTTTGCGTTGCGCTAATGCTTCTCCCCAACACTTCCTTTGCCAAAGAGAAGCAACGCCAGTGGCAGACGGGCAAGGTGCTGGACACTAGCAGCGGCAGGACGTATGCGGGGAACGTGGGCAATGCATCGGGAACTGCCACGACTTCAGGCGGCACGACATACGGGAACGCAAGTGGCAGTTCGATGGCTGTATATCGGGTTTATGAGACCTACACCATCGAAGCCGGAGATTACGTTTATGTGTGCCAAGAACGCATCAGGTGGAGATGGTCCAAGCCTGCTCTCCTTACTGTGAACGGGCCAGTACAATTTGCAATGGAGAAGAACAGCGTCTACATAAAGAGCGAGGATGGTAGCGAGCATGAAACCAAAATCATCAAGAAGATTCTGAAAGCTCAACAACCCACCGCCAACCAGCCAGGTCCCAAGAACTGAAGCTCTCCTTGAGGCGAAAGCCCGCAGGTCAAGAGCACAACGCCCGAAAAGGCTCCGCCGCGCATCATGCCCCCTCCGAACGACGCACCCGCCTTCAGCACCGAGATTCTCCTGCTTGAATCCGATCGAAAGAACTTGCGTGTATCAGAACCGCTTGCCGATCTTCTATCAGAGGCACGAGAACAATATGTTTGGGGCGCAAAGTCCGCCTCTGAGAGTCAAGAGATCATTGTCCGATTGGAGAGCAAGACCGCCCGGCGGCTGGCCGACCTCCACGGCGATAGCGCGCAATGGATCATTCAAGAGGTGTCGCGTTGGGGCGGCAACAACGAAACGGCAATTCGCACGATCGCCTCCGCGTCACCGGAGCAGAAGCAGACGTTCGCCGAGTTGATCGGCTGGCTCCTGACAACGGGTTCAACTGAACACGCCTTGCGCGGATTAACCAAACAGCCGGGTCTTGGCCTGGTGATGGCATCCAAGATCTACCGCTTCTGTTGTCCGCACATCGGCGCAGCCGTTGACCGACATTCGTCATACTTTTTCAACTCCTTATCTGTGCGCGACGAGGCCGGAAAGCAGAGAGTCTGCACTCGATTCACCAGGGAGTGGGCAAACGGAAAACGCAAAGCAAGCCGTTTGGCAATTTATACAGACCCTAAGCGTGATGCAAATCTGAAAGAGTATTGTGCCACCTATCTTCCTCTACTTGCAGCAATCGCGTATGCCCTGAACTCTCAGCGAGGCGGGTTCTTATGCGCTACCTCCAGAGCAAGAAGGCCGTGGCGACCGGCGGATGTCGAAATGGCTGCTTATTTCTGGTGGTCGCAGAGAGAATATCGCTAATAAGGGTTTACTCGGGCATACTACTGCTATTCACCAAGGGTTGCGAAGTGGCTAGAGAGAAATTCGGCGGGTGGCCCATTCAAGCCCGGTTTTGGCTTGAGTGGGAACGTTCGACAGCCGCGAGGAAATTCGGGGCCGAGGAAACTCGGACACAGGCGGAACGTTCCCAGCAACTAGTTTGAATCACACCCCAAAGAGAAGCGCAGGGCAGCACACACTTCATTCATTCGTGCGGAACTAAGCTGGGCCACACGTTTCCCCAGGCGCTGTTGCGACACCGTAACTGCATTGTGCAGGTTCACCGCGCACGGGGACTTCATGCCGTCCTCCTCATTCAGCACGACTTCCGATGGCACGCCGCGAATGGTGGAAGTGACAGGCGCAACCGTGACTGTGGATAAATACGCGATGGCGCTGTCGCGGGTGAGCACGAGGGCCGGGCGTTTTTTGTCGGGCGAGGCAAAATCGTAGAGCCGAATTTCGCCTCGGGCTATTCTTCCGGCCACGTGGCCTCCGATTCCCAACCCCGCGCTTCCGCGTCGGCTTGCGAGTGCCGAGAGTAGCCCTGGCGGTCGCGCTCTTCACTGGCTCGCAGTTCCAACCGGCGGAGATGTTCCCGCAGGGCGTCGCGCACCAGAGCGGAACGGTTTCGCCTGGTGCGCTTCGCGGCTTGGTCGGCGGCCTGTAACAGCTTTTTATCCAGCACGATTTGAACGATTTGCATATGTGGAACCTATTCCACAGTATACTCCACATAGAAGACATTTTTTTTCGAAGCAAGCTGTTGCATTCCGGGACATCCCCACTCAAGCCAAAACCGGGCTTGAGTGGGCCACCCGTCCGGGGAAATTCTCGCTAAGTCTTTGATTCCAAAAGACCGGTTCTAGGGGGGTCAAGCACCTGAGCAAGAACCGAATCGTCCAGCCGCTTCCCGCGCAATTCCGCTGCAAGCCTCGGCGAAAGCGACGAAGGGATTTCCTCGAGGCCGATCTTGGACCAAGCGCAGATCACTTAGCCTTCAGAGTTCCGCCCCAGTCATCGGAAAGCCATCGCCGCCCTTTTTCTTCCGTTGTTCTTGGACGCGGCCGTTCACGCCAGCGCAACCTGAAGCGGGTGATTGCCGGTGATCAGTTGCCTGCTACAATCTCTAGCTCCATGATTCAAGGGAACTTCCTGCCCCACGGAAACGTACTTCTCCTGTGCTGTTAAAGATCTGTGCAGCGCGCGGGCAAATGCATAGGTCCTTCGCTTCGCTCAGGATGACAACGGTAGGCGGTTCTAGCGCAGTTCACGGAGTCTGGTTTGGAAGAAGCCCAGGTTGTCGGATTGCTGGTCCGTCGCTGCGTTTCAGGCGATGCCGCGGCTTGGGAAGAGATTGTCGAGCGCTATCACCGGCGAATCTACAACGTTTGCTACCGATTTGCCGGCGATTCCGACAACGCGCAGGACCTCACCCAGGAAGTCTTCATCAAGATGTACCGGACGTTGAACACATACGATTCCGGTAAGGGCGCGTTCATGACCTGGGTCACCACCATTACTCGCAATCTGCTGGTGGATCATTTCCGGAAGTCGAAAGGTGAGCGGATTACGGATTCATTGGATTCGGCGCCTTCCGAGCGCGAGGATGCGCAGCCGCTTAGCGAGCAGATCGCCGATCGGGGCCTCGCGGCCGATGCCCAGGTGCAACGCCGGGAAACGCAGGAAATGGTGCATCTGGCGCTGCAAAAGCTGTCTCCGGAGCTGCGCGAGGCGGTGATTCTAAGGGATTTACAGGACATGGACTATCGGGAAATTGCTACGGCTCTGAGGGTTCCGGAGGGAACCGTCAAGTCAAGAATTAACCGGGGACGAGCGGAACTTGCTCGGCTCCTTCAACGTACTTATAGGCAGGTGATGTGAATGCCAGATGAAATCAAACACGGGATGGAGTGCACGGAGTTCGAAGCGCTGCTCAGCGATGCCCTCGAAGGCCAGTTGAGCCCCGCTCGTAAAGAGAGCTTCGAGGCTCATCGGCGCGTCTGCGCGATTTGTGGTCCGCTGTTCGCGGATGTGCAGGCAGGGCAGCAGTGGCTGCGGTCGCTGGAGGCCGTCGAGCCTCCGGCTTATCTGGTGCGCGACATTTTGGTGGCGACCAGCGGAGTGGTTAGCACGCGAGCGCTGGCAGCGACTGCGGGCGCCAGGACGACTCCGTTCGGCGAGCGGTTGCGGGAGCGGTGGGACTCCTTCTTCACGCCCTTGGCGGCCTTTGTGCGGCAGCCGCGGTTTGTGATGTCGTTCGGAATGATCTTCTTCTCGTTCTCGCTGGCGCTGAACGCAGTGGGCGTGAAGCCTTCCGACCTGGCGAAAATCTCGCTGCGGCCGTCCGCGCTGCGGCATGCTTACAACGACGCGCAGATCAAAGTCGTGAAGTATTACGACAATATCCGCTTCGTGTACGAAATCGAATCGAAGGTGCGCGAGCTGAAGCGGGCCAACACTCCCGCCGAGCCCGCGCCCGCGGAACAGAAACAAAATCGCAAGAACGATACCAGCGGGCAACCAGACCAGAGACAGGATCGCAACTATTCCCAGGAAGACAACCAGCCGATACTAGCCGCGCTGAGGGAAGCTTCCCCTGCCGTGACGGTGGCCACGAATCGGAGGTTGGTATGAACTGCGCCAATCATGCTGATGCGTCAGCAGTGGCCTATTGCCGCACTTGCGGAAAGCCGCTGTGCGAGAAGTGCATGCGTCCCGTGCGGGGCGTGATCTACTGCGAGGAATGCCTGGGAGCGAAGATGGAAGGCGTTCCGGCGGGAGCGGCTGGATTTGTTTCCCCCACGTTTTCCCCGGCAACGTCCGGGCAGGTTCCCCCACCGCCTCCTCCGGTAAGCGGCAGTGGACCGAATCCGACCGTGGCTGGAATTTTAGGGGCAATTCCAATCGGTATAGGCGCGGTGTACAACGGGCAATACGCCAAGGGACTGGCCCATCTGGGGATTTTTGCCTTGCTGGTAGCGGGCTGTAACGCTGCCGGCGATGTGGTGCCCACGATTAGCGGGTTTGGAATCGCGTTCCTGGTTCTGTACGGGATTATCGACTCCGTGCGCTCCGCGCGCGCCATCCAGTCCGGCCAGCCCGCGCCCGATCCTTTCGGCCTGGCGGCAACTTTTGGCGGTGGGTCAAAGATCGAGACCAGCAAGGTACCGATGGGTGCGATCGTACTCATTCTGGTAGGCGTGATCTTTCTGCTGCACACGGCTGGTCTGTTGGCGCTGAACTTCCACCGTTTCTGGGGAGTAATTCTCATTCTGCTCGGCGGTTGGATCTTCGCGACCCGCTCGGGATGGTTCGGTGGACAGACAGGCTGCCCTTGCCAGCGGTGCCGGGCTGAATGCCTGATGGGACCTGCAATTCTGGTGACGGTCGGTGTGATCGGGCTGATTGACAGTTTCCATAATGTTGGATTTTTCGGCTACGTGGGCGGAATCTTGCTGGTGGTCGGCGGCGTCAAGTTGCTACAGGGGACCTCCTCGGCGGAGGGCCATATTCCGTCACTAGCGGCAGGCGCGAGGCCCGCGGGAGGGCCGATTCCTCCGGAACCTCCGGCTCCACCCGTTCCACCGATTCCGCCAACTGGCGAGGTGAACCATGGCTAGCCCAATGATGCCTCCGACTCCGCCGCTTCCTCCGCACCGTTCCATCGCCGGACCGGTCGTGTTGATCCTGATGGGAGTGCTATTCCTGCTGGGGACGATGGGTATTCTCCATTGGCATAGTCTCTGGACGCTGTTCGCGCGCTTCTGGCCTGCGCTCCTGATTCTGTGGGGTGCGCTTAAGCTGATCGAATACGAACAGGCCAAGCGGCTGGGCCAGCCGGCTCGCGGCATTGGGGTGGGTGGCGTTTTCCTGATGCTGTTTATCATTATGGCCGGACTGATTGCAACCCAGGTGTCGCGTGTGGACTGGAAGAGCCTCGGGGACCACATCCAACTGGGCGATGATCAGGGACTGGACGAGATCTTTGGCGGGTCCACCTTCAACACAGCGGTGAACTCAGCAATGACTGGCCCGCGGGCAGCGACAGTATGCGCATCAATGACGAGCGGGGCACGATCACTGTCAATGTGTCGGACGACAAGAAGCTCAAGGTTTCGTGGCGCAAGAAGGTTCACGCGGAAAATCAGCAGGACGCTGACCGCTATAACACCAAGACCGATCCAACGATTACCACGGCGGACAAAGTTATCTTGCTGAACGCCAACGCCCAGGGTGCGGGCGACAAGGGCGTAACGGTCGACATGGATATTTATGTGCCGGCCAATACGGCGCTGGTGGTCACCTCGAGCCGAGGCGATGTGACCATCGCGGGCATGTCCAGCAATGTCGAGATCAACCACCATCGCGGTGAAGTCAACATCAATGACCACACCGGAAACATCTCGCTGAACCTGGACGGCAGTTCGGCGCGGCTGGGACAGGTGAAGGGCGACGTGACCATTCAGGGCAAGGCGAACGAAGTGGCGGTGGAAGATGTGGATGGCGCGGTTCACCTGAATGGAGAGTTCATGGAGAGCGTGCGGCTGATTCGAATCAGCAAAACGGTGAGTTTCCGCTCGTCGCGCACGGACATGGAATTTTCGCGGCTGGATGGCCGGCTAGACCTGGATTCCGGCGACCTGCGGGCCGATTCGCTGACGGGACCGATGCGCCTGACCACCCGGTCGAAGGACATTGCACTCGAAGGCTTGTCGGGCGATCTGCGATTGGAAGATTCCAATGGAACGGTTGAGGTCGGGCTGCACAAGCCGGGGAATATCCAGATCGATAACCGTAAAGGCGACGTGCAGGTTTCGATTCCGCCGAATACGGCGATCAAGGTGGAGGCGCGCACTCGCGAAGGAGAAATTCAGAGCGACTTCGACGAAATTAAAGTCGACAATCGCGACAAGGAAGCGAGCGCCAGCGGTTCGATTGGAACGAACGGTCCAAAGCTGGTGATGAACTGCGACAAGGGCACGATTGAGATCCGCAAAGGGACCGTTGCGGTGACTGCACCGCCAGTTCCCCCGACTCCGCCCGCCGCGCCGAAACCGGGCAAGCCCGCGAAGGCGCTGCCGGCTCCGAAGGCGAAGCCGGTGGAGAGCGAAAATTAGAGAGTGCAGTTGTCAGTTCTCAGTTGTCAGCTATCAGTTTTCAGTTCACAACTTCTCACCTTCACGGTCGGGGTCTTAAGCGTAGTCGCCTGATCACGGCAATATCGCTAAGAACGCATTCCGCTCTATGGGATGATGGGATCGGCGCGCGGGGTCAGCGGCGTGGCTATGAATACGAGTCTGATGGAGCAGGTGCCGCCTCATTTTATGGGACGGGTGCAGAATAGTTTTTATTTCTTTGGCACGTTTCTGCAGGTGGCGCTGGGGCTGACGGTGGGCTGGATCGCATCGCGGATCAGCCTGGCGGCGGGGTTTGCGGTAATCGCTGGGGTGTATGCAGTTGCCTTTGGCAGTGCGTGCTGGCCGATTCGCACTCCGAAGGCTGCGGTTGCGGCTGCGGAATAGTGGGGTTGTGTAGAGCGGACACTCCTGTCCGCTGCAGTTGACGTTGATTTTGCACTTGATTCTAAAGACCAAGATCAACCCCAAGACCAAGAGCGGCGGACAAGAGTGTCCGCCCTACACAAATAAGCTGTTATTCTTTTTCTTCTCCTTGGGGGAGCACCTATACATGTTTGAGGACTTGAAGGGCCGGACGGCGGTCGTCTTTGGAGTGGCTAACAAGCGCTCGATCGCGTGGGCCATTGCGCAGGGGTTGCACGCAGCGGGGGTGAACCTCGCCATCACCTATCAGAACGAGCGGTTGGAGCAGGAAGCCAAAGACTTGATTCTTTCTCTGCCGGGCGCGGAAGCTTTCATGTGCGACGTTTCGAACGATGCGGCGATTGCGGGCCTGTTCGCGACGCTCAAGGAGCGCTACGGCAAGCTGCATGTGCTGGTGCACAGCGTGGCTTTCGCTCCGGCGGAAGAACTGAAGGGCGACTTCGTGAACACGACGCGCGAAGGCTTCCGCATCGCGCATGACGTCAGCGTGTATTCGCTGATTGCGGTTTGCCGGGCGGCGGCGCCTTTGATGGAAGAAGGCGGCAGCGTCATGACCATGACTTACTACGGAGCGGAAAAGGTTGTCCCCAACTACAACGTGATGGGCGTCGCCAAAGCCGCGCTGGAATGCACGGTGCGTTATCTGGCTTCCGATCTGGGCCGAAAGAAGATTCGGGTCAACGCCATCTCCGCGGGGCCGATCAAGACCCTGGCGGCTCGCGGCATCTCGGGCATGGGAGAGATGATGAAAGGGCACGCGGAGCGCGCGCCTTTGCAGCGCAATGTGGAAGTCAGCGAGGTGGGCAGCACCGGGGTGTTCCTGGCCTCCGACGCGAGTTCCGGGATCACCGGCGAGACCATTTATGTGGATTGCGGATACAACATCATGGGATTTTGAGATCTGCCGATAACCTTGGCAGATGCACACCCCTTGCTTCGATTTCGTTTTGCAGCAGATCTCGGCCTGTCCTCTAACAGGTTGCGGGAAATTGCTGCCTGCCGAGGGAGAACGACCACCGGGGCTAAAGCCCACGCTGATTTCACACGGCTTACGCGGCCCTGAAGGGCCGCTCTTCCACGGTGGTCGCGGCATTTGTAGGTTTTTCCGCAGTCGTCCGGGCATTCATGACCTTTTCCGCAAGATGATAGGGCGTGGCGCTCGCGTTTCAGGAGCCGCGCTGTGACACGGAAATCTAATGTCGGGGAACTCCCGTCGCCCACGACGTGGTTCTGGCGCTCGCTGTTCAAACCGCGTGAAGTCGCACCGCCCCCAGCCGACCCGCTCCGTAGCGATACCCCGATGCTGCGCCATGCCGAGCTGGCCGCGGTGTATACAGGGCAGCGGGTGGCTGGCGATTTCTATGAATTCCTGCGAGTGGGGCCGTCCCGCATGCTGTTCGTGCTGCTGGACATCGCCGGTCTGCGAGCGGATACGCGGAGAATCCTGATCGCGGTGCAAAAGACGTTCCGCACACTTGCGCCCGAACTTCTCTCCGGAGAAGACCTCAACGAAACCACGGCTATGATCGAACTGTGCTACGCCATGAACCTCACCATTTTGCGGGGCGGTGTGCGCAGTTGTCCGGCGTTTCTCGGTTGCTATAACGAAGACCTGGGGACGGTGTGCTATGCCAATGCCGGCCACACTCCGGGGCTGCTTCGCGACCGCACGGGAATCACGCTGCTCGGGGCCACGGGGCTGCCGCTGGGATTGTTCTCGCACACGACGCAGAGCGCGGGGGCGTGTCACCTGGTGCCGGGCTCGGCGCTCTTGGTCGTCTCGCGTGGGATCGTGGAGACGGAATACGAGGGCGCGGATTTCGGACTGGACGGGGCGAAGCGCAGTCTTCAGGACGCAACCGTTTCGAGCGCACGCGAACTGTGCCTGGGCATTCTGCAGTCGGCTCGGAAGTCCTCGTACGTGACTCCAACACGGAACGATCTGACAGCGCTTGCGCTGGTGCGCAATGCGTCCCCCGCGGCGGTCTGATACCAAACTAAAGTTTTTCTTACGACCGGCTGGAAATGCGTGTGCAAGGGCGTACGTAATAGTTTTGTAATGTAACCACGATCACCGCGAAGTGCTCTGCCGAGTACTTATCCTTGAAGTAAGGAATCTATGAAACCCAGTCCAGTAGAAACTCACCCCAAGGGGAGTCATGCGCGCATTTTGCTGAGTTCGGTGTTCGGGCCATATGCCCAGGACGACGAATTTGGCAGCCGGTCGATCAATCCGATGGAGCTCTATCACAACCAGGTCACGCGGGCGCAAGGGAGTTTCTCGCTGCGCATGTTCCATCGCTCCTGGGGCATCATGATGATTCAGGAAAATATTTCGGCGC
>Ga0074046_10001244_pt1 | contig 23533 bp, 15 predicted proteins | sample BogForMeECP23OM3_FD_94441 | JGI IMG/M metagenome (GOLD analysis project Ga0074046, IMG submission 94441) | Bog forest soil microbial communities from Calvert Island, British Columbia, Canada - Bog Forest MetaG ECP23OM3 | ecosystem: Environmental > Terrestrial > Soil > Wetlands ...
GCATAGCGAATCGACGCCTGACTCCCCTGCCACGGCCGGAGGAGAGCCGATTTCGGCAGTATGTTGCATTTTCGACTCGCCCCAGCCGCGAACCGAGTCGCCACTTTCGGCGAGATGTACTAGCAGCGCCGCAGGAGCCTCAACCAGAGCCGTCCGCCGCCCACGCGCCATACGCCACGCGCGGTACCACGAAGCATGCGGCGGACCGGCGGCGGAACACGCCGCGCGACTCTCAGGATTGTACTGCGCTCGATAGCCCTATTAAGCTCATCGATCTCGTAGCGAAGTTGACTCGGATCCCCGTGCATCTCGATCGTAGTCTTGAGCACGTTGAGTCTGGTCCCGCAGCCCTCGAGTTCGGCCTGGCAGTTCTCGAGTTCTGCCTGGCAGTTCCCGAGTTCTGCCTGGCAGTTCTCGAGTTCTGCCTGGCAGTTCTCGAGTTCGGCTTGGCAGTTCTCGAGTTCGGCCTGGCAGCGCCCGAGTTCGGCTCGGAGATTTTCCGCCTCGTCACGCAGCCGGTCCGGGTTCGCTGCCACCATCTTGTCCCAGCCGTCGAGAAGGATGCGCAACCGTGCCGTGCTCGCCGGCGGGAGCAGAAGGGGCGCCGCATCCATCTTGCGGAGTGTCGTCAGGTAGTTACGGTCCCACTCCTCTTGGTCGTGCAGGGTTCGCGACGATTCGTCGGTCTCCCACCATCGATACACGCTCGTGACCGCCGCGCTGCTACTCACGCCCACTAGCGGCGCGACCCGCAATATATAGTCCCAGTCTTCTGTAGTGGTCAGGGTCTCGTCGAAATGGATGCCCAGATCGTGGAACGCCCCGCGAGGGAACGCGATGGTGAGCGGCGGCGTACGGTTGCCGCGTAGGTGTTCGAAAAGATCGAAGCGGGCAGGATATACTCGTTTGGGCGTATCTTCAGCGCGGAGGCCCTTCTGGCCACTGACGGTAACGTTGCGCACGGATTGACGAACGCAGCTGGCTCGGAGCATTCGGCCCGGCCCATTCTTGTGGAGTTCTCGGAACGTTTCTACCCAGTGCGCGAAGGGAATATCGTCATCATCCAGGATCGCGATGTAGTGCCCAGTGGCGGCCGCGAAACCCGTGTTCAGCGGCCGGGTGCGGCCGCCGTCATTTATACGAAGCAGGCGGGTCCGTGCGCGCATCTCCTCCGGCTGGTCGTCAATCAGCCGCTCGACGGCTTTCAGCTGCGCAAAGGTAAGCTTGTGGCCGATGACAATAACTTCGATGTCGCCGTCCGTCTGCCCGTGTAGACATAGCAGCGTCTCACGCAGCGTGTGCAGCCGCCGGCCCTGGGTACGGGTAATCACCGATAGGAACGGTCGCTGCTCCGGCAGGTAGGCGATATTCCACGGCGTGGCGGCGGCGGCCGGACCCGGAGCGCATAACCGCACGAGTTGCATCACATCAGCGTGGTCGGGATCGACCGCTGCGCGAAGCGAGCGGAGGAGGCCGCCGATCTCAGTTCCTTCAGCGAGTAGGGAGTGGTCGGTCGGAAAATGTTGGTCGCTGTGCCGAACTCGCGTGTTCTTCTCCGCGACTTTGTGCAGTCCGGCAGTCATTAGCGTGGTATCGAGACCCCGCGCCGTAAAGGTTCGCGTGTGAGTGTGGTCGAGTAGCCCGACATCCGTTATATCGAGGCGACCGAGTAGCAGTTTCGCTGCGATGTCGGCGTGAGCAAAGTTCGGTACGCTTATCACGACGAGAGCTCTCTTTTCGGCCGCGAAGCGCCCGATTGCGCGAAGCGTCCGGTCGCCGTCGGCCAAGTGCTCAAGCGTGTCCAGAAAGCTCACCCCGGCGACCCGCCGGTCTCCGACGATCCTCCGCAATGCCTCGAGGGTTTCCTCTTCTTCCCCCAGCACCAATCGATGGGTCTCGAATCCGCGCGCTGCCAGCGAGTCGAGACCCGCCTGGTCCTTATCCACTCCAACGTAACGGTATCCGAGTCTTGCAGTGAGCGGCTCCGCTACCCGTCCGTAGCCGCACCCAAGGTCAAGGTGGATGGCGTCGGTCGCCGCCTGAATTCGATTCTCGACCAATAGGTCGAGCATGTGGCCGTACACCGAGTCAGGCTGGAACGGATTGTCATAGGTCGCGTGTTGGTTCCCGCGTTTTATCATCGTGCTCATAGCGGGAACCGGTGCTTAGCCCACTGCACGCCCTCGAACCGGGCGACTCTGTGTTCCGGGTCTCGCGGTGACGGGAGCTCGCCGTGCTCGCGTCGCTCTAGGAATACCCTTGCCGCGTTCAGCAGGTCCGGATCGGAACTTTCCCGAAAATCCGCTAGGATCTTCGCAAGGGCTTCAGGGTACGACCACTTGTGCAGCATCATCAGCGCTGCCTCGGCCGAGTAATACCGTTCCGCTCCCGTCGGCAGCCATGCGCCTTCGTCAGAAAGCCGCTTATCATGGAAACAGATTGCAGCCGGCTGAAAGATCAGCCGGTAGCCAAGCTCGCGTATTCGTAGCGCGAAGTCGACGTCGTCGCAGTACATGAAAAACGACTCGGCATCGAACCCGCCGACCTCCTTGTAAATAGGAAACGGCGTCATGACGCAGGCGGTCGTCGTCCACTCGGTCTCCCCGGTATGAGGATCATATTCCTTCGGATGCTCAATCGGAAGCTGCTTTGCCTCAACCTGCCCCACCCCAGCGCGTCGGAATGGTGCTAGGACGATTGAGATCAGACGGGGCGAGACGATCACGTCCGGGTTTTGGATCCAGATGAAGTCCGTCTCTCCCTTCGCGTGCGACGCTAGCCGGTTGTGGCCCTTCGCGGAGCCCAGGTTTTCGGCAAAGAAGTCATACTCGATCTCCATCGTTCTTCGCGCTGCAGTGGTCAGCTGGTCAAAGGAGCTCTTGTCAAGCACGGGGATGGAGCTGCTATCGCCGAGCCGCAGCACGACGTCGCTTATGTCCCCGTCCGAATGCGCTAGTTCAACCGCGCGCGCAAGCGCCACGACCATGCGTGTTGCGTCTACGGGGTCGTTATTGTATAACACCGCTTGAATCTGGAGGGAAGCTCCAGGATGGCCGAATGAAGGTAGGGTGCCGTAGCTCATTTCTCGCTCAATCTGATTTATCGATTCGCGGAACGCTGCCCATCTACTTCGCTAGCCGGAAGATGTGTCCTCAGTACGGTACGCCGTCCGCTTCGCGGGCAACACTCTGGCGCCCGTTGATCCATTGCACGAGGTGTGGCATTCCCTCCTCGATTCCAAATCGAGGCCGCCAGCCAAACGAGTTGCCCTCATCTAGAACACAGGAGGCGTGCCGCACGTCGCCTAGCCTGAACTCACCGCACAAGTGCGGCGCGGGCGCGTCGTACAGCGTTGCGATCTGCCGAGCGACCTCCGTGATTGTGGTGCTCCGCCCTGTGCCCACGTCCACCGGCGTGGCAGGCACCTCTGGTGCGTCCACCGCGCGAAGGATCGCGCCGGCCACGTCGTCGATCAGTATGAAATCGCGTCTCATCATGCCGTCCTCGTACAGAGGAATGCTCTTCTGAGAGGCCGCGATTTGGCAGAAGAGCGGCAAAATACCAGTGTAGGGATTTGTGAGCGACTGCCCGGGGCCGTATACGTTCTGGAGCCGCAGAATCGCGAGCGTCGAGCCGAACGAGGCACACCAAGCCGACAAGATATGCTCCTGCGCCAGCTTTGTCGCGCCGTAGATGCTCACGGGTTTGGGCCACGTCGCCGATGCTGCGGACGGAACAGGTTGGAGTCCGGCGAAATCCCATTCTCCGCGGCCCAGCTGCTCTCGCGTCCGTTGACCAGGGTAGGTCAGCTTTCCGGCGAGGTCGCGCCAAGCCCCTTCCCCGTACACAGCCCGGGAACTCGCCAACACAAACCGCCGGGGGACGATTCCGTGCCGCACGAAGGCGTCGAGCATCTCGGAAGTGCCAACGACATTCACCAGGGTATGCCGGCTCGCCTCTGTAAGTGACTGGCCCGTTCCAGTTTCGGCCGCGAGATGTACTACGCAGGACGGGCGAATAATCCTTGACAGCAAGCTGTCCCAGGTTGCGGACGCCGTGACATCCGCTACGACCAAGTCGGTGCCGTGCGCCAGGACGGCGGGGCGTTGCCGCGTTGCATGAACCTGGCAGAGCAGATTGTCCAGAACAACCACCTGGGCAAATCTTTGGACAAGACCTTCAGAAATGGCGCACCCGATGAAGCCGGCGCCCCCGGTCACGATGCATATGCCGTCTGGCTCGAAACGAACCCCTTTGTCTTGCAACACCGACGGTGACCTATCCCGCTCCAAGGGCATGGCGTCTACGCCGGGCGAGCATGGACCAACAACCCACGCCCAAACCATGTGTGCCGAGTCCCAGGGTGACCTGGGCCGTCTGCCTACCTGCGTGCTCCCTCGCCGTAAAGGCCTCCTCACCGCGAGGCCGTGCGTTTTGGCCCTCCGGAGGTTCACGTCAGGAGGTGTTTGAATCTCGCTTCCCTTTACAACCAAGGAGGCGCTGCTCGGGATGCTGCCGGCGCAAGGGGCGTCCGGTCACTCTGATCCTAATTCGGGTCTGATTCACTCTTGGTGCAAACTCCAGTCCTGCAACGGGATCATCCGACCACGAAGCAAATCGACCCCGGCGCGGCCATACACGCCCGCTTGAGCATTTTCAATCTGTTGATCTGTCCTTTCCGTCTGCCCGTTGCTCCAGGGCTCCAATACGGCATTGCGCACGGCTTCGATGTCTTGCCGTAAAATTCTGGCAAACCGCCGCATGCCATAGATTCCACACGTCCGCGCGTCGTTCAGCCAGATGTCCAGCTTCTCCGCTGTTCCGCCACGAAGCAGGCCTCGGAGACGCATCGCCAGATGGCGCATCGTGGTGAACTCCGCTGATGCCGCCTTCAGCGCATCGAGGCCATCGCGGCCGGCCCAGCCTGACCGACCGTGCGGATTTGCAACTCTGGATCCGGCATAGGCGGTAGCGGCCGCCCGTCGATCTGCGCTTCGTCACCGGCCGCGGCTCGACGGAGCAGATCGAGCCAAGCATCGTCCGTCAAGCTCTTGCAGGAAGCCAACTCCAGCGGAATGCCAAACTGATCAGCGACAACGCGCCGGTACTGCACCGCGATCGCCCGCGTCTCAGGTGCGACCCGTACGGTCGAGGCGACGAGATCCTGCATGGCAACAATCTCTTCGAGATGACGTCGATCCGTGGCGGAGACCGTCACGCTCGTGGAGTGGCGGCGATGATTGTTCAGCACGCGGGCGGCAAACGCCACCGTACCTCCTCGCATGAGAAGCCGGACGTAGCACAGCCAGTCCGCCACATTGCGGCACGCCGCCAGCACCTCCAAATGACCGCTCAGAACGGCCGCCAGAGCTAATCGTCGGAACACCGCCGCGCTCACATTGGGGATCGTGTTCTTGACGGACAACGCCTCTGCGACCTCATCGGGCCCGGGTCGGCGAAAGTCCTCGGTCCAGCGCGTCGCGCTGATATCGCTTACATATCCCAGGTAGTTGGGAGCGAGAACCTCGCCATTCTCGTCCACCATGCGAGATTCGGTGTAGCTCAGCACCACTTCGGGATCCTCAAAGGGCGGCAGCGCGGTTGCGAGGAAGTCGGGATCGGCGAAATCGTCGGCCTCGGCGATCCAGACGAGGTCGCCCTCAGCAAGCGACACGCCGTGCGCCCATTGTCGTGAGACCGAGCCTGAGTTCACGTCGTTCCAAACGGCACGGATCGGCACCGGCGATTCCCGCGTCAACTCAGTGACCACCTCCCGGCTGTCATCGGTCGAGGCGTCATCGAGCAGGATAATCTCGTGGATCGGCATGCGTTGCGCCCAAATACTCTGCAGCCGCTGCCGGAGATGACGCGCATAGTTGTAGTTCGGCACGACCACGGAGACAGACAGCGATGGCGGCATCGCGAGTGCAAGCAGGGCGGCGCCATAGTCCTTGTAGTCGAATCCCCGGGCGATACAGGCGGCCAGCGAAGCGCCCATTGCCGTCGCCGCTGCGTGGTCCAGCAACAGACGGGCGAGCTCGCGACCCATTCCATCCACGTCCAAATAAGGCACAGAGACGCCGCCGGCATCGCGCACCAGCTCGACGATCCCGCTGGAATTCTCGAACACCACTGTCGGCAGGCCATTCCCCATGGCCTCGATCACCACCGACGGAAACGGGTCCTCCCGCGACGTGAGCGCATAGGCATCCGCGGCAGCGTATATCCCGGCCATGTCGGTACGTTCGCCGACCAGGAGCAGCTGCTCCTGTAAGCCAGAGATCTGCAGATCGTGTTCCAACCAATGGCGCAGGCCTGGTTCCACCCGGCCGACCCATAGGAAGACCGCGGCGGGACAGTCCTCAAGCACCCGGCGCGCCAAGCGAGGCCACAAGTCCAGGCCCTTGCGCACATCCCCATATCCCACACCGAGCACCACGCGCCGGTCGTCCTCAATGCCCAGCGCGTGGCGCATCGCGATGCGCTCCGACCGTCGCTCTTCGGCCGACAAGCGACGCAAGTACATTCCCTGGTGGCGCAGCACGGAGCGGTTGCGGATCGGGCCCGCCACCTCGAGAAAGCGATCCCGGATGTAACTGGAGGCAAACACGACTGCTGCCGCGTGCGCCGCGGCGTCGCGCGCGGCCGCTTCCAGACCAAACTGCCGTATTAGGGAAGGCAGTTCATGCACAAGCTGCACGACCCGGAGGCCGTTCTCGAGCAGTGGCCCAATGGCCTTGGCTGAGACCGTTGTATTGCAGAGCACTGCCGTCACGCCTGACGCGGCGAGGCGGTGCGCAGCATCCCGCCAAGCGGCCAAGTCGGCGAAGTTGCCGGGCACTATCTCAGTGGGTGCCAGCGCCGCGAATTCCGAAGCCAGCTCACCGGAGTCGCCGAGCAGCACGGTCAGTCGCACATTGTGATCCATGATCAGCGTGCGGGCCAGGGCCAGGGCAATCAATTGAGCCCCGTGCCGATGTGCATCGTGCGACACGAGGGCAATCTGGGGCCGAAGATCTTCTGCGTCGCCTCGCGGGCTGACCTGATCGAGGTCGGACAGCACCCGGGCCGTCTCGACAAGGTACGCATGTCCGAAATGACGATCCGGTTCGAGATAGGCGCCCTCCCCCCATTCATTCCAGGCATTGATAAATACGATGCGCTCGTCGACATGCCTGCTCTCCGCAATTGCAGAACGGCACGCCGCGGCGAGCCAGTCGCCGTATTTGGCGGGGGTCGAGTTCGCTAGGATGAGGCCGCGTCCAGGCTTCCAAGAGTCGTTGTCCCAGTTCGGGCTGACGGTACGGAACAGCTTGTACTGCGGCGTGGGCATCGAGGCGGCGCGCTGAGCAACCTCGCCGTAATCGACGACCACACCCTCGAAATTCGGGTCCAGCCCAGAGAGCTCATCTCTGATCGACCGCGTCAGTGCGAGTTTCTGCGGCGGGAATTGAGCCGCGGCGTCCACGCCATATAGCCGGGGATCGGTTTCATCGAAGGCCTGGGCCATAACGATGTATGGGTTGGCGAGCCCCGCTCGGGCAAACTCAGTGCGCCAGCGGCGCATGGTCGCCACGGGCTCCGGCAGCAGCCCGGGACGATAGATCATCACCAGTGGACGACCGTCCACCCGGATATAGCGTGGATCGCGTGCGATGGTCACAAGACTGCGGGCAAACGCGTGGTCGTCTTCCGGCGAATGCGTTTGGGCCAACAGCACGTCGTCATCAAGGCCGTCCCAACGACGCGTCCGGGTTTCGTTGGTCCAATTGACGCAGAACTGCAGATCAAGATTAGAGTCGGCCAGCAGCAACTCCATCGGCTTCTCCAGCAGCCGACGGCCATTGAGCCAGTAATGATGGAAACAGAATCCGCCGATGCCGTACCGCCGGGCGAGCGCCGCCTGTCGGCGGAGGACATCCGGATTGCGCAGATCGTAGAAACCCAGATCCGCGGGTAGGCGCGGCTGGACGTGCCCCACGAAGCGCGGCAATGCCTTGGTGACGTTCGTCCACTCGGTGAAGCCTTCGCCCCACCAAGCATCGTTCTCCGGAATCGGATGGAACTGTGGAAGGTAGAAGGCGATGAGCCGCACTTTGGGATGGCGCGGCGCTCGCACGTCCGTCGTGCCCGGCTCGTAGAATGGACCGGGCTCAATATTGGTCTGGATCTGTTCGAGCAGCGTGGGATAGCTCATGGACGCGGATACAGGATGCGACTGATTCTACGCAGAGGGGCGGTCACTCTCCACGAGTGGGACGCCCAGACATTCGCCAACTCGGCTTCCAGTTGCCGCACCCGATTTAAGGCGTCTGCACGGTCGGCTCGAGCGGACCACAGCGCCTGCTGCGTCGCGCCTTCAGCATCACGGGCTTGCGACAGTTCGCTGCGCAACGCAGTGCAAGCCTGCTCGGCCATCGTATTCGCCATCAAAAGGCCTTTTGCCTCGCCACGCACCGCGGCCAGTTTAATCCGGCATGCCTCGAGGTCTGCCGATACCCCAACGACCTCGTCTCGGAGCGCGTCGACTTCGTGGCGCGAACGAGCATTTTCCGCCACGGCGGCGTCGGCTCGGGCTCGTTCTGCTTCGCCGGAAGCCTGCGCCTGTTGCAGCAAGGAAGCCGATTCCGCCGGACTGAGCATACCAAGCTGCCCGGTCTCGATATACACGCTCGATGGCAAGGAGACCGGTCTATCGGACGCGAACGCGACGATGTATTGCGGACGAGCCAAGCCGACCGAGGCCTCGAAATGACCGACGCCCCGCCGCTCGAAGCAGAGGGGCGTCGCGGCTCCGGCCACGGCAGGAAGCAGCACGGAACCGAAGATTGGCCGCTGCAGAAGAACCGATACTTCGGCGAAGTGGGTGCGTAACAGTGCCTCGAATTCGGGGCCGGTTAGTTCTTTGACATGGAAGGGATTCGGTGGGGTGTACGGCGGTGAGTAGTTGTCCCGATCTGGCGTGCTCACGACGAATAGCCCGTTGGGCCGCAGTACGCGGCGTACTTCCTCCAGAAAGCGTTGCTGCTCCGCGAAATGCTCGATCGTCTCGAAGGAGACCACCACGTCGCAGGACGCGTCAGCAAGTGGCAGAGCGCGGGCGTCCCCCTGCACAAATCTCAGGTTCTCATCCATATAGGACTTCGTTGCGTGCGCCACCGCGTCGGACGCGATCTCAAGTCCGACGGCGCTCCGGGCCACCTGAGCGAGAATGGCGGTCCCGTAGCCTTCGCCGCTGGCCACGTCCAGAACATCCTGGCCCCGGCACCACTCGCGCACCAGTAGATAGCGATGCAAGTGCTCGATTTGAGTCTGGCCACCATAGTCCGAGGTTAATCTCTCCCCGGTAAAGGGCAGTGGCGTCGGCGAAATCGGTCTGGGAATGATCTCTCCCATCCAGCGTTATGCCTTCGAGGAGGAGGGCAGGCCGGTATCGAAGGCCGTCGCAATCATTTCCTCGCCCTCCCCCTCGGATCTTCGCTGATCGAGGCGCGACAACCATGTGTCGGCCGACACGTCGTCATGTAGATCGGTTCCTCTCTTCATCGGCCTTCCCCCGGTGTTCCAAAGCGAGCGTCAGTAGCAGGCGGTCCGCCGCTTCGCCGAACGCTTTCAGATCGACAGCCGATGAGTGTTCCATCAGCGCCTCTAGTGGCTCTATTGGCTCTGGCTCTGGCTCTAGCTCTGGCTCTGGTGGTGGTGGTGGTGGTGGTGGTGGTGGTGGTGGTGGCAATAGCTGGACGTCACGCAATTCGCGCAACTCACGAAGTAATTCCGCCGTCAAGAATGTGCGCAGTCGCCAAGCGATTGGTCGTACAATCGGTCGAAATGGGCGATAGAGCAGAAGAGCGAACCGCCTGCGCCAACTTCGCGTCGGTCCAACAGTCGCGGGGTCGCTCGGAGCGTCTCGCGACGGCCGGGCTCGTTCTGCTCTCGCAGCCGCGAGTTCCTGGCTCACCGCGTTGGCTTCAGCCTCAGTTCTGGCAAGCTGCTGTTCACACTCTACAGCGCGTTGCCGAATTTCGGCCAATTCCTGCTCGTACTCCGCTGTTCGCCGGAGCATTTCGGCCGACTGCTGTTCATACTCCGTTGCAAGCTGTAAAAATTCGGCCGACTGCTGCTTATTGATGGCGATTGCATGGTCGCGTTCTCCTGTCGTCTGCGCGAGTTGCTCGCGCAGCACGTCAGCTTTCGCCTGCTCCGCCATCAGCGCGGAACGAGCTTCCGTCAGGTAAGCGGTCGGGGCGAAATCGTATCGCACAAAGTTGTCGAAAAGGTTGATCGGTATCACAAAATGATGCGCCAGCGTTTCCATGCGCTCGGCGGCCACATAGAACCGGTTCAGTCCGTCGAACCAGACGAAGTGATAATCGGCTGCGAGAAGTAAGGGTTCCCACTCGGCGTGGCTCGGCAACCGGGTGTCAGGGCGTAACGCTTCTATGAGAAGAACCCATGGCCTGAAGGAATCCCAATCCGCGCCCTGCAAGATCTCGCGCTCGGAACCCTCAGCGTCGATCTTGAGAAGATGGATGGTCCCTCGCATGTAATCGCGGCAAATCGACGCGAGTGTGGTGACCGCGACTGTTGTCTGACAGACGACCCAGCCCGAGTCGGCCGCCCACCTTGCAAGGTCAGGATCGAGTGTGGAAAGCCCGGTTGCCTTCTTTTGGCCGGTTTCATCTGGCCGCGTCCAGACCTGGTAAAGCACGCGCTCACCGGGCTGCGCGCCCACTGCGACCGAGAGATTGACGTCACCTGGCCGTCGTAGGCGCAGCTGCGCGGCAAGCGGCGGCATCGGTTCGACGTTCACCCCGCGCCAGCCGGCCTCATAGAACGCCCGTGTTACGTTGTCCTCCTCGGGATCTCCGGCGCCGATGTCAATGTAACACCCATGCTCGACCGCACGGAGGGCGCGCCATAGCAATACATCCTCGCAATTCTGCGCGTAGGAGATGAAAGTCATGCGATCTGCCCGCCCCGGCCCAAGTTCCGCAGCCGCGTAAAGTCGCGATTCGGACGCACGCAGCGCCAAATCAAGCTGATGCACGGATTGCCGCCCCTACGCTAGTTTCCGACGTCGCACAGGACGCCAACGGATGCGTGCGGCAGGGGTGGGTCGTGCGCCAGCGGCCCCGACGGAATGAAGCCTGACGGCATCACCGTGCCTGAACCCAGGCAGCGCATGCCCGGGCAAAATCACGCCATGTCGGCACCATTATCGTAGCAGCGTCGGCCCACATGCGGCGGATGTTGATGTCGTCTAATAACCATCGAACCGCGTCAGCTATATCCGCCGGCGATGTATCGTCCAATCGTATCTGGCCGGCAGATGACAGACCCTCCAAAGCCGGCAGGCCACGCCAGACGACCACAGGAATACCGGCATACAGCGCCTCAATCGGTGGCAGTCCGAAGCCCTCATGCCGGCTCGGAAAGATCAGCGCACGTGCGTGCTGGAGACACTCCCGGACGACAGCGCTGGATGCCTCGCTAATATGACGGAAGCGCTTTTCGTGCTGCAGCTGATGCAGCAGCTTGCCTTCTTCGTGCGCTCCCGCTTCGCGGCAGCCGATCATGATGAGACACGCATGCGTCCCTTCGTCCCATAGCCGCATGAAGGCACGCAGAAGAGAGCTCGCGTTCTTGCGGGGCTCGATCGTGCCAAGCCAAACAAAGTCGGTTCGTGCCGCCGTGAAGGTCTGGCGCTCAATTCTGAGGCCGTCGCCGCCGAGCGGCAATACCGGCCCATCCCTGCCCTGTCCTCGCGTGATTCGCTTGCGATAGTCGGTGCGAACCTGCTCGCTGATGAATGCGACATCAGATGCATGGCGCAACGCCCGCAAGAAGCCCATGCCAGCTCCCGCCGATCCGCTGCCGAAGAACTGGGGGTAGAGCCATGGAAGAAAGTCGTACACCAGCCAATGGATGCGATTATCGCCTTGTAATGCCAGGTGCGTGTAGAGCGTCGTGCGCGCCGGATCGAAGAAAAGCTCGGCATTCAACAAACGCAGGCCTGACGGATCGAGCCTCCGGCCTCTTGCGACCAGCGGAGCCAGGAATTTGGTTTCGGCCTCCGCTCCGCCCGGCAGCACGTCGTCGGCAAGAAGCGAGAACGCCGCGTGCGGCAGCAAACACAATTGGCCGATGCCTGGATCAAGCCAGCATGGGTGGAGCATCGCCGGCCCAGGCCAGTGGCGGATCAGTTCGCGCTCCACCCGCTGAATGCCAGTGCGACGTAGCGTCGTGACCAGCTCTGTTATGTCGAGGTGAACATCCACGGTACGGCCTATACCTCGAGCCCAAGCGCATGACACAGCCGGTCGGCATAGACGTCGAAATTGTGCGTCTGGCGATAGGAGAGACGCGCATGCTCGTTGGGTCTGTCTCGAGCTCCGCGGTCCAGCTGATCGGCAATCGCTTCGGCAACCAATACCGGGCTTATCCGATCTGGCACCCGGGCGACGTACGCCGGCGCGTCGAGCGCCTCGGCCAGATCATCGTTTGCAACGGTCGACAGGCCTGCAGCGATACAATCCGACAAAGCCCCGGAAATGCTGCCCATACCAACCAGCCGAAGCTGCAGGCCGACATCAGCCGCCAGTAGGTAATCGCGATAGACCGTATCTTCCAGGAAATCCCCGACGAAATGGACTTGGTCACCGACCCCTAACGAAACCGCGAGATCGCGTAGCGGAGGCAGATGCTCCCCGCCGTCGCCGACAAAATATAAATGCGCATCGACGTGCCATGATCGCAGCATCTCAAGTGCCGCGATGCAGTCCTCGGGTGCCTTCGTATGGCTGAGAAATCCGAAGGTGGCGATCGTCACCTGCGCGGCAGAGATAGCGAGTCTGGCGCGCGCAGCCTGACGACTCGCCGGCAGCAGGGCTTCTTCATCCCATTCTCGGTACGCGCAAAACGGCAGATGCACGGCAGTTGTGCCGTATTGGGCTGCGATCAGCCGCGCCGTGGCCGTCGAGTGAACGAAAAGCGGTTCGGCTGCTCGGCACACTTCTCCAAGGAACATCAGCTCCAGGGTGGTCTCATCGGACGACCAGCATTCGATCTCTTCCGACGTCACGGCTCGGCGCAACTCGCGCTCCGCTTGCTCTACAGCGCCCTCCAATCCGAGCATCCCGTAATAGAACGACAGCAGGCGCGAGTCGTGAGCGATGGCGGCACCGCCGTAGCGCAGCAATAACCTGAAAATTCCTGCGTGCCATTCAGGGTTGTTGCCAAGAACGCAGACGACGCGATCGAATGTCGACGACAGCAGCGGCAACGCGGTCAGCGGCCTGACCGTTGCGGCGCCAGATAGACGGCCTGCCATTTCGGTGTCCGTGAATACGTGCAGTTCGACCGCGCGCCCCAGCGCGGCGCATGCGGCAGCGGTATGATCGGCAACGCCGGAGCGCGCCGGTGGCACAGGTGATAGGAACGCGACCCTGGGCCGCCGCTGATGGATTATACCCGGCGCCACCATGGCTTTCGCACGCTGCAATCGATCCTCGACCGCAGACCAGAATCGAACCGCGACTGATTCGGCGCGGAAGCGGGGCCACACGGTTGCGTGGCTTGAAACAATCGTATCGCGCCATGCGGCGTCGGCCGTCAGCCGGGAAAGCGATGCGGCCAGCACCGTATGATCCTCAGACGGAAAAAGCTGCGAGGGATCTCCGATCAGCTCAGCATGGGCAGGGATATCAGACGCTAGAACGGGTACTCCGGACGCCATGGCTTCGACGACCGGCAAGGAGAAGCCCTCCGCGTGAGACGGCACCACGACCATGAGCGCGTTGCGGTAGAGTGCGACCAGAGTGGCCTGGGTCAGATGTCCGGTGACTCGAATCAGATTGGCCATCCCACCGTAACTCACCGCTAACCGATGCAGGTCTTCAATCCAATCGGGAGGGTAATCACCGGTTATCACCAGCGGTATCTGTTCGCTCTGCAATGGCGCGGCGACGGCATGTGCGCGCACGGCGCATTCCACATTCTTTCGACGATCGGTGCCGCCGATCACCAAAACGTGCAACCCACGCGGCCTACGGTCCGCGTTCGGCAATTCGAACGCGTCAGCCAGCGGCGCCCCTGTCGTTACGACGTCATCCTGTGCAACACCCAGTAACTCGCGCAGCCGCTCACCGACGCCCCGCGATATCGGCAAATAGAGATCCGAGCGTGCCAGCCACCGCAAAGCCACATGATAGTCGAGCATTGGTTGCGCAGTCGTGAGATAGCGATCGGGATGATCATAGGGGATGAAGTCATAGACCACCGCTGCTTTGAATACTCTGTCGTCATGCAATAGACGAGCGGTGAACAACGGATCGTGGGTCATGGGGGATAGTCGCACGCAGCACACCGCCCGCTGCATCTCGCCGGTGTACGCCGTGGTCCTCACGGCGTCGAGCGAGGCGCTTATGGTGTGGTCCAGCGCCGGAAGCCCCGGATCGATCAGCCCGACCAGCCGAGCTTGCGCCAGTGGCCCGGCGGCAATGCGCGCATGGCGAACCAGGTTCGACGCATGCCGCCCGATCCCGCGCCCGGCGAAATTCGGGTCCTGCAAACACCGGATATCAAACAGAATATCAAGCCCGGAGAGGCCGGAACGAATAGGCATGCGCTATACGGAGCAACCGAGTTAAGTGGAATGCGGTCAAGCAGTTCTGGGCGGGCGATCCCGGCAGATGGCCGCACCGCCTAGCGTACTTCGTTCGCTCATGAGCACGCATCTGTTCGAGATTGAGCAAAGGTCCGTTCCCGGTTGCCGGCCCTCTCTACGTGGATGGCGACGCGGGCATCCAATTGGTCGCATATCAAACCGTCGAGTCGCGCGGACAGCGCCGGCCACTCATGGGCCGCCGCCCAGGCCCGTTGCCTCCCAGCCATCACGGTCAGCCGCGCTTGATTGGACAACAGAGTCGCCAAGCCCTCCGCGATCTCCGCCGGCGCCGTGCCCGGCAACCTATGGCTCACCGTCGCCACGTCATCGAAGATCGGCAACGGCGTCACCGCGACAGCCGTGCCTGAGGCGATACCGATCCGCACCGCGGCGCTCGATGATTCTTGCGTGTGCTGGTAGGGATACACGACGATATCCGCTGCGGCCAGGCGCGCCAGCGCCGTGGCCTCGGCCAGGAAATCGGTGACTAGCGTCACGCTGTCCTGGACGCCGAGCCGGCGTATCTCCTCCATGCAAAGATCCCGCTCCTGTTCGGACGCGGCAATTGGATAAAGTGCATTTAACATGAGAAGGTGCGTGTCAGGAAGCCTGGTGTGCAGCAAAGCAAACGCTCTGATCAGCTCCGGCAGCCCTTTGTTGGGCAGTAGGAAACCGAAGCTCGCAACGACCCTCTTGTCGTCCAGCCCGAGTGACCGCCGCTCTACTACCCGGTTGCCAGAGAACGGCCGCGGGAGCCCATGCGGAAAGAGTGCGACATTCTCCACCAGCCCGATCTCTCTCAGCCGGTCCAGGTCATGCACCGAGTGCACCAACAGCCTGCACACCCGCGCAAGCGACGCCCGGATATCGCCCAGCCGGGCGGTCATGCCCGGAATGTCGACATCCATCGTGGCGTGCAAGGTCATGAACACGAGAATCCCTTCCCCGTGCAGCCGATCGAGCAGCCGCTGAAGCGCAGTCGGCCGAAAGAAACCGAAATTGAACTGCACCACCACGACATCGACATTCGCCGCCCGGACCTCCCGGAAGAGCTCGTCGAGGGAATCGTCCCACCCCTCGATCCAGCAGCGGGTCACGAAGCTTTCGTCTGCTTGCACGACCTCCGCGACTTTGTTGGCGAACACGCGCAAGCGCGCGGGCTCAATACCGGTCAGCAACGACCGCGCGTAGGCGGCGATACCACACCGGCTGTTCCAAGTTGATATCATGCCGACCGTCGGCAGACGAAGCCGGCCCAACGAAGACGACCGAACCGCAGGCCGCGCCAGCGGCGTGAGCCGAACGTCGTGCTGGAACGCCGTTTGCTGGTAAGCGATGGCTTCAGCCTGGCTCGAGAGAGACGCCGTGGCGCGTTCGAGCCGCCGCGACGCCTCCTCGAGAGCGCGCATCCGTGCTGACAGATCATCCTCGAGCCTGCCGAGCCGTGTCTCGATCTGCTGCGCCAGCGTCTGCAGTTTGTTGACCCCGGTCCAAGCTTGTTCGGCCGCATACACACCCGCGATGGCGCGCCGTAGGATGGTGCGGAAATGGCCGGCGCACCATGTCACGATCACGACACGCCGCCACAGGGATCGCCGAGGCATCGACCCACCGGGCACCTCGGGCCTCAGGGTTTCGGCGGCACCTGCCGTCTCCGACGGGCTCCGCGGCTCATCCGATTCCTGCGCCGGTTCCGTCACTGTTGAGGCAGGCTCCCAGCGCAGCTCTCTGCCAACCGCCACTGTGACACGGCGGGTCAGTCCAACGACGTCGGTGTCGGTGTTGTCCGGATTAGACATCGCCTGAGCCATCGTATCGGGCGCGTCAGGCGCCATGATGACGAATTGAAGACGGCATGAAGGTGAGCGGTGAGTCGCTCGATGCGTTCGCGATCGGCCCGCGCAGCGTCTTGCAGTTGCGTATTCTGCTCACGACAGGCCTGCAAGGCGTCGCGCTGCCGCTCTGTTTCGTCTCGTAGCTGTGCCGCATCACCGCGCAACCCCTCCGCTTGATCGCGCAACCCCTCCACTTGATCGCGCAACCACTCCACCTCGACTTGCTGTTGCGCCAATTCGGCGGCGAGCTCCTCCGCGCGTTCACGATGGGACTCACGCTCGGCCCGTATCAGCGCCGCTTCGTTGCGTACCGCGGCCAGCTCCTCGTTCACCCGGTGCAGCGGTTCGAGCGCTCGGCTCAGACGCAGAACATCGCCTTGCATCTGCTCGAGACCTGCCCGCAAGCGTCGGTTTTCCGCGAACAGGTCGGCCGTGTCGTAGTCGGAGCTGCGTGCCGTCTCGTCCGATTGCGCCACGTCGCGGGCGGCACGACGCTCGTCTGTCATGGGGGCGCAATCTCTCTGCGTTCTGCCGGATGGTCAATCCCGCTGCCGCCTCTCGAGCCGGTCAGCCACCTGCTGGATCAGGCGCGGCTCCCCGATTAAGCTGGGACCATATTCCACGAACCATCGCGCGTAGGCCTCTACGTCCTCGGGCCGTGCCGGGTCGAACCGTGAGCGTAGCCATGGATCCCGTCGCCGCAGATCGTCCATCAGGTTCGTGATCATGCAAGAAGATGACCCTGCCCATTGCTCGGCAATCGGCAGGTGCAGATACTCCTCATACGTCTCGAACGGATCACCGAGCCAGGATAGGTGTCGATCGCGGAACATGCGACGCACCGGGTCGGGGATCGGAGTGCCTGACCTGAAACAGCCGTAGGCATAGGGCGGTTGCTGCCCCGCGACATACCCAGCCGCCCGCACCTGATCGGCGTAATGCCGCATCAGCGCGCGCAATGCCGGCGAGATCTGGGCCCCCCTGAACTCCTGTGTCCATTTCGACAGGTAGGTCGGATCGTCGATATTGATGCCGCTGAAATGGAAGAAACGCAGCTGCTCTCCGTCGATCAGCCAATGATCGCCCGCCTGGGTCAGATTTCGCTGCTGCAAGTTCCAATAAGCGACGTTGCACGCAGTATCCCGCACGATTCTGACCGAGTCGGTGAATCCAGGGAGCAGGTCGATGAACTTCTGATCGACGAAGACCCCTCGCTCCTGTTCGCTGACACAGTCGTATCGTAGGCGACGGGACCACCACCGGAGCAGGCGCTCCGTATCCGTCCCGACAGCGACGCCGAAAAAGCCGAGATTGTAGACTCCCGCACGCATGATTCCCAGGTCGTCAGGGAAGGTGTCGCCTTCGGCCGGTTGGCAGATATGCGGCGTCAGCACGAAGGAATAGCCGGCACGCAGCGGGGCCAGGAGCATGTCGAGAGGTGCGAACACCTCGATATCCGGATCGAAGTAGAGGACCGCGTCGAAACCCCGGCCCAGCAGGTGACGAATCATGAACGGTTTGAGGGCGGTGTTGAACTCCGTGATACTGTAGCGGAAGGCAAAGCAGCAGAAATCCGGAATCGCCAGCTCCTCGACTGGCACGACGCCGACGTTCGCCGGGTACTGCTCAGTGTCGGGCAGCCGTTTATCTGCCAGGCAGAGGTAGAGCTTAGCCTCCGGGCAATGAAGCGCCACGCTCGCAAGCAACACCTTTGCCGTCGGCAGGTAGTTGTTCGAGCAGATTGTAAAGATCGCCAGCCTGCCGCACGTCATGCGCTGGAACCTAGCGTCGGGTGAAGCGGCCGGGCAAGGGTTATGCCGCCTCTGGAACCGAAACGGAAGGGCTTCATGGGGTCGCGCGCTCTGTCCGGCCCTGCCTCGGCGCGGATTCGTAAGCATGGTTTCATTCATGTCCGCGTCGTGCATTCGCTCAAGCTGCTCGGCCGGGGACCGGCCGGGAGATCAGCCGGAGCTCGACGGGATACTTGCTGGGAGGTCCGTCGTAGCTCTATGCCGCACCCACTGAGTGTCGGCGGCGCTTTGCCGCGCCGATAGGGGAGATCCGCCTGTGTCGCAGACAATCACGTTTGTCGCGCCGACCCGACATCGCGGCGGCCAGCTCTTGGCCGCGTGATGTTCATTTCCTATGCTCGAAATTGCGAGGACGTCCTTCTGTGGCGTGCGCTTGGGAAAGTCGACCAGGGATTTTATATTGATGTCGGCGCGGGACATCCGGACATCGAGTCCGTCACCCGCACCTTCTATGATCGCGGCTGGCGCGGAATCAACATCGCGCCGATCGAGGACCGCTGGCTGCAACTGACGGCGAGCCGGCCGCGCGACGTCAACCTGTGCGTCGCGCTCGACGAAGTCGCGGGCCGTCAGAAACTCCTTAGGGCACGGGACACGGTTCCGTCGACTGCCGTGCGGACCGCGATGTTCTCTACCTTCGCGACGAACGGGCAGATGGTCGATCAGAGGATGGAAGAGGTCAAAACGTTGGCGGAGATATGCCGGCGGTACGCTCCGACCGACATTCACTTTCTCAAAATCGACGTCGACGGCGCCGCACGGGACGTTCTTATGGGCGCCGATTTCCATACATTCCGACCTCGGATCGTGCTGGTCGGCTCGGCTATCGAGGCCCATAGCGAGTGGAAAGCGATCCTCCTCAATGCCGACTACCGGTTTGTCTGGTTCGACGGCCTGAACCGGTTCTATGTCGCAGCCGAGCGGCAGGCCGACCTCGCACCGGCTTTCGGCGCACGCCCAAACGTATCCGATGATGTCCTCCGCGCTGCGGACACCGAATGGGTGCGTCGCGTTCGCGAGACACGGACGCGGGCCGAGGCCCTGCTGGCGCGCGCGGAGGAGATCACGAGTTTGCGCAAGCGGCACGCCGCAGCAGAGCGGCGCGCGGCGCTGGCACAGGGGGAGGCGGCGCAGGTGCAGGCGCGGGCGGACGCGGCGCGGGACTGGCTGATCGCGACGCGCGCCAGTACTTCGTGGCGACTGACCGCACCGCTGCGCTGGCTCGTCGGGCGGCTGACAGGCCACGCCGGAGGGATATCGGCGGCAGAAACCACTGCGCTGCTCGCCGCGCCGGTCGATCTGGCGACCCCCGTGGCCTCCCCGGACGAGCCCGATACGCCGCAGTGTATCGTCAGGCCGCTCCGGCTGCGCCGCGCGGTGCACCAGTTCCATTCCGGCTCAAGCGTGGGCGACGCGATCACCAACGCGATGCTGCTGACCCGCAAGTTGCTGCGCCAGCTCGGCTATGCCAGCGAGATTTTCGTCGAGCATCTCGATCCCGCACTGCGCGATGAGCTGCATCCGCTCGATGCGCTGCCGCACACCGACGACTACGTGCTGATCCTGCGCCACTCGACCGGCTACGCTGCCTTCAACCGGGTGCTCGCGATGCCCGCGCCGAAAGTGCTGCTATACCACAACGTCACGCCGCCGGGGCTCCTCGGGAACGCCTCCGTCCAGCGCGACGCGGAACTCGGCGTTCTGCAACTCGCCACATTGCGCGACCGCGTCGCCGCTTCGCTCGCCGACGGTGAATACAACGCGCTCGATCTGCGCCGCCTCGGCTTCGCCGCGCCACGGGCATGCCCGCTGCTGTTCGACGTCGAGGGGCTGCTGGCGGAAGCCGCGCGATATCCGCGGACACGCGACAACCGGGTGTTCACGATCCTCTTCGTCGGCTGCCTCATCGCATCCGCGGCACCGCACGATCTGGTCGAGGCGTTCGCGCGCTTCCACGCGGCGTTCGAGCAGCCGTCCCGTCTCGTACTGGTCAAACAGAACGGCAACACCGACGAGGCCTTCCCCGACGAGGTCACAGCGCGCATTCGCGCACATGGGCTCGAAGCGCACGCGACGCTGACCGGGCTCGCGTCGGGAGCGGCACTGCATCGCTGGTACGCGAGTGCGGATCTTTACGTGTCGCTGAGCCGCGACGATGGCTTCGGATTGCCGCTGATCGAGGCGATGGCGCATGACCTGCCGGTGCTCGCCTGGCCGAGCGGCGCCATCCCCTACACGCTGGGCGATGCGGCCGAGCTACTGACCGACCGCACGCCGCATGCCGTCGCCATGCGGATGCTGGAGCTCGCGAGGGACCCGGCGCGGCGAGCGGACATCGCCGCGCGTCAGCGCCGCGGTCTGCGGCGGTTCCCGCTGCACCGGCAGGTCCCGTCCCTGCTGCACGCATTGGCGCTGGCCGGCGCCGCGCCGCCGGAGCACGCCGACACCGCCACATTGCTTGCCGCGAACATGCGGTTCACCGTCGCCGGTCACGTTAACGGGAACTACAGCCTCGCCGCGATCAACCGCACCGTGGCGCTCGCCCTCGAGGCGGAGCGGCCGGGTCAGGTCCGGCTGATCCCGGTCGAGGGCGAGCCCACGCGGGACCTCTCCGCGGTGCCGCCCGAGAGCCACGCGGACGTCGCGGCCCTGGCGGCGCGGCCGCCGCACGCCACCGGGCCGGAGATCGTCATCAGCCAGCACTATCCCTTGCACATCCCCGCCGACCCCGGTGATGCGGCGCTCGCGCTGTTCTTTTGGGAAGAATCGCTGGTGCCCGCGGAGACAGTCGCGCAGCTGAACCGGTCGTTCCGCGCCGTGCTGGCCGCGTCACGCTTTGTCGCCAAGGCGCTGGTCGATTCCGGCGTTCGCCTGCCGGTCCATGTCGTCGGCCACGCCCCCGATCTCCAGAAATTCCGTGCCCTGGCCGACCGCCCTCCCGAGACCGTCATCGCGCGCGGCCGCGATGTATTCACCTTCCTGCACGTGTCCTCCTGCTTCCCGCGCAAGGGCGTCGACGTGCTGCTCGCCGCCTATGCGCGCGCGTTCCGCCGGGACGATCGCGTGCGCCTGGTCATCAAGGGGTTTCCCAACCCGCATAACGACGCCGCCGCACAGATTGCCCGGCTGCGCGCGGACGATCCTGACGTCGCAGAGATCGAGCTGATCGACCGGGACCTCGACGAAGCCGCGCTGCTCGATCTCTACGCCGACGCCGATACGCTGGTGCTGCCGAGCCGCGGCGAGGGCTTCAACCTGCCGGCGGCTGAGGCGATGGCGTCGGGCCTGCCGGTCATCGTCACCGGCTTCGGCGGTCATCTCGATTTCTGCGATCGCGACACCGCCCGGCTGGTCGCTTGGCGGTTCGCGCCTTCGGGCAGCCATCTCACCACGCCACACTCGGTCTGGGCCGAACCGGATGTCGACGACCTCGCGGCCGCTCTGCGCGAGATGGTCCGCTTCGGCATAGAGCCGGGCGGCCGGGACGGGGACGACACCCCGTCAGGCCGCCGCGCGCGGGCCGCGCTGGCGGCAGCCGATACGCTGTTCGGCCGGGCGGCGTTCGTCCAGCGGCTGACGCGGGCCGCCCTGCACGTGCTGCTCGCCCCGCCGGCGGCGCGGGTGCGCCTCGGCTGGATCTCCACCTGGGACGTCCGCTGCGGTGCGGCGTCTTCGCTGGAGCTGCTCCGGCATTTCCCCGACTGCGCCGAAATCGACAGCATCGTCGTCTTCGCCGATCGGCGCACCGTCGTGAGCGGGGCGAACGAAGGCCCCACCCGCGTCCGCCCGGCCTGGGAGCTGGGGCACCCGGACGGGCCGGCGGAGTTGCTCGCGGCGATCGCCCAGGAGGATCCGCAAGTCGTCGTCCTGCAGCACCAGCCTGGACGGTTCGGGTGGGACATCCTCACAGAGATCGTGGCCGGACTCGCCAGCCGCACGGTCGTCGTCATGCTGCACGACACGCGCGACATCCTCGACGCGACGGAGCGCGAACGGCATCTGGCGCTCGCGATGCTGGGAAGCGTCGCGCGCGTCACCGTCCCCACCCTGGCGGACCTTAACCGGCTCCGCGACCTCGGGTTGGTGGAGAACGTCGCGCTCCTCCCTCACGGCGCCCCGCCGCCGGTGGACGGGGCGCCGGCACGGCCACTGGCAAAGGCGGCCGATGCGCCGCTCCTCGGCACGTACGGCTCTCTCCTGCCCGACGAGGGACTGCGCGAGCTCATCGCGGCCTTCGCCCTGCTGCGGCGGGACTGGCCGGGCGCGCGTCTGCGCATGGTCAAAGCCGGACGCGACAGCCCCGAGTTCACCGCGTGCTGCATCATCGCGGCGCAGGCGGGCGTTGCCGAGGCGGTGGAGTGGTGCACCGCCTCCCCGCTGGACGCAGGCTTGCCAGCGCTGTTGGCGGCGTGCGATGCGGTGGTGCTGCCGTGCCGACTTGCCAGGAAGACAGCCGGTACCGCGCTGCGCGCGGCCCTCGCGTCCGGCGCGCCGGTGGTGGTGGCGGATCCGTCGCTGTTCGACGAGGCCGGCGGCGCGGTTGCGCGATGCGCAGGCGTCTCGGAGGCGGCGTTCACCGCCGCCTTGTCGGACCTGCTGGCCGACCGGGCAGCGCGCGCGAACCTGCAGCAGGCCGGCCGCAAATGGATCGGCGAACGCCGGTGGGAGGACATCGCGCGCCGCCTTCAGGGCATGCTGCTCGGTCTGGCCGCGCAGCGTGCCGTCCCACTGCCGGCGGTCACCGCCGACATGCTTTGCGAGCGACCCGCGACGGGCGCAGAACTTTGATCGCGCCCCGCCGAATGGGGCCCTGGAGGATTCTCTCAGGGTGGGGGGTTAAGTGACACTCCGGATCATCCGGCGCGGCCGATCGGCGGACGCGCCGGGTGCAACACGATCGCCGCGTAGTTGATGCGTCACTTCACCCCACGGGATCAGTCCTGGCGCTGTGGGGTACCCCTGAGGGAGGAAGATGATGGCTGAATATTCTGTGCGCGGCCCTTCTGCATTCCAGCCGTCACACCCGGGAGAGTTGCTGCGGGAGGATGTGCTGCCGGCGCCTCGCCTCAATGTGACGGAGGCGGAGGCGGCAGCATGTCGCGGCAAACCCTGCACGGCATTCTTTCTGGCCGGCAGGCCGTAACACCAGAGATGGCGTTACGGATTGGCAAGTTGTGCGGCAACGGTCCTGCCGCCTGGCTGCGTATGCAGGCGATGCACGA
>Ga0074046_10001247_pt1 | contig 23464 bp, 24 predicted proteins | sample BogForMeECP23OM3_FD_94441 | JGI IMG/M metagenome (GOLD analysis project Ga0074046, IMG submission 94441) | Bog forest soil microbial communities from Calvert Island, British Columbia, Canada - Bog Forest MetaG ECP23OM3 | ecosystem: Environmental > Terrestrial > Soil > Wetlands ...
ACTCGCCTAGAACGCGAACACAAACCAGTTTGTGCCGTCGCACGTAAAAAGAAGCCCTTGCCAGTTAGTCTGTAGGAGGTAGCTCGACGCGAGCCCCTCGATCGACTCGGACGCGTGCTGTGCGATCGTGACGTTGTTCGTTTCGGCCGTCCCCGAAATGTCCTTGAAGAAGAGGATCCGGCCCGCTGTCGGCGTGGGGAGCGTGATGGTGAAACCCGCGGCCGGATTCGCCAGCACAAACACGTCAGGGACCGCGCCGCTGTCGACGGTGTAGTTTCCCGTCTTGGTGACAGACTGCGCGTTCAGTCCATGCGCCGAGAGGGTGAGGAGCGTTTGCGCTGCGACCTGAAGGAGAAGCGATCCGGCCGCGCCCGCGGTCGCGGATCCGGACGTGCCGCCGACGCCCGACGAAAGCGCGAGGTTTCCGCCCTGCCCTCCGTTGTGCGTCGCGCCCGTAGCGGCCTGCCCCGCCTGCGCCGCGATCGTCGTGGCGACGCCCGCCGCGCCGGATCCCGCCGACGTCGACGCCTGCGCCGACTGCGTCGTCTCTGGCCCGGTGTTGTTCGCGGCCCACTGCAGCGCCGTCCCCGTGCCGTTGATCGGGATCGTCCCGCCGGCCGGCGATGACGAGAAGCTCATAGCGGAGACGTACTGATCCGTGTTGGTGCTGTTGGCGAGATCGTTCGCCCATGTCACCGGCGCCGGCGGCGTACCGCTCGAAGCCGCGGTTACGTGGCCATCTGCTTCCACAGTGACCGTCGCATAGGTGTAGGTCGCTGCGGCCACGCCGCTCGCGTTGTGACTGATGTTCGGAGTCGCGCCTCCAGAGCTCGCGATCGGAGCCGTTGCCGTGACCGATGTGACCGGAGCCGTCCCGCTCGACGCTGCGGTCACGTGCCCGTCCGCCTCGACAGTCACCGTCGCATTTGTGTAGGTCGCTGCAGCCACGCCGCTCGCGTTGTGACTGATGTTCGGAGTCGCGCCTCCAGAGCTCGCGATCGGAGCCGTCGCCGTGACCGACGTCACCGGAGCCGTCCCGCTCGACGCTGCGGTCACGTGCCCGTCCGCCTCGACAGTCACCGTCGCATTTGTGTAGGTCGCTGCAGCCACGCCGCTCGCGTTGTGACTGATGTTTGGGGTCGCGCCTCCCGAGCTCGCGATCGGAGCCGTTGCCGTAACCGACGTGACCGGAGCCGCTCCACTCGCGGCCGCGGTAACATGGCCGTCCGCCTCCACAGTGAACGACGCATGAAGGTAGGTCCCAGCGGTCACGCCGCTCGCATCGTGACTGATGTTCGGGGTCGCGCCCCCCGAGCTTGCGATCGGAGCCGTCGCCGTGACGGCAGTTACTCCGCCGGGCGCGCCGCTCGCGGCGGAGGTGACATGGCCGTCCGCCTCCACAGTGATCGTCGCGTTCGTGTACGTCCCGGCCGCGACGCCGCTCACGTCATGGGTGATGTTTGGCGTCGTGCCCCCGGAGCTCGCGATCGGAGCCGTCGCCGTGACCGACGTCACCGGAGCCGTGCCGCTCGCAGCCGAGGTCACGTGGCCGTCTGCTTCCACAGTGACCGTCGCGTTTGTGTAGGTCGCCGCAACAACGCCGCTCGCGTCGTGACTGATGTTCGGGGTCGCGCCGCCCGAGCTCGCGATCGGAGCCGTCGCCGTGACTGCAGTCACTCCGCCCGGCGTGCCGCTCGCCGCCGAGGTCACGTGCCCGTCTGCTTCGACCGTGATCGTCGCGTTTGTGTACGTGCCAGCAGCAACGCCGCTCGCGTCGTGGCTGATGTTTGGCGTCGCGCCCCCGGAGCTCGCGATCGGAGCCGTCGCCGTGACCGACGTCACCGGAGGCGCTCCGCTCGAAGCCGAAGTCACATGGCCGTCTGCCTCCACAGTGACTGTCGCGTGGGCGTAGATCCCGGCCACCACGCCGCTAGCATCATGCGAGACGATCGCGGTCGGGCCCGTGCCCCCACTGACAGCAATGGGGGCCGTCCCCTCGATCGTCGTGATGGCGCCTCCGCCGCCGCTCGAGGGGGACGTGTTGAAGATCGCCCACTTATTTGCCTTGGCAATGAACGCGACGTAGCCGCTCGCAAAGCCGGCCGAGAAGACGGCCGACGTAGCGCCGCCTTGCATGCGCGCGTCGCCCTGCGGCTGGAGCGTGATCGGCGTCGCCGTTCCACAACTTCCGTCCGTGTTGCACCATGCATAAAAGTCGGCATCGTTGGGATCCTCTGGGAGAAGGAGAATCGTCCCTCCCGAGGGTATCACCTCGACGTCGGCCGTCGTTACAGTTCGGTCGAACTCGTAACTCGCCTCGTCGACGACGTTGCGAACGATCGCGCGCTGGCCAAGAAAGCTATTGGCGGGCACTCGCTCGAGCCCTCATGTGCTCGCGTACCGAGAGCCCGTGCGCGGGTTCTGAAGACCCGGGTTGCCAGCTCCTCCGCCCGTGTCCATGTCCGCGCTCGTGAGCGACACGCCCGCGGTGAACGGGTTGCCGGAGGCGGAAGCGTTGAAGGAACTGCCGGTGGCGACGCCGTCCAGGTTGAGCGTCGCCATCTTCAGACAGTTCGCGAACGTCCCGCCGCTGGCGTTCTGCAGGACGCATCCTCCCGTCACGTTCAGCGTCGCGCTGCCGTACAGGATCGCCGCATCGGCCATCGCCGCGATCGTGACGGTGCCACCCACCATGCGGGCCGTCTGCTGGTGCAAGCATGCAGACCCCACGTAGGTGATCCCGGTGATGGTGTATCCCCCCTGCTCGATCGTGTCGGCTTCGATGAACACATCGCAGTCGAGGGCGCACGACTCGAACTCCCATTGCACACTGGCATCGCCTACGAAGTAGCCGCCGGAGAGGTTGCAGTGTGTAAAGTAGCCCCCGAAGTCCGCGCTATAGAAGCCAAATAACTTGAGTCCGAGTCCCTCGCCGGCAGGCAAAGGAGTGCTTTCGAGCTCCCTCCGATGCGCGCTCGTGCCGTCGTAGTTCAAGGCGCCGCCCGAGCACTGCCAGAAGATGCACGGGCCTTTCGGGCGAATGAAGCCCGCGTTTTGTAGCGTCACGCCTTGAATGAGGGCGGATGCCTGCGTTGAAATCTCGATATTGTCCCAGTTGAGAACGAGGGGCGTGAGATTCTGCAGCACATCGGTGGTTGCCCATGTGTTGTCTTCCGTTACCTCGTCGTCGCCCGGGAAGTTGTGGAGGAGAAGAGGCTGCGTCACCTGGCAACCGCTGCTCGTGGACACGACGGTCGCAAAGGAACCCTTCGTTACGTTCTTGATCAGGCTGCCGGTCGCCGGCGACACGCCGATCGTGAGCGTCAGGAAAGTCGGGGTCGCGCTCTGCGTCTTGGGCGTGATGGCCGTTGCGGAGAAGGTGCCTCCTACTGGCGTCGCGTTCGTGAGCCCATCCCACAAGAACGGGTTGACGTTGCCCCCCTCGATGTCTGGACTGAAGACGAATCGATCCACGCCGGGAGTCTGGGTGCTCAGCTGGGTGACGATGAGTCCGGAAGTAGAGAGTCTAGGACTGGCCGATCCGTAGCGCCGGACGACTTCGGCCATGGTGAGGAGAGGCTCGCCGGCGGATGTGCCGCTATTGGTGTCCGAGCCTAGACCTCCGGTCGGATCGATCCATATGTGCGTCGCGTTGTACCAGTTGGGGTTATAGGGCGCGGTACCCGGCGCGGCGCCTACGATGGTAGACAGCCAGTTTGCGCTCAGTACGAAGTGATTGGGTCGGGTGGGGTTGGGGACGCTGGTCACGTCCCATCGGACGAAACCCGTCGCCAGCGTTCCGGCCGACTGCGTGAACGCACCGCTGATCGTCGAGCCACTAAAGAGTGAAATCTGCAGCGAGACAACGCCGCTTTCCGTGCTGGCGAGGTTCGCGATCACTCCATTGAGGTTCGTGCCGTTCTGGCCGTTGATCGCGGTCGCGAACGCCCACACGTACACGAACTCCCCGAAAAGGAGCTGTGTGTTGCTCATCTGCTGCAGCGTGCAGTCGTAGAGCCACAGCGATGCGAAGGTCTGCGTGCCGTCGTTCTGAAAGATGGCCTCGCCGTCGCTCGGCGTCGGCGTCGAGGTGATGCCCTTGAGCGTGAGGCTCGAAAACTGGAGGTGGATGTTGTTGCCGTTGATGTTGACGCCGCTCGCGCCGTCGCCCGTGGCTTCGATGGTGCCCCCAGCGCCGAGGCGGTACGTCCCATCGGGGATCGTTCCGCTGACAGGCATCGTCACGGTGTAGGCGCTGCCGATGGCCGCGAGCGGCGTGAGCACGGCGTAGAGCGCTTCCCAGCTTCCATAGACGTTGCCGCTCGTCGTTCCGCCGTCGTTCCATACGAACGTCGCCGGCTCTGCCACGACGCCGCTCGCCGGCGGTACCGTCGTGTCGAAAACAGCCCACTCGTTGGCCTGGTCGACGAAGACGACGTGTCCAGACGAGAAAGCCGTCGCAAATACTTCGCTGCTTTCGCCCCCCTGTATCTTCGCCGAGCCCTGCGGCACGAGCACGATCGGCGCGCCGCTCCCACAGCTCCCGTCGGTATTGCTCCACGCGTACGAGTCGCCGTTGCTCGGGTTGTCCGGCAAAAGGAGGCTAGTCCCCGCCGATGGAACAGACCTGCAGTCGGCGAGCGTGTCAGCGCGCGAGAACGAAAAGCTCGTCTCGTCGACGACGCTCCGGACGATCGCGCGCTGGCCGAGGTAACTATTTGCGGGCACGGCTTACTTGCTCTTGATGATTCGGGGCGCACCGCTTCGCGGGGCGTTCGCGCTGGTGATTCGCCCGCCACGGCTTCGCGTCACGGTCGGAGGCTGCTTCGGGGTGCCGTGCGAAGGTCTCGACTGCGAGCCCTGCGGAGGCCTGGCAGGGGGCACGCGCGTGCGCTGGCCTGCCTGCACCGGAGTGCCCTGCGGGCTGCCCCGGCGAGGATCGGGGGCGGCGATGATTCTCGCGCGGCTGCCGCGCCTGTCTTGCTGCACGGTCGGGATGATCTTCGCTGGGTTCTTCGGTCCCTGCGCGCTGGGGACCACGTTTGCGCTCGGCGCCGGCGCCGGCGATGGCCGCGCAGGGCCATCCGGGAACCTCCCCGCGGGCGCGGGCTGGCCCGCCGCCGGCCTTTGACGGATCCGTGCGGGGGGAGGAGTGGGAGCGGTCGTCGGCGACGCTGGCGCGGGCGCGACGGGCCTGGAGCGCGGAGGGGGCGCGGTACGTGCCGGTGCGGCCTTGACTGCGGTCGTGTTGGCGGGTGCGGGCGCACGGGGCGGGCCCGGAGGCGGAGGGGGCGGCGCCTCCTCAAGGTTGATGCCTCGGCGCGCGAACTCCGCGCGGAGCTCTTGATCGCGGCTGGCAAAAGTCGCCGGCCGCACCAATCCTTGCTCGTGAAGCATGGTGAGCCGGGCTAGCTGCTGCATCAGCTGATCGTTCGTCTTGGACGCGTGCGGGTTGGGATCGTCGCTCGTCGTCGTGCTGGCGTCTGGTAGCGTCGTATCGAGCGACGATGCCGCGCCGGTTTCTGCAGCCGTGTGGGCTGTCGTGTCCGTCGACGGGGGAGCGCCGCCGGCGGGCGCGGGGGGAGGGCCGGGATTCTCGGGGGGCATGCTTCAGTCTCCTTGCAGGGTTGGAATCACTTACGAAACGCGCTCACGGCTACACCGAGCGCAGAAATGGCGAGACCCGCGGCGCCGAGCTGCGTCTTGCGCGCGTCCTTGCGTTCCTTGCCGGCTCTATCTTGCTCGTCGGCCTCGACATCGCGCGCGCGCGTCAGGAGCACACGCGACGCGACCGGGAAGGATGCTGCGAGAAGATCGCCGTATGCCCGCAGCTTTGTGGGGTCGGTCTCGCTCAAGTACGCGCCGAGAACGACCTGCGCCGTCTGCGGCGAGATGGATGGATCGAGCCCCATGGGGCCCTTGTCGTGTCCGAGGTCGTAGCTTCCCGGTGTCTTGGACGCGGCGATCGCCATGTCGATCGCGTCGCGCTGAAAGCCGGTGAGGAGAATGCCGCCGACATCGATGACTGGGATCACGTTCGCAAGCGGACGGCCGCCGGCCGCTGAGAACTTCCTTTCGAGCTCGCGGATCGCGTCCGGATCCTGGTCCATCTGCTTCTCGATGAACGGCGAGCCCTTGCTTCGCAGGTAGTCAACCGCGTGCTGACACGCGAGACACCAGCTCGCCCCATAGACGACGATCGGAGGCGCCGGCGTGCTCGAGCTCCAGGAGCTCGGCGCCGGCGAGCTCGCGGCCGACGTCGCCGGCGCCGCGTCCGTGCATCGCCACAGCTGCGCGATCCGGTAGAGACCGAGATGGATCGACACGAGCGCGTGAAGCGTGGACACGACGTCGACGCGGGTAGGCTTGCCGGTTCGAACGATCTCGCCGCGGATCCATCGCTGCCCCGGCTCGAGGCCGGGCGAACCCTCTTGCGCCTTGGGCCAGTCGGGCGGAAGCGCATCGGAAGACTCGTAGAGGCGTACCTGCCCCCAACCGTGCGCGGTGAGGTAACCGGCGATCGCGTCGCGCGTGAGCGTCGCCTTGACGGCCACGAGCGCCCGAAGGCGATCGCCGGTTCCGACGTCGTAGCCGTCGCCGTGCGGCTCGAGGAGCTCGCAGGCCGCTCCTCCGGGCGCTTGCCCCGCACGGATGCGTGGGTCGACATGCCAAGCGCCGTCCGTGTGCCGGCTCGCCCAAAAGCGGCCGTACTCGTCGGGCTCGATGTCCCATCCGCCGGTTGACCCGACCGTGACCATGGATCTCTCTCAGGCCCCCCCGGTCCTCAAGCGTCTCTTTGCAAACGGAAAGGCAGTCCCCGCGAAGTAGCCGGGGCACATGCAAAATGACTTGCCCTTCATGACGGTGCAGCCGGCGCTCTTGTGGTGCTTGTTTTTCGGGTGTTTGCATCGCGCGCAATGCGCGTGCGAGCGCTTTGCCTTCGTCTTCTTCTTCTTCGCTCGCTTCGGGCTTTTCCGCGCGGTCGTCCGCTTGCTCACGCCTTTGTGATGCTTCTTGGCCTTCGACTTTTTCGCCCCGTGCTTCTTCTTCTTTTTCTTGGCAGCCATTTCTTCCTCTCTCACGATCGCGCGCTTGTCAGCGTCGCTCTTCCGGTTCCACACGGCTGCGCAGACGGCCGCGGGATCGTCGGCCGTGCCGCTCGCGCGCACGTGCGCGCTGCAGCGGTTGATCCATGACTTCGGGGGCCGGAGCGGCATCGCTTCACACGGCCTCCGCGGCGACGTGCTCGCGCCAGGTTTCGGTCTCTGCGATCGCCTCCGCATCGGGGCGAGTGTGGCCGTTCCCGAGCATGAGCTCACGGATCCGAACCTCGCGGCGAGCTCGCTCGGCCCGCTCTTCGACCTCGGCCATCCGCTCCTCCTCTGCATCCACGCGCGTTTGGCGCTCGCCCATCGTCCAGAGCGCGAAGCCGGCCAGCGCAGTTAGGCCCACGATGACGAGCGTGGATCGGTCGTGCTTCTTCTGCGCTTCCTCCTTCGCTGCGCCCGTTGTAGGCGCGCGGGCGGCCGGACTGATCGGCCCATATTCCCAGGCGTCGACGATGGAGGCCGTGGTGTCCCTACAGCCCGGGATCCGCTGGTCGCGTCCCACCGTGAGCGAGCTGTCGACCAGGCTTCCCGAGCATCGCCACAGGGTCTCGTTCTCGCCCGGCTCGATGGGAGATTCTGTCGGCCAATCCCGCGGCCGAGGATTCTCGTCCCAGCTTTCCGGCGAGCTAACGACGAGGTCCTCGAGCGAAAAGCCCATGTCTTCGAAGAGCCGCGACACGCCGATCTCGTCCGCCTCGCCGTGACAGAGGAGAACGAAGCGATAGAGGTGTCCCGCCGGGAGCGGGATAGAGCCCTCTTGGTCGAAGGGGATGGGCCTGCAGCGGATCATCGTCGCTTACTCGTCCTCTTCGTCCGAAGACGTGCCCTCGACGTCGATCACACCGTCGGCTCGTCGCTGGCGACGATCGAACTGGTCTTGCACGTCGTCGCCGACCTTACCCGCCGCGTCTTTGACTTGCTGGCTCGTCCCGAAAAGAAATGTCCCGATCAGCTTCACGCCGGCGATGGCCTGCTTGCCACGGCGATCGAGCTGCGCTTTCTGCGCCTCCGTAAGTTGACCTCTACGCAGGGTGCTCATGATGCGGGCCCGTCTCCTTTCGCGGCGCCGTTGGTGTCGCCGACGCTTTGCTCTTGGTGTTGCTTCTTCTTCTGGCTCGCGTACTTTTCGCCGTAGCTCGAATAGAGCTCGCCAAAGAGCGCGACCTGTTCGGGCTTGAGGTCGAGACCGGAAATCGCGGTAGACACCTGATCGGGCGTCAGACTCGCTAGAAACTTCATGAGCAGGAGCTCGCCCATCATGGGCGCACCCTTGCCGCGTCCTCCTCCCGTCACACGATTGAGCAGCACGGGAAAGAGGCTCGAGAGCTGCGTTTCGAGAAATTCCGTCTTCTTCTTGTCGAGCGCGAAGCGGCGCTCTTGAAGATCGCGCGTGAACTTGTCGCGCGTGAGGTCCTCGGCGAGGGCGACGATCTCGAGCCGCCGTGCGGCTTCGTTGTCCACCCGATCTTGTAGCCGCTCGTTTTTCGCCATCAGATCCGCGATCTGTTGCCGGTACGCGGCCTCGCGCTCGCTGGTGCCATCCGACTGCGTTTTGTGCATGCTCTCGGTGTGGCGCATGAGCATGCCGAGCAGGCCCGTAGCGGAAGGGCTCTCAAGGTCGCCGAGGATGCTGCTCTTTACGCTGCTGTTGCCGCCGCAGCGGAAGGGGTAGCTATTGACGGGCTTGTCGGTGTCGGGCCCGATAAACGCGAAGACGGTGAAACCGACGTCGGGAAGCGCCTGACTTCGCGCGTGCCGCGTCGCCGCCTCGAGCAGCACCGTGGCGATGTCGTTCATGGGCGCGCCGTCGCCCTCACCGTTCGCGGGAAGCGTCCAGGTGAGCAAGTGCTTGTCGATCGGGCTCTGTCGAAGATGGAGCGTGGTCGCCGCCTGCTTGCGGATCGTCTGCAGCCATCCAGCGAGGTCCTCGAGCAGCTCCGTGTCTAACTTCTTCATGGTTTTAGTGTCCCCACACTGCGCGCAAAACCACAACTCCGCCGACGATCCCAAGCCCGACGAGTACGGGCGTAGCGATCCTCGCCGCCGTCGTAACAGCGGCCTTAGCGACCTCTCCCGCTTCCTCTGCAGCATGCTCGATCGTGTCGGTCGCGCCCTTCGCCTTGTGGAGCGCGTCCATCTGCGGATCGGCCGCCGACGGTTGCGGCGTGGCGCCGCTCGGCCACTCGCACCCGTAGGCCTTCCCCTTGTCGCGAAACTCGAGCTCGAGGGCGGAGGCCCTCCGCCTCCAGTCCTTCAGCGCGTCGAAAGTCACGTTGCCCACGAGGTCGATCGCGTCGTTGGCATCGTGCCCGCGCTGCTCGCTTCCAGCTTTCTCGACGAGCGGCGGAAGGTCCGCCGAAAGCGCGTGCGCCTTGTCGCTGAACTCCCCGAAGGCCTTCGCGTCCGCGTCTTGCCAGGCCTGGCAGCCTGCGAGCGCCTTCACGAGCTGGGCGTCGTCGTGTTGGCAGACGCGCACAAAGTCGGCGAGTTGTCCCCACGTCTTCTCTCCCAGGATCGTCTCACCCGTGCGCACGTGCACAAGCTCCAGGAAGGGCGCGTGCTCGAGCACGGCCAGGCGCCGCCCGAGCTCGTGCCCCTGTCCGTCGAGGTCCTCGTGGAAAGGCTGCGCGTCGAAGGCATGCCAGTCGGCGAGGAGCTCGGCCCGCTCGCGCTCGTCGCCGGCCCGGGCGCCGCGGCGACCATGCCAGGCCAGAAAGCGCCCGCGCACCTGGCCCTTGCACCATCTGAACTCCGCCGGAGTCATGCGCGCGCTCCTCTTCCAAGCGCCGCCAAGACGAGCCCCGCGACGCCGGCGCAGGCCACGACAACCGCGCCCCTCGAGCGCTTGCGAGGTTCATGCGGGATCGGTGGGATCTCTGGCTGGACCACGAGCGGCGGTAGATCCGCGGCCAGGCTCGGATCGGGCGACGGCTTCACCTGGCCTTTCGCGCCCTCTGAAGACGTCACGGTTGGGGGAGGCAACGCCAAAGAAAGCTCGGGGAAGGGGTTGACCGCGACGCCGCCCGATGGGTGGATCTCGAAGTGACAATGCGGGCTCGTGCCCTTCGCGTTTCCGGTCGTCCCGACGTAGCCGAGAACCTCGCCGGCGACGGCGCGCCGCGGGAAGGTCCCTTCGTAGAACGCGAGATGCGCCCCGTAGTAGACGGTGCGATCCGGCGCCGTCAGATAGAAGACATGGCCGCCCTTGTCATCCTCGGCCGCTCGCACGTTGCCATCGTCGACGGCGACGATCGGAGTGCCCTCGCTCGCGAAAATGTCGATCCCGTCATGCTTGCCTCGCACGAACTCCGCGACAAAGTGCGGATCGCCTTCAAGCGCGACGGGAAAGACACGGATCGCCAAAGACTCACCCCTGATTCTCGCGGTTTATAGGAAGGGGAGCTGATTGACGCGGATCGCTGCAGAGACGCCGACCGTCTCGAAGCCCAGCGTCTGCGACGCATCGCCAGCGCTCGAGGTGAGCGCGATGGTGTATTGCGTGCCGGCCACGAAGAAGCCCGGAAATCCGTTGCCGCTCGTGATTGAGCCCTTCCAACAGAACGATTGGCCCGCGATATATTGGGCCGACTGGGCAAGCACGGTCGGAGAGCCGCCTTGCGGCGTGGCAGTGATCTGCGGGGTGAAGGTCCCGCTCTCGCTGTTTTGCGCAGTCACGAACCACGATATTTCGAGGTCCGGGGCCGCGCCGCCGGCGAGGGGAACAAACGTCACCTCGCACACTACCGAGGGCCCCCCGCCAACCACCGTTCCATTGAGCGCAGTGGCTTGCGTGCGGGCTCTGACGGGAATCAGAGCCGACCCATTTCCGAAGGTGATCGCCCACGAGTTTCCGCCTTCGTTGAAGGTCGCGATCGCGTAGCCGTATGGCTCGTTTACCGGGAAGATAACGCTTCCCTCGATGAGCTGGCCGGCGTCAAACCCCGCCTGCGACACTTGGACGCTCATGGGATGCGTAATGCTCGCGCTCCCGTCGATATTGGCGATGCCGTACCAGTCTCCGTTGCTCGGGCCGTCCGGCAGCGTGAGCACGCTGCCTCCGAAAGGGATGTTTCGCACCATCGCCCATGCGTCAGTTGGCGCAAACGGTAGGAGCACAGACCCCGGGACATCGTTGACGTCGCGGACGATGAGGCGTTGTCCGAGAAAAGCGTTTTTAGGCATGGCTGCTTGTCCTTTTCCCCGGGCTCCCTTTACGGGAGCTCCGCGACGGTCAAGGCCGCGGCGATGGCGCCGTTAGAGCCGTGGCCTATCGTGAATGCCGCGTCTCCGACGGAGCTCTCAAACTGGAACGTGTAGAGCTTGCCGACGATCAAGCCGTCGATCTCCAGAGTCGCGGCAACCTCTCCGACCACGTTGCCGAACTGCGCGAACTGGATGGCCACGATGAGGCCCGAGCCCGACGGCGTGTAAGTCACGCCGGGCGTCACGACGTCGCCGGAGCCAGGCGCCGCCCACGACGCAAAGCAGCTGATGGACACCTTGCCGGTGTATTTCGGCGTAAAGCTGAGGGCCGGGACGATGTTGGCGCCGTTGGCCCCGATGGCGATGCCGCTCACCTGCTCGGTCGTTACGCGATTCTGCGCAATGCCGACGGTGTCCTCGCTCGTGCCCTGCTGAAGGGACCACGTGTTGGACACGTCGTTGAAGATCGCAACGCCCCACTGATAGGCCGTGGGAAACGTGAGGCTCGTTTGTCCGGCGATCTCCTGGCCCGTCCCGTTCTCGACTTCCAGGATCAGCGGGTTCGAGGGGGAGGCCGAGCCGTCCGGGTTGAAAAACCCGTACCACTCTCCGTTGCTTGGGTTGGGCGGCAGAATGAGCGCCGTTCCCCCGCTCGGGATGTTCCGCACCTGCGCGAAACTCTCCGTCGGGGCGAACGCGTGCGAGGAGACGTCAGAGACATCCGGGTTAACGTTGCGTTGCCCGAGGTAGCTGTTTTTCGGCATGGGTCGTTGTCCTGCGAGGGTTCCTGGGTTGAGGGATCAGCACTCGATTTCGGCTGAGAGAAAAAGGTTAGGAGGGGAGCCCGGCGCGGCGAACGCGTCTTGCGCCGTCGACAGGCCCCACGCGAAGCCGTTGACGAGCGCCCGCGTCTGCCCGAAAGGCAGATCAATGTCCGTTCTCGCCGTCGTCTCGGCGAAGGGAATCGGGATGCTCTCGAACGGCACGAGCCCCGCGATAGGAGGCGCGGCCGAGTCAAAGAGCGAAAGGAAAAGCTGCGCGCCGCTTCCGGCGGGAAGTGCGGCGCGTACGCGTGAGATCCGCGTCATGCCTTGGATCATCGCCGCGGCTGCGCCGATCTGGGTTCGCCATAGGGTGGGGAAGAGTGAAACCGCGTCCGTGCCCTCGCTGTAAAACGCTCGAAAGTGCGCCTCGATGTTCCGATTCGCCGCGAGATCGCCGTTTGGTCCCCCGAGATTTCCGGGCGCGGGGATGACTGTCGTGGATCCGTAGGCTGGGAAGGCCGCGATCCACCCGAAGCACTGGGCGGTCGCGCCGAGAAGCGGAATGCGTTGGCGAAAGGTGACGTCGAAGTCGCTCGAGACCGTCGTTGCACCGTGGCCCCAATCGATCGTCAACATCGGTCGGAAGTCGGCCGTGCCCAAGAGATCCTCGGGGATCGTTATTTCCGTGCACTGCGCGACGATCGCGCCCGCGTCCCCTTGAAGATTGGAGACGTCCGGCAAGGTCACACGATCGCCGCCCACTACGGAGTCAGAGGTTCCGTAGTTTGTCGCCCGCTGGCGTCTGGTAGTGGGGACCTGGGTGCGAAGCATCTAGTCTACGTCGTACGCCTCCGGCTCGAACGTCTCGGCCGCGTCGAAGGGCACGGCCTCGAGCTCGTTACGTTGATCGACGACCCACTCGGGCCCCATGAAACGGCCCCATCCTTGCCAGTGCTCGGGACCCGCGCGACGACCACGAGGAGCGTGAGGACCGCCCATCCGGCCCGTTACCGGTTCGGAACCGTGAGGGACGATCGTGGTGTACGGGTTGCCCGAGAGATAGCCCGAGTCGAAGAACCGATGATCGCGCGGATGCACTCGGCGGAACCTGCGCCCGCCGCCTCGATAGCCTGCCGCGAACTCGGGGCCCGCAGCACCGGGTGGGGGAAGATCGCCGCCGTGCCTGTACTGCCCCGGTGCCGGTACGAAGTGCGGATCGGGGAGCTCACCGCCATGCGTGAACTCCGGATAAGCCGGCACGTTGTGCGGGTGGCGGAAGGGCTCGAACCGAGGCGCGTACCACGGCGGCTGATGCCCATGCCACGACGCACGACGCCGGCCCGCAGTCGCGGGTGCGCCATCGTCGGTCGGTTGGCCGCCGTCGTCCGGTCCTGCCGCGGGTGCGCCCTGCGAGCCGTCATCCGGAGGCACGGCGCCGTCGCCCTGGTCTCTGCCGCCGCCGTCGAGATCGTCAGGCATCGGCGCCGGCGGGGGCGCCTGCATGTCTTGTCCACCGAAAAACCCGTCTCCGTCCGCGCCCGGTTGCGCATCGCCGCCGCCCTGGTCGCCGTAGTCCTCGGGCGGGGGTGGCTGAAAGTCCCCCCCCATGTCGGGAGAGTCGAAGTGCTGCCCTCCGTAGCCACGCCACGGATCGGCCCACGGCGCGGACGGCCGCGGTCCGAAGCCAGGGGGAGGCGGGGGCGCGGGACGCCCAGGCGCAAAGGGACCGCCAATGCGTCCGAAGGGCGCCGGGCCCCGGTAGAGCGGCTGTCCTCGGAACGCCCCAGGAAAGCCCGGCCGCGCGCCAGGGAAGGCCCCGGGGCGAACGAGAAGCCCAGGACGCACCGCGGGGCGGGCTCCGAAGCTGGGAGCTCCGAAGGTGGGACGTACGCCCGGGCGCATGCCGGGCCGCGGCGCTGCCGCCGAAAAGCCAGGCCGCGGGGCGGGAGCTCCTCGGGGAGGCGGCGCCATCGCGCCCGCGGCGAAGTCATCGCCGCCCATGTCCTCGGCGGGCGGGGGCTGGAACTCGTCGCCCATGTTCGGCGAGTCGAAGTGCGAGCCTCCGTAGCCACGCCACTGCTGATCCCAACCGCGGCGACGTCCGAACGCGCTGCGACCGAAACCGCCACGCCCGAAGCCACCGCGTCCACCACGGAAGCCCGCGGCGAAGTCCTCGCCGCTCATGTCTTCGGCGGGCGGCGGCTGGAACTCGTCGCCCATGTTTGGCGAGTCGAAGTGCGCGCCCCCGCGTCCGTGCCACTGCTGATCCCAGCCGCGACGACGTCCGAAGGCGCTGCGACCGAAACCCCGGCCGCCACCCCCAAACCGCCCGGCCGTCGTAGGCGCACCTGCCGCCGGTGCTGGCGTGTCATGCGCCGCCGGCGGGGGAGCTGCAGCCGACGCCGGCGGACTCTCGGACGCGCCGAACGCGCGCGTGATGTCGAGGCTCCAGGGGTGATGCGCCGGAAGCGGGGAGTGGTGATGACGAACGGCATAGAAGCCCGTCCAGAAACCTGGGTGCTTCTTCAGCTCCGCAAGAAGCGCTTGGAAGAGCCCGCGGAAATGCGGATGCTGCTTGGACATGCGCGTGACGAACGCGCGCGCCTGACCGTCGCCGTACGCGGCGAAAAGGCTCGTCTCCGCGGCCTTGTGGACAACGTCGGGCCGCCAATGCGCACCGGGACGGATTCTCTCGGCGACGGTCCGAAGCAATTGCTGGTGATCGAGCTGGAGTGTCACGATCGGATCCTTCAGGTTGCGGGAGCGGTTCGCAGGGGAACGGGCGCCGGTTGTGGTTTCGGAGTCGCCGCGAGCGGCGCGTAGGTGACATTCGGGCTGGGCGTGTTCGCCAGCGCGGCCGCAGCCGGGTGGTTATCGAGGCCCTTCGCGAGCGCGGGCCCGATCCCTTTCGTGTACTGGGTGACGTAGTGATCCTTGGCCCCTTGCGGGTCCTTCGCGGCCGGCTTCTTGTGAAGCACCACGCGGATGAGCGTGTCGAAAACGTTGCGGGGCAGGCCTCCGGGGAGGCGCTCGCGCGCCACGTAAATAAGCGTGTCGGTCAAGCTCTTGTGGTGGCCGAGGGCGATCACCGCGTCGACGATCGGATCGGTGATCTGCCTCATCCCGTCCGGAATGGGGATCGCTCCGTACGCGGCTTTGATGGCCGCGCCGAGGAGGCCTCCCCCGTCGAGAAGTCCCGTGGCCGCGCCGATCGCCGCGCTGAAACCCGTGCCGACGCCCGGCACCATGGAGACCACTCCCTGGACCATCGACAGGATCGGCTCCGCGTCCTTGACGGCCTTTTCGACGTCATGGAGAGCTTGCTTCGGATGCGTGACGAGCGTGACCGGCGCAGTAACCGGAAACTTCGCCACGTCGCCGAGGAAATGTCCCAGGTTGAAACCCGCGGACACGACGGCGCCTCCCTGCTGCGCCGCGCGCGATGCCCACGCCCCGATCACATTCTGAAGGCTGTTTGTCGTGAGCTGGCCATACCAGCCATCGGGACGCAGCGTGCCGGAGCCCGTCGCGATCGGGAACGCCGTGCGGTTGTACGAAAATTGGAAGTCCTGCACGATGGCGCGCGACGGCTTGAACGGCCGCGCGCTCAGCTCGTCGAGGAGCGCGCGGGCCGCGACGTTGACGGGCGGCACCGGCCGCCCCGCAAAATAGGGCAGGCCTTTGACGTACGGGCGATCCTCCGCGGCCGTCGTGTGATCGAGACCGCTGACCGTCTGCGCGTACGAGTGTCCCACCGCCGAGGCCATCTCGTGCGGCGGAGCATCAACCTCGACGTAGACGCCTCGAAACTTCACGCGTGCGCTCCCCTCGTCGCGAGGCTGATCTGCTTGGGGCCGTGGTGCGTGAGCTGCGCCATGAAGGCGCCGAGACTGCCCGTCTGTCCGAGCCCCTTGCCTCGCGCGACCTCGGCGAAGCCGTGCGCTTTCAGCCACGCCACGAGCGCGATCAATGTCTGCGCGTCGAGGACGCCCGGCCGATGACCCGGCAAGCCGACGGGGTGCGCGTATCGGTGGGCGATCGCGTGCTGCTGCAGCGCATGAACCGCCTGGCCCATGTTACGCGGCTGCGCGAGCCTGCCGAGAGGCGGGAGCGGCCGCGGGCGACGGGCGACCGCGCCCGTCATGATGCCGCGCGCTTCGAGGTCGGCATAGTGCGCAAGGATCCTCGTGATGAGCCCGCGCGTCGAAGGATCAAGTGTGCACGTCGTGGGAAGGCCCTGATCCTGCTGCCACCAACACAGAATCGCGCGCGTCCGCTCGTCCACGATCCCGTTCTCGGTGATCGCGCCTCCCGCGAAGCGACCAGCCTGGACGGCTCGGCCCCACTTCATGAGCCACGCGGGCGCCTGCCGAATGTCCGCGCCCGCTCTCTTCCACCGCGCTTCGTCGCATTCCTGCAGCGTGTTGAGCGAGTGCTGTAGCCACTGAATATCTGCGGGCGACGGTCCGGCGCCGCTCGTCGTCGTCGACGGGAGCACGCTCGCATCCACGGACGCCGTTCGCTTGAGCGTCGTATTTCCGCCGCTCTTCGTGAACTGGTACAGAGCCCCGTCTCCCGAAAAATAGACGTAGTAAACGCCGGGCGCGGCCGAGCGGTTGATCTCCTTGGCCTGGCTCGTCATCTGGCTCGGCCACGTCTTCGGAGTGATAAACGCGGCCTTCGCCGCGCTCATGGCCTGCGCCGCGGTGAGGTACTGCGCTCCGGTCGACAGAGCGAACGGCGCTTGCACCGCGGGCGTGCTGGAGCTCGAGGAGCTCGGCGCCGGCGATGTCGCTACGGTGCTCGGCGCCGCGGCGTGCGCGGCCTGCGCCTGCGTCGTGTCGACGGGAGGATTCGCGCCGAGTGCCGATTGCGAAAGGCTGTATGTGACGGCGATTGTCGTATTGCTGCCGCGCTTGGTGAACTTGTAAAGCCCTCCGTTCGGCGAGTAGTAGACGTAATAGGTGCCCTCCGGAGCGGAGCGGTTGATCTCCTGGGCCTGCTTGGTGAGGTCCGCCGGCCAGCTCGAGGGGATCTGGAACGGCCCGAGCGCCGCGGCCTGCGCAACGCGAGAATCGATGACCTGCGCCCCTGGCGCGACCACTGCGAACGGCGGAGTAATCTGCGCGGGGAGCGAGGGCGAGGCCGCCGCGCCCTTGTCCGCACCGGGCGCCGCTTGGGGTGCGGGTTGCTCCTTCCACCACGAGAGATCCGCCTTGACGTTCGGGTCGGCCGCGGCCTTCGAGTGACTGAGAAACGTTCCGAGGGCGACCAGCACGTCTTGCGCTGCCGCCTGGCTCATCACGTTCGAGACGTCGCTTCCAGGCTTGTAGGCGCTCGTGCCCGGAGCCGCCGCGGGCGCCGTGGCCGACGGAGCCGGCGCCGCCGCCGCGGCCGCCTTTTGCGCTGTGAGAACCGCTTGGCTCTTGGCGAGAAGCAGACCCGCGGCGAGCGGATAGATCGCCTGGATGCTCGAGGCGAACGCGGCGAGCTTCGAAGGATCTTGCTCGGTCGCAAGGGCCTGAAGAACCGCCGCGTGCTCCTCGCGCGGCATGTTGGGATCGAGTCCGCTCGGGCTCGTCGAGTCCGTCGCCTTGGGTAGCGGCACCTGCGTTGGCGCGCCGGAAGCCGCTGCATGGATGGCCTGCGCCTTTGCGACCAGCAGGCTTGCGCTGACAGGGAACTTCGAGCGGATCGATTCCGCGAAGTGTGACAGGTGGTCGGGATCCGTTTCGCTCGCAAGGGCGAGGAGCACGGCCGCGTGCGTTGCTTCGTCCATGCCCACGTCGAGGCCGGGGGCCCCGGTGCTCGATGGGGGAGCCATCGCCGGCGTTGCCGCTGCGGGCCCGGGTCCGGTCGCCGCGGGCGCCGTTGCGGCAGAGCCCGGGGGAGTTTCGACGAGCTCTTTCGCTCGCTTTCGAAGCGCGGTTGCAGTGAGGTGAAACCCCTGCGCGTCGTACTCGCGCGCCATCGTCTCGAGCTTCTGCGGATCGTTCTCGTGCGTGAGCGCAGCGAGTACCGCTTGTTCCTTGTCGACGGGGAGATCGTGATCGAGCTCGTATTGGACCTCGCCCGGCGCCGTCTTCTTCTTGTGCGACGCCGCGGCTAGACCAAGCCCACCGGCGAGGCCGAGGAGCACGATTACGGGAGCGGCAACGGCGGGCATGGTCTGTCTCTTTTCTCGGAGCGCTCTAGGTCATTCCAAGGCGCTTGCTCGGGTCCTCTACGAGGCCGTTCGCCCTCTGGACCGCTATGTGATACGTCGTGACGATCTGCCCTGATTTGTCGGGGATATCGCTGACGGTGATGTGGTGGAGCGCCTTCTCTCGGTACACCACGCGAAGCTCGGCGACGCGCCAGCAAGCAAGATCCTCGCAGTCTCCCGAGGCGCGCGCGATCGTGTCTTCGATGTCCTGCCACTCGTCGCGGCCGGAGGGCTCCTCGACGTATCGCACGCCGCTTTCGTAGAGCAGCGGCGTGCGTGGTCGCCGGCGAAGGTAGAGGACGTTGGCCAACGTGAGGCAGTCGAGGAGCTTTTGCAGCACCTCGAACTTCTCGCCGTCCGTTAGCGCGTTGAAGCCGCTGAGACGAAAGGCGGGGAAGTAACCCACGTTGGCCTTGGTCCGATCGCGCGCGCTCGAGTCTCTTGGACTTACTCGATAACCGTGCCGTAAAGAACGGCCCGGAAATCCTGCGGCTGGCCGGCGTTGTTCGTCACGAAGAGCGTGATCGTGATGCCAGGCTCCGCGGTGTCGAGCTGCATGCGCACGCCGACGGAGAGGTTCGAAAACGCTTCCGCGGGCATGAGGCCCGGGCTTGCGAGCTGCGAGTCCTTACCGACCTTGATGTCAGTGAGGTCGAAGTCGCCCACGATGGAGGCGGGAATCGCGAGGCGCTCTCCGCGGAAAAGCACCTGGGGCTTTTGCTCGATGCCGACGTTCTCGCCGGCAAGCACGTTGTTCGGCGCGATCGCGGAAAACCCGATCGGGAACTCGCGCGTGTGGGTCGGCTGCTCGTCGTGAACGACGGGGCCCATGGGGGAGCGCACGTACGCCCAGGGCACGCCGCGGGGGTGATACTGCCGGCCGTACACCTGCGGCTGCTGCTGGCCGTGGTGATAGTCGTGCCACGCCGCGTATGCGTGGTGGTGCGGGTGATGAGGGTGCGCGGGATGCCCGAGGGGCGCGCGCGGATGTCCCGGCGGAATCGCCGGAGGGGGAGGCGCGTCTGCGCCCGTCTCGAACTCCATCAGCTCGTCGACGCCCGGATCATGTCCGCCGCCCGCGCCTACGATCATGCTCCGTCCAACGATCATGCGTCTGCCTGCCATGGTGCTTTCGTCCTCTCGTCGTCGTGTCAGGGTTGAAGGGAAAAAGAGCGCTCGCCGGGGCTGTTCTCGCTCCCCGATGCGCGGACGGGGATGGCTACTAAGCCGCCGGCGAGCCCTCGTTCGTTGCTAGGCCGCGCGATCCGCGTACTGGCGCTCACCCGGCCAAACGGAGTGCACGCGCCCGCCATGGGGCCCGCGTCCCGCGCTCATTTCGCCGGCCGTCTTCGTCTTCTTCGCCGGCGCATCCGTGGCGCTCTTCGCGCCCATCTCGGTACCCATGCGCGCGGTGAACGCGCAGGCGCTGCCGATCCCGACGGAGAACCCGAGCTCGTCCCACTTGCCGAAGCCCCCGAAGAACGACACGGCGTAAAGGCCGATGCCGCTGGCGAGGTCGGCGGGAATGCCGACCACGGCGAGCTCCGCGAGGCCGCCGGCGTTGTTCTCGTGGACCTCGCCCCACTTGGCGTTGGCATAGGACCACCCGAAGCAGGTGCCGACGGTGCCGACCCCCTGAACGATGCGGGTGATCGCGCGCTCGTTGTCCTTCCTGATGTTGGCCATGCGGCCGCTCATGCGCGTGACGGCCTCTTTCGCCTTCGCGAGTGACTCGTGGTCGAACGCCATTTCTCGTGCCTCCGGAGGGGGTGCTTGACCCCTGTAGTCAGGCGCTGATTTCGAGGACTGCCAAGATGAGCAGGCGCGCCCGATGCCGGTATCTGCGCCCTAAAATCCGGCGTTCTTGCGAGCTATCGCGTTATTTGCGACGCTTCCCGATGCACATCCAATGCGCCGGGACGGGGCCAGCACAGATCCGACGCTCTACACACGCAAACAAGCCGCGGTGTACCTCGGGATCAGCCCGACGCGCGTGCGCCAGTACCAGGATCGCGGCGTGCTCCCAGCCGTCATTGACCGGGCGGGCCGCTACCTCTCCACCGCCGACGACTTGAAGCGCCTTCGCGCGCGCCTCATTCGAAACAAGGCGCACCCCGGAGGCCTCGCCGCGACGCCCGAGTCCATCGCGGCCGCTGCGACGTCGCTCAAGCCGGAAGAGCGTCAGAGGTTGATGCGCTTCTTCCGCGAAGGCGAGACGCACGTCGGCAACATCGTCGAGGCGACGGGCATTGACTGGGACGTCGTTCGGTACGCCTACCAGCAGTGGAAGACAGCGGCTGGCAATCCGATCGCGATGCCCGAACCCGTCGAGGTCCTCGACGAGCACCGCGGCCAGAAGGCCGTCAAGCACTCGCTCCGTGAGGCGCGTAAGATGAAACGCAAGGCCTGATGTACCTCGAGAGTCTTCCCGTTCCCGCCGGCGAGTCCGCGGCTCTGCTGGTGCGCTTCTCGATCTACAAGTCGCCGTGCGAGCTCAATGTCGATGTGCCAACGGCCGGCGCCTTTCGGATCGAGCGGATCGACCAGCTCCCGAAGGACGAGCGCGGCGAGTGGGGAATGCGGATCCTCGTCTATAACCGCACGCTCGCCGCTGCGATCTTCCGCGCCGAAGTGGTCCTCGGCCCCAATACCGAGGAGCTCGAGCGCTCCGCCTCGAGCGCCCTCGAAGACTTCAACCGCGCCAAGCACGAGGCTCTCGCAGCCGAGGGACGCGCCCCTCGCGGGGTCCTCTTCGACTTCAGCCGCCGGCCGCCCGGCTCGCCAGGCAAGCCGTCCTAGCGATCTCGCTCGACCCCTCTACGCCTGCCCTTGAGAAAGGGCCTTCTCGAGGATCTCGCGCGCGACGTTGATCGCCTTCATCATGACCTCGCTCCCGCCTCTGTCGGGGTGATGCTTCTTTGCGAGACGCCTGTACGCCTTTTTGAGCTCGTCAGCGGTAAAGCCGGGCTTGAGCCCGAAGAGCGTCCGCTCCGCCTTGAGCGCCTCGCGCGGATCGGTCCTCGGTGCCGCCGGCGCCTCGCGCTTGCGCGACCTCGGATCGGCCTCGCCGCCGGGCCCTGTCTTCGGCTTCTTCGCGCGCTTCCACTCCCACGCCGGGTCGAAGCCGGCGCCGCGGCTCCAGAAGAACGCGACGGCCTCGGGTTCTGCGAAGGCCCGGAGGCGAGCGTAAAGCTCATCCGTCGTCTCGTACGCCTCGAGCCTTCGAAACGATCCGCCCGCCGTGAGCTCGCCCCATAGAGGCCCGGCGATCTGGTAGAGCGTCTTCGTGCTCTCGCGCCACATAACGAACTGACAGAGGATTCCTGCGCGGCCGTCTTGCTCGAGGGACCACGAGAAGCGGATCCCGATCGAGTCCGGCGGAAATCCCGCCATGAACGGGCCGCCTGAGTTGACGATGAGGCGTCCGCAGTAGACAGGCTCGCCGCGTCGCCCGCGCTCAGCTCGAGGCGCTACGCTCGAACGCGAGCCGATGATTCGCGCCGGCGAGCTCCTCGCGGCGACGCTTCGAACGATGCGGCGCCCGGTCGAAGACTGGATGCGCCTCGACGTGGCCTAGCTCTTCGGAGGAGGCGGGGGCGGAGCTCCGGCGCCGTTGTTCGTGCTCGGGCCCGGGGGAGGCGCCGGCGGAGGCTCGCCGTGCGGGGACGCGCTCGCGATCATTCCCGCCGGCGGGGCCTCCTTGAGCGTGAGGTTTTGCTCGCGCGGAGCGGCCGGGGGCGCTTGATGTTGCGCCGGCGCAGGCGCCGCGCCCGAGGGGATCGTCCGGATCCGGCTCACGTCCATGGGCGCACCGTTACTCGTGGCGGGCCATTCCGGCGAGGCAAGAGGGGCACGTGGCTGCTGCTGCGGAGGCGGTTGGTGCGCGGGACGCGCGAAGAACTGTTGCTCGTCGACGAGGTTACCGACGCGCCTCGCCCACCTGCGAGAGTCGAAAACCTCGAAGGCCCAAAGCCCCTGCGCGTCCGGGCGGCCGCCGAGCACACGAAGCAGGTGATCGGTCCACTCTTGCCAGCGGTCGAAGGCCTCCGCCGCGGAAGTGCCCCACCCTTCGCCGCCGACCTCGTTTGCGAACTGTCCGACGACGCCGCGATCGAGCTCGAGATCGAGCACGTTGACGAGCGTTTCGGCAACGCCCTGACGTAGGACGTCCACCATGCGCATGTTTTCGAGCGGTGTGCGGAGCGAGCGCGGCATCGCCGCGCCTTGCTCCGTATAAGCCGCTCGCTGGTCGTAGTAGTCGGCGCGCTCTGCGTTCTCCTGCGCGTGCTGCGCCTCGCCCGCTTGGTGCGCAGCCTGCGCCCTCTGGCGAAGCTTGCGCGCGCGATCGCGGTAGATAGCTGCGAGCTCTTGGTGCGAAAACTGTTCGTCGGCTTGCTGGCTCGAAGACATGGGGAGGCCCGATCGTAGCGCGTTTCCCGGTTGTAAAGCTTTTTCGTCTCTACTGAAGCCTCGTCTGGCCGAGACTGACGTCGATCGCCACGGCGCCGAGGGGTCTCTCGCCGGCCTGGCTTGGATTGCTCGCAGGTCGGCGCCGCGATCGAGCATGTGCGTCGCGCTGCGCTAGGCAGCGCGACCGCCTGCGAGACCTGCCGTGAGATCCGCTTCGGGCCGTCGCTGGGCCTATTTTCCAGGCCGTGTCGTTTTCCCCTTGCGCTGAGTATGCACCGGGTACATACTGTCTCTCATGAACACGACGACGCACACCGGGCGCATCTGCAAGGGAGACACTAGGGTCTGCACGGATTACGGCACCTGCCCAGCTTGCAAGGCGGCACGTAAGGCCGTGAACGACGGGTATGTGGCCGCGCAGGGCGGGCCGGCCGATTGCAGCGTCCGGCTGCTGCCGGGGCCGCACTTTTTCGGACGTGACGGGGGGCAGTCGTGAGCGCCCTCACGATTCGGCTGGACGACTCCATCGACTGGGGCGGCCTCGACGCGACCGACGCCGACCGCGCCGCCTACGAGCGGGAGGTGGCCGACGCAATCCGTGAAGAGTACCCCGAGGCCAACGTCACGGTGCAGACCCTCCAGATCGCGCGGCCCCGGGTGTGCGTGACGACGCGAGACGCGGACGGCCAGATCCTGTGTGACGCGAAGACGACTCGGGCCGAGGTCGAGGTCGAGGAGACGGTACTCGAGATCGCTCAAGCCGTGTGGGACGA